>Ga0209826_1000704_pt1 | contig 23830 bp, 20 predicted proteins | sample GOMGulsemesocosm_5_FD_184637 | JGI IMG/M metagenome (GOLD analysis project Ga0209826, IMG submission 184637) | Methane-oxidizing microbial communities from mesocosms in the Gulf of Mexico - GOM15C Gulf of Mexico (SPAdes) (version 2) | ecosystem: Environmental > Aquatic > Marine > Cold seeps... | reverse complement strand
CAAGTAGTCGGTAGTCGGTAGTCGGTAGTCGGTAGTCGGTAGTCGGTAGTCGGTAGTCGGTAGTCGGTAGTCGGTAGTCGGTAGTCGGTAGTATTATAAATCCGTTACATTATCCCGTTTAACACCCTCTACGCCTTGCTAATCTAAAGTAATAAAATGTACGGCTCGTCGCCTACAGCTAAAAAGGCGACACATAAATAGCTATAAATTTATTTAGCTTGTGGCCACCTTGCTCCTTAAAAACTCCCTCACCGAATCAATCACCTCCATAGAATAAATCATATTTTTGTGGTCAGTTCCCTGCAGCTTAAGCAGTTTCGCCGATGGCCATAATGCTTTAATACTGTCGCCATCCTGATGTGCCACCAAGCGATCATCTTGATCATATATTAGCATTAAATTTTTGTTGGTCTCGTAGGCAAATACCGTATCAGTAATACTATCCCAGGCACAACCAAACTGCCGGCTAAGGAAGTCTTGATAGCGTAACAGTACGCTGCTCGACACACCCAGTTTTCTTTGAATTAAATGTAAAGGTGGATAAGGCTTTTGCGGTGAGGCAATAAGCACATAGTTATTGGCAACAATCCCCTCTAGTTTTCTGGCTGCCATCATACTTAAGCCCCCGGCCGAAAACCCCACATAGGCAAAGACATCCTCATTCACATCTTTTTTTAAGCTGCGGGTAAGTTCCGCTATGTCACGACCAAACTGCCTAAAACTAAGGCGTTTTCCGCTGGAGTTTCCATGGGCGGTCATATCAAGGGCGACTACGCGAAAGCCATCACCCGCCAACAACTGCGCCATACTTGCCAGATCACCGCCACCACCACCGCCCCAACCATGGACGCACACCACCAACGGTCCCTTACTCCCCCAGCACCAAGCGCTCTTATTGTTCTGACGACCGTACTTTTTTTGGGTGGCGTTGTTTAGGGCGTTGACATCCTTGAGCCTTGAGCGCTGCGGCAAGGCGGCAACATAGGCGGTTATTTTAAACGCCAAACTATCGGGTAACGATTTCATCAGCGGTTTAAGTAATTTGGCAATCACGCTCCAACCCCCATTTATTATTATCGATGCACAAGCATTACCTGTAACGGGTGCTTGGACACTCAACCAATTCCAGTGGACATTGATATTAAACAGGCTTTATATATGATCAAGATAATCTATAAAATGTGGGGGCCTTCATGCCTATCTCTAAACAAGAAAAATTAAAAACCCGATCTAGAATATTAAAAAGTGCCTGTAAGCTTTTTATGACCCTAGGCTATGGAGCCATAACCGTTGACCAGGTTATGGCGGACGCCAAACTAACCCGCGGCGCATTCTATGGCCACTTTTCAAGTAAGGCTCAGCTCTACTCTGAAGCCATTAATTTTGCCATTGACAACAGTAAATTTGTTAAGACCTCACAAGACGCCGCCTGCGAGCATCGTTGGCTGGCTGGATTGTTAGATGGCTACCTAAGCCTTGAGCATGTGAATGGCATCAACCCCTGCCCCCTTGCTTTTTTGGCTACCGACATTGTGGCCCGCGATAAAGCGGCCAGAAGCGCTTATTCTCAGGCCTATGACAATGTCAACAAAGTGGTTTTAAATTATGCGCAGAAGTACACCCGCTGTAGTAAACAAGAGGTGCTTTCATTGACAGCCATGATCATTGGCACAGTCGCTATATCACGCACCATTGACGATGCTGATACCGTAAAGCAGTTATTGGCCGCCTGCCGCAATGATGCCGGTTTAAAATTAGGAGGAATTTAGACCGTATGATGGGCACGCTGCCAATGATAATGAAGGCTAGCCGTCTCTTCGACGTTTCTCAACAAGCAAGTAAAAAAAGGGCCGCCCGTAGGCAGCCATTTTTCACATACATCAACAATCCATCAGAGCTTATTCATCAACTCCTTACCCATGTCTTGTGAGTCGCTGACAGACGCCTCCACCTTGCCCATCACATCGGCTGATGCGTCCTTGGCACTACCTGCCATCTCGCCGGCTTTATCGGCGGCGGCATCATAGCCATCCTTGGCGGCATCACCCATATCGCTGGCCTTGTCTTTCATCGTCGCAACGCCATCTGCCGCAATATCTTTAGCATCGGCTATTTTCTCAGAAGCCACCTCTTTAGCTTCGGCCATCTTCTCAGAGGCCATGTCTTTAGCATCCGCCATGGCATCCGCAGCTTTATCCATGGCGCCGGCGGTCGCCGCACTCACCGACTCCCCCATGCTCGCGGCGGTATTACTTACCGCTTCGACGCTCTCTTCGGCGCAACCAACAATCAAGACACTGGCCGCCAACGGCAACAACAACTTTGAAAATCTCATAGACTCATCCCTAGGTTTATTATCATTATCCACCCCCAAGCTACCGCAAGCCTTGATCGTTAGCAAAGACAGCAGTATTTCTACGCCATATAGAGGTGGTATATAAATGGTGCTTAAGCATTGATCAATAAACATTCAAACAAGCATCCTTTATTTGATCTAGCTCAAATTATCCCCAACATCGCTTGCGTAAGGTGGTCTCTCAGAGACGAAAGGCAGGCCGCATTTGTTAAGTGAGTTACAACCACTGCAAGTGCGCCACTGCACGAAACCAAACTAATTTTGAGCATGTGAATGCAAGGTGAGAAGCCATGAGAAACATCGATATTGTTGCGGCCGGTGGAAATGTACGCGGTTACCTAAAATCTGTCGGCGTTAATCATATCGCCAAGGCGCCGTCTGTTGAGGGCGTTAAAAACCTGTTGGAAAATTGCTCGGCCAGTTGTTCGGATATTTTCGCCACCGCGCTCACCAGCGTATACGGTGACGGCGCACAGGCCAGTGTTGAAGTCGGTGACGATATTGTCACCAAGATAACCGTCGACGGCAACGAGGCAACGGTGAATGTCAGCAGCTTGATCAACGGCGGTTATATTTCAGACCTGTTTGTTAATTTGATTAAAAGCACCGATCAAAAACTGCGCGCCTAAGGTGCACGTCTAGCCTGTACTCAGTGCAGGCACCCTAGACCAAAAACGGCTGCTTTTTGGCGGCCTTTTTTATTACTCATGCCGCTGGCAATCTCCCTCGCCGGCATTAAACCCGCGTGATGGGGACCGTCCCTAGCGGCTCAGCCTTGATCGCCAAACAGCTTGCTCTTTATATCGCTGAGTTTTCCGCGCGCCTTATCCATATTCTGCTTTTCTTGCACTATCTCAAAATCACATCGCTCAAGGGTACAAAAAAAGCGACTCGAACCATCCCCGCGTATCTCCGTGGTCGCCGACTTGGCTTTGCACTTGGGGCATTCGTTTAATTCGTTTTGGTCTGTCATGGCCGTCACATACATCCGCAGATAGTTTGGGCGCAGTTTAGCCCAGTCGTCCTAGCCACACCACGGGCAGCATCCCAGCCAACGTCTAAGCTTAGGGAACCTCTGAACAATCCATGGTGGCTTCAGCGATTAATCAGAGGCTCCTTAAGCCCCCGCCAAGAGAAACCCAGCTATGGAACGCAGCAAGGTGACGTTTACCAGTAATGGACACCAGCTCGCCGGTATCCTCGAGACACCAAAGCAAGGCGCCTTGGCGTTTGCGCTCTATGCCCACTGCTTTACCTGTGGTAAAGATAACGCCGCCGCGGCGCGTATCTCGCGCGCGCTGGTATCCCTTGGTTTTGCCGTACTGCGCTTTGATTTTTGTGGCCTGGGGGACAGCGAGGGGGACTTCTCCGACACCAACTTCACCACCAATATAAACGATCTGGTAGCCGCCGCCGACTACCTTCGCTGCCACCACCAGGCACCCAACCTACTCATTGGGCACAGCCTCGGCGGCGCCGCCGTATTAAAAGCCGCCCCGAAGATACCCGAGTGCGTAGGTGTGGCCACCATTGCCGCGCCGTCTGAGGCCAACCATGTAGCCAAGCAATTTGGCTGCGATCTCGAGACGATTTACAGTGTGGGGCAGGCGGACTTACTCTTGGCCGGCAGGCCCTTCACCATTAAACGGCAGTTTTTAGAGGATATTCAGGGCTACAGCGAGTGCAGGATTGATGACTTTAAAGGTGCGGTGCTGGTGATGCACTCGGCGGGGGACAAGACTGTGTCTATCAACGAAGCGGAAAGTATTTACAAGGCCGCAAGACACCCGAAAAGCTTCATCAGCCTCGATAAAGCCGATCACCTCCTGAGCCAACCGAAAGACGCCCAGTATGTCGCCACCTGTGTGTCGGCCTGGGGCAGTCGGTTTTTACCCGAGGCCCCAAGCGCTTAACCTCACTCGTGCCCGTTAAGGTACGAGGTCCAGCCTCTACTTAGGAATAAGTCGTAAACTCGATACCACATGCTCAGTCTTATCGACCGGCAGCAGACGCGCACGTCGATACTGGTTTTGATTGTAGAGCTCGGTTTGGCTCCGATAGTGTTCATCAAACAAGCGCCCCGACTGCCCCACTGGGTTCACGTTCCAGGCGTTTTCTATGTCGGTCAGGTCCACCACCCGTCGTGTCGACGGCCCATTGGTGATGACCGCGCGTTGGTCGGTAAACTTGTGAATCATATTGTTGAGCGAGCGCTTACTGCCGTGCACGGCAAAATCGCCAACATTAAACAGCTTATCCAGTGGCCAGACTTTACCCAGCGGGTGCGGGTGGGTTAAACCGGCGGCATTCAACCAGGCCCATTGATCCATATTACTGCCCTGCTGCTCGCTCAACGAGGTGATCGATGCCGAAAAGGCCGTGCGCATCACATCGCTGGCCACCTCTTTTTCTGGACTGCTGACGTTATCCCACCAGGCGGCTTCGGGCGCTGCCACCAGTGTAAACAAGGTATTGTCGGCAATGGGGTTGTTTAAGAAATTGGCAAACAATTCAGCGCCCAGTTCATCGGCAAACACACCTTGCAGCAGATGAAAGTAGAAGCGTTCAAAAATACTGGCGGCAATTGATTCTGGCGCGTACTGACCATCCCACTGCTGTAATTGTGCACGCGCTTGCTGCGCCTGCGGTGAAAGCCCCTGGGCATTTTCCAGCGCGGCCAATAACGGTGTGCGCACATTATCCCAGCGCGCGTTGTGTGTACCTGTCTGCAACGCCTTCATGTCATCGGGCGTCCACTGCTCGGCTTTCGACAGGGCTTGTTCGGCCACTCGCTCGCGATAGATAGGCGAGTAATAACCTGTGTGTAAGTTATCGGGATCACTGTTGGGGTAGGGGTTGTTGGTCGAAAATACATACCCAGATTCAGGGTTAATAATACGTGGGTTATCACTGAACGGGCGCACCCCCAACGGCAAACTATTCGGCACACTGGCGTCCACAATCAGCTTGCCATCCTGCCCCGCTTGACGGTGAATATAGCGGCCCACGGCCCACATAGCGATGTTATTGCCTTTATCGGCGTAGATCACATTCAGCCCTGGCGACCAGTGCTGGCTCACTGCGGCTTCGACCGCCGCGACCGAGCTGGCCACAGTGATCTGGCTCATCATCGACACAAGGTCATTCTCTGGGCGGGTGAAGAGCCAATAAAAAACCATGGGCTGTTTATCATCGAGGCCAAGTACCTCGTTCACTAAAGGGCCAGCAGAAGACAACTTCACCTCAAACTCCACACTTTCTTGGCCCTTCACTTGGATGGTTTCAGTGCGTGTTGTCAGCGTTTGCCACTGACCTTCCACCAGCACGCGATCTGCATCGGCTGGGTCGCTCTGCAGGGCAAACACATCGGCGTCATCGCTTTGCAGCATGGTCAAACCGTGTATGCGATAGTCGTTGCGCATTAACAGAGGGAAGGGTATTCCGGCGGCAAAATGCCCGTAGATATTCATCTTCGGCGTTGTCAGCTGCGCCTCATACCAAACCGCAGGTACGGAAAATGCCATGTGTGGGTCATTGGCAAACATCGGAAAATCACCCGCGCTCTTTTCCGCCGAGATGGCCCAACCATTGCTGCCATGTACTAGGCCATAGGGCAGCTCTGCAGCGATGCGCTCACCGGCGTCGATCATCGCGAATAACTGTTGCTGATCGACCGGCTCGAACGTCTCAAGTTGGCCTTGCGCTTCAGGGCGCCTCCCAGCTTCGGTTTTCGCCTCGACGAGGGCCGTGCCTTTTGACTCGGGCCAGCCCATCACCAGCGCGTCAAACAGCTGCGGCGATACGGTTTGCGAGATTGCCGTCAGCATAGGGTCAACAGTAAGGCCCGACATAAAGCTGTGTGCCATGAACGCGGCGATGGCGTAGGCGTCATCCAGCGCAAAGGGCGCAGGCGCCGTTCCCAACAGGTCGTACTCCAGCGGCTGCGGCAGCTGCTCAATGGCTTGATTCACACCGCGATAATAAGCCTCTACCTTGGCGACGGTTTGCGGGTCCCGCTGGCGCAGCTGCTTGGCCATGTCACGCGCATGGGCCGGCGTACCCAAGGTGCGAAACAACTTATCGACCGACAGGCCCTTCTCACCGATCAGCGCTGAGAGCTCGCCCTTGCCAACGCGGCGCAACAAATCCATTTGGAAAAGACGGTCTTGCGCGTGCACAAAACCCAGCGCCTGGTAACCATCAAGCTCGGTGCTGGCGTTAATATGGGGGATGCCCCACTCGTCAAAGTTAACCTCAACGGGCTGTGACAAGTGCTCTAAGGTTAATTGGTCGCTGCGCTGGGACAGTTTTTGCTGCATAAACACGGTCACGACAACCAGGCCGACAAGGGTGAGCAACAACAGGCCAACCGCCCACTGGCGAACCGAGACAATACGCATACACTTTCTCCGCGGCCCATCGAAGGGCCGTGATTAATGGCCAGCACAATCACTGATAGACTCACAGTGGCGGACGGCCCAGCTATTATTTTGCCGTCCATTCAATCACACCCTTGCAGGCGCGGCGAACCATTCTCTGACCCGCAGGTCAGCGCAGCAACGCGACCAGTCAGTGATAGGCCACTGAGGTGAGATTCAAGTGTGCCCACGGGTAAACAACAGACACAAAAAAGGAACGCTGTGCGCTCCTTTTCAGCTCAACGCTTATAGTGCGCGCTGGTAAAACTCAACCGCCTGATCTATCGACTCCTCGATAGGTCGCGGCTGCCACTTCAGCTCATCGCGCGCCTTGCGGCCGCTCACATCATTGACTTTATTTGAGCATTTGATCGAGCTGACGCTCATCATGTTTTCCCGCCCTTTTAGTCGGGTAATCACCTCATTAATACCCGCCATGATGTACAACACGAAGATCGGCAGTTTTAAGGCCGGTGGTTTTATACCGCCGGCTTTGGCACTGAGAGCAAACAACTCCTCAAAGCTTACCCAGCGCTCGGTGATGGCATAGCGCTCACCGATACGGCCGTGCACTTCCGCTTGTAACAGCGCGCGGGCCGCGTCGACTATGCCAACACTGGGGCCTCCGCCCTGCCAATAGAAGGGCATATCACCGCAGGCCGAGTCGAGCACCAACTTACCGTGCGGCGTCGGTGCAAAATCTTCCGGACCATAGGTATTGCCCACACAACAGGCCACCGCAGGCAGTCCTTTGTCGCGCACATACTGCATCAGTTTGTCTTCTGCCTTCACGCGGCAACGAATGTAGTCGGGTGCGGTTTCCTCCCAGTTGAATCTGTCTTCCTCGGTCGACACACCACTGGCGTTAAGACCAATCGTCACAAAGCTACTGGTGAAGACAAACCGTTCAATATCCGTTTCCAGCGCGGCGTCCATGGCGTTTGTTAAACCGTCGACATTCGTCCGATAGAGCGGCGCCGTGTCGCGCAGCCAGGCGCGCGCATCGACCACGCAATAGAAAATACTCGCGCAACCCTGCATCGCGGCTCTTAATGACGCCTTGTCCATCACATCACCAATAAAGCGCTCAATGTTCAGGTGATCTGTGGAGCGGGTATCGGAGGTTTTACGCACCAGTATACGCACATCACGGCCCTGCTTAACCAATGCTTTAGTGACGTGGCTGCCGAGAAAACCGCTGGCGCCAAGAACTAGAACTTTCTGACTCATGCTGTGCTCATCCTGTGAATTAAACTCGCTGTATTTACGCTTGAGGTTAAGCGCCGCTGCACAATGAATGACCACCCTGGCGTCAGGGACGCAAACATCCCAGCGCTGAGTTTGGCGCCACCACACAGTTTGAACTCAGCTCAAATACTAACCCACTTTAATGATCGTGCATTAATCAAGAAATGTAACCTTTCAACCACAGCCCTGCACGCGCACCTAGAACCAACAGACAAATAACCCCCGATTGAGTGCCTGCTACTGCACCACAGACACGGCCTTAATCTGCGCATACACCTCCAAACCCTCCTGCAGCTGCAGCTGTTCACACGAATAATCCGTTAGCCGGGCGAGCAAACTTTGCTGCTCGCACTGTAAATGAAGCAACCTTTGTCCGGCGGGGCAGGCGGCCTCTAGGCGGATGATGCGACAGGGCAAGATGTTTAAGATACTGCTATCAGAGGCTGGGGATAGACTCACACTGATGTCTTTAGCGTAGAGGCGCAGGCGTACCGACTCTTTCTGTGTCAGCGCTTGGCGGGGCAAACGAATACTGACACCGCCGACATCCACGGCCAGCAAACGCTCATCCTCAGCTGCCATGCTCACGCGGCCCATCAGCAGCGAGAATGGCTCATCGCTGAGGCTACCCAGTAACTGTTGATCGGCCAACACATCCGGCAGGTTGCCCTGCGCCACGACACGCCCCCGCTCCAGCACCACCACATGATCAGCCAAGCGCACCAGCTCATCGGCACTGTGGGTGACATACAGTAAGGGGATATTAAGTTCGCTGCGCAGCCGCTCCAGGTAACGTAAGACTTCCTGCTTGCGAGAAAAATCCAGTGAGGCGAGCGGCTCATCCATCAGCAATAAGCGCGGCTGCGATAACAGCGCGCGGGCAATGGCCACCCGCTGGCGCTCACCACCGGATAATTGCTGGGGCGCACGCGACAGCAACGGCGACAGATCCAACAACTCTACAATATGTTGGTAGTCGGTATCCGCTAGCGGCTGACAGCCACGCCTTATACGTCGACGCCCGTAATCCAAATTGCCCGCAACGCTGAGGTGGTCAAACAGACTCGCCTCCTGAAAGACATACGCCAGTGCCCGTCTATGTGGGGGCACCCAACGCCTTCCTTCCTGCCAAACCTCGCCGCGTAATTGCAGCGCCCCCCCCGCGACCCTCTCCAGTCCGGCAATAGCCCGCAGCAGACTGGTTTTCCCCGAGCCAGAGTGGCCAAACAAAACCGTCACCCCTGCGCTCGGTAAGCACAGATCGACATCCAAACAGAAGTGCTCACGCGGCAAGCAAAAACGCGCCCGTAAGTCTTCCGCGGCGGCGCTTGGAGGCGACTCAAGGGCCCTATCGATAAACATATTAGACACCAATCATGCCCCCCGTGCGGCGCTGCTTGCGATTCAAACTGTACACCAAGCTCAACACCACAAACGAGAAAGCCAGCATGGCGCCCGCCAGCCAGTGCGCTTGGGTGTAAGCCATCGCCTCGACATGCTCATAAATTTGCACAGAGACCACCTGGGTCACCTCCGGGATATTGCCGCCGACCATCAACACAACGCCAAACTCACCCACCGTATGGGCGAACCCTAACACCGCTGCGGTCATAAAACCTGGCTTGGCCAGCGGCAAGAGCACCGTAAAAAAGCGATCCCACGGACTGGCCCCGAGCGTCGCCGCCACTTCCAGTGGCCGCTGCCCCACCCCCTCAATCGCGTTTTGGATCGGCTGTACGACGAACGGCAGAGAGTAACAAGCCGACGCCAGCACCAAGCCCCAAAAAGTAAACGCCAGAGATGCCAGCCCCAGCCCGCTGGTTAGTTGACCAATCGGCCCCTGCGGCCCCATCGCCAACAACAGGTAAAAACCTAAGACGCTGGGCGGTAAAATCAGCGGCAGTGCAACCAACGCGGCCACCGGTCCCTTGAGCCTCGACCGAGTCCGAGCCAACCATAAAGCGATAGGCGTACCGATCAGCAACAACAGCAAGGTCGTCACCGAAGCAATACGCAACGTCAAAGCAATGGCCGCAAGATCTGCGTCAGAAAATCCCACCGGATACTTCCCTTTCTTTCAATAGACAAAAATCGACACGATGATCAGGGCAATCGGTAGCCTTGATCTTGAATAATTCGCTGCGCCTGCGCCGAGGCTAAATAGCGTATAAAAGCCTGCGCCGCTGGGTTATCGCGAGCCCGATTGAGCAGTACCCCGCCCTGGCGAATCGGCTGATGCAGCGCTGCAGGTACAGGCCAATATGAGCCCTGCGCCCGACGGTTGCTCTGCAGCTGCCAACTGCGCAGCTGCGAGGCCGCGACAAAACCTAGCTGTGCATTGCCTGTCACCACAAATTGAAACGCCTGCCCAACGTTCTCCCCCATCACAAGCTTCGCCTGCTGGGGCTCGTAGCTATCCAGCGCGCGCAGTGTTTGCTTCGCCGCCAAACCGTAGGGCGCCAAACGTGGGTTGGCCAGTGCCAGCCTAGCAAAAGCCCCTGAGCGCAAGAGCGACTCGCCGCCCGCCGCTAACAGTTCAGCATCGATCGACCAGAGCACCAGAGAACCCACCGCATACACGGAATAATCTGAGGCTTGCGCCAAGCCTTGCTCGATCAACGCCTGCGGTTTTTTCTCATCGGCTGACAATAAAATATCAAACGGGGCCCCCTGATGGATCTGGGCAAAAAGTTTGGCCGACGAACCCAAGACAAGACGTATGTTATCAGTATGACGAGCCTCGAAGTCCGCCTCCAGCAACTTCGCCGTCTGGCTAAAATTGCTGGCGACCGCCACGGTTACAACATCGGCTCGCGCCGGCAAGGCCAACACTGCTATGAGCAACCCCAGTGCCACAGAGCTAAAGAGTGCCGCCGCGCCAAAGAAAGCCATTATCGTCTTCATCGACACCCACACCTCGGTATATATTTAGTCGCTGCATGATGCTGCCCACGGGCACCGACAGCAAGAAAAACTGTGCACAGATAACCTGCATAGACGCCGTGAAATACTGTGGATAAAAGCCGTTGGCTCTTAACACGCGGGGCCTGCAGAGCAGAGGTTAAATATTCGACAGCATTCAACCCACAACACAAACAGCACCCAAACCCAACCAGCGTCAGACTAAAAATCGAGCTTATCTCGTTAAAGTTAAATTGAATAAAATCACCTCTCCCGCGCCAGAGGGATGCCTTTTGCGCCACGAGAGCGTAAAATAATCGCGCAGCCCCCAGACCACCCCGGGCAACTCACCAGCTAAAGACCGCACCAGCACCTATGCTCCAAGAACAACGCCTCCGGGCCATCAAAGAAGAATTGCAGCAACATCGCGGTCAACTGCTGCGCCCGAGCCGTGGCGTGGCGCAATCCGATGTTTACCTCGTGGAAGTTGACGGCCAAAAAGCCATCATCAAAGACTTCTCTAGCTGCCCGTTTTTCTCCCGAAACCTCGTCTGCCGTATCATCATACAACATGAGTTAGGTGTTCTACGGGCCCTAAAAGATACAGGCCAAGTACCCGAGGTCTATGGTCAGCTGAGCCCTTTCAGTTTCGCACTTGAGCACATTGAGGGCGTCAGTCCAAACCGCAAAAATGCTGGACAGTGGCCCGACGCATTCCAAAAGGCGGCCGACTTTCTGAATGAGGTTCACGACCGAGGCTTTGCTCACAACGATTTTCGCCGCGATAACATGATGATCACGACCAATGGCGACCTGCGTTTTTTTGACTTTGCTGCCGCCCTGCGCAAGCCTCAAAAATATCGCTGGTTGCTGTTCCCCCTCACGCTTCTAGTGAATTTTATGCAGCGCTTAGATCAAATAGGGCTGCTAAAGATGAAGCCTGACTTAACTGGCCAGCCACTAACAGCTGATGAAAAAAAGCGCGGCGAGAAGCCTCGCATCGTGCGCAGCCTGCGTGACTTCTGGAAGCGCTACATCAACAACCCAATATTACGCCGCCTCAAGTAGGGCTACACACAAGTAGCGTTCAACAACAGTGGCCGCCGACCAAATCAACGCACCAATAAATACAGCAGGCCGGTCCAAGAATCGGTAACATATCGGCTGCTCCACTCCTTGACGGCAACCATCATGACATCCCAGCCCCAAACGACACTCTCCAGCCCTTTTGGCGACGTCCAGCTCGAGCGCTTTCCCAAGCAAAGCAACCGCCGGCAACGTCAAGAACCTCTGCGAGCATGGGATGCTGCCGATGAGTATCTGCTTGCCCACGTCGCCGCACAAGCCCTGCATGCCAATGCTAGAGTCGCCATCATCAATGATGGTTTTGGCGCACTGGCTGTTGCCCTGCACAGGTTTAAACCGTGCTTATTTAGCGATTCTTACATCGCCCAGCAGGCCTACCTGCAGAACATGCGCGACAATCAACTTGAAGATGAGAGCGTCAGCCCACAGAGCAGCCTTGAGCTTTCCGCAAATAATAGTCTTGAGCTCGCTGTAAATAACAGCCTCGGGCTTTCCACAGCCAATAGTTTAGAACTTGCCAGTGCGGAACAATCGACCGAATCACGATTTGATCTGGTACTCATTAAAGTGCCCAAGACCTTGGCACTGCTCGAAGACCAGCTCTACCGCCTGCGAGCACATATCGATAACCACACGATCATCATTGCGGCGGGCATGACGAAAAATATTCACAACAGCACCTCGGCGCTGTTTGAAAACATTCTCGGGCCGACGACAACATCGCTTGCCAAGAAAAAAGCCCGATTAATCTTTTGCCAGCCACAGGCCTCACTCTGGTCTGGCGTTTCGCCCTACCCCAGTCACTACCCGCTGGAAGACACCCGCTTCCAACTCACCAACCACGCCAATGTCTTCTCCCGTGCCAGCCTCGACATAGGCACGCGCCTGCTGCTCAAACACATCCATGAGCTGCCCGCCGCCAACACCATTGTTGACCTTGGCTGCGGCAATGGGGTGATTGGCCTGCTCGCCGCAGAACAAAGACCCAACGCAAAGCTGATATTCACCGATGAGTCCTTTATGGCGGTCGCCAGCGCGCAAGCCAATTTCGAGCAGGCTTTTGGCGGCGAGCGAGAGGTGCAATACAGCGTCAATAACTGCCTCGACGATATGCCCAGCGACAGCGTCGACCTGGTGTTAAACAATCCCCCATTTCACCAACAGGGGGCGCTGGCCGAACACATAGCGAGACAAATGTTCAGCGACGCAAAGCGCGTGCTCAACCCAGGTGGCGAGATTTGGGTTATAGCCAACCGCCACCTGGGATACCACGTGCAACTCAAACGCCTTTTTGGCAACTGCCAAACGCTGGTATCCAATAAAAAGTTTGTCCTGTTAAAAGCCAGCAAGCGCTGACGGTGCGGTCGCTAAAGCGCTAGCAGGATCACAAGTAACACAGGAGTGCTGAAATCAATATAGACAGGCACAAACATGTATTCATGTATTATACTTTTGACGCATCATCGGCCTGTAGGCCTCCGATACTGGGTGCGCCTCTGAGCTAGAGCCAAGCCACGGAGCCGAGAAGGAAAGAGTTTGTGCCGCCACTAGTGATGACACCACTACCAAAAGAGCGACCATTGCATATAAACCCTATGTTTTCAGCCACACGCTGGGCAGTAGCGTTGCTGTTTTCTCTCTTCCTGAACAGCCCCTCCCTGTATGCCATCAGCTCCGACGAGCTACGCGCCGCTTATCTGTATAATTTTGCCAAGCATACGCAATGGCCAGACGAAGCCCAGCTTGAGCACTTCACCATCGGTTTCTACCCACCGCAGGCAAACATAGAGCGAGTGTTGCAACAAGCCGCCCGCGATAAAACACTGCGCGGCAAACCTTTGATCATTAAGCACTACGACTCACTCGGCGGCGCGGCCAAAGCCCAGCTACTGGTTATCGGACAACAGGAAAACGGCAGTTTACAAAAGATCAGTCGCACACTCAGTCGCAGCAACACCCTACTGGTCACCGATCAAGCCAGTGACCCACTGCACATCATGATCAATTTCTTGGTGCCGCAGCAGAATACATTGAGCTTTGAGGTCCACCGACCCAACATAATTTTTGAGGGTTTGCAGGTCGACAAGGAGATTGTACTGCTCGGCGGCACCGAGCTTGATATCGCCACCATCTATAAGAAGACAGAGCGGGCACTGGGGCAGCTCAAAACATCGCTCAGCCAGCAAGAACTGCAGCTAAAGAAACAACAGGACCAGCTTAAGGAGCAATCACTCAGGCTCACCAATAAAACCCAAGAGCTGGCCAGTAAAACCCAAGACACCGAACTTAAAGCCCATGAGCTGAATAAACTGCGCTTTGAGCTGGAGCGCTTGCGCGCCAATCTGGCACAGGACCAAGTACAGGCTGAGAAGCTCAAACAGCAACTGGCCGAGCAGTATCAGCAACTCAAAGACCAGCAAACCCAGCTCACAGAAAAGCGTCTCATCCTGCAGGAAAAGTCACTGAGCATTGAGAAAAATATTCACCTGATTGAGCAGCAGCAATCGGTAATTGAGCAGCAGACGCAAGAGATAGGGGAGCAGAACAACGACCTGCAAGCACAGACAGTCACCATTGCCGAACAGCAGGGGCTATTGTTTTATCAGCAGCTGGTCTCTGCCAGCCTCGCGCTGATTGTGTTCATCACCCTCTACAGTATTTATGCACGCGTCAAGTCCAGCAAAGCACTCGCGCAAAGCAATCTGCAACTGGCCGAGCTCAGTAAAAACCTTGGCCACGCGGTTGAAGCGAAAAGCCTGTTCCTGTCGACCATGAGCCACGAAATTCGAACGCCCATGAACGGTGTACTGGGCATGGCCGAACTGCTCAACAGCACCCAACTCGACGAACAGCAACAGCGCTATCTCAACATCATTCAAAACTCCGGCAGTCTGCTGCTCAAGGTGATCAATGACATCCTCGATTTTTCTAAGATTGAGGCGGGCAAGATGGAGCTGGAAAATATCGATTTTGACCTGGGGCAATTACTGCACAGCAGCGCATCGGCTTTCAACAACCTGGCACACAGTAAAGGCATAGCCTTTCACCTGCTGGTGGACCCCAAACTGCCGGAACGACTCACCGGAGACCCCTCTAGGCTAAGCCAAATTCTCAACAATTTTCTCAGTAATGCCTTCAAATTTACCGATAGTGGTAGCATCACCATACAGGCTCAACTCAGCGATGATGCCCAGCATTGGCACTTAAGTGTCGTCGACACAGGGCCGGGCATGAGCAGCGCTCAGTGCGCTCAAGTGTTCGAGGCCTTTACCCAAGCCGACGCCAGTATCACCCGCAGTCATGGCGGCACCGGCTTGGGACTGAGTATATCGCAGCGCCTGGCGGAGCTGATGGAGGGCGAGGTGCACGTCAGCAGTGTCATCGACCAAGGCACTCGGTTTTGGCTAGCGCTTCCAATGCCCCAGCAACCCATCAGCAATACACTCGCTGTGCCAAAATCATTGCAGGGGAAAACCGCCCTTGTGCTCGAGCTCAACGACGAGTATCGCGACAACCTCTGCGGACACCTTGCGCGCTGGGGGCTTACCCCGCTACCGCTGGAAAGTACCGATCAGCTGGATAAATACCTTGAGAACCACAGCGCAGACGAGCCAGTCCAGCCATTGACACTATTGCTGAGTGACAGCGCTCTGGCCTCCCACCGTGACATCAAACCTCAGTGGCTGGCTCGCTGTCGAATCATCCTGCTCAGCTCAGAGCCGCATGAGAGCGGCCACCAACACTCGACATCACCTTCACTCACCTCAGTGCATCAGCCTACAACGGCCTCGGTGATCTTTAATGCGTTTGCCGAACTCCACGAAATACACAAGGATACGGACAACCGTAAAAAACAGAACACGCTTAGCCAGTACCCCCACGCAAAAATACTGATCGCCGAGGACAACGCCGTCAATCAGATGGTCATTAAAGGCCTGCTGTCACAGTACGCCATCCAGCCAACCATAGTCGACAATGGCCAGCTAGCCCTAGAACAGCTCCTCAGCCAAGCTTTTGATCTGGTTCTAATGGACTGTGAAATGCCGGTACTGGACGGCTATCAAGCCTGCAAGCAGTACCGCGAACAGGAAAACAGCTCGAAGCCAACCCCGATTGTCGCCCTCACCGCTCACGCTATGGCGGAACACCGAGTGAAAGCGGCCGAGGCGGGTATGGATGCACACCTGGCAAAACCCATCGACCGCGCCGAACTGGAGGGGTTATTGCAGCAGTACTGCGGCGCCTCAGAGGTCAGTCGCTAGCGGCCCCCGACAAAAGTCAGTCGCGGTAGAGGGTTTCGATAAGATGGAAACCAAATTGCGTCTTAATCGGGCCGTGTACCGTGAGGATGGGCTTCTTAAATACAACCTGATCAAACGCTTTAACCATCTGCCCTGGGCCAAATTCACCGAGGTTGCCCCCCGCCTTAGCCGAGGCACAAGTGGAGTGTTTCTTGGCCAACTGGTCAAACGCTGCTCCAGCCGCCAACTTCTGCTTTAATTTTTCCGCCTCAGCCTTTGTTTTGACCAAGATATGACGTGCCATTGCAACCGGCATAGATCCTCTCTTTTTATCGATTTAACGCCGCACCAACCCAACCCAGTGACCCGCAAATCGAGCACCGTTGAATTAAACGACATTCACCGCTTGCAGCGGCCGTGTTTTACAGTAGAATTTGCGCCCTATTTTAACCTAGTCGCTCATTTTCGCTAGGCCGTGTGCGTATCGGATCAGCATGGGCCAACCCAGAGCGGCTATACCACCCAGCAGCAGGGCTCCAGATGTTCTTTAAAATTGTGCGTTTAGTACTCGGTAACATTATCCTTCTGATCGACTTTGTCACCCGCCCCTGCCCACAGAAGCGTAACAAGGCGCAGCAAGCCAACGTGGTTAAATCGGCGTCCAATCTCTCACTCTACCAATTTAAAGCCTGCCCCTTCTGCGTCAAGACACGTCGCGCGATGCGCCGCCTGAACCTGCCTATTACCACCGTTGACGCCAAGCAGGCGCCATTTCAGGATGAGTTACTCAGCGGCGGCGGTTCAGCCAAGGTGCCCTGTCTGCGTATAGAGGAGGCCGGTCAGGTGCGCTGGATGTACGAATCCAATGACATTATCAGCTACCTAGAGCAGCGCTTTGCGTAAACAGCTGGCAATCTAGCAGACAAAATAAAGGCGACCCTTGGGTCGCCTTTATTTGTTTGAGAGGTTAGTAAGCTAATCGAAGTTGAAAGCCTCATCGAGACAGTCAGCGCTCAGCCCGATTAGAGAACCATGTCGACGGCGCGGAAGATCGCCCGGGCTTTATTCATTGTCTCCTTCCATTCTAAACGCGGCTCAGAGTCGGCCACCACGCCCGCACCGGCCTGAACATAAAGCGTATCGTCTTTGATGACAGCCGTTCGAATCGCAATGGCGGTATCCATATTGCCGTTCCACGACAGGTAACCTACGGCGCCGCCGTAAACACCTCGTTTCTCATCTTCCAGCTCATCGATGATCTCCATCGCCCGAATCTTCGGTGCACCGCTCAAAGTGCCCGCGGGAAGCGCCGCACGGAGTACATCCATGGCTTTGATGTCATCGCGCACCTGACCGGTGACATTGGAGGTTATGTGCATTACGTGTGAATAGCGCTCAACCACCATCTTGTCAGTGAGCTTAACCTCGCCCACCTTGGCAACACGGCCAACGTCATTGCGTCCCAAATCAATCAACATTAAGTGCTCTGCGACCTCCTTTGGGTCGTTCACCAGCTCTTTTTCTAACGCCAGATCTTCCTCTTCTGTGTGACCGCGGCGGCGAGTGCCGGCGATGGGACGCACGGTGACCTCACCGTCTTCCAAGCGCGCCAGTATTTCTGGGCTAGAGCCCACCACATGGTGATCCCCCAAATCCAAAAAGTACATGTAGGGCGACGGGTTAAGGCTGCGCAGCGCGCGATAAAGGTTTAACGGCTCGGCCTCAAATGGAATCGATAAGCGCTGGGAGACCACCACCTGCATGGTGTCGCCGGATAAAATATAGTCCTTTATGGTATCCACCGCCTGATGAAACTTCTGTTCGCCAAAGCTCGAACTGAATTCATCTTCACGAGCGCTCTCACCGGCTAGCTTCATGGGCGCCGTTTCAGGTGTAGCAAGCTGTAAACGGGCCTCCAAATCATCAAGACGCGCAACAGCTCCCTCGTAGCCTTCCGCTGCTGGGTCTGCCTGTACCACCAAAATAAGGCGTCCAGCAAGGTTGTCGAACACCAAAACCTCGTCCGACACCATCAACAATATATCCGGTGTTCCGATTGTATCTTTCGGTGCCCCATCGCGCAGACGAGGCTCCACATAGCGAACACAGTCGTAGCCAAAATAGCCGACTAGGCCACCATTGAATAGTGGCAGGCCATCCACCTCGGCGGCTTTATAGCGGGCTTTAAATTCCTCAACAAACTCGAGTGCGTCAGCACGCTCCAATGACTCGACTAGCTGCCCGTCGGTTTCAACGGTGATTTTCGAGCCAACGGCTTTTAATACTGTGCGTGCAGGCAGACCAATAATTGAGTAGCGCCCCCACTTCTCCCCGCCATGAACCGACTCGAATAGGTACGAGTAGCGCCCCTGAGCCAATTTCAAGTAGCTCGACAGGGGCGTGTCTAGGTCTGCCAGTACTTCGCGTACGACAGGAATGCGGTTATAGCCTTGAGCGGCCAATTGAGTAAATTCAACAGGGGTCATGATGTGTCCTTGGTGTGTATCGATATGAGTTGTTACGACGCGGGCAAAGCCTTGCAGCTAGGCACAGAGCGCCAAATGCAGGGGCAAGATTAACGCTGCCATCGCCAACAATGTTTCACGCTCAAGGCGCTACAACCCAAAATACTCACAAGCACACCTAACTGAATAAAGATCAAAATGAATAGCAGGAACGGCGCCTGCCCAATGCCCGCTAGTGTAGCGATTCACCGAGAAGCTGTACAGCCGCACCACTGGCCCAACGCGTGCAGTCCATGCACAATACACAGCACACCACCCAAGGCATACAACCCAAGCAGAGAGGCGCCCCATGTGGCATTGCGTAAAAACGCTCACACTAGCACTTTTAATCCTGCTGCCGCTCAGCACAGCGGCGCAGGCGGCTACTGAGACGGTTGAGGATATTCACCACATAGTGTTTGTCTGGCTCAAGGCCGACGCATCGAATCAACAGCTGGAGGCCACGATTGCGGCCACCCAGACGCTGGCTAACATACCGGGGGTGGAGGATTTCAAAGTCGCCAAAGCCATCGCCAGTGAGCGAGCCGCTGTTGATGACTCCTTCAGCTTCGGCATCACCATGCGCTTTAAATCTCACGCCGACATGCAGTCCTACCTTGCCGACGACATACATCAGGCCTACCTGCGCGACTACATCAAAGGCAAGGCCGCCAAGGTCGTCATACACGATTTTTAGCCATTCGCTAAACAGGCGAAGCGTGACACCAAAGCAGGCTATAGCATTCAACAAGGACGCTTGAAAAACATGAAAATTGACCTCACCCAAGACATATCACTGCTGTTAAAACGCAATATTCCCCTGATCGTTTTGGAAACCAGCCAAGAGAAGGTGGCTCTGGAGCTATTAACGCGCCTAGCCATCAGCTCAGGAGAGACCCTCTATCGGTGGAGCGTGACCGATGGTATGGAGACACTTGGGTTTAGCCCACGCATTGGCGAAGCAAGTACCTTGGTGGAACCACAATTACTGCTGAAAGATATTAAAAGCCGCCAACAGAGCGGCCTTTTTGTACTCTGTGATTTCCACCCTTACTGGGAAAACGAACCAACCATCGTGCGTCTGCTAAAAGACATTGCACTCGACTTCGACACCCACCATAAGCGCATCCTACTGCTGAGTCATGCCATTGAGCTGCCCAAAGAACTGCAAGGCTATTCAGCACAAGCCAGCCTAAGTTTGCCCACTGACGACGAAATTCTGGCGATCGTCCGCCGTGAAGCAAAACAATTTGTCGATCGCGGAGGGCGCGCCACAACAGCAGACAACAAAACCATAAAGGTGCAACGCATAAAAACCGATGGCCGCGCCCTGCAACAACTGGTGTCTTCCTTGCGCGGCTTAACCGAACGCGATGTCGCGCGCTTAGCACACCATGCCATTGTCGATGATGGCGCCATTACCGCCAGCGACATCCCCGAGGTCAACAGTGCCAAGTTTGCGCTTTTGAACCAGCAGGGTTTGCTCAGCTACGAATACGACACCGAAGACTTTGCCCACGTAGGCGGCCTGGTGAACTTTAAAGCTTGGTTACAGCAACGGCGTGAAGCTTTTCTTAAGCTGGGTGATATTACGGAGCAGGCAGAGCTGGCCAAACAACTGGCCGACGCCCCCAAAGGCGTGCTGTTACTCGGTGTACAGGGCGGCGGTAAAAGTTTAGCGGCACGTGCTATAGCCGGCCTCTGGCAATTGCCATTACTGCGTCTGGACATGGGTTCGCTCTACAATAAGTTTATCGGCGAGACCGAGAAGAACTTGCGCAATGCGCTGACCCAGGCCGAGAAGATGTCGCCCTGCGTACTCTGGCTTGATGAACTCGAAAAAGCCTTAGCCCAGGGCAATGGGGACGACGCTTTGAATCAACGCTTACTCGGCTATCTACTGACCTGGATGGCTGAGCGCAAAGCACCCGTTTTTATGGTGGCAACCAGCAACAACATCCGCAAACTGCCCGCCGAGCTGGTGCGCAAAGGGCGCTTTGACGAGATATTCTTTGTCGACCTGCCAGGCGCCGATGTTCGCGAAGACATTTTTGCCATCCATCTAAGCAAGCGAGACATGAACCCAGCGGACTATAATCTGCAACGACTCAGCGAGGCAGCGGATGGTTTTTCTGGTGCAGAAATAGAACAGGTGGTTGTATCGACTCGCTACGCCTGCGACACAGGCTCGGTGAGTGAGGATGAAATACTCAAGGCTGTATATCAAACCTCACCACTGTCAGTGGTCATGGCCGAACCACTGGCCGAGCTTCGCCACTGGGCCAATGAACGAGCGGTCCCAGCTTAGGGTGGACACCGCTCATAGCGAGGCCCTTGCTGTACAGCCACTCTGACTCAGCCCTCGATCAGCTCCAGCAGCGAGTCACAAATCAAATCAGGCATCTCTTCGCGTACCGGCCGGCCGTGGTTATAGCCATAGGTGACGGCAAGCGAGGTAACGCCTGCGGCGCGAGCGGCCTCAATATCATTGCGCGAGTCACCCACCATCAGCGCCTGCTGTGGCTGCATCGACAACTCATTCAAGACACGCAGCAGAGGCTCTGGGTGCGGTTTTTTCTCCGCGCAGGAGTCGCCCCCGAGGCTCATTTGAATAAACTCAGCGATGTGTAAATCTTCGAGCAGGTGAGGCACGAACTCGATTGGCTTGTTGGTCACCACCACTACCGCCACTCCCTGCGCCTGCAAGTAGGCCAAACACTCACGCACTCCAGAATAAAGGCAAGCGAACTGCCCGCTGAGCAGGCGGTAGTGCTTTAAAAACAACTGATGCGCCTGCTCCTGAAGCACCTGTTCAGTGCCATCGAGTGAAGGCAAGGGCGGTACCGCCACGGCGCCTGCCAGCGCGCGCTGCACCAATACTTGCGCGCCATTGCCAACCCAGTGACGCACCGCGTTAACGCCGGCGGGCAGCCGCCCCAACTCCAGCAACACCGCGTCCACCGCAGCGGCCAAATCCGGCACACTGTCCACTAGGGTGCCGTCGAGGTCAAACATCACCAGTGCGGGTAAATTGCCACTGAAGGCGTTGCGAATACCCTGTTGAAAAGCCGAGGGGGAAGAAGCTGTCGTCATGGTTAGGTTTTTCGATTGCTGATAAAACAAAAGCCCCAGCGCTTAGCATTGGGGCTTTACGATCACTGATCCAGCGCAGGTGAATACGCCGCTTCAGTGGATAGGTTTTGGGGGTTTACACCTTGGCCAGTTCAGCACGCATAGCATCAATAGCGGTCTTGTAGTCACCCTTGCCAAAGATAGCCGAGCCAGCAACAAAGGTATCCGCGCCGGCGGCCGCAATCTCGCGGATGTTATCAGCCGTGACGCCGCCGTCGATCTCCAGACGAATAGGCAGGCCAAGCGCGTCGATCGCCGCGCGGGCTTCACGCAACTTATCAAGCGTATAGGGGATAAACTTTTGCCCGCCAAAACCTGGGTTCACCGACATCAGCAGCAGCATATCCAACTGCGGTAAAACGTGCTTGATGGAGTCGAGAGGCACCGCCGGGTTAAGCACGAGACCGGCCTTACAACCCGCTTGCTTAATTAGCTGAATCGAGCGATCCACGTGCTTAGACGCCTCAGGGTGGAAGGTAATGATATCAGCGCCGGCCTCGGCAAACTGTCCAATCATTGCATCCACTGGCTCAACCATCAGGTGCGCATCAATAGGCGCCGTGATTCCGTGCTTGCGCAGGGCCTTACACACCATTGGACCAATCGTCAGGTTGGGCACATAGTGGTTGTCCATCACATCAAAATGCACAATATCAGCACCTGCGGCCAACACCGATTCAACTTCTTCTCCTAATCGAGCGAAATCTGCCGCTAAGATAGAAGGAGCAATTTTAAATTCCTGTTGCATAAGACACCTGTGCTGAAACCGAGACCATGGGTCGAAGGATAGTGAGTTGGATAAGAATATGGCGCATTCTACTGAAAATACCGCCCGAGGCCCAGAATTCTGGAGCCGTATTGGTCGAGTAGGTAAAACCGGCTCGCGGCTGCTGCTCGCAGGCCTATTACTGGGTGGGCCTGTATCGCACTTAGCGCTAGCCCAAGACGAGCCCCAAGCTACCCCAGAAGCGCCCACCACCGAGCCGTCGGTGACCAAGAAGCCTACGCCGCCCGCCCCGCCCCTGTACCTAAGCCGTGAAGACCGGGACATGAAACTGCTGGCCGCTAAACTCAACCCCGACTCGGTGGTTTGGCTCGACGCCCTAGAGGAACAATTCTTAGCGATCTACGAGCCGGAATACACGGGTGCGCCACAGGGCGCCGTCTTACTGTTGCACGCCGAGGGTCAGCACAGCAGCTGGCCGAAAACCATAAAAATGATCCGCTCCAGTCTGCCGCGTTACGGCTGGAACACCCTGAGCATGAGTCTGCCTAACCCAGAGGTAATCCCTCACCCGCCGCGCGATGTATGGCCCGCATCAACCAGTCCGCCCAGCCCCAACGAAGCGGACACCGAAGGTGTGGATGAAGCGGATAAAGGTGATGCGGAGGCGCTCAGCGATAACCCAGACTCAACTGACGCACAGGTGCCCACAGCCGCTCAAGGCGGTGAGGACAATGAAATCTTCGACGCCGAAAACAACGGGCTCAGCGACGGAGCTCTGCCCCCAGCCACCAATCGCCGCGACAGTTTCGATGCTTCAACCGAGATTAAAATTCCGGTTGAGGACCGTACCGTGGCGCGTATTCGCGCGGCCATGAACTACCTCAACAATCAGGGGCAATTCAACATCGTGTTGCTCGGCGATGGCGTTGGCGCTGCGCGCGCTGGGCATTTCTTTAGCAGTCTTCCCGCGCCCACCATTACCGATCCAGATGTAAAACCCATCAAACCGATACGCGCGGTCGTTATTCTCAATGCTAGAAACCACAACCCGCTGGGCGACATCAATCTCACCAGCAGCCTATTTGACCCAGAAGTGCCGACCTTAGATATCTTCTTTGGCTTGGACAGACGCAATGCCCTGGACGCTGAACAGCGCAAGCGCTACGCCCGCCGCAACATGCATAAAGTATACAATCAGGTGCAGCTACCGGTCATGT
>Ga0209826_1000703_pt1 | contig 23832 bp, 20 predicted proteins | sample GOMGulsemesocosm_5_FD_184637 | JGI IMG/M metagenome (GOLD analysis project Ga0209826, IMG submission 184637) | Methane-oxidizing microbial communities from mesocosms in the Gulf of Mexico - GOM15C Gulf of Mexico (SPAdes) (version 2) | ecosystem: Environmental > Aquatic > Marine > Cold seeps... | reverse complement strand
TAATAAAAAACCAAAAACAAAAATGAAGGGGAATAAATAATGCGTGCTTATTTAGATTTATGTCAACGCATTGTTGATGAAGGTGTTTGGATAGAGAATGAACGTACAGGTAAACGGTGCTTAACGGTTATTAATGCAGACTTGGAATATAATGTAGCAAAAAATGAGTTTCCGATGATTACTACGCGTAAAAGCTTTTTTAAATCAGCTATTGCAGAGTTCATTGGTTATATTCGTGGCTATGATAACGCCGCTGATTTTAGAAAGTTAGGAACTAAAACCTGGGATGCTAACGCTAATTTAAATGAAGCTTGGTTAAGTAATCCGTATCGTAAAGGTGAAGACGATATGGGCAGAGTGTATGGTATTCAAGGTAGAGCTTGGGCTAAACCTGACGGTGGAAAAATTGATCAACTTAAGAAAATAGTTGATAACTTAAGCCAAGGTGTTGATGACCGTGCTGAAATTATGACTTTTTATAATCCGGGTGAATTTCATCTGGGTTGTTTACGCCCTTGTATGCATACGCATAATTTTTCATTGTTAGGTGATACCCTTTATTTAACGAGTTTTCAGCGTTCATGTGATGTACCGCTCGGCTTAAATTTCAATCAAGTTCAAGTATTTACCTTTCTTGCCTTAATGGCTCAAATTACGGGTAAAAAAGCAGGTATTGCTTATCATAAAATAGTAAATGCGCATATTTATGAAGATCAACTTCCTTTGATGAAAGATGTTCAGCTTAAACGTGAACCATTACCATTACCTAAATTGATTATAAACCCAGATATAAAATCTTTACATGATCTTGAAACGTGGGTAACCATGGATGATTTTAAAGTAGAAGGTTACCAATGCCATGATGCTATTAAATATCCCTTTGCCGTTTAAAGGGAATTAGTGAACACTTAGCGTGGCGGATTTAGAACAGTGAATTGTCTATTTATTAGGGAATAGACTAAGGCATGATTTATACCCAAGCCATTTCAAGATGCAGAATTCAGCTGGAATTATAAACCAGCCCTTCGGGGAAATCTGAGCAAATCAAACTTTGCGTTGTATTTTGTTTTAAGGGAATAACTATTAACAAAAAAATGCGCCTTAATTATGAATCGCTCAGACTTCCTGAAACTCGCATCTTGAAGTGGTTTGGGTATATAGTGTATCTTGTACCTTATCGCTTTAACTAAAATAATAATAAAAGAAGGTTAATCATATCTAATGAATATTGAAGTCGGTCTTATTGAAACATTATTAGTTTCACTTTTAATTCTTTTCTCAGGGTATTTTCTTAACAGTAAAATTGCTTTTCTAAGAGAAAATAATATTCCTGAACCGGTAGTAGGGGGTATTGCTTTTTCAATACTGGCAGCTATTGGCCATACTTATTTTGGTATTGATTTTCAATTTGAAATGAGTTTTAAAAGTCCGTTAATGATTATGTTCTTTACCACTGTTGGTTTAGGAGCAAGTTTTAGTTTGTTATTAAAAGGTGGCCCTAAGGTTCTTTTATTTTTAGGTGTTGCGACGTTTTATTTACTTGTTCAAAATGCTGTTGGTATTACGGTTGCCATATCTACAGGCATGAACCCTTTAATGGGCTTAATTGGTGGCTCAGTTACCTTGTCTGGTGGGCATGGAACAGGTGCAACGTATGCTGAGTTATTCGCTACTGAATATGGTATGCAATCAGGTATATTTGAACTGGCGATGGCTGCTGCTACTATGGGGTTAGTTTTAGGTGGTTTAATTGGTGGCCCAGTAAGTAAGCGCTTAATCAATAAATATAATTTAAAAGCCGATGAGTTTCACGAAGAGCTTGATGATACTGTTACTTTTAACCCAGAAGATCATGATTTAGTTACCCCTAGAAAAATGATGGAAACATTAGCTATTATTACGGGGTGTATGGTTATTGGTCAATTAATTCACTTTGCTCTACGAGAATCAGGCATAATTTTACCTTCATTTTTACTCCCTTTATTGTGTGGTGTAGTAGCAACTAATGCATGTGAATTCTCTAAGTTATATACGGTTAGCAGAGCTTGTATTGATTTATGGGGTACGATGGCGCTATCTATATTTTTAGCGATGGCGTTAATGTCGTTGAAAGTTTGGGAATTAGCAAACTTAGCAGGGCCAATGTTCTTCTTGATTATTATTCAAGCTGTTGTATTGATGTTCTTTGCCTATTTTATTACTTTTAGAGTGATGGGTAAAAATTATAATGCGGCTATTATGGCCGGTGGTCATTGTGGTTTTGGTTTAGGCGCTACACCAACGGCTGTTGCTAACATGGAGTCATTAGTTGCTCGTTATGGACCATCACCTCAAGCATTCTTAGTTGTGCCTTTAGTAGGGGCATTCTTTATTGATATTACTAATGCCCTTGTTATTCAGTTTTATCTAAGCTTGCCTTTTGTTAATGGCTAGCGTGATAATAATAAACTAAAATAAAAAAGTCGAAATTACCTCATTAAAATGAAAATCTCGACTTTTTTATTGCATCAATTTTAAGTTTTACACTTTAACCATGCATTTTTAAAAACTTTGCTAATAATGATTCTTCACTTTCTATATGGTTAAGATCAGGCTTTACACAGTCTATAGGGCACACACTAACACATGTTGGTTTTTCATAGTGGCCAATACATTCAGTGCATTTCTCAGGATCAATTTCATAAATATGCTCACCTAATGTAATAGCCTCATTTGGGCATTCAGGATCGCACATATCACAATTAATACAGCTGTCTTCAATATATAAAGCCATAAACATTTACTACCAAGTTGTTTATTGAGTCTTTTGGTTTTGTGCAAAAGGATGGCGAGTAGTACCACCTTCTTCTAAATAACGCATGATAATACCAAATTTCAAATCTAGCTCTGTATCTAACGCTATAGCAACTTTATGACCTGAACCTTTAGCATCGGTAATTGATTCTCCACTTTTACAGTGAATCATCTTTGTTAAGGTAAAGCTTGTATTGCCTGATGGCGTCATTAGTTCTAATCGATCACCAACAAGAAATTTGTTTTTAACATCAATTTCGATTAAGCCAGACTCTGTATTTCTTCCTAAAACTTCACCAACAAATTGCTGGGTATCGCTTTTAGAATAACCGTAATCATAGTTTTGTGTGTCAGAAGGGCGATGACGTTTTAAAAATCCTTCGGTATAACCACGATGAGCTAAATGCTCTAGGTCAGTATTTAATTGTTGATTAAATGATTTATCATTCATTGCATCATTAATTGCTTGAGCATAAATTTGAGCAGTACGAGCACAATAATAAAAAGACTTGGTTCTACCTTCAATTTTTAATGAATGAACACCTATTCTTGTTAATCTTTCTACATGTTCAACTGCGCGTAAATCTTTTGAATTCATAATATAGGTGCCATGTTCATCTTCAAATGCAGGCATATACTCACCAGGGCGACCTTGTTCTTGCAATAAAATAACATCATCTATTGGTTTATTTTGTTGAGGTGAAAATTCAGACTCAGGTAAAATAATGTCTTTTTCAGGTTGATAAACTTCAACAGGTTTTACTGCGATGATATCGCCGGTTTCATTTTCTTTTGCTTCGTGTGTATCATATTTCCAACGACATGAATTGGTGCATGTTCCTTGATTTGGATCGCGTTTGTTAATATAGCCAGAAAGTAAGCAACGGCCTGAATAAGCCATGCATAAAGCACCATGTACAAAAACTTCAAGTTCCATTTCAGGGCAATGAAACCTAATATCTTCAATTTCATCTAATGAAAGTTCTCTTGATAAAATGACACGTTCAACACCTTGTTGATACCAAAACTTCACTGAGGCCCAATTAACAGCGTTAGCTTGTACTGATAAATGAATAGACATATCAGGAAAATTCTCTCTAACCATCATGATTAAACCAGGATCTGCCATGATCATGGCATCAGGTTTCATGGCGATAACAGGAGCGATGTCTTTTAAGAAAGTTTTTAATTTACCGTTATGAGGCGAAATGTTATTAACAAGGTAGAATTTTTTACCTAATTGATGCGCTTCATTAATGCCTATTTGTATGTTTTCAATGCTAAATTCATTGTTACGCACACGTAAAGAATAACGAGGTTGTCCTGCATATACGGCGTCAGCACCATAAGCAAAAGCATAACGCATATTTTTAAGGCTACCTGCTGGAGAAAGTAGTTCGGGCTTTATCATGTGATTTAATCCTATCTGTAATTTTTATACTCATTTGTATAAATACTTGTGGATTTTGGCAGTTTTTTCTACGCAAATATAAACAGTATTTTATGCACAAAACGGCATTTTATAGCCATTTTAACATTGAATGAGAATTAATATTATTACAGCCGTATGACGGAGGCGAATTATAGAGAAAATGCAGTTATTCATCAATCTAAACTCACGATAAAAATGACTTTGCTTGAAAATAAAAAATAATCAAGCGATATTTTCTTATAAGAATGAAAATATCGCTAATAATATAAAAAAACGCTTTGAGATCAGTAAATGTGTGTTATTTTTATATTATAATTTTCACAAGATTAAATAATTTTAATTAAAACAAATTAAAGGCGGACTTTTATGTCAACTGAAAATGCTCTATATACCATTTTAGAGGAAAAAATAAAGCAAGGAACGTTAGTTTTACCTACATTACCTAGAATAGCATTAAAAGTTAGACAGGCAGCAGATGATCCTGAAATTAATTTAAAACACATGAGTGATGTTATTACTCAAGATCCTGCCTTATCTTTAGGTATGCTAAAAGTAGCAAACAGTGCGATGTTAGGTCGAAGTGTTAAAGTTGAAACAGTTACTCAGGCTGTTACACGTATAGGGCTGAGACAAATTAAAAGTATTGCTACCGCAATGGCATTAGAACAAGTGTTTGTTTCTAAAAATGATATTGTTAGTATGTATATGAAGAAATCGTGGGATAAAACAGTTGATGTTGCTTCTATCGCTATTGCACTGATGACATTATATTTAAAAGGGAATAAGCATTCACCGTTAACTCTTGATACTGTTACACTTGCGGCATTAATACATAATATTGGTGTTTTACCTATATTAACTGAAGCAGAGCAGCACCCCGATGTTTTTGCAAATCCCACTTTTTTACAACAAGCTATTATTAAGCTATCAGGGAAAATTGGCGGTAGTGTTACTCAAGCATGGGGATTTTCTGAAGAATTTACTTTGCTAGCTGAAAGTTGGAGTGATTTAAGTGTTTTACCAAAAGAGGCACATTACTTAGACTTTATTCGAGCAGGGGCTATTTACCATAACGTATTTAAAAATAAGTCTACTAAAGAAGCACTACTAAATAGCTATGTTAAAAAAGGTATTTTACCAGACATTGACTTTATGAGTACTGAAGAATTTATAGAAATGAGTGGAGAAATAAAATCCATGTTTACATCGTAATATTTATATACCCGCTCCACTTGGAAATACATAATTCAGCTAGAGCGGATACACTAATCAAAAAGCCGAATTGTTTTTCGGCTTTTTGTTTTTAAAATAATTACTCTTCTAAAGGATCACCAGTCTTTAAAGAGAATTCTGCAAGTAAGGCAACCATTAGGCGATTTATTTCACCGGCCATTAAGGTAAAGTCAGCATCAATTTTGGCAAGAACATCATCGCTATCAATGTCATCATTTTGTTCTTGGATCACATCAAAAAACTTCAAACGTTTAATCGCTAAGTCATCACAAAGAATAAAGGATAATGACTCATCCCATTCTAGAGCAACTTTTACAACATATTTTTCAGCATCTAAATGAGATTTTATTTCATCACTATTTAAGTCTTGATTCTTAACTCGTATGATCGCACCATCATCACCTAAAGCATTTAGCTCAGCTTCCATTCCTAATTGAAATTGACTTCCCAAACTCTGCTCTGTTAACCAGTTTGTCATGGTTTCATCAATTGCGATATCAGGATCAAAACTAGTAACAGGTAATGTTCCTAATACCTTTCTAAGTAGTGCAAGGAAGTCTTCGGCTTTTCCTCTAGAACTACTATTTATGACAATAATATTATTTTCAGGGCTTATGTATCCATGCGTATCTGTAATTTTAGAAAATGCCCGAGGTAGTAATTCAAATGTTATATCTTCTTTAAATTGTTCTTTTTCTTTTTTTGTTGCTTTGCGACCTTGCTCTTGTTCTAACAGGGTCATTTTTTCTTCAATTAAATCTTTGATCACAGCGGCAGGTAGCATTTTCTCTTCTTTACGAGCACAAAGTAAAAAATTTCCATTTGCAGTATGTACTGTACTATTTCCGTGTTTTCCTAGTGCATTAACCCACCCAACATGTGCCAATTCAGTAGAGCCACAAGGGGTAAAAAGATGTTCTGACAAGTGTTTTTCTAAATCTTGTTCCGACCATTTAAAAGGGCGAGTAAAAGCGAAAACGTATAGGTTTTTAAACCACATAATTAGTGTCCTAGAGAAATTAGATTCACATTAAAAATGAATGTGTAAACGAGTTTTATAAAGAAGGAAAAGTCATCTTCAGGTTGAGGAAGTATAATACCTGAAAAAATGTATTATACCAATGGAAGTAAGTTAGTATTATATCACTAAGGAGTTAAAGTCTTAGCCTGTTTTCATGTCAGGTAATATTATGTTATAGGATAATCCATGACTTTTATTGTTAATATTTATTGTGCCATTTAGTGTGTCTACAACTAATTTTTTAATGATATGTGTCCCTAACCCTGTACCGCCTTGTTCAGTTTTTGTTGTGTAGAATGGAGTAAACAATTTATCTAATTGTTCGTCCGTTACACCATGACCATTATCATTATAATTTATATGTAGCTGCTGTTGATAAAAAGATACTTTAATATTGATCAAACCATTATCTATCTCATCAAAGCCGTGAGTAATTGAATTTGTAATTAAATTAATAAATATTTGAACAATTGCTCCAGGGTGGCTATATATTTCAATACTATTATCACATTCAATATTAATATGATGATTATTTTTCTTTAATTTAGATTGTAGAGATTGGATTATTTCTTCAAGGTGCTTACTCACATTAATTAATCGAAGTTTATCACTGGTTTGATCAACTGATATTTGTTTAAAGCTCAATATTAATTCAGATGCTCTTTTTAAATTATTTTCTAATAAAGAGACACTTTCCTTTGCATGTTCAATAAAATTATTTATTGATTTCTTTGATAAGTTGTTTTGCGCCAATTCTTGTTGAAGTTCTATAATAATGTTTGATAAATAACTTGTTGATGTAATACCAATACCAATAGGTGTGTTTACTTCATGAGATATTTCAGCAGATAATGCACCTAATGAAGCCATTTTTTCAGACTCAAGTAACATTTCTTGCGCTATGTTTAATTCTGAAATAGAGCTTTGTAAATCTTTATTGGTTTTTATTAATGTTTTTTCAGTTTTACTACGTCTATCATTTTCTTCTTGTAATTGCTGTTGTTGTTTTACCATAAGGTTCTGCTGAATTTCCATATTCAACAATGTATTGCTTAAAGACGAGGTTTTCTTTGCTACTTCTTGTTCGAGTATTATATTCTGCTCATCTAACTTTTCGTTAGCATTTTTTGTTTCAATTTGAGATGTTGTTAATTTTTCTTGAAAGGCAATTAACTCATCAAGTAAATTATTATATGCGCTCTCTAATACATTTAGTTCATTAGTTTCATAATTCACAGAATGTAATTTTGATGTTTCAGGGTCTTCTAAGTCAATCTGATTAATTTGATCTGTTAACTCTTTAAGTGGATCGGTTAGTAGCTTTTCAAAAGCTAAAGAAAAAAGAAAAATCAAAAATGTAGTTTTAACAATGGCATTACCAATTAAAAAATAGATACCTACTTCAATACGATTAAAAATAACATGATTGCTTGATAATAAAGTTACTGTTCCAACAGTACTTGTACGTCCTGAAAATTCAAATACAAGCGGAAATGAATGCCCAAATAAGCCATCACGGGTGAAATTAATATTTTGGGTTTTATTTATTTCTTTTAACTGCAATGTTTCAATGGGAGGTAAAATACCTAATTGAACGATAATATTATTATTTTCATCTGTAACGGTTATGCCTTTTATCATAGGAATTGCGATTAACCCCTCTGAAATATCAATAGCTTGTTGAGTGTTAAGCTCCCAAACAGCTCTAGTTAAACTGCCATTAACGGTTTTTTGTAATGTTAATAATTCACTGTTGATATGACTTCGAGTATTAAAGTACTCTGCAGCTATTTGAATAACAGTAACGCTGATTGTTAAAATGAAATAAACAGAAAGTACTCTGGTTAATAATTTACGAGATATACTGGTTATTTTCATGTGTCTTATCTCATTTTAAATTAGCTTTGTTACAATTTCTGAAACGAGCATAAATGACTATAGCTTAATATTAACGCTAAAGCTTTAAATAGGTTATAGTTATTTTGTTGCTGTAATATTTTTGTAATAAAAAAGACATAAAATAATCATAAATTAGTCATCGAACTGTAGCCATTAAGTGGTTTATAAATAAAAAAGGTATAATTATGAATACTTCAAAGAATGTACTTACTCTTACTCTTTTAGCGGGTATGAGTATCCCCGCTTTAGCTGACGGTGTTACTGTCTATGGTAAAGCAAATTTATCAGTTCAGAACTCTGATGATGGCGATGGTAGTTATACTGAAATTAAAAGTAATGCATCACGAATTGGTTTTAAAGGAACACATAAACTAAGCGATGGTTTAGAAGTTATTTATCAAGCTGAATTTCAAGTTGATATAGATGGAGATAGTGACAAGGGTAAAAGTATTACCGATCGAAATCAATATGTTGGGCTTAGAGGAGCTTTTGGTGAAGTTTTGTTGGGTGTAAATGACAGCATACTGAAGCAAACTCAGGGTAAATTAGATTTGTTTAGTGATTATAATGCAGATATTAAATCATTATGGAAGGGTGAAAATAGAGTAAGCGATAGCCTTACTTATAAATCACCTAAGTTTAACGGATTACAACTAGGTGTTACTTATATTGCCGCAGATAGTGTTGATTCAGATAGTGCTGTTTCTATTGCATTATTTTACGGGGATAAAAAACTTAAAAAATCTAAAGTTTATGCTGCTATTGCACATGATTCTGACGTAAAAGGTTATGATGTTACACGTGCTGTCATATCAACTAAAATTTCAGGTATTACCGTTGGTGCTATCATGCAAACACAAGAAAATGTTGTTACAGGTGAAGAGCTAGACGGTTTTATGGTTTCAGCTAAATATAAAATGAATAAAACAACATTAAAAGGGCAATACCAAAAAGCAGATTATACTGGCGGTGATTCTCGTAATGGCCTTACTGTGGGTGCCGATTATAGTTTAGCTAAAAGTACTAAATTATTTGCATTTTATACCGGTTTTGATATGGACAGTAAAGCAGATAAAAATTATTTAGCTGCGGGTATTGAATATAAATTTTAGTTTTACTCTTAAATATTTAACGTATATTTATTTTGTACTTTGTCATAAAAGTGTCATTTAAGTTTTGCACAATACGCATATGCTCAAACCACCTACTGAATCCTGCATCTTGATGTGATGAGAATGTTGATGTGTTTTGCTCAGAATCAAACTTGATGTTTATTAGGATAATTGTATGAATCGACAGATTTTAGTTGTTGAAGATGAAGCCCCTATCAGGGAAATGATTGTTTTTGTTTTAGAGCAAAATGGGTTTAATGCCATTGAGGCTTCTGATATTGATCAAGCGACGGCTAAAATTATTGATCCATACCCTGATTTAATCTTACTTGATTGGATGCTTCCCGGAGGAACAGGTGTTAAGTTAGCTAAATCATTAAAGCAAAATGAATATACAAGAAAAATCCCCATCATCATGCTGACAGCACGAGGTGACGAAGACGATAAAATAAAAGGTTTTGAAGCCGGTGTTGATGACTATGTAACCAAGCCTTTTTCTCCTAAAGAATTGATCGCACGTATTAAGGCCGTTATTCGACGAGTTTCACCAACCTCATTAGAAGAAGAAGTTGAGTTTCATGGTTTGAAGCTTAACCCTGTTTCTCATCGTGTTGCTATTCATGGTGAAACCCTTAATTTAGGACCTACGGAATTTAGACTACTACATTTTTTTATGACACATACAGAACGTGTTTATTCTAGAGAACAATTACTTGATAATGTATGGGGTACTAATGTTTATGTTGAAGACAGGACGGTTGATGTTCATATCCGTCGTTTAAGAAAAGCAATTACAGGGCAAGGTCATGAATGTTTTATTCAGACAGTTAGAGGCTCAGGTTATCGTTTTTCTGGGAAATTAATTAATTAAAAATTGTATTTGATTATTAATATATACTCATGATACTTCAAAATGTCTGTTTCAGGACTTCTGAGCAATTCATGATCAAGGTGCTTGTTTTTATTAATGGTTGTTCCCTTAAAAAAAGAAGCAACGACGAACATTATTTGCTCAGGCGTCCCCACAGGGCGAGTTTTAAAGGCTTATATGCTGCGTCATTGATTTCGACAAGGGAACAACCATTATCTTCAATCAATGCCTTGCCTCTAAGCCTTTTAATTCTCGCTGAAACGAGTATTTTGAGGTAGCATGAGTATATAATATTAATTACATTACGAAGTGGCTATTTAAAATATCATGTATTTTGGTTTTTCTTTTCGAACTATGGTTTTTAGGCTTATAGCGTTACTCGCAGTAAGTGCTTTTATTGGTTATCTTTTAGGGTTTTTGTTAATCACAATAGTAGCAGTATGCTGTTTTATATTACTTTGGCATTATTATCATTTATTCCAGCTGACTAATTGGTTATGGCAAAGTAAGTCTATATCACCTCCTGATGCAGAAGGTATTTGGGGGCGAATGTATGATGCCTTTTATAAAAAAATAAAAAAATATAGAAAAAAACAAAAGCAGCAAAATGAACGTATTAGACGCTTTAGAGATGGAGCTGAAGCTTTACCTGATGCGGCATTGTTATTATCTAAAGGGCTAACCATTCAATGGGGCAATAAAAAAGCTAAAAATATATTAGGCGTTAATTGGCCTAATGACATTGGTCAACGTATTGATAATTTAATACGAACACCTGAATTTACAAAATATTTAATGAATAAACATTTTGAGTTGCCTTGCTTATTAGTATCCCCTGTAGATATCAACATTCATCTTGAAATTCGATTAATGTCATATGGAAATGAAGATATACTATTACTTGCTAGGGATGTATCAAGCATACATCGTTTAGAAAAAATGCGTCGAGATTTTGTTGCTAATGTATCACATGAACTAAAGACGCCCTTAACTGTTGTTCGTGGCTATATGGAGATGGTACAAGATACGGAACATGTACTTGATCCATATTGGAAGCAAATCTTTTTAACCATGGAAAATCAAGTATCAAGAATGGATAGGCTAGTTGAGCAACTATTAAACTTATCTAAAGTTGAAAATCATATCGATGAAAATAGCAAAACTCCCGTTAATATGTCTCAATTAGCTTCAAGTTTAGTTAATGATGCTAAATGGCTTAATCGTGAAAAAAATCACCAAATAGATGTCGATATCGACTCGGAACTATTTGTTTTAGGTTTTGAAACCGAGTTAAAAAGCGCTTGTAATAACCTAATTTCGAATGCTATTGCCTATACCTCAGCAGAAGGTCACATAGAAGTCAGCTGTAAAAAAATGTCGGAAGGATTAGTTTTTAGTGTTAAAGATAATGGGGTTGGTATTCGAACAGAGCATTTAAATCGATTAACCGAACGATTTTATCGTATTGATAAATCAAGATCTCGTGATACCGGAGGTTCAGGGCTTGGTTTAGCTATTGTTAAGCATGTTTTAAATCATCATAAAGCTGAGCTTATTATTGATAGTGAATGGAAAAAAGGAAGTGAATTTTCTATTGTTTTTTATGAAAACTAAACTATTTTAGACCTCAATCAAAATTTTCATTAAACATTTTATCTACAAAGTCACCCTGTCATAATACTGTCATAAAACTTAAATATAATTGTCATATTGCACTTGTATAGTGTGTGCAATTGAATAAGAGATATATACTCGCTCCACCTGAAGATACTGTTTCCCTGAAGGGCTGGTTTATAAACGCTTTATGCTGCGTTAGATGAATTTGAAATAACGCTACATGGATGTAGTTTATTAGTGAATGCAGGAGCATATTTTCCTGAACAACTATCACTACATTCATCTGTCTTACCTAAAGACGTTTCTAATTCTAGCTGAATCATGCATCTTCAGGTAGATCGGGTATATGCTTATTTTATATTTTATGCAAATTAAACTCTCGTTGGAGACAATTATGAATTTTAAGAAAGCGTTAGGTGTTATTGGTTTAGTTACTATGGTTAATATTCCAGTATTAGCAGTGGATGAAGATGTAGCTGAATATAAAAAAGTAAGTGGTATTTCAGGTAATGTATCGTCCGTTGGTTCTGATACCTTAGCGAACATGATGACATTTTGGGCGGAAGATTTTAAACGTACTTATCCAAATGTAAACATTCAAATTCAAGCTGCAGGGTCATCAACTGCGCCACCTGCATTAACAGAGGCAACGTCAAATTTAGGCCCTATGAGTCGTAAAATGAAGTCTCGTGAAATAGCCGCATTTCAAAAACGTTATGGTTATAAGCCAATGCGTGTCAGAGTTGCTATTGATGCGTTAGCTGTATTTGTTCATAAAGACAACCCGCTTAAAGGTTTACGTATAGATCAAGTTGATGCCATTTTCTCTAGTAACCGTAAATGTGGTGCCAATAAAGACGTAAATCGCTGGGGTGATTTAGGATTAGTAGGTGCTTGGGTTGGTAAAGATGTTCAGCTTTATGGTCGTAACTCTGTTTCTGGTACTTATGGATATTTTAAAAAGAAAGCCCTGTGTAAAGGAGACTTTAAAAATAGTGTGAATGAGCAACCAGGTTCTGCTTCAGTTGTGCAATCAGTTTCTGCTTCATTAAATGGTATTGGTTATTCTGGTATTGGTTATAGAACATCAGGTGTTCGTGCTTTGGCATTATCTAAAAAAGATAATAATTATATTGAAGCAAGTATGGAAAATGCTATTTCAGGTAAATACCCATTATCTCGCTATTTGTATATTTATGTGAATAAGCATCCAAATAAACCATTAGCACCAATGGAAGCTGAATTTTTGAAAATGATCTTATCTAAATCAGGTCAAACAATTGTTGAGAAAGATGGTTACATTCCATTATCAAGCAAAGTTATTGCAAAAGAATTTAAAAAACTTGGTTTTTAAATGTTCTGATTAGTCAGGATAAGTATAGAATTCATGTTGTGCCCTTTAAGCTTAGTATTTCATTAAGAGATGCTAAGCTTTTTTTTGTTCAGTAAAGTAATAATACCAATCACATTAACTAAGTGATCTTTTTAAATGGCATAAATATACAATAACATCGTTGCTTTCAATCCCAATAGCCAGCTATTAGTCAATCAAGCGCCTTGCTTACATGGATGTAGGTACTTAGGTTTTGTCTGGAACTAAAAACCTGTGTTCTTGAAAATTTACTCTCATTAAAATTTGAACCATTAATTAACCCGATTGGTATAAATCACATAATAAAACCACCGTCATTAAACCGTCATATTACTTAAATATTTTTGTCATATTTGCTTGGTAGTCTATCAATCGAATTAATATTAATACCAATTGGTATTACTTGGTCTACAACAATTCTGCGGAGCAGAGATAAAATGCAAATAAAATTAAAAAATATTTTTCAAGTAAGTATCGTTGCTGGTGCATTAGCGTTGGCTGGCTGTGGTGGAGATATAAACATTACTCCAACAGTAAATGATAATAGTGTTGATAACAGCACTAACAATTCTGGTAACACAACAACAACTCCTCCTGTTGTTGATACCAACCCGTGCGCTACACGTGGCGATTTGCAAGGTGCCTATGATGGTCAAGATTGTGTTTATAGTGCAGCCTTTGCCAGTAAAAATGTAGAAATCACTGAAGATTTAACATTTGCTGATCTTTCTGATGATGGTGTACATGTATTTAACGGTGCACTATTAATTGGTAAAAATTGCGATACAACTACTGGTTGTACCGTGGTCGCTAATGGACCTACTTTAACGGTTGAAGCAGGTGCAGATTTAGCGTTTGACTCTGGTGAAGCTATTATTCGTATAGCTCGTGGCGCAAAAATAAATGCTATCGGAACTTTAGAAAAACCGATTAACTTTACCTCTGCTAATGCTTACTCTCGCTTAGATGTTGTTGGTGATGGTGCACAGTTTGCTGATTGGGGTGGTATTATTATTAATGGTTTTGGTATTACGAATCAATGTACTGATGTACAACGTGACGCTGCTACTTGTAATGCACCAACTGAGGGCGTATTAAGCCATTTTGGTGGTAACGACAATGCGGATAATAGCGGAACGATTCAATACGCTAAAATTTGGTATGCAGGCTCTGGTCCTAAAACAGGTGGTGCTGGTGATGATCTTAACTCATTAACATTAAATGGGGTTGGCTCTGGTTCATCTTTTGATTATATCCATATCCATCAGGGGTTTGATGATGGTATTGAATTTTTCGGTGGTGCATCGACACTTAAACACATTGTTGTTACTGATACCCAAGACGATGGTATTGATATTGATGGTGGTTGGCAAGGTAAAGCACAGTACATATTAGTTAAACACGGTACTGTTAGCACTAAAAAAGATGTTGTAGTTGATGGCACTACTATTCCTGCGGGAACAGCGGTTTATATGGGTAACAATGGCTTTGAAACTGATGGCGAAAAAAATTCGGGTGCAGATTATAGCCAAGCTCCAGCCTCTAACCCTATTATTGCTAATGTAACGGTAATCACTACCGATGGCGCTTCTGTTCGTGATGGCGACCCTTCTCAAGCATTTAAGTTCGATGATGCAATAAAAGGTGCTTACTATAATGTACTAATAGTTAAAGCAGACAGCACTAACGGTACTGATTGTGTGCAGTTTAAAAGTGATGGTGAAAAAAATGTAGATAAACTTTCTTTCACAAGTTCAGCAATGGCATGTGTCAGCGAATTTAAAGGAGATGCCACCTTTGGTAGCTCTGCTCCAGTAGCATTACAAGCAACCGCCAAAACTGATTGGTTTGATAACTCAGGTGCTAACGAACGTATTGGTGGTAATGCATCAGTACTTGCTGCAAATGGTTTTGCTACTGATACTGCTTCTACAGATATAACAGTAACGGCTAATGACTTAACGTCATTAAGTGATAGCTTTTTTGACTCAGTAAGTTACGTCGGTGCAGTATCTGATCAAGATACTGGTTCAAATTGGTATCAGTGGGTAGAAACAGCTATGGCTGCGGCTGAACAAGATTAATTCAGCTCCTTTAGATTCCTTTATAAAAGTAATGTAGTTGATTTTTATAAAGAATAAATTATAGAAATAGGTACTTTTGTAATGTGCCTATTTTTTATTTGAGGATAAAATTTCCAGATGAAAACTCAACATAAACTCAAAAAATTGACACTTGCGGTCAGCTTAGGATTGTTATCATATACAAGTAATCTAGCTGCTCAACAGCAAGACACACAAGCTCAACAAGAAACAATTGAAGAAGTTGTTGTGGTTGCTACTCGTTTGCAAGGTAGTGCGACAGCCGTGATTGAAGAAAGAAAAAATCAAGCATTTGTTGCTGATATTCTAGGTTCAGAACAATTGTCCAGAACTGGTGATAGTGATGTAGCATCAGCATTACGTCGTGTTACGGGCTTAACTTTAGTTGATGGTAAATTTATTTATGTGCGTGGTTTAGGTGAACGCTATTCAAGCGCACGTCTAAATGGCGCTAGTATTCCAAGCCCTGACTTAACACGAAATGTTGTGCCGTTAGATATCTTTCCATCCAGTATTATTGAAAGTATAGCAGTACAAAAAGTTTACTCTCCTTCTATGCCTGCAACATTTGGTGGCGGCAATATTGATATTCGTACTAAAACTGTCCCAAAAGAATTTACAGCGGGTATTGATTTAGGTGTGGGTTATAATTCAAATTCAGGAACAGGATACACCTATAATCGTAATGATAATGGTATCTCTAATGAATTACGTGAAGCGATTGTAGAATATAAAGGTGATTTTAGTTTACGTAGTATTATTAATAATGATCATTTAATAGGTGATGATAGAGCTGATCAAGCAAGAGCGATTAATAGTGAACTATTAAAAACATTACCGCGTAATATGGTTATGACAGATGAATCGTTAGATCCTAATTATGATATAAAAGCGCACATTGGTAATAATTTTGATGAACAGTGGTTTGGCGGTGAAATTGGTTTTTTACTAGCTGGATCGTATAAAAATGAATGGAAAAGTTCTGAACGGTTCCAATCAGTGCTCAGTGAAAATTTTTCAGAAAATTGTAGTTCTGAATTACTTAACGCTGACGATATTGCTAATTCTTGTTTTAATACGGTTAAAGAATCTTTAGTTACCACTGAAAATGAGAAAACCAATGTTGTATTTAATATTGGTTATCGTATTGACAACCATAATGTTTCGTTATCTAAAATTTATTTAACAGATTCAGAAGATGAAACAGAGGTATCTACATTACAAAGCCCTAATGGTAGTACAGTTAATACTATTTTTGGCAATGGACAAGCTGATAGAACCCATAAATTTAGCTATGAAGATCGTGAGTTAGATATTACACAAATTATTGGTCAGCATACATTTTTAGATTACGGTGGTTTAGGTTTTGACTGGCAATATACTGAATCTACAGCAAAAACTGATATTCCTATTGATGCAAATTATAAATTTGATGACAGTTATGTTGATGGTGTGTACAGCAAGTCTGAAATATCGGGTGATGATAATCGTGTTGTTTACTCTTTTATCGATCTAGAAGATACGGTTAAATCTTACGGTGGTAATTTTGTTTTACCGGTTTATGTCGGTAATTTTGAAATGGAATTTAAAGCAGGTTACGACTTCACAGACAAAGCTCGTTTGTACAATACCTCGTCATTTGGTGTTAATAATGAAACGGGCGTTTTTATACCCGTAAATGATAATGTCGATGATGTTCTTACGATCACTGATTATTTGAATGATACCTTATTAGACGCTAACGCCATATTGGTTGACTTTAATGAACCTACGCCTCCTGATGCAGATGATTATTTAGCAGCACAAAAAACAGATGCCTTTTATGGTGAGTTTGATGTGTTTTATAATAATAAATGGCGTATTAGTGGTGGCTTACGTTATGAAGAATTTAAACAAGTTTCTATTGGTACCTCAAGTTTGATTTTTGGTGAAAATGAATTAGATATATTCTTCTCACCGGATAAAATTAAACAGGGTACTATTATTGAAGATGATTTTTATCCAGCACTTTCATTTACTTATCTTAGTGAAAGTGACTATCAAGTGCGTTTTGGTTATGGTGAAACAATCGTACGTCCTGATATTAGAGAAGTGGTACCAGTCGCCTATTACGATCCGCTAACTGATATTCGTACTATTGGTAAATCAGGTCTTAAAAGTAGTCCACTGAAAAATTATGATGCACGTTTTGAGTATTATGGCGAAAATGGTGATAACTACACGATTGCCGCTTTTTATAAGGACATTCAATCTCCTATTGAAAATGTATTGTCAGTTGGCGATGAAGATTACACCATGACTTTTGTTAATGGTGAAACAGCTGAAGTATATGGTGTTGAATTTGAATGGCTACAAGATTTAACTTGGTTAACGAGTGGTTTATTCACTTCAGGTAATATTACTTTAAGCGACTCAGAAGTTTCTATTGACCCTGCTTTTGCTGGTAATTTAACAAATACAGTTAAACGAATGAATGGTCATTCGCAATACGTGGTAAATTTACAACTAGGTTATGATTCTGATAATAGTAACCACAGTGCTTCGATTTTGTATAATGTGTTTGGTGAACGAATACTCGCTTCAGGCGTTGGTGGGCGTGAAGATGCTTTTGAGCAACCCTTTCATTCATTAGATGTTGTTTACACTTATTATCCTTCTTTTGATTCAACGCTTAAGTTGAAAATGAAAAACATATTGAATGAGGATCAAGAAGTGACGCAATCAGGTATTACGGTACGTTCTAAAGAAATAGGTATGGTTGTTAGTCTCAATTACACATACGAATTTTAATTAGTACTTTTTAATTAGCACTTTTTAATTAATATTAGTCATCTTCGAAATTACTTGTTGAAGAACCATTGTTTTTAAGCTTGGATTCCAGACAAAATACCTCGGGAATGACGGTTACCTGTTTAGTCTACATATATCCATTCCACCTTCAGGTAGAACGGATATAGGCACGTTAAACGTAGTGTTTGACTTTATAAAAAGGCATTGGATTATATCTAATGCCTTTTTTTTGATCTCGCTTATTTTTATGGATTTTGCGTTATTTCATAAAGTTGCAATATTGGTGAAACATAACTGTCATATTTCCTTAGTAAACTTCCTGCAATTAAAATATATCCGCTAATTTTATTTTTTAATTAGCTGTTTTATGCATTATAGAAGGTTTAATTATGAAACTATCTCCATTGATGAAATCAAGTGCAATTATAGGACTTGGTATCACTCTTTCTTTCGCCACACAATCTGCGTTATCTCAAGATCAGCAACTTAAAAAAGTAGTAGATGCAAGTAAAGAAATCAATCTATCCGCTAGTAAGTCGCAACAATTGATTGACACCATGAGCGAAACAATTCAAACAAAATTACAACAGTTTAAAGTTGTTAATAAAGAAATTGATGGTTTAAAAGTATACAACCAACAAATGCAAAGTCAGCTAGATAGCCAAATGGAAGAGTTAACGCAATTGGCAAACTCCATTAAACAAGTCAGTGTTATTGAAAGACAAGTATCACCATTAATGGCACGTATGATCGATACAATAGATTCATTTGTTCGGTTAGACGTTCCTTTTTTAATGGATGAACGAAGTAAGCGTGTAGCTGATCTTCATTTAATGCTTAAGCGTGCTGATGTTAGTGTATCTGAAAAATTTCGTCGTGTTTTAGAGGCTTATCAAATAGAAGCTGATTATGGACGAACTATTGAAGCATACACTGGAGAGCTATTGCTTCAAGGTAAAGAGCGAGATGTAGATTTTTTACGCATTGGTCGAGTTAGCTTTGTTTATCAAACACGTGATGGAAGTCAATTAGGTGAATGGAACCAAGAAAGTAAAAGCTGGCAAGAATTACCTCAAAGCTATCGTGTACATATTGCAAAAGGTTTACGTATAGCAAAAAAACAACTCGCACCTGATTTGATTTTAGTGCCTGTATCTCATGTTGAAACTGCTTCTGATTAAGGTCGATACAATGAAATTATTAAATAAAACAGTTAAAAAAGAAGGCACTAACATGAAAAAAATATTTACGACCTTTGCTGCAATATTTACATTACTTGTAATTGCTCCACTGAGTTATGCAAAAGATATTACAAATTTAGATGATTTATTATCACAGCTTTCTGAAGGAAAAATTGCGCAAAGTGAACAAAATATTCAACGTGAAAATGAATTTGAACTAAAAGTTGAAAAACAAGATGAACTACTTAGTTCAGCGCGTAACAACCGTAATAATGAAGTTAAAACAAGTAATAAATTAGAAAAAGAATTTCAACAAAATGAAGTTGATTTAGGCAACCAAACAGAAGCACTAAATAAACGTTTAGGCGAATTAAAAGAACTGTTTGGTGTGCTGCAACAGGTAGCAGGTGATACACGTAGCAAGTTTCAAACATCTGTAATATCGGCTCAAATACCTGATCGCGATGTTTTTCTTAACCACTTTGCACAAAGTATGGGCTCTACTTCTAAGTTAGCCTCTATTGAAGAAATTGAGCGTCTTTGGTTTGAACTTCAACGTGAAATGACAGAGTCAGGAAAGGTTACTCGGTTTAAGCGTGAAGTAGTTTTAGCAAACGGAGAACGTGTTAAAAAAGATATTATTCGTGTTGGTGGCTTTAACTTGATATCTGAGGGTAAGTACCTTGAATATATAGATGAAACAGGCTCAGTAGCAGAGCTTATTAGGCAGCCATCTTCTTATTATTTAGACACATCCCAAGCACTGACAAATAGTAAAGGTGAAACAGTTGCTTTTGCTTTAGACCCAACAGGCGGTTCTATTTTAAGTTTATTAGTGCAAGCACCTGATTTGATGGAGCGTATTGAGCAAGGCGGTACTGTAGGTTATGTGATTATTATCATCGCTATTATTGGTTTGTTTATTTCAGCTATTCGTTTTGTGTATTTATTCTTAGTGGGTAACAAGGTTAACCGCCAACTTAAATCAGAAACAGTAAGTGATGATAATCCGCTTGGTCGAGTCATGTTAGTTAAAACTAAATATGCGCAAGCAAATAATGAAACATTAGAACTTAAATTATCAGAATCAATACTTAAAGAAACGCCGAAGCTATCAAGTATGCTTTCATTGATCAAAATTATCTCAGTGGTTGCTCCTTTGATTGGTTTGCTAGGTACAGTAACAGGGATGATCAACACTTTCCAAGCGATTACCTTGTTTGGTACGGGTGATCCTAAGCTTATGGCTGGTGGTATATCTCAAGCACTCGTTACAACGGTTCTTGGTTTGGTTGCTGCAATACCAATGGTATTTATTCATGCCTTTTTACATGCGCGTAGCCGAAACATTATCAATATTTTACAACAAGAGAGTATTGGTATTATTGCCGAAAGAGCAGAGAAAGGAGCATAAATTGTGATTGGACTCATCGAAATGATGAATGCAATCCGCGAATTCATGGAAACGGGAGGTCAAGTTCTGACCGTCATTGCCGTGGTTATCGCCGTTATGTGGTTGCTTATATTTGAGCGTATTTTCTTTGTTTTTTATGGCTACAAAAAGTACAAAAGCTTATTGAAATTATCTTGGGTAAGCCGTAAAGAACAGCATTCATGGAGTGCTTACCATATACGAAAAACGTTAATATCAAGAGGAACGTCAGCACTTAATAACAACTTAGGTATTATTCAAAGCTTAGTGGTTTTGTGCCCATTGTTAGGTTTGCTTGGTACGGTTACAGGTATGATCGAGGTATTTGATGTTATGGCTATTTCAGGTAGCGGAAATGCTCGTTCTATGGCATCGGGTGTTTCAAAAGCGACCATTCCAACAATGGCAGGTATGGTTGGTTCATTGTCAGGTGTATTCATGTCAACTTGGTTAAAAAGAACAGCCAAGCGAGAAAGTGAATTATTAGAAGATCTACTTGTTGCAACTAAATAAACAAGTTTACTTATTTTTAAAAGAGGCTTTATCATGCGTTCTCCTTTAGCAAACGTATTACAAGAACAAGAAGAAAATGCAGAGATTGATATGACACCTATGTTAGATGTTGTTTTTATCTTACTTATTTTTTTTATCGTAACCGCTTCATTTGTAAAAGAAGCAGGAATAGATGTAAACCGACCAGAAGCGGCAACGGCGGTTAAAAAAGAACGTGCTAATATTTTGGTCGCTATTAGTGACAAAGGTGATATTTGGATTAACAAACGTCGAGTTGATGTACGTGCTGTACAGGCAAATATTGAACGTTTGAAAGCTGAAAACCCGCAAGGAACCGTTGTTATACAAGCGGATAAAAAAGCAACAACAGATATATTGATTAAAGTTATGGATTCTGCGCGTGCAGCCGGTGTATATGATGTGTCTATTGCGGCACAAGAGATATAAATCATGGCTATTTCACGTTATTTTATTTCACTTATATTAGCTGTATTAACGACGCTATTTTTACTTTGGGGGATGCAGGCACTTATTTCTGCGGGTAATAAAGCAATGACAGATGCCCCTAAAGGTAATGTTTTAGATTTTATTCGTTTGAAAAAAGAAGAGCAGTTAGTAAAGAAAGATCGTAAACCCCAAAAACCAGCAAAACCCAAAGAACCGCCACCACCAATGCAGCAACCACAAATGCAACAGGCTAATCCTAATGCAGAAGCAACCATGTCTAGCTTTACTGCAGATATACAAATGGATGCTGGTTTAGCTGGAGGCTTATCGCTTGATAGTGGTGATGGTGATTACTTGCCTATTGTAAAAGTAGCACCAATATATCCACGACGAGCGCAAGCAAGAGGGATCCAAGGGTTTGTAGTCATAGAATTTACTGTATCTAAAAATGGCTCTGTGATAAACCCAGTAGTCATTAAAGCAAAGCCTGAAAATATTTTTGATCGAGCTGCGTTAGACGCGGTTTTAAAATTTAAATATAAGCCTAGAGTAGTTGATGGCATACCGACAGAAGTTGCAGGTGTCCAGAATAAAATAACATTTGAAATAGATGGTTAATAGAGAAAATACTATGCAAATTAATAAAACAGTCTTTAATGTTGTGTGTGCCATACTTATGTATAGCGCCCCTTTATTTACTTTTACTCATTTTAACGTGGGAAATATTGCCTTTGCAGCCGAGCAAGAAAGCAAACCAACTAAAGTAAAGTCATCAATAAAAGTACCAGCGATGCGTAATCGTGTTTATGGGCAATTAGCAAGAGCACAACAACTTGCAGATGAAGGTGATAAAATTTCAGGTTTTGACGTGCTTGACGAAATACAAGATAGGCTTGACAGTTTAAATAGCTATGAAAAGGCAATGCTATGGAATTTTTATGGCTTTATGTACTATGGTAACGATCAACTTGGTTTAGCGATAGACAGTTTTGAAAAAGTTGTTGCTGAACAAGCGATACCGCAAAGTTTAAAACTTTCAACTATGTATTCACTGGCTCAATTAGCAATGCAACAGCAAAATTATAAAAAGTCATTAGTGTTTTTAATAAAATGGAAAGATGAATACGGTAAAGATCTTACCGCTAGTCAACAGATGTTTTTTGCACAGGTTTACTTTCAAGATAAACAATATAAACAAGCGCTTGTGCATATATCTCATTCGATAAATTTAGCTGAAAGTAAAAATACCATTCCCAAAGAAAATGTATTTATATTACAGCGTGCTGCTTTTTATGAACTTAAACAGCCTGAAAATGTGACTAAAGTGATGGAACAATTAGTTCGTTACTATGACAAACCACAATATTGGTTACAACTTGGTGGTATGTACGCTGAAATAGGTGAAGAAGATAAACAGTTGGCAATTATGGAGGCCGCTTGGCAAGCAGGGTATATTACAAAATCGAGTGACATTACTTCACTTGCGCAGTTATATCTTTACCATAATGTGCCATATAAAGCAGCAAGCTTACTCAATGAAGCTTTTGCAAATGGAAATATAATACCAGAAGAAAAAAACTTAGAACTTCAAGCTCAAGCTTATATCGCTGCACAAGAGAGTGAAAAAGCTATTGCGGTGCTAAAAGAAGTGTCGGTTATCGCAAATAATGGTAAATATGATGCACAATTGGCGCAAAGTTATTTAAATGTAGATAAATGGATGTTGGCTATAGCGTCAGCAAAAATGGCGATTGAACGAGGTGGTGTTAAAAATTTAGGTACAGTATATCTTGTTCTAGGTATGGCTAATTTCAATCTGAAAAAATTCGACTTATCACTTAACGCATTAAAAAAGGCATTAACCTTTCCAAAAAGTAAGCAAATTGCAAAACAATGGACTAAATATGTTGAACGTGAAAAGAAGCATTATTTGCAGTTAGCGTTAGTTAAGTGAGTAATTCAACTATTAAACTGTTTTTCCTTTTTTTATGGATAATTATCGTCAATAGATTCTAAT
>Ga0209826_1000698_pt1 | contig 23889 bp, 20 predicted proteins | sample GOMGulsemesocosm_5_FD_184637 | JGI IMG/M metagenome (GOLD analysis project Ga0209826, IMG submission 184637) | Methane-oxidizing microbial communities from mesocosms in the Gulf of Mexico - GOM15C Gulf of Mexico (SPAdes) (version 2) | ecosystem: Environmental > Aquatic > Marine > Cold seeps... | reverse complement strand
TATACCAAAACGACGGCGCAATCTTTTGCTTTTGATATTGTTGCGTTAGATGTGGCAAATAAACAGGAGAAAAAGTTTGCAGATTTAACTGACCATACGGTTAAAGTTGAATTAGTTGACGCTAGTAATGGTGGTTTATGTGCAAGTTACCCAAGTATCAGTGTGAATGATGTAACCTTTACGGCATCTGATTTGGGAAGGGTTAATAGCCATTCCATGACTGCTAATGCTGCGTATAGTAATGTGAAGTGTCGTGTAACTGATACGGGGGACGACCTAGCCGTTACAGGCTGCTCTACAGATAGCTTCGCTATCCGCCCTGCAGGTTTTAGCGTAGTTACCTCTAATATGAATAATGCGAGCTCGGGTGCTGGCATTACGGCAAAAGCAGGAAGAGACTCCTTTACTATAACAGCAAGTACTGAAACGATTGGTTATAGCGGTACGCCAAAAGTTAAGAGTATTTTGTACGACCATAATAACACTGCCCAAGTGAATAAATTATCGGGAGTATTTACAATTGCCGATAAAAGTACCGGTGAAGCGGTCGGCTCAAACTTCAAATATGGTGAAGTAGGTTTAGTAACATTCGCAGCCAATGATATTTATGATGATAGTTTTACCAGTGCTGATCAAGCAAGCGGTGATTGTATTGTTGGTAGTTTTTCGAATACTCTGGTTGATGGCAAGGTCGGGTGTAGTTTTGGTTATAACTCGGCCTTGACGATAGGGCGCTTTATTCCTGATCACTTTGATGTTGTGTTGAACGCGCCAGAATTTAATACCGCCAACTCGACCTTTACTTATATCGGTCAGCCAGTAATGTATACAACTGCCCCCGTTGCTATATTAACGGCAAAAAATGCTTTGGGAGTTACGACTGAAAATTACACAGGAAGTTATTGGAAAGTAAATCCAGCAGACGCAAGTTATGGTATTAACCCTATATATGTAGAAGCTAGCCATACTTTAATGATTATTGATGGTGGCGCTCCCGCTGTTACTGATAATGGTGATGGCAGTGGTACTCTCAATTTTTCTGATACCAGCAGTAATATTTTAGCGATTACAAAAAGTGTTTTAACGGCTCCTTTTGATGCTGAAATTGCATTGAGATTTATACTGGTTGATACAGATGGAGTAAATGAGGTGGCGAATGTTAATGATTTTCCGCAAGCTAATCCGATAGTTTTTGGTGCGCCTTCTTCTGGCAATGGCATTAGTTTTTCTGGAGCTAAAGAGCAGCGCTGGGGAAGAGTTGCTATAACTAATGCTTATGGGTCTGAATTAATGCCGCTTAGTGTTCCGCTTGTTACTGAGTATTATGACGGTCGTAACTTCATAAAGAATTTTGCTGATAATAGTACAGCAATAAGTTTATCAACACAGCTTAGCTTAAATAATGGCAGTACAACAAAAGCGGGAAATCAAACGATTCCTATTGGAGCAGCAGGAAGTACGACAGCGACATTAACTAATAGCCCATTTTCTGGCGGCGATGCTGGGCTGAAGTTTAGTGCTGCGAATGCTTATGGTTATGTTGATTTATCTTTATTAAATACTATTGATTCTTGGTTATTATTTGATTGGGATGGTAATGGTGTGCATGATAATTTACCTACTGCTCGGGTTAATTTTGGACTTTATAAAGGTAATGAGAAGCAGATTTACTTTAGAGAGATTTATTAGTATAAGCAGTGCTTCAACTTTACTGATAAAATAAGAGCTTTTATTACCCCCAAATATAAGTCTTATTAAGGCTATATTTTTTATAAATTAACAAGGAGAGTAAACATGTTTTGTTACCATTGCCAGGAAGCTAAAAAAAATGTTGCTTGTGATACTGCAGGTATTTGCGGGAAAAAAGCGGATGTTTCCAGCTTGCATGATTTATTAACTTACACGCTCAAAGGTTTGTCCTTTTATGCTGTCAAAGCGAGGGAAGTAGGGATTAGCGAGCCGAATATTGATCAATTTACGGCGCGTGCGCTGTACTCAATGGTCACTAATGTTAATTTTGATGCTGTGGTATTTGTACAATTAATTGCTGAAACCGTACAGCGGCGTGAATATTTAAAACGCTTATTGTCAGAAAAAGGAATTGAACTGAACGAAGGTTTGCCTGTAGAAGCGCAATGGCGGTATGAACTTTGTGATAAAGCGGCCTTTGTTAAGATGGGTGAAACAGTCGGTATTATGGTGGCTGCTGGTGACTTATCTGACGAACAAGTAGATTTGCATGCTGCACGAGAAATGCTGATTTATGCAGCAAAGGGTTTAGGTGCTTTACTGGAGCATATTCAGGTGTTGGGTGTGTTTCACGTGGAACATTATAAATTTTTGCATCAAGTGGTAGCTTATACTTTACGCTCTGATGTCAGTTTAGATGACCTTTTAGCAATGAACTTTAAAGCGGGTGAGCAAAGTTTATTGATGATGGAGCTATTAGAGCAGGTTAATACTGAAAACTTTGGTCAACCTGAACCGACGACAGTACATTTGGATACTTGGGATAAACCAGGAATTCTTGTGACTGGACATGACTTTCATGATCTACAGGACTTATTAGAGCAAAGCGCTGGTACTGGCGTGGATATTTATACGCATGGTGAAATGATTGCTGCGCATAGTTATCCGGCTTTTAAGAAATATTTTAATTTGGTCGCGAATTATGGCGGCGCATGGCAAGATCAGAAAACTCAATTTAGTAAATTTAAAGGCCCTGTTTTAGTGACTAGCAATAGTCTGCAGCAACCTAAAAAAGATTATATTAATAAAGCCTATACTTCCGGAATGGTTGGTTGGCCAGATATTGCGCATATAGATAAGCGTCGAAGCAGTGAGACTAAAGATTTTTCAGCGATTATTGAGCAGGCTAAAAAATGTGAAATCCCTACCCCGCTCACAAAAGGAGCTGTGACTGTTGGGTATGGCTTGCAAGTATTAAAGGGATTAGCAGAGCCTATTACTGCAGCTATTAAATCGGGTGAAATTCAGCAAATTATTGTTTTGGCAGGTTGTGATGGCAGGCACAAAGAGCGTCGTTATTACACGCAATTGGTTGAGGCTTTACCGAAAGATACGCTTATTTTAACGGCCGGCGATACTAAATATCGTTTTCACGATTTAGATTTAGGTGAGATTAATGGTATTCCGCGCCTTTTAGATGTCGGACAGGCGCATGACTTTTATGCGGTATTGGCTTTTTTAACGCACTTACAAAAGACAATGCAGTTAAAGCATATATCTGAATTGCCTGTTTCCTTTAATATTGCTTGGTATGAGCAACAAACAATTTTAATGATGTTGGCGTTATTTGCATTGGGCATTAAAGATGTTCGCATTGGGCCGACTTTACCTCCGTTTTTTAGTAAAGGAATTTTAGATAAATTAACCCAGACATTAGCGGTCAAAGGTATTGATACACCTGAGAATGATACTGCCGCGATACTAGGCATTGAAATCGATGCTGATGAGCCGCTGGAAGTTGAAACGACTAGTGAAAACTAATCTATAAATAAAAGATGATTGAACGAATAATTGAACGCTTGATTTACTCTAGTCGCTGGATATTGGCGCCTATTTACTTGGGGATGAGTATCGCGTTAATGGCATTAGCCGTTAAGTTTTTTCAAGAGGTATATCATTTTATCCCTGCTATTTTAGAGATGGATGATGATCAATTAACGTTGAAACTGCTGACTTTTATTGATTTAACCTTGGTCGGTAGCTTGACAGTTATAGTGATGTTTAGTGGCTACGATAATTTTGTTTCTCGTTTGGATATTGCAGAAGGGGTAGAGAAATTATCTTGGCTAGGAACGCATGATTATGGTTCCTTAAAGATGAAAGTTGCATCATCAATTGTGGCTATTTCATCGATACATTTATTGAAAATATTTATGAATGTAGAGCAGATAGCTAATGACAAATTACTTTGGTATGTGCTGATCCATTTAACCTTTGTTGTTTCTGCCTTTATGATGGGGATATTAGAGAAAAAGGAGAAACATTGAGTCAGTTATTATTACTAGGTACTTCCGCTTGTCATTTATGTGAGCAGGCAGAAGCTTTAGTTGTGCAATTAAATATTTCTTTTACAAAAGTTGATATTGCTGAGCAGGAACAATGGCAGGACCGTTACGCTATTAAGATTCCTGTGTTGTTGGATGTAGAAGCACAAAAAGAACTATGCTGGCCGTTTTCGAGTGAAGACATATTACACTTGTGGGAGAGCTAGTGTGGTAGGAGCTTTTTGCTGCGACTTGTAACGAAAAGTGATTATTATAATCGTGGCTAAAAGCCCCTCCTACAAAAAAAGCTTTCCACAAAACCTGAATAACTATGACAAACTACAGAATAGAAAAAGATAGCATGGGTGAGTTACAAGTACCTGCTGATGCTTTATATGGCGCGCAAACTCAGCGAGCAATTAATAATTTCCCGATTAGTGGTTTAATGATGCCGCCTGCTTTTATTAAGACAGTGGCGCTAATTAAACAAACTGCTGCTAAAGTAAATATAGACTTGGGTGTTTTAGATGCTGAGCGAGGTCAGTCCATTATTCAGGTTGCTGAACAAATTATTCAGGGTGAGCATGCGGAGCAATTTCCTTTAGACATATTTCAAACAGGTTCTGGTACCAGTACTAATATGAATGTCAATGAGGTTTTGGCGCATTTAGCATCTGCTATTAGTGCTGAGCCGGTAGGTGCAAATGATCACGTTAATATGGGGCAAAGCAGTAATGATGTGATTCCAACAGCGATACATATCAGTGCCGCTTTAGAATGTCATCGTCAGTTATTGCCTGCTTTGACACATCTGGCCGAAACTATCGAAACGAAAGCGGAAGCTTGCCAGCACTATACTAAAACAGGGCGTACGCATTTAATGGATGCGATGCCAATGACTTTAGCGCAAGAGCTAGGTGCTTGGGCATTACAAATTCGAAATGGTATTGCCCGAGTGCAAAGCGCCCTTCCCCGTATTCAAAAATTAGCACAAGGTGGAACGGCCGTTGGTACAGGAATTAATGCTCATCCTGAGTTTTCTGTTAAATTTGCACAAACGGTTAGTGCTGCAACTGATATAGACTTTACACCGAATGGTTCGTTTTTTGAGAGCTTAAGTTGTCAGGATGCTGTTGTCGAATTATCGGGACAACTAAAGACAATCGCCGTTAGTTTGATGAAAATAGCCAATGATTTACGCTGGATGAATAGTGGCCCCTTGGCAGGTTTAGGTGAAATTGAGTTAACCGCATTACAACCGGGTAGCAGCATTATGCCAGGTAAAGTAAATCCTGTTATCCCAGAAGCAACTGCTATGGTTGCAGCACAAGTAATGGGTAATGATGCGACAATTACGATTGCGGGTCAATCCGGTACTTTTCAGTTAAATGTTATGTTGCCTGTGATTGCTTATAATATTTTACAAAGTATTGAAATTATCAGTCAGGTGAGTCTTGCATTGGCTGATACTGCAATTGCCGATTTCAAGGTACGTGAGGATAATTTACAACAGGCATTAACGAGAAACCCAATTTTAGTGACCGCGTTAAATCCGGTTATTGGTTATGAGCAAGCGGCAAAAATTGCTAAATCCGCTTATAAACAAGGTCGCCCTATTATTGATGTCGCTGAGGAAATGACGGATATTTCTCGTTCGGAGTTAGAGAAAATTTTAGAGCCTAAGCATCTTGCTGAGGGCGGGGTAAATTAAACTTCACCCTTAAGTTTCGAAATGCTACACACTTAAAGTGCCCCATAATTATGCCGCAATTTTCATATAAAGCACGTAACGAGCTAGGGAAAAGTATTGAAGGTCTGGTTGAGGCAGAGTCTCAAGCGGTTGCAGCAAAAGTGTTGGCTAGTCGAGGTATGACTCCGGTATCTATACAGAAAGCGGTGATTAATACTGATGTAATGGCGGACTTTAACCAATGGCAGGCAATGAATGCTTTAGGTTTGACCGATTTGATTTTATTTACTCGGCAAATGTACAGTTTAAGCAAGGCTGGTGTGCCGATTATCAGAGCTATTCAAAGCTTAAAAACTTCGACACGAAATAAAGCATTGGCCAGTGCTTTAGGTGATATTACTAAGTCATTAGAGGCTGGGTTGTCATTAAGCCAAGCTTTTGGGAAGCACCCGCGGATTTTTGATACATTGTTTCGTAGTATTATTGCAGTGGGCGAGTCATCAGGCTCCGTCGATCAGGCTTTTTATCAGATTTCTCAATACTTAGAGCGTGAAAAAGAAACCCAAAACCGTATAAAATCGGCGATACGTTATCCGATTATGGTAATTGTAGCTATTGGAATTGCGCTGGCAATTGTTAATATTTATGTAATCCCTGCGTTTAAAGGCGTGTTTGATAAAATAAATGCAGAACTGCCTTGGCAAACCACTTTATTAATTAATACCTCTGACTTTTCAGTGACTTATTGGCCGTATATATTAGGTGCTATCGCTGTTTCTATCGTTGTCTTTAAAACCTATATTAATAGTGTTGCCGGCCGCTTGCGCTGGGACCAGTTTTTATTGAAGATACCGATTATTGGAACCATTATTTCGCGTGCAACGATGGAGCGTTTTTCACGTTCATTTGCGATGATTCTTAGTTCAGGAGTCCCTTTGATTTCGGGTATTAATATTGTTGCTGGTGCCGTGGGCAATACTTTCGTGGGTTCTAAGCTAAAGAAAATGGCTATTGGTATTGAGCGAGGTGATACTATTAGCCGTATGGCGATAGCAACACAGCTCTTCCCTGCCCTCGTTATTCAGATGATTATGGTGGGTGAGGAAACTGGTAATATTAGTGATATGTTGCTCGAAGTAGCGGACTTTTATGAGGCTGAAGTCGATGCGGAAGTGAAAAATTTAGCGATTGCAATAGAGCCTATTTTATTATCGGTGATTGGTGCAATGGTACTGGTTTTAGCATTGGGTATTTTCTTACCAATGTGGAATTTATCTTCCGCAATGAAGTGATAGCGTATTAAATATGAAACATTTTAACCCTGAACTGATTGTTTTTGATCTTGATGGTACTTTGGTTGATTCCGTTCCAGATATCGCGATAGCAATTAATAAGATGCTAGCTGCTTTGCAGCAAGTAACTTACACCGAAGATCAAGTGCGCCAGTGGGTTGGTAATGGTGCGGAAATGTTAATCAAGCGCGCTTTGACTGGGGCTTTAGAGCCTATTGAAGAACCTCGTAATTTAGCTCAAGCTATAAGCTTATTTAATCAGTTTTATAGCGCTAATGTATGTGATAAAAGTGAGTTATACCTTGGAGTAATAGAAGGATTGGACGCACTTAAAATTGCAGGCATAAGTATGGCTTGTGTAACTAATAAGCCCGAAAGATTTACTTTGCCTTTATTGGAGCAGTTAGGGTTAAAAGATTATTTTCAGTTTATCGCTTCGGGCGATAGCTATCCTGTGATGAAACCAGACCCGTTGCCTTTGTTGGAAGCTGCGAAATTTTTCTCTGCGGATGTCAGGCAATGCTTAATGATCGGTGATTCCATTAATGATATACAAGCAGGTAAACGAGCAGGATTTAAAACTGCTGCCGTACCTTATGGTTATGCTGGGAAATATACACTTGACGAGTTAGAGGCTGACTATAAGCTGGATAGAATTGATCAAGTAGTTGGATTATTGAATACGGCATCAATGATTTAATTAAGTGCTTATAGAAAAAAAGACTGCCAGATAACAAGACTAAACTAAATATGTTTAGTAAAAATTTAAAATATGTCATTTTCGTTTAAAATAGACAACAAACTGCTGCATAATCAAGTATGGTCAAGCTGGGATTATCTATCCAAAGCCACCGTGTCACTACAATAAAAAACACCTCATGACACCAGAACAATTTAAGCAATATGCCGAACAAGGCTACAATCGTATTCCTATTACGCGTGAAGTATTAGCTGATTTAGATACCCCGCTGAGTGCGTATCTTAAATTAGCCGATGGCGCTTATTCCTATTTATTTGAATCAGTGCATGGCGGTGAGCAATGGGGGCGTTATTCTATAATTGGTCTACCTTGCCAAGAGCTAGTCAAAATTTTCGGTAATGATATTCGCATTGAAAATGCTGGGAAAGTAATTGAAACTTTGCAGCACGATAACCCACTAGTTTGGATTGAAGAGTTTAAACAACGATTTAACGTACCTGATATTGATGGCTTACCGCGGTTTAATGGCGGATTGGTCGGTTATTTTGGCTATGAAACCATTGGTTATATAGAGCCACGTTTAAAATCAACAGCTAAAGATGACCCTATCGGCAGCCCTGATATTTTATTAATGGTTTCCGAAGAAATGCTAGTATTCGATAATTTGTCAGGCAAGATGTTGCTCTTAACACATGCGAACCCTGAGCAAGTTGGTTCCTATGATTTAGCGCAATCACGCCTGAATGAATTAGTCGTAAAATTGCGTGAGTTAAAAGCAAAAACTAATAGTGCGCATATCTCTAAGCAAGTTGATGAAGCGGATTTTGTTTCTGGCTTCACTCAGCAAGGCTTTGAAGATGCCGTTTTAAAAGCTAAAGAATACATTGTCGCTGGCGACATTATGCAGGTGGTTTTGTCACAGCGTTTATCCATCCCCTTTTCTGCTGAGCCTTTAGACTTATACCGTGCTTTACGCTGTTTAAATCCATCGCCCTATATGTATTATCTGAACTTAGAAGATTTTCATATCGTCGGTTCATCACCTGAAATTTTGGTACGGTTAGAAGATAACACGGTCACGGTACGCCCCATTGCAGGCACTCGCCCCCGTGGAAAAACACCAGCTGAAGATGATGCTTTAGAAAAAGAATTATTAGCCGACCCAAAAGAACTGGCCGAGCATTTAATGCTGATTGATTTAGGTCGCAATGATGCGGGGCGTGTGTCGCAAATTGGAACGGTAGAACTAACCGATAAAATGATTGTTGAACGTTATTCACATGTCATGCATATCGTTTCTAACGTTATTGGTAAATTGCAACCAGGTAATGATGCTTTCGATGTTTTAAAAGCTACTTTTCCTGCGGGTACTGTCAGTGGAGCCCCAAAAATTCGCGCAATGGAAATAATTGATGAATTAGAGCCGGTTAAGCGCGGTGTCTATTCAGGCGCGGTAGGTTATATTTCTTGGTCTGGCAATTTGGATACGGCGATTGCTATTAGAACGGCCGTGATTAAAGATAAAACTTTACATATACAAGCAGGTGCAGGCATCGTTTATGATTCTGTACCGAGAAATGAGTGGGATGAAACCATGAACAAAGGGCGAGCAATTTTCCGTGCGGTAACAATGGCTGAAGCAGGCTTAGACGGAGGTCGTTCATGAGCTCATGTAAAGTGGTAATGGTCGATAATTACGACTCCTTTACTTATAATTTAGTGCAATATTTTGGCGAGTTAGGCGCGGATGTTACCGTCTTGCGTAATGATGAAGTGACGGTTGAGGATATTCAAGCTTTAGATCCCGATAAGATTGTTATTTCTCCGGGCCCTTGTACGCCAAAAGAAGCTGGGATTTCGGTAGAAACGATACTTACTTTTGCCGGTAACAAACCGATTTTAGGCGTATGTTTAGGTCATCAAAGTATTGGTTATGCTTTTGGCGGTGATATTGTGCATGCGAAAAGTATTATGCATGGCAAAGTGTCCGATGTTTACCATAATGACGTGGGTGTTTTTAAGGGCTTAAATAATCCTTTTGTTGCAACGCGCTATCATTCTCTTGTTATTGATCAAAAAACTTTGCCTGACTGTTTAGAAGTGACCGCATGGACACAAGATGAGCAAGGTAATGTTGATGAAATCATGGGCGTACGACATAAGACTTTAGATATTGAAGGCGTGCAATTTCACCCCGAGTCAATTTTGACTGAGCATGGCCATGATATGTTGCGTAATTTTTTACAGCGTTGATTGCTGATACCTGTCGGGCAGAACTTTATCTGCCTGTGCCCTAATTAGTACATTGGCGTGTCACTCATATCCATATGCCCCATTTTAAAATGCTGACTATTAGCGGACTAAAGTCCGCCCTACCCTGATACCTAGATGAATATACAAACCGCCTTACAAGCTGTGCTTGATAAACAAAATTTAAGCCGTTCAGAAATGCGTGATGTGATGCGTATTATTATGGGCGGTGAAGCAACGAGTGCGCAAATTTCTGGATTTTTAATTGCTTTACGCTGTAAAGGCGAAACGGTTGAAGAAATCACCGCCGCCGCTGAAGTGATGCGTGAATTAGCCACAAAAGTTAATATACAGGGCGAGCATATTGTTGACACTTGTGGCACGGGCGGTGATGGCGCAAATACTTTTAATATTTCAACTACCTGTGCTTTTGTTGTTGCTGCTGCGGGTGGAACAGTCGCTAAGCATGGTAATCGCTCAGTATCTAGTCGTTCGGGCAGTGCAGATGTCTTAGAGGCGGCAGGCGTTAATCTGAATTTATCGGCTGAGCAAGTGGCACAATGTGTTAATTCTAACGGTGTCGGCTTTCTATTTGCCCAAAAACATCATGGCGCAATGAAGCATGTTGCTGGCCCACGTAAAGAAATGGGGGTGCGCACTTTATTTAATTTGCTCGGTCCTCTGGCTAATCCTGCCGGTGCACCCAATCAAGTTTTAGGTGTTTTTGCACAGCAATGGGTCGAACCTTTAGCGCAAGTTTTGAAAGCTTTAGGCAGTCATCATGTCTTGGTGGTTAATGCTGAAGATGGTTTAGATGAGATCAGCATAGCCAGCCCGACATCGGTTGCGGAATTAAAAAATGGGCAGATTACTACGTATTCTATTAGTCCAGAACAGTTTGGTTTACAGCGCGCTGATTTGGCCGAGCTAGCGGTCAATGATGAACAAGATAGCTTGCTGATGTTGAGGTCCGTATTGGATAATAATCCTGGTTCTGCTTTAGATATTGTTGCTTTAAATTCTGGTGCTGCCATTTATGCGGCAGGTTTAGTGGATTCACTAGCTGCTGGGGTAGGCAAAGCACAAGAGGTCATTGCTTCAGGTGCAGCTAAAGAAAAGCTAAATGCACTGGTCAATTTTAAGTAGGGCGTGGCTTTAGCCCGCCTTTAGAGAAAAAGTTTGGTGATAGCACATGCCATACAGTTTTCAATATGCCCCTCTCTCATTTTTACATATAGCAAAGGAACAGATCGTTCCCTTATTTTTAATACATATAAACTTATGACTGATACTCCCGATATTTTAAAAAAGATTCTTGCTAAAAAAGCTGAAGAAGTCGAAAAACGTAAACAACGTATGTCGATAGAAGATTTACAAGGCATTATTGGTGATGCGGAAAAGCCTCGTGGTTTTGCTCGTGCTTTACAAGATAAAGCCGCTAGTAAAAAGCCAGCGATTATTGCTGAAATTAAAAAAGCATCACCTAGCAAAGGGGTGATCAGAGAAAACTTTAAGCCTAATGAGATTGCTCAGGATTATGCAATGAGTGGTGCAACGTGTTTGTCGGTACTAACGGATAAGGAGTTTTTTCAAGGCAGTGAAGTGAATCTGCAAATGGCACGCCAGTCCAGCCCATTACCTGCATTACGTAAGGACTTCATGATTGATCCTTACCAGATGTATGAGTCGCGTGCGTTAGGTGCGGACTGTATTTTGCTTATTGTCGCTGCATTATCAGATGTGCAAATGAATGAACTGGGCGACGCAGCAAAACAGTTGCAAATGGATGTGTTGGTTGAAGTGCATGATGCCGCAGAAATGGAGCGTGCGTTAACGCTGGATACACCATTAATTGGTATTAATAATAGAAATTTACGTACCTTTGAAACTTCATTGCAAACGACTTTAGATTTAAAATCTATGGTGCCGAGTGATCGTTTAGTGATTACTGAGAGCGGTATTCATACGCCTGCTGATGTGCAGTTGATGTTAGAAAATGAAATCTACACGTTTTTAGTCGGTGAAGCTTTTATGGCCGCTGAGCGCCCAGGAGCTAAAATGCGTGAGCTGTTTAGTTTGTAAGCAAGCATAAAAAACGGGAGCTAAACTCCCGTTTTTTGAATCAGGTAAACTATGATTCTTATGGCTTATATTTATCCATCGCTTTAATAATAGACAGCGCTTTAGCAACTGTTATTTTAGCTGCATCATCAAGTTCAGTATTTTTGTAAACCTTGTCTAATAAGCCTTCTGTTACCAGAGCTTCTTTTACCCAGCGCTTAACCATTCTGTAGTTAGTCGCAATTTTTGCTTCCTCACCCGTTTCTGGGTTTTTCATGACCACAGTGCGCAGCTCGATTTTTGGCGCAGCCAATTTGTTAACCTTAGGTTTAGGTGCTTCGACTACTGGCTTTGCCATGACTTCAGCAGGTTTTACTATAGGAGAAGGAGAGGGTTCTTCTGTTGTCTTTTCAGCGACTACTGCCGGTTTTTGTGTTGCTGTAGGCTGTTTAAAGGCAACTGCACCTGGGTTAGCTGCTTTTTTGCTGGGTGCTGAGTCATCATCATCGACAACACTATAAACCACGTAGGCTACATAGATGACCGTTAAAATAAAAAAAACCTCTGACATGATGTCACTCCCCTTGTCGTTATTATTATAATTATTATTTTTTAGTTATTATCACTGTTAATAACTGATTGTTTTACTGAGTATATGGCAAAGCAACAAAATACACCAGAATCGCAGATTAATTGCTGGTGTATTAATGCCTTAATTAATCAATAAGGTACCTACCCCTTGATCAGTAAATAGCTCTAATAATACAGCATGCTCAACTCGGCCATCAATAATATGCACATTTTTAACCCCCCCTTTTAGCGCATCGGTACCACAGCGTGTTTTAGGAATCATGCCTCCGGAGATTGTGCCATCAGCAATCAAAGCGTCTATATCGGTAAGCGTTAAACCGGTCAGTAACTCGCCTTGTTTATCTAAGATGCCAGGTATATTGGTGAGTAAAATAAGCTTTTCAGCATTTAATATTTCTGCCACTTTTCCCGCGACTAAGTCGGCATTAATATTATATGAGCGGCCATCTTCGCCAACACCGATTGGTGCAATGACGGGAATAAAATTACTTTTACTGAGCATATCGACGACTGCAGGATCAATACTGCTGACTTCTCCTACATGGCCAATATCGATAATTTCAGAAGCTTGTGTTTCAGCATTAATCCGTGTCATTTCTATTTTACGCGCACGAATAAAATCGCCATCTTTACCTGTTAATCCTACCGCTTTGCCCCCCGCCATATTAATGAGGTTAACAATGTCTTTGTTAACCTGACCACCCAGTACCATTTCAACAACGTCCATGGTCTCTGAGTCAGTGACACGCATGCCGTTAATAAATTCAGTTTGAATATTTAAGCGTTCAAGTAAATGACCAATTTGTGGGCCGCCTCCATGAACTACGATGGGGTTGATTCCAACCAATTTCATTAGCACGATATCGCGTGCAAAACAGGCTTTTAGATTTTCATCAATCATGGCATTACCGCCGTATTTAATGACGACGGTTTTGCCTTTAAATTTTTGTATATAAGGTAGGGATTCTATCAGTACGTGGGCAATACCCTTGGCGGTTTTATCTTTCATAAAGCTCTTAATTAAAAAGGTAGGGTTAATTGAGGTTTGATTTCGAGGATAAGCTGACGGAATTGATCTTGAATTCTATTTAAAGCTTCTTTCGTATCACCCTCAAAACGAACGACTAAAGAAGGCGTTGTATTTGAGGAGCGAACCAAGCCAAAGCCGTCAGTAAAATCTACGCGTAAACCATCAATATCAGTTATTTGTCCCCCAGGGAAGTTGGGGGTCATTAATAGGCGATTCATAATAGTAAAGTTTTCCCCTTCAGCGACAGCAATGGATAATTCAGGTGTATTAAAGCTGTCAGGGAAATCAGCAAAGACTTCAGTACTACTGCGCGAATCTTCGGATAAAATCTCAATTAGCCGTGCAGCGGCATATAAGCCATCATCAAAGCCAGGCCAGCGATCATTGAAAAATAAATGACCACTCATTTCTCCAGCAAATGTAGCGCCAGATTGTTTAACTTTGGCTTTCATATAGGAATGACCGGTTTTCCAGATAGTAGGACGGCCGCCATATTTTTTAATTTGTTCCGACAAATGACGGCTACACTTCACATCATAAATAATTTCAGCGCCCGGTTTTTTTGCGAGAATATTTTTGCTAAAGAGCATCATTTGTCTATCGGACCAGATAATTTTTCCGCTTGAATCGACAACACCTAACCTATCCCCATCGCCATCAAAAGCAATGCCTATGTCAGCTTGATAATGACCTACTGCAGAAATAAGGTCAGAGTAGTTTTCCGGTTTACTGGTGTCGGGATGATGATTCGGGAAAGTACCGTCGATATCACAGAACAGTTCAATAACTTCGCAGCCTAGTGTTTTTAATAATATTGGTCCTAGTTCACCCGCTACGCCATTACCCGCATCTACAACTACTTTCATTGGGCGAGCAATACGAATATCATCAGCAATCATGCCGATATATTCATTGGTAAACATGCTATTTTCAGTGAGTGTTCCTGGAGCTTTAGAGTGTAGATCGTTATTGTCAATTCGCAGTTTGAGGTTTTGTATTTTATCAGCAGCCAAGGTCTCACCTGCCATGACAATTTTGAGGCCATTATAATTGGCAGGGTTGTGGCTGCCGGTTAGCATAACGCCAGAATGACTGTCATGGTGATGGGCAACAAAGTAAAGCACGGGAGTAGGAACTGTACCTATATCGAGTATATCGGTGCCTGTTGATAAAATTCCATCCGCTAATACTGTGCGTAAGGCTGGACTGGAGATACGGCCATCCTTGGCAATAACAATTGTTGATATACCTTTATCTGTGGCTTCACTACCAATCGCACGGCCAATATCATAAACAATATCTTGAGTAAGCTCTTGATCGACTATGCCGCGAATATCATAAGCTCGAAAAATTGCATCTGTCGGGTTGACTGCTTTAGGTGAGTGGCTAGGAGTATCGACTGCAGGTAGAGCCTCACTTAGTTTGAATGAATGCTCTGGGTTAGGCTTAGTTTCATTAGTATTTTTGGTGAATTCGGGAAGTGAAATAGCCGATCCTATCTCGGAGCTATCAATATCTTGTATTTCAAAGCCTGCATACTCTGAGCTAGGTGAATCTGAGCCCATTGATTCGTCAAAAAAACCATCAAATTCATTACTTTGATCCGACGTATTTTCGCTATCGGCCTCTTTATTTTCATTTTCTAAAACGCGCTTAAATTGAATAATGGTAGAAATGAAATTGTTCATTTCTTTCAGTTTAATAGGGTAATTGCCTTTTGCTTTACCCATCATTAAGTCTTTAGTTGCTTTTAAAACAGAGCGCTGGTCGTCGACTAGTAATGCCTCTAATTTTCTGAGCCCCACATAGCAAGCAAGTCCGGAAACAAAAGAAGGGATAAGAATAATGCTGAGAACTAAGGCAGCTATTGAAAAATCCAGGCTATTGCTATACCAATAGTTTACCGTCCAAGCAGTGTCTTTGACATTAAAGGATCCGTCCGTTCCTGATTTTTTTAGCTCGGCATTACCATGTGAAAATAAGGCATAGTCAGCCTGACGTAATTCTAAATATAAGCGACTATCGGTTAGCGTATTAAAGTTTTGTTGTAGGCTGTTAAAGTCAATGCTTGCAAGAATGACAGCAATGATTTTGCCATCTTGTAATATACCTTGAGTGATGGCAAGGTGACGATTTTCGCCTTGTTCGCCTTGCACTAAAGGCTTTTGCGCTTCTTGGAAAGTTTTCTTGACTAAGTCTAGGTCGGCGTAGCCCATGTGCGGGATAATGGATCTATCTGGTTCCTGATCAGCAGGAAATAATAACCTGATGGCTAGGATGCCTGGTAAAGCGTTACTTCGTTGTTGAATAGTCGCTTTAGCGCTCACTAGGTCAGATTGATTAAGTGCATCAATGAGCTCAGCTGATTGGGCTATATTCTGTAGGAACTTGCTCAATAAGACTGTATGGGCTGTGATGTTTTGAGACGTCCCTTTAGATAGAGCGTACATAGCATCATTGTTGGCATTATTTACGCTAACTTGGGCAAGCAAATAAATGCCCGAACCTGCTAAAGCTGTCATAAATACTGCAGCAGCAGCAATCATTGAAAAAATGCGTCCCATATTTATACCTGTAAGTGTCGCTATGCGTGAATTTTAGACGGTTTGGTGTCGATCTATATTGTCTGAAAACTTAATGGCGGCCAGTATGACCAAATCCGCCTTCACCACGTTCTGATTGATTAAACTCAGTGACGATATCAAATTCGGCCTGAACGACGGGCACAAAAACCATTTGTGCAATACGTTCGGCAATTTTTACGGTAAAGGCGGTTTGGCCTCTATTCCAGCAGGAGACGAAAACTTGACCTTGATAGTCGGAATCAATTAAGCCGACGAGATTACCAAGGACAATACCATGTTTATGTCCTAGGCCGGAGCGTGGCAATAGTACCGCGGCGAGTTGATGGTCATTAATATGAATAGCAATTCCCGTTGGAATCAATACTGTTTCGCCCGGTAGTAGAGTAATTTCTGCATCTAAGCATGCGCGTAAATCTATGCCCGCTGAGCCATCAGTCGCATAGTTAGGCATAGGAATTTCATGGCCTAGGCGTGGGTCTAATATTTTAAGCTGTATCTTATGCATCTAATCTCTCGGCAATTAAGGTCAATAATTGGCTTGCTAGCTGGGTTTTGTCTGTCATTGTGAAGGTTTTTTGGCCATTTTGCCAATACACTTGCAAGGCATTATACGCGGAATCAAAGCCCCCTTCTGTTTGCCCTACCCAATTAGCAGCAATCATATCTAAATTTTTACGCTGTAATTTGTCTAGCGCATATTGTTCTAAATTATGTGTTTCTGCGGCAAAGCCTACGGTAAAAGGTTTGTTAGTTAAGTTAGCCACGCTAGCAACAATATCTTGGGTTTTACGTAATGATAGTTGAGTATTATCATCTTGTTTTTTGATTTTCTCAGTTTGCACGCTATCGGGGGTATAGTCTGCAACCGCTGCGGCAGAAATAAAAATATCCTGTCCTGCTACTTGCTGCATTACCGCATCATACATTTCTGCTGCACTTTCTACATGAAGTGTATGGATATTGTTCGGTGTAGTTAATTGCACGGGGCCACTCACTAAAGTTACTTCAGCACCTAATAATTGTGCTTGTTGTGCTAGCGCATAGCCCATTTTACCAGAGCTTCTATTAGTAATATAACGTACAGGGTCTAAAGCCTCACATGTTGGGCCGGCACTAATCAGTATTTTTTTATTTAATAATAGCTGCGGTGCGCTAAGAGTGTTTAACTGAGCAAGAATATCGCTAGGTTCAGTCATGCGGCCATAGCCAATTTCGCCACAGGCTTGGCTGCCTGCTTCTGGGCCGATAACGTGCACTTTATGTTGCATTAGGTGCTTAAGGTGTTCTTGTGTGACCGGTTTGCTCCACATTGCTTGATTCATTGCTGGAGCAATGTAAATAGGACATTCGGCTGCAAGGTATAACGTGCTTAATAAATCATCAGCAAGGCCTAGGCTGAGTTTGGCCATACAGTTAGCGCTTGCTGGTGCAATGAGAAATAGATCGGCCCAACGTGCTAAATTAATATGGCCCATGGCATTTTCTTCATTAGCATCAAGTAATTGTGTATGCACAGCATGACCGGATAACGCTTGAAGCGTGAGTGGAGTAATAAATTGAGTGGCCGCATGGGTCATCACAACTCTGACTTCGCAGCTATTTTTACGTAATAACCTGACTAGTTCTGCCGATTTATATGCGGCAATACCGCCACTAATACCTAAGAGTACACGCTTCAATTGGGAACATCCTTAAATAAATTAAGTCGCTTATTATGGCAGAGTTGAGACTTTCTTCTATGCTTAAGCTGAAAAATCGGTAAATTAATTGTAGTTGCGAACATATTAAAATATAAGGTGTAAAAGAGTGAGCATTCAAGACTGGCCGGAAGGTGACCGTCCTAGAGAAAAATTACTCGCTCAAGGAGCGGCCGCATTATCTGATGCCGAGTTATTAGCGATATTTTTACGCACGGGCATTAAAGGTAAAACAGCGGTGGATTTGGCTAGAGGTCTATTAACTGAATTTGGTTCTTTGCGCGCGTTATTACAGGCGGACTGTGAGAATTTTACGCGTGCTAAAGGTTTGGGTACGGCTAAATATGCGCAATTACAAGCCGTTTTGGAAATGGCGCGGCGACATACTTTTGAAGAGTTAGATCGAGGTGATGTTTTAACCAGCCCAGAAGCAACGCGCATTTATCTAAGCCAGCAATTACGACATTATCAACATGAAGTGTTTGCCTGTTTATTTTTGGATAATCAGCACCACATTTTAGAATTTGAAGAGTTATTTCGAGGCACGATTGATAGTGCGAGCGTTTATCCACGGGAAGTAGTTAAAAAGGCATTAGTACATAATGCCGCCGCGGTTATTTTGGCCCATAACCACCCTTCTGGTATTTCTGAGCCGAGCCAGGCAGATAAATTGATTACCGATAAATTAAAGCAGGCTTTAGCTTTAATAGATATCCGCGTATTGGATCATTTTATTATTGGCGATGGAATCCCCTATTCATTTGCTGAAAATGGATTGTTGTAAGGCTTATGCTGGTATAGCTGATTAGAACAGTGATTTCTCATCCCCACCTGATGCTTGGGAACGAGAAAAATGTTAGGTTTTTACTAGTCAATCAAGCGGATGTTAATTTAAAGGCTGCTTCTTGGTATTTCTGACTACTAACCGCGGTGACTTCACCAGGTAATTTGGGGCCTGGCGCTGTTTTATCCCAGTCTAAGGTTTCTAAGTAGTCACGAATAAATTGCTTATCAAAGCTAGGCGGGCTAATGCCGACCTGATATTGTTCGACCGGCCAGAAACGTGAAGAATCAGGCGTTAAAGCTTCGTCAATTAAATACAGCTTGCCGCCATTGTCCAAGCCAAATTCAAATTTGGTGTCGGCAATAATAATGCCACGTTCTTTTGCATAAGCGGCTGCAGTTGTATAAAGCTGCAGGCTGACATCACGAACTTTAGTCGCCATTTCCTCCCCTAATAAAGGAATGGTTTCTGCGAAAGAAATATTTTCATCATGATCACCAACAGCTGCTTTTGTTGACGGTGTGTAAATGGCTTCAGGAAGTTGCTGGGCTAATTGCAAGCCTTTAGGTAATTCGATACCGCAAACACTGCCGCTATTTTGGTAATCTTTCCAGCCAGAACCTATTAAATAGCCACGTACGATAGCTTCGACAGGCAGAGGTGTTAATTTCTTAACAATAATTGCACGGCCTTCAATTTGAGCTCGCTCAGTTGCATCGGGCACAACGTCTTCTAGGCTTAAATTAGATAAGTGGTTGGGGATGACCTTTTGCATTTTCTCAAACCAAAAATTTGAGACTGAAGTAAGTACTTGGCCTTTCCCGGGGATTGGGTCAGGTAAAACTACATCAAAAGCAGATAGGCGATCAGTGGTAACAATTAATAAGTGATGCTCATCAACCTCATAGATGTCACGCACTTTGCCGCGCGTGCGTAATTTAAGATTAGAAATTGAAGATTCAAACAAAGCGTTGGGAGCAGTCATATTATCTGGCTAAATTGAAAAAAAGAATTCGCACTATTTTATATGAATATTCTCTTATAAGTTAAAATAATGCGTTTCTTGAAACTAATTAAGCAGAAGTCTCTGACGATTTAGGCAATCATCATTCCTAAGTCTTCATAGATGCGTTTCTTTTTCCAGCCTGCGAAAGCGCTGTCATCAAAATGTGCATCATAATCTATCGCATATTCGTAGCAGCTTCTAAATAAACGTGCAGTACGGAATGCGTGTAACTCATCATCGGCATTAATTGTCTCTATGTTGCCAACTTGAAACGTTTTGTTTTTAGATTTGCCATTGCAAACCCAAAATACTGTGTAGCAAAGGTAGCTTTTATCTTTTCTGCGGTCGTATTTAATGGTTCTTGATACGCCGGTTAAGCCAGTGGTGGTTTTATTTTTTGGGGGTTTTAAGAAGCGTGTTCTGCTGCCTTTTAGGACAATTAACATTTGGTCACGCCAAGCAATGGCTGCTGCTATGGACTTGCTTCTGTTGCCCCATAATTTATGTGAAAAATAACGGCTACTTTCTTTGCCGCGTCGGACGATGCGAACTTGGTACCCGAATGCATCGGGTTCGGTAATGTGTTTATGTTTTATCATAATGGATTATCTGGTCTTTTAAAAAGTTACAAGAAATCGGATGTAATTTTTAATGGATACAAATAATTTTTTTCGATTTCATTGTATTTTCATAAATCTCTGCTAGCGAAATTTATAGTGATACTAATTATCTAGTTTTTATGAGCAAAAACAAGATAATTTTCCTAGATTTGTGAATTACCCAGCATTTTAGTGTAGAATTTTTCTTTATCCACTGGTTCGTGGGTATAATTTACAGCTTATTCACTGTATTAAACATAAGGAGACACTCATGAGTGTATTAGTAGGTAAGCAAGCACCTGATTTTACGGTTCCTGCTGTTTTAGGAAATGGCGATATTGTTGATTCTTTTAGTTTTTCAGAAGCAACAAAAGGTAAATATGCGGTTATCGTATTTTACCCGTTGGATTTTACTTTTGTTTGTCCTAGCGAATTGATCGCACTGGATCACAGAATGGATGAGTTCACTAGCCGTGGTGTTGAGGTGATTGCAGTATCAATCGATTCTCACTTCACTCATAACGCATGGCGTAATACAGCGATTAATGACGGTGGTATTGGTCAAGTTCGTTATACAATGGCTGCTGATATCGCACACACTATCGTTAAAGACTATGATGTAGAAGCAGAAGCGCCTGCGGTTGCTTATCGTGGTAGTTTCTTAATTGATAAGACTGGTTTAGTTCGTCATCAAGTTGTTAATGATCTTCCTTTAGGTCGTAACACTGACGAAATGCTACGTATGGTTGATGCATTACAGTTCCACGAAGAGCATGGCGAAGTTTGCCCAGCAGGCTGGACTAAGGGTGATGCAGGTATGGATGCTTCTCCAAAAGGTGTTGCTTCTTACTTAAGCGAAAATTCTGATAAGTTATAGGACATCAGTTTTTATGTTAGGGAAAGCGGGCTTTATAGCCCGCTTTTTTTTGTCTAAAATATAAGTGCAAGCTATTTTATACTTGGTTTTTATGAGCCATTTTTACTAATTGTAAATGGGTAAGGTAAACGGTAACACAGCCTATAAAAATAGAAATAAAGGTTTCGCCAACAACGGCCATACCGATAGCAAAGCCTAGTATATAGCCAATTAATCCAGTAACTGACCATTTAATACCATTTTCGCCATTTTTTTTACCTGAGTTAAAAAATACAATTGCAGTGATGATGGCTATTAATATAATTAACATTCTTTTTTCCTGATTTTGTGTGTAATAACAAATCAAGCTAGAATCAATCTAACATTGATAGTTTATGCTTTAAGCAAAGCTCTAGGTTATTAATGGTTCTATTCTATTCTAGGGTCGAAAATCAATCCAGTCAGTATGAGTATTTAATTTTTCCATTTAAGGGGTACAAAATGGGCAAGCTAGCGAAAGGTATTTTGATATTTTTCTCTACAGTCGTAGTTTTAATTATTGCGGCCGTAGTTATTATTCCCTTGGTCGTTGATTTAAACGACTATAAACCAGAAATTGAGGCGGCAGTAAAAGATAAAACCGGGCGAACTCTCAGCATAGAGGGTGAATTAGGTTTATCCGTTTTTCCATGGATAGGCGTGTCTACAGGTAAACTTACCTTGAGTAATGCCGCAGGTTTTAAAGAGCAAGCTTTTGCTGTGATTGGTGAAAGTGATATTAAAGTTAAATTAATGCCGCTTTTGTCTAAAGAAGTTGAAGTCAGTACAGTGGTCTTAAAAGGCTTGGAATTGCACTTAGCAAAAGATGCGCAAGGCGCCAGCAACTGGGATGATTTAGTTAAGCCAAAAGATCCTACTGAAGCATCCGCTGAACCAAATAAGGATAGTGATGAGCCTAATGCACCCCCTGCCCTCGCTGCTTTGGCGATAGGCGGGTTAGTTATTGAGGATTCTCAAGTGAGTTGGGATGATCAACAGTCTGGGCAGCATGCGACAGTTAAAGGTTTTAATTTAAAATTAGGTGCGGTTGCCTTTAATCAGCCTATTTCCGTGGAAATGTCTTTATTGCTGGAAAATACTAAGCCTGATTTAACAGAGAAATTATCTTTGTCTACTATGCTGGTGATTGATGAATCAATGCAAAAAATACAACTAACACAGTTGATTGTTGATTCGACAACGAATGGCGAAGTAGTGTCAGGCGGAACGATTGATGCAAAAATTCAATCGAATATAAATGTAGATTTAGAGCAGCAAAGAATCCAACTTACTCAGTTCAATCTAGATTCTACTATTAAAGGCGGCGTCGTTCCTGAAAGTGAAGTTGAGGCACATGTGCAGTCGGACATAACTTATGACTTAAGCAAGCAAGTTGCGCAATTGGCACAGCTTAAAATTGATACCGTGGTTAAGGGAAAAGTAGTCCCGGGTGGATTGTTAGATGCGCACCTGGTGACAGGGCTTGCTTTTGATTTGTTACAAGAAACGGCTACGCTGAAAGGATTGAAGCTAAATACTAATATGATTAATTTGACTGCTGATATAGCGGCGACACAAATTAAGTCAGATCCGCAATATTCAGGTGCGTTGAATGTTGCGCAATTTAGCCCTAAAGCACTTATGCAGCAGTTAAAAATGACAGTGCCGGAAACAGCAGATAAGCAAGTTTTACAAAAGCTTGCTATGCAATTTAATATGCAAGGAACGACTGATGCAATTGCTTTAGAAAATTTAGTAATAAACTTAGATGATACTTCAATTAAAGGTTTCACAAGGGTGAAGCAATTTAAAAATCCAGCGATTGTCTTTAATTTGGAGGTTGATGATATTAATGTTGATCGTTATAGCGCACCTAAAAAAGAAGGAGCTAAGTCCACGCCTGCAGCCACTCCAGCAACAGCAGTGGCTGCAGCGACAACATTAATACCTATGGAAACTATCCGAGGACTTAATATTTCGGGTGACTTAAGCATTGCTAAGTTAAAAGTCGCTAAATTAAGTATGAAAGGGGTTAATTTAAACTTGCAAGCCAAGCAAGGTATTTTAAAGACTAAACAAAGTATTAAGCAGCTTTATAGTGGCGCTTATAACGGTCAAATAACTGTCAATGCAAAGGGTAAAACTCCAACTATTTCCTTAAATGAGAAGGTTGCGGGTGTACAGTTAGAGCCATTATTTAGCGATATGCAACCAGATACGCCAGCAAAAATAAAGGGCGCAGCAAATATTACAGCTAAATTAAATATGCGAGGTAATACGGTTCCCGATATTAAGTCGACTTTAGGCGGGAATATTGACTTTTCTGTGGCTAAGGGTGCGATTACTGGTTTTAATGTGCAGAAAATGATTGATATGGGCAAGTTATTTGCTAAGGGAAAAACAATGAAAGAAGGTTATGTAAATGAGCAAACTTTGTTTTCTGTACTACAAGGAACAGCAACGGTTAATAAAGGGCTTATTAATAACCCTGATTTTTTATTGGAATCCTCTACTGTAGAAGTGAAAGGTGCTGGTACAGCTAATTTGGTTAATGAAGCATTGAGCTATAAAGTACAAGCTAAGGCTAAGCAAGCCGTAAATGCACGTCCTGTGGCGATAAAGGTGGGTGGTACATTCTCTAAGCCTAGTTATATTGTTGATGCTTTATCAATGATCACCGAGAAAGAAGAGGAAAA
>Ga0209826_1000697_pt1 | contig 23905 bp, 18 predicted proteins | sample GOMGulsemesocosm_5_FD_184637 | JGI IMG/M metagenome (GOLD analysis project Ga0209826, IMG submission 184637) | Methane-oxidizing microbial communities from mesocosms in the Gulf of Mexico - GOM15C Gulf of Mexico (SPAdes) (version 2) | ecosystem: Environmental > Aquatic > Marine > Cold seeps... | reverse complement strand
AAGGCTGTACACTTGGCAAGTGATCGTAAAGACAAGCCTTTTATTGCGATTAATTGTGCATCAATACCCGAAACTTTACTTGAAAGTGAATTGTTTGGCTTTGAAAAAGGTGCCTTTACAGGCGCTCATAAAACCACTAAAGGTAAAATAGAGTGCGCTGAAGGAGGCACGTTATTTTTAGATGAAATAGGGGATATGCCCTTTAATTTACAAGCTAAATTATTACGTTTTTTACAAGAAAAAATTATTGAGCGCTTAGGAGGAAGACAAGAAATCCCTGTTAATGTTCGAGTAGTTTGTGCAACGAATCAAAACCTAGAAGAAATGGTTGCTAATAAAGAGTTTAGAGAAGATCTATTTTATCGAGTTAGTGAGATAACGATCAACATCCCCCCTCTGCGCGACCGTGATGAAGATGTATTGATACTGGCACAATATTTTTTACAACTTTATGCCATTGAATATAAAAGTAATGTTAAATCATTTTCTGATGATGCTATCAGCGCTATTAAAAGCCATAAGTGGCCAGGAAATATTCGTGAATTACAAAACAAAGTTAAATCTTCTGTAGTCATGAGTACAGGATCGCAAGTCACCGCGTTTGATTTAGGCTTTTTTGACCATGATGATAGTAATTACGAATTATCGTTAAATTTACGTACCGTACGTGAACAAGCAGAATCTATTGCTATACAAAAGGCCTATGCGCTGTCTGAAGGGAATATGTCAAAAGCAGCTGAGTTGCTAGGCGTTACCAGACCAACCTTGTATTCGTTAATTGAAAAGTACGAGTTGAATATTAATAGTTAAAAGTAGCTTTACGATTTGCGAGTAATAAGTTAATAGTAACGTAGAAGTAGCCACAATTAATCACAATCAATGCTTAGTTTGTTATTTGATTTGTAGTCGTTTGTACTGAGTAGATCTTAGATAGATTCAGGACAAACGAAATCAAAATAGATTAATAGTTATGAGGCCATTAAACAGACTTTTTACGGCGAGCAGTAATACCTAATAAAGCTAAACCAAATAATGCTATAGAGGTTGGCTCTGGAACTTGTGTCGTTGTTGTTCCACAATTTATATCGTCATTTGCATCACTTTCCAAACAAAGCCCTCCAAAAAAAGTAATATGAGATAAACTTTTAGTATTGGGTGTAGACCAAGTTCCCTCCGTTACAGATTGCGCTAAACTCATACAGTTATATGATAAATTAAAACCGTCAGTACTGTTTAAACAATTGCCAGATACGTCATCTAACTCAACTTGCCAAAATAATAAAAAATCACTTCCTGCTTTTGCTGTCCAAAAACGGATATCAGGGTAAGTATAATTTCCTTTGTTATAAATCCATTTGCCAGACGTATTTTGGTTTTCATCATCAAATTCTATAGTGGTAAAGTCTGCTTGCTCAATTTTATCTGTATAATTTCTACTAATTCCATCTGTGTCAACGAAGAAATTTTTGTCATTATCGACATCTAACTTAATGATAACATCAGATAAATAAGACAAAGTACCATTATCATTTTCAACAAATATCTTACAATCACTGAATGAGTTATCTTCTGTGTTAGGATCATCAAAGTATGCATTCTTACCACTACAGTCAGTTTTGCCTTCCTCAATCAAAACTGAAACCTGAGTCAATTCAGCATTAGCGGCATGGCTAATAAAAAAAGATAAGCTTATTAATAAAGCTTTGGGAAAAGAAAATTTTGAAAACATAGTTTTTACCTATAATTAATAAAAAAATTTAATAAAGTATTAAGGTTAATTATTTAATACTAACTAGAGTAAAGCACAAAGCACGCCATAATTATAACTAGCTGTTATTCAAGGTATTACTGGTATTTTTTTGCCGTATTATAAGTAGCTCTGTTGAAAGTGTAAAAAAACATGACAACTAGCAGACAACTAAATTAAACCGCTAAGGCTAAATCAAAAAAAGTAATACGTTTTATTTGGTATTTTATTTATCTCAATAATTTTGACATAATCATTATTAATTAAGATTAGCATATTTTGGAAAAACATTTGAAAGTTTATTTACCTTTAGTCTTATTGCTAGTAGCTTTTTCATCAACTGCTGCGGATGCAAATAAGCTGTATGAAGCGTCTCGCAGTGCTTTAAACAATAATAATTACAATGAAGCCTTGATCCACGTAAAAAACATTCTCAAAACTTCACCCGAACATTTAGCATCTCATATTTTAATGGCTGAAATTTTACTTGCCAACGGCAGTGCTAGTGCTGCAGAAGTTACTTTAACTAAAGCCACCATGCTAGGAGCAAATAAAAAGCAATTACAATTATTGTTTGCCGAATCTTATATTATGCAAGGACAATATAGTAAAACGCTAGATTACTTACCAGAACAAATAAACAATGATAAGTTAGCTGCAAAAATTTATGTACTTCGAGGTCATGCACACTTAGGTTTGCGTCAATTAAAGTTATCACAAAATGATTACACTACTGCTTTAGCTTTTAACGCCAAAAACATGGATGCTAAATTAGGGTTAGCGCAAATTTCAGTGAATTACTTCAAATATCACCAAGCCGACAAACTCGTTGATGAAGTGCTAGCGAGTTATATCCCACCGATAAAAGCATGGAACCTAAAGGCAAGTATTCAACAAAGCTTAGGTAATAATAAACAAGCACTTAAGGCAATAAACCAAGCGCTACTCATTGATAAAAATAATATTCAATCGCTCATTTTTGCTAGTACTATCAATATTGAATTACAACAACTTGAGCTAGCCGAAAAATATGCAGACAGAATATTAGAGCAGGTGCCTAACGAGCCTAAGGCGGAATTTCTCAAAGCGATGGTGCAGGTTAGAAAAAATCAAAATAACAATCTTCAAGGCTCAATAGAAAAAGTTGCTCAAGTATTAGACCATTTAAGTGAGGATGTACTTCGTTCAAACCCTTCTTACTATTATTTAGCGGCTATCATTTTATTTCATCAGGAAAAATATGCCGCATCAAGACAATATATTGATGCTTATTTATTTGTTGATGAAAATAATATCAATGCATTAACGTTTGCAGCGACGATAGAGTTAATAGAAAAAAAACCTATGCAAGCAAAAATATTATTGAACAGAGCTAATTTTATTGAGCCTGACAGCCCTAAAATATTATCCATGTTAGGTATGACTTACCTAGAGCTAAAACAATATGAAAAAGCACACTTTTACCTTACTAAAGTAAAAAAACTCAAGCCAAATATAGGTATTGCAGATACACAGCTTGCTCAAAATTATTTGGCAACTGGTAATCCAGAAAAGGCAATTGAACATCTATTGACAGCATCAGCCGCAGAATACAATCCTACCATTGTTGGTTTATTACTCGTAGAGTCTTATATCAAGTCTGGGCAGATAGGCAAAGGCCTTGAGGTAGCTAAACAACTCGCGGATAACATGAATGATAATGCTGATATTCAGCATCACCTTGGTTATATTTATCAGATATCAGGTGACATAAAGCAATCAAAGAAGCAATTTGAAAAAGCATTAATACTTGCGCCTACCCATGCAAAATCAATTGTGAGCTTGGCGAATATTGACTTTCAAACAGGCAACAAAGATGCCGCTATTAACCGCTTAAAAGTAGCATTAAAAAGTTCACCTAATGATACTTATTTAATCACTAACTTAGTTAAACTTTACAACCGAATTAATCAACCTTCAGCTAGTGTCGCATTGTTAGAGGAACAGTATAAGATTGATAATAAAAATGAAGCGTTATTGAAAGTTTTGGCCATAAGCTATGTTGCTAATAACCAGCTATTACAAGCAATAGAAATACTGAACAGCTATTTATTGAACTACAGAAAGACAGTTGAGCTTCATTTGTTTTTAGCCACTTTACAGGCCAGGAATTTAGATGTGAATGCTGCAGTAAATTCCTACAAATCAGCAATAGCACAAGGAGGAGATAAAGGACAAATATTTTTATTAATTGCCAATGTGAATCAAAAGTTTTCTCGAATAGAAGAAGCCATAATTTATTATAAAAAAGCAATGGCTTGGGATGAAAATAATGAAAAAGTTATTTTGGATCTTTCACAGCTTTATAACATAGAGGATGATACTGATAAAGCAATTAAGTTAATCAAGTATTTTGAAGTTAATCATCAGCTATCAGTTCAATTAATCGAAGTATTAGCCAATTCATATTTACGTATGAGTGAATATGAACTGGCAGAAAAATATTATAACAAACGTATAAAACTCGCCAGTAATGACAGTAGTATCGTCGGCTTGAATTTAATATACAGAGCAACAAAGCGCTCTGAAAAAGCTGAAAAAGTACTAAGTGATGGGCTAAGTAAAGCTCAAAATAGTTTATTATTAAATTCAGCTTTAGCAGAGCTTTATATTACTCAAGTTCAATGGCAAAAAGCGGATGAAATATATAAAAAATTAGTCAAGCAACACCCTAAGCATCCTGCAATTCTTAATAATGCTGCCTTTGTTGCTATGAACCTACTTGATTACCAACGAGCTGAAAATTTAGTCAAAAAATCACTAGCTATCGTTGGCAATCAACCAGACTCATTGGATACACTAGGATGGATTTACTATCAAACTAAGAATTTTAATAAAGCTCTGCCTTTATTTAGAAAAGCATTAGCGATTAACAATTCAAATTCAGCAATAAAGTACCATTTATCGTTAACCCTTAAAGCACTTAATAAAGATAAAGAAGCTATTAAGTTAATGGTCGATGTGGTGAACTCTGATTATATTAAAAGAGCTGAAGCTGATGCTTTATTAAGACAATGGTTAGATTAAATAGATTTCATTCTAGCTATGCAATACTGGCATGACTATCGATTAAGCTGCGACTATTAAAAGGATCTCTATAGATCCTTTTCTATTTGTTCTTTCGCATACTGGCGGTTTTTTTGTTTGAGTAGCTTATCAACGTAGCGTGCCATTTTTACTTTTTGTTTAATATCACTTTCTAATATCTCTTCAACTTCTCGTAATGTTTCTTTAATGTTATCAAGACTTAAATTTGAACTGCTAGTGACTTGTTGGCTTGTTATTTTGTTTTCTGTCTGGTTATTTGTGAGTGCTTTTGAGTTTAGTGAACCTGTTAATTCGGCTGACATTTCTTCTGCAACCTCAGTAATAGCACTAGCATCAAGCTCAGTTAATTCATCTAAAAAACCAAACAATAGTAGACGGTCAACAAAAATATTAATTTTTCGAGGTACCCCTAACGTTTTTTTATGGATTAAATCAAAAGCGTCATCAGAGAATAAATCTTCCTTCTCATAACCGACTTGTTGTAAACGGTGATTTATGTAATCTTTAACTTCAGCACTATTTAAAGGCTTTAAATGAGCAGAAGCGATAATTCGCTGCCTAAATTGTTCCATCTTAGGCGCTTGAATTATATCTTTAAGCTCTTCTTGTCCAAGTAAAAAGCTTTGAATAAGCGGTTTATCATCTAATTGGAAATTAGATAACATTCGTAACTCTTCAACAGTTTCTACAGGTAAATTTTGTGCTTCATCTACCAATAATAATGCTCGCTTACCTTGTTTATGAAGTTGAATTAAAAAAGTTTCTATACTGCGTAGTATTTCCGCTTTACTACTCCCTTTTAAGGGGATCTTAAATTCAGCAGCAACAAGCTCAAGCAGCTCATCAGGAGATAATTTAGTTGTTACCAACTGAGCAGCAACAATATTTTCATCACCAATAGAGGATAATAAATTGCGAGCAATAGTGGTTTTACCTGTACCTATAGGGCCAGTAATAACAATAAACCCTTCACCTTGATCTAAACCATACCGTAAGTATGAAAGTGCTCGTTGATGATGCTTGGTAGCAAAGAAAAATCTAGGATCTGGGCTTAATTGGAAAGGGCGTTCGGTAAAACCATAGTAATTTTCATACATATTAAAAATCTTTTGTAATATTGATATAGGCGCGAATTTCTTCATAGGTGTAAATTATGCGATTAGAGTCACGTTCAAGATACTGTAAAGTAAAATAAGCTGATAAAGATGAGGCTAAACCTTTATTATAAGTTGCAGAAACAGTTTTATAAATATCCTCTTGCCTAGAGCTGGTGGAAGTGAAGTTTTTATCAAAAATTTCTTCTTTATAGCTGGTTAATAGCTGCACACTACTACGGGGGCTTAATGTTCTTGTTGCTGACACGCTAGCGTCAAAGCTATCATCTATAATACCGCTAGTTAAATTTTCTCGCTCTCTAGTAGCAATATCAAAAGCAAAAGTAGTTCTTGATAAAGATAAGGTCGTATTCCAAGCTAGTCGCTTATTTAAGCTAAATTCATTATTTTCAACGGGCTCTAACCCTGAAATTGGCACTAAAATAAATCCGCTAGTATCACTAGGGGGCTGTGATGATGGGAAGCAAGAACCAGCATTAAATGGACCGCCTACAGGGCACCAAAACTCAGCTAAAATTACGTCTTGAAAACTATCACGATCAAAGATCTCTATGGTTTCACGATAAGATATTCTATTATTCAGGCGCTTTGTTTGATGAGAAAAATCAAAATGGTAAGAATCACCAAAAAAACGTTGATTATAACCTGCTATGAGTGAAGTGCGCTGAGAAGGTTGCCAGTTGATATTAGTGGCTACATAATCATCACTGGTTGATTTATCTTTAACATAATTATAAGAAACATCAATGTAAAATTGCTCTGAAGCTTGCCAACGTATGCCCGGTCCCCATGAGCGTATTGCCGTTTGGGTTGTGTCTGTAATTGTAGCCGCACCTGTAATATTTTCATCATAAAAGCGCAGAAAAGGGTTGAGCTTAAACGAGGTTATAGCACCTAGCTGTGCTTCAATATTATAATTAATGCCATCAGTGACGCCTTCTTGTCGGTTGGTGTATTGACTAGTCAATAGCCAAAAAGCATTGCGCGCACCATTACCATTTGTGCTAGTAATATTGGCTGTGTAGCCTTTACTTTCACCAATATTATCTTCAGTTTCAGTTAAACTATAAATAATACTTCCTGCAAAGTTGTGACTACTATTACTATTGTCATATTGAAATCCTGCAGAATGTATTTTTTGCTGGATCGTATCACCAGACACTAAATCAGCGAGTGAATTATCAGTATCATTTTTACTAATATTACTTAAGTTTGAGGTGATGATAAGTTCTGGTCCATTGCGCCACAAAGTGAATAAACCATCAACATTAGCAGTTTGGTAATTATCATTTAAATCGCTATTATGGCTATAAGTGGCATAAGTCTGAGTACCTGAAAATGAAAAATCAACTTCACGAGACTTGAAAGTGCTATCTATACCGGCAATAAACTGACTAACAAAGCTTGATTGATGAGCCGAGGGTGTTAGTGCAACGTTATTAGTGTGAGTTTCGGTCATGCCTAAATTTGGCTTAAATCTCCATTCTCCAGCAAGCGCTGTAGATGAAACAATGAACCAAGGTAATAATGCTATAACCTTAACGGGAGCCACCAAGTTAATTTTTCTTGCCATAGCCATAATAGCCATATCCATCCTTTTTTGATCTAATCGCTTTATTCATTACAAAACCGATTGCGATGTTTTCATCAAGTTGAGCAACAGCATTTTTGACATCATCTAATTTTGTTTTAGACTCTTCAGCTACAATAACTGCTTGACCCACCAAGCTTGAAAGTACAGGTGTTTCTGTTACCCCTAAAATAGGAGGGCAATCAAAAATAACAATACGATCAGGGTAGCGAACAGCTAACTCTTCTGCTAGTTGAGCCATTCTTGTACTAGCCAATAGTTCATTCGTTAAATGGTGAGGTTTACCTGCAGGAATTAATTTTAAATTTGCTACATTAGTGTTGTAAATAACATCAGAGAGTGAAGGTACTTCATCAAGCAAATATTCAAGCAACCCTTGTTTCGGTTCGAACTGTAATTCTTGGTGCAAACTTGGCCTTAATACATCCGCATCAATAAGTAATACTGTTTTGTCTTGCTCAAGAGCAATACTTAAGGCGAGGTTTATAGAAATAAAAGTTTTACCCTCATTTGGAGTAGAGCTACTCACCATAATCAAATTGCTGTGTTTTAATGTTTTTGCCGCGGGGCCAAAAGCATTATTAAGTAATTTACGTTTTATATGACGAAATTCTTCTTGAATATGATGGGCGCTATCAGAGCTATAAATAAAGCCCCTATCATTTAAATTGTCAGCATCTAATGTTATAGTTTCTTTTTTATTTGTTTGATCATTTTGTTTTTTTATATCAAGAGTACTCGTGCTTTTATTTTTAAATGTTGGGATCAATTGTTCATCTGCTCGCTCTATATTTATTGATTTTTTTAAGTGTTTTTTGTTCTCTAGTTCTGCTTGCTTCTGTTTGGCTAATGCCTTCTCTATAGTACTCATGATTTAAAACATCCTTTTTAATGGTGCTTGAATTGCATCAGGAAATAAAAAATAACTCATAAATATAACTAAAATTAGGAGTAAAAATAGATTTGAAACAATAAAAATAACTTTCTTTTTTTTATGCCATGTCTGTAGATTTAAATTTACATTAGCAGAGACAACGCCAAACACAGGAACACCAGTGGCCTTAGATAATTGTGCGGTCGAGGTTACTACAGGGGACAACTGACTTAGTAATAAAGACACACCTATGCCTGCACCAAAACCAATAAAAGTAATGGCTATAAATAATAAAATGCGCTTAGGCCCAGAAGGTGCAGTTGCAGCTCTAGGAGGGTCAATTACTTTGAATTGAATTTTATTGGTTGTTTCATCGGCTTGTTGTGCTAATTGAGCCGTTTCCTGACGATTTAATAGCTCTTCATACTTTTTCTTGGTTATTTGATAACCTCTATTCAGAGCAACCAGCTTAGCTTCAATTTCAGGCAAAATATATATTTTATTTTCGAGTTCTTTTACTTTTGAACGGTAATCATTGACCCTGACGGTTATTAAGGCCACTTGATTTTCATATTGGTTAACTTGAATTTGTAGCTGTTGAATAACAGGGTTTTGACTTGTTATTTGTTTACTTCCATCCTTGTTACTGTCTGTCATATCTAGATAATTATTAATTTCTTTACTACGTTGATCTTCTAAGTGCTTTAAACTTCTTTTAGCCTCGGCAACATCGGGGTGCTTATCAGTGTACCTTAATTGTAATGAATCTAGCGTTAATTCTAATTCGGAAATTCGATCATCATAACTAGTTTTAATTGAATTAGAGGTTTGTATTTTATTTTGGGCGCTATTCACATCAGTTGGTGCTGTACCTAATTGTGCTTTAGCTGAGTTGAGCTGTGTTTGAGCTTCCTTTAAACTTAACTCAATGGTTTGTAACTGCTCTTTAGCTATATTAAGTTTGTTATAGTAACCACCGTATTGATCTGGTAGTAGATTACTGTATTTTTGCTTGAAATTTGTAAGCCTACCTTCAGCGGTCGCCAATCTATTTTCATATTCTTTAATTTGACTTTTTAAGAATTTTTGGGCGGAATCAGCATCAGTACGGTTTTCACCAAGGGTATTTTCAATAAAGACAGTTAATGCTGATTGCACAACACTTTTTGCCATTTCAGGATTTTCATCTTGAAAAGAAATTGTGAAAATATTATCTCTTCCTCTAGCTTTAATAATTTTAATGTTTTCTTTAAGGTGTTTTATTAACCTTTCATATTGTTGAGGCGTTTCTGCTTGAATATCCATGTCAGTCATTCTAGATATACGTTCTAAATTAGAGCGGCTTAATAAAGTTTTAATCATTAAATTTATTTGAATGTCAGGATTCGTTTGAACCGTTAACCCTTTTAGCAAAGGCGCTAAAATTGATTGAGTATCAGCGTAAATTCGGGCTTTAGATTCATAAACATCAGGCATAGAAGATACGGTAAGCCAACCAATAGGACAGATTAACCAGCTAGCTATAATAATATATCTACGCTGAATCCATATTCCTTTCAAATAATCTAATAGTTCATCAAATAACTCTTGCATTTTAAATCTTAATCCTTAATTAACTATATTCTTGTAAAAGAGAGGAGAGTCTATAATTCTTTGAGTTATTTCGCGGTTAAAACCAAGCTTCAGGAATAATGATAATATCACCAGGTAACATATCAATATTGGCATTAATTTCGCCATCTTTTAATAGCTCATCAATCATAATGTTATATTGTTTTTGTTTACCATCTTCTATTCTCACTAACACAGCATCATCTCCATCAGCAAATTCAGTTAAACCACCAACCTGTATCATGACATCTAGTAAAGTCATATTTTGGGTGTAATTGATAGCTTTAGGTTCGGAAGCCTCTCCAATAACGCGAATTTGCTCACTAAAGGGCCCCACAAAACTATTAACTGTTACGGTAACAATGGGATCTCTTAAATAAGTAGCTAATATTTCCTCAATTGATCGAGCTAATTCAGTAGGTGTTTTACCCGCAACTTTGATGTCTTCAACAAGTGATGTTGTGATCATGCCATCTGGACGAACAACAAACGAGCCTGAAACCTCAGGATTACGCCAAACAAATATATTAAGTACATCACCTGCCCCAATAAGATACTTATAAGTATTTACATCAGCTGTATTTGAAGGGTGTAATGTTGCTGTTGGTAAGGTTTGACTACTAGTAGAACAAGCCGAAATGATATATGCAAAAAGTACAGTCACAAATACTTTTAGTGTTTTGGTAACGTTTTTATCCATGATTCATACCCTATATAATACATTAATACATTAAAAATAGTTTTTAATTCAATTGTTGATTGTATGGTATTTTTTTCTTATATGCACACACTTTAACAAACGTAAATAAAACGTTAACTTTAACATTATTTTTGTTAGAATAATTAGGACGTTTTATAGATTGTTTTTTAGGTGGCTATAGTAATAATCACTAGCAAGGATGTTCTAATAAGTTAACATTGATGCTATTTATATAATTCATATTCATACCCATAAAATATATCCATAAAACACACCGTTAGAGTAATAGTTTACTGATAAATCAGTAAACGTTTAGCAAGGAAACTAGCCTAGTATGTCTAGACCAAAATTTCGTGATTTGTCTGTTGCAAGCAAGTCATTAGTATTAGTTGAGTTCTTTCTTCTTTTAATGGCTTTGCTGTTAACGATATATGCTAATAGCAAAACTGCAATTATTGACACACCACCTATTCCCAGCAATTACTTATTTGTTTATGCCGTGGTGTTTGCGTTATTGAATCAATTAACGTCATTAGCCTTAGGGTTATATGATTCAAAATTACGCGTTAATTTTAGAGGTATTATTCGCCGGTTATTAATGTGTGTAGCTGTTGCTTTTTCTATTCTCACAATAGTAAACCCACTTTATGGGCAATATGCATTACCAATAGAAATTTTAGCCGTAGCTTCTTTATTTGGCTTTATTATCATAAGTTGTTTTCGTTATTTTACTTTTCAAATAAACTTTTTTGGTTTTAATAAGCGAGTTATTTTAGTCTTAGGAGCAGGAGAAAGAGCCTCTATTATTGAAAGAAGAATGCGGCGTGATGTAGATAGAGAAAATTTTTCTGTACATGGTTATGTCATCACGAAGGGTGATGCTAAAGACGGTATTAAACAAGAAACACGGATATCACTTGAAAGCTCACTGGTTAATTATGCTTTAGAACATGGTATTGATGAAATAGTTGTTGCTAATGATGAACGCCGTGATAATTTACCTGTTAACGAATTATTTGCTTGTAAAATTCGTGGTATTGAAATTACGGAAATTTTAGATTTTATTGAACGAGAAGCAGGGCAAATAGCGGTTAACCTTATTTACCCAAGTTGGGTTATATATTCTAATGGTTTTGCTTCAGTAAATTACCTTCGTAACGCTTTAGATTGGGTTTTTAACGCTAGCATGGCTTTAATTTTACTTACTATTACTTGGCCGATAATGTTGTTAACTGCGCTATTAATTAAACTAGATGAAGGTCTAAAAGCGCCAGTATTTTATTCTCAAGAACGAACGGGCTTAGATGGCGAACCTTTCAATATTCTCAAGTTTAGAAGTATGCGCTTAGATGCTGAAAAATTTGGCGCTCAAATGGCCTCTGAAGACGATCCCAGAATAACAAAAATTGGTAACTTCTTACGAAAATATCGTATTGATGAATTGCCACAAATTTATAATGTCATACGTGGTGATATGGGTTTTGTTGGTCCAAGACCCGAACGCCCTCAGTTTGTCCAAAGTTTAATTAAAAATATTCCTTATTATAATGAACGCCACAATGTGAAACCTGGCTTAACAGGTTGGGCGCAATTAAAATATCCTTATGGCGCAACAGAGGCTGATTCATTAGAAAAGTTGAAATATGATTTATATTATATTAAACATCGTAGTTTTTTACTTGATTTACTTATTTTAGTGAGAACAGTTGAGGTTGTATTATTTGGTAAGGGAAGGTAATGAGTCAAATAACTAATGCAATGACCGTTGACGTTGAAGATTATTTTCACGTATCCGCTTTTGAAAAAACCATTGTAAAATCTGATTGGCACAATTTAGAGCTGCGGGTAGAAACAAACACTAATCGTCTACTCGAATTATTTGATAAGCACAATACCAAGAGTACTTTTTTCACACTGGGTTGGGTTGCCAAGCGTTGTCCTAACTTGATAAAGTCAATTGTAGACCAAGGGCATGAATTAGCAAGCCATGGGTATTCACATCAACGTGCTACAATAATGACTCCTCAAGAGTTTAAAGCAGATGTCGAAAAAAGTAAAAAAATCTTAGAAGACACTTCAGGTAAGGCAGTTATCGGTTATCGAGCGCCAAGTTTTTCTATCAATGACAGTAATACTTGGGTATATGATATTCTACTTGAACTAGGTTTTGACTATAGCTCAAGTACTTACCCTATTCACCATGATTTATATGGTGTACCTAATTGGCCACGTTTTCTCTATCAACGAGAAGAAGGTGGTGGCGATAAAAAAATAATAGAAATACCCATACCAACATTGCGGAAAAACAATATTAATACAGGTATTGGTGGCGGTGGTTATTTTCGTTTATACCCTTACTGGCTATCTAAAAGGCGAATAGATAAATTTCACCAACAAGAACAACAACCCTATAGTTTTTATTTTCATCCTTGGGAAATCGATCCACAGCAGCCCCGTATAAATAATGCACCACTGAAATCAAAAATTAGACATTATATTAATTTGTCTACAATGGAAGGAAAGTTAGAGAAACTGCTTAAAGATTTTCAATGGGATACCATGCAAAATGTTTACTTGGGCAGAGGAGAATAAATTTATGACAATTGCTTTTTCTTTTTTATTTGTTTTACTTCTTTGGTTTTTTACTTTTTATCAAGGTATAACTACCGCCATTGATGTGTGGAGTATTTCAGAAAGATTTACCCATTGTTTCTTCGTTATTCCTTGCGCGTTTTATTTTATTTATCAAAAAAGAAATATTTTACAACAGCAGCCTATTATTCCCAACTTTTGGTTACTTATACCGTTGATGGGTTTATTGATCTTACAAACGTTTGGTTCGATTGGAAATATTCAATTGTTTATGCATATTGCAAGCTTTGCATCACTTCCTTTATTAATATGGTTGATGATTGGTAATAAAGCTGCAAGTGTTATCGCATTCCCTTTATATTTTATGCTGTTCTCTATTCCTTTTGGTGAAGCTCTTATTCCTTTTTTACAAGATTTAACAACGGATATTGCGGTGCCTCTTTTAAACATGACAGGAGTACCAATTTATCGAAATGGCTTGTATCTTGATATTCCTGAGGGCCAATTTTTAGTGGCAGAAGCTTGTTCTGGTATTAGTTTTTTAATTGCCTCTGTTGTTTTTGGACATGTTTATGCTTATATATCTTTTCAGCGGTTTTATAAACAATTAACCTTTGTTGGTATATCTATTATTGTACCAATCTTAGCAAATGCGATCAGGGTTTATGGCATAGTATTGACGGGACATTTGTCTGATATGAAATATGCAGCAGGTGCTGATCACATTATTTATGGGGGTGTCTTTTATGGTATTATTATATTTCTACTTATTGTTATCGGTGAAAGGTTTAGAGATAAAAAGATTCATTTAACGTCCTTCGAGGGTGTTATAACTAAGGGGAATGTAAGCTTTAAAAGTTGTTTGACTGTACTTGTGTCCGTATTATTTCTATTTGTTGCTCAATTCTATTGGTTACTTTCTATTGAAAATAATAGCGTAAATTTAATTAGGAATGATAAACAATTTAAATTGAGTACCTTACCTTTACTTGCAAAAGAAAAAACATTGACAGCATGGCAACCTAGCTTTAAGCATGCTACTTACATACAGCAAGGTTACCTTCAAAATAATGAAGTTCAACAAAGTCATAGCATAGAGTTTTTTATTGCAACTTATGCTGATGCTGATGGTGAGTTAATTTCTACACAGAATCGTCTTTATAGTGCGGAGCGTTGGGTATTGCTTGAAGATACTATTATTCATATTAGTAAAGAATTTAGTGTTGTTTTAACTAAGCTTATATCTCCTATCGGTAAAATTCGATATATTGCACATTGGTATGAGTTAGGTGGTATGAATTTTACTAATAAAATAAAAATGAAATTACTTCAGACTTATAACTTATTAATGAAAAACCAACAGATAGGGCGATTAGTTTCTTTTTCTATTGAAAATTCTACAGAGACTAAAAAAACTAAGCACGATCTACTCGTATTTATAGAAAGATATGATGAAGCTATGAATAATAAGCTTAACCTGTAACTCAGTGATTTTCACCAACACTGAGCTACATACAGTCGTATTCAAAGTGTTGCCTTATGAAACACCTAGCAGGAATTGACAAACTGTTACCTTGGCTTAGAAAACATTATAAAAACTCAGGAAAAACAGCGAAATTACGGGTGATGATGTAAACGCTAAAAAACTACACTCAATAATAATTTAACTAGTCTTGAGCTCCATCAAGTATTAAGTGTAATTTTCATACAGCGGGTAACTATCTACGCATGCGCTTAAATCTTTCATTGTAAGTATTACTCTCTGTGAAAGAAATTTTACTTGGGATTTTGTATGGTTGTAATTTACCTTTACAGAAATTAAATAAACGCGCTTTAAATTCTCGTCTTGCCTCTGACTTTTTTAGTTTAAACTTAGCGCATACTATATTTCCTGTAATAGGGTGAGTGCCACCAAAAACAACAACATCTTCAATATTATCCATTTCTAATAGAATACTCTCTACTTCAGCAGGAAAAACTTTAACACCACCAACATTAATTATTTCACTTTTTCGGCCTAGTATTCTTATCCATTCTCCATCCTGCTCCACCATATCTTCTGTATCAAGAAAACCCTCATCATCGAAAGGTGAAGGAGAATTTAAATAGCCTAACATTGCTGAATCAGATTTAACCCATAATGTGCCATTAACTATTTTAGTTACAAACTCACTACCACCCACTTTCATCCAAAGAGATCCTGAAGATCGAGATTTAGAACGTAAAATTCCTACTTCAGATAGACCATAGGTTTGCTGTAAAGTAATATTAGGAAATAGCTCATTTAACCTACTAAGTGTACTTGTTTGCATAGGCTCAGTACCGTATGTCATCAACTTCAGTGATGAAATGTCATACTGTTCGTAGGCTTTTGATAAGATAAGTAGATTAAGAAAAGTTGGTGATGTTGGTAATACTTCACCTTTGAAGCTTTCGATGGCTTGACAAACACTCTCAGGAGTTCTATTGTCAGCAACAATAACGGTTCCACCATTTGCTAATGAAAATAGTAAAGAGTTTACGCCACCAATATGATCAAGCTGAAGAAAAATTAGCATTCTTAATGCTTTTCTTGGTGTTTTAAATTTACACATCAATTTTTCAAGATCTTGCACAATAGCTTTACTTTTCCCTGTGGAACCAGACGAAAAAAGAACTAAGCCAGGGGTATTGTTTTGTCTTAGTTTTTGATAAATTTCATGGAAAGCTTGTCTACCTGTTTTATTTAGTATAGCTTCTTTTCCAACAAGCGATATATCATATTCGCTAGCGGCTATTTCTCTAAATTCAACAAAATTTTGTTTTGAGTCTTTAGAGAGGGGTACAACAATGTTTCTATTTTTAGCCAAAGCTAGAAAAAGAGCGACTGATTCAGGAGAGTAGTCACCATCAAAAGAGACAATAGCACCCGCAGGAATTTTTTTACCATCTAGCCAATCAGTAAATTTGTTTGTTAGTGCTAATAACTGTCCACAAGTCAAAGAAAATTCTGATGAAAGAATAGCTTGGTTTTCAGGCTGTTCTTTCATTTTATTCATAAAGAATTGAATCATTTTGCTATTCCACCCAAATAAATAATCTGTCCAGTAATCATGTGGCTTTCAGGACGAATAAAAAAATCAACAAGATTAATGATATCGTTAGGGGTCGCCATTTTTGGTATTGATTGTTGTTTAATAAGCTTAGCTATTTTTTCTTTGGGAACGCCTTTGATCAAATTTGTCTCAATAGGAGATGGACCAATGGCATTACAGGTAATGCCAAACCCTCCGTATTCTTTAGCAATAATCTGTGTTAATGTTTCTACAGCACTTTTACTTGCTGCATATATAGATTCACCTTCAAGCTTTAATGGCACGGCAACTGTTGTCATATTAATAATCCTTGGGTTAGGTGCCTTTTTTAATAGCCCAAGCGCTTTTTGACAAAATAGGAAAGTACCTTGTACATTAATAGCAAATATCTTTTGAAAGACTTTCGCAGGTGTTAATGCAAAGGCATTCATACTGGCAATGCCTGCATTATTAACCACAGCATCAAGATGTTTTATTTGTTTACGTAAGGTGAAAAAAAATTCAGTTACTTGCTCTTGAGAAGAGATATCAAGTTGAAAGTGATGATAATTATCGTGTTTTATTTGCCCTTCAGAACGTGCACAACCGTATACTTTCCAACCTTCTTTCAAAAAATGCTTAGCAAGTTCTTTACCCAGACCTCTGCTAGAACCGCTGATGAGAATATTTTTAATTATCATTATGTAACTTCTTTTATTAGTTCATCAATATAATTAATCAATGATTCAACATTACGAAAAGGGCTTTTTGATTGTGACATGGCTCTTTCATCACTTAAGGTTACCTGTATGCCTTCATCAAGTAGAGACTCTTCAATATCAATCAGAAAGGCGACTAAGCCCATTGAATCTAAATGACCATTATTACCATATAGTTCAGTGTCTATTTGTTGGGGAATTTGCTTGTCATCCTCTCGAATATTATTTGTCATTGCTATCGCATTGAATATGATCTCTTGAAGTTTAGTTATATTCATAATTCCTCTTTATTTTTTGTTAATAGTTTACTTGGGTGATATTAGGGTTTTACCATATTTATTATTTAGCAAAAATACGGGATAAACGTTGAGTTAGCCAACTCCACTCTGATTTTGGAGAGAAGTTAAGCAGTAAAGTTAGCATGTCTTTTATATAGGTAAATATAATGCCCCTTCGACTAAAAACTGGTGCATCATTATATTTCTTTATTTTATATGAAATAGGTGACGTAGGTTTAGTTTTGAATTTTTGTTGAACACCATTATTTTGCATGAGTATGGAAAGTATGCGAGTATTATTAGCTTCTGTAGACTTGTTTAAGTGATTCGTTACATACTTATAAAACTTTTCTGCTTGCTCTATATAATGAGAATCATTATCTTTAGAAAAGTAATAGGCATAATAGAATAAATTAGCTTTACGTAACTCTTGCGCACACCATGTGTCATTTGGAAATTCAAGCTGCTCAGGATGATCTAAATAAAAACATTCGTTATCAACCATCCAGTGGCAATAATGCATAAATGCATGACGAGCAAACCAATAGTCATCATCAATATTATGTCTCGATTCTTTTAATAATAAATAACGAACAATAGCTTGTAAAAATACCGTATAAAACCAAGTGTTTTCATGATCATCGAGGCGGCGTAAATTGATATCTTCTAAGGGGTGAATTGTTTGCTTAATAACTTGCCCCATTTCTTTTAAAAGTTTGGGCGCTTCACATAGATCATAATGATCAATAAGCGCAATAAGAAAATTACCGGTGCCTCTATCAAGGGGATATTTATAGCCAGGAGCTTTAATGCCAATATTAGTCAATACATTTTGTTTAAAGTCTATAGTAAGTAAACGGAATGTTCGTTCAGCAATAGAGCCACTACCATCGTAACAATTACGTATCCAATTACAAAGTTGAGCTACTTTTGCTTTAGCTTCTTTATCGCCAAAAAGCCAGTATTGCAATGTTAATCCTGTTGTATAACAATGCTGACCACCCGGACCGCCACCACCTAAAAAGCCTTCATAAGCAGCAACGTGGTGCTTAGAATTTGAACGGTGACTACAAGTTTGTGCTGAGAGATAATGATCGGTATGCCAAAAAAGACCTCCATTATATTCAGCTTTATCATCTTTTGTATCGTAGATGTCAATATCTTGAATATGCTGGTTTAATGGTTTTAAAAGTTGTAGCCATTTTGAGTTTCCTTGATGTAAGAACTGTAAAGTCATTCCCATAAGTGGATCGTATTGATTGTTGTAATGAGAAATAAAATATGAACCCTCAGGTATATTTATCGCTTCATGATCAGCGTCTAGTTCACCGTAATGGCGCCAGCCATAAATATCATTTTTTTCTCTTTTTTCAAAAAAACTTGTTTTTTTATTAATACCCGCGTTGATTAAAGAGTTGAGTGCAGAATCCTCGTTTGAGAAGGCTATATGGGGCATGATGTTGCACTGGGTAAGGTAGTCAGTATTATAATGAATTAAGGGCTCGACTATAGTTGTACTTTCTTTAGCAGAAGAACTCTTAGGAGAGGTCTTATTGTGACACTTGAACCGCCATGTTTTACTTTCACCTCCTTGCAACTCTGTATTTTCTGTAAGAAGCTGCCATGATAAAGAATCTTTTTCACCTGTTAATGTAATAGGGAAGTTTTGCCAAAAACCTTCAATTTGTACACTCAGCTGCTCTGTTTTATTCGCCAAAAGGGCAATAGGCTCTGCCCGAAGTCCTTGATGTAGAACCTGTTTGTTACTGACTAATTGAAAGCCATGTTGATGTACTGTGGTATTTTTGTTTTCATCCCAATGTATTGGGCTTTGCCAGTTTTTTCCGCCGCTACTGTATTGTATTAGCGTATAATTATTCTCACAACTTACTGTTTGCTCAGCCGCTAACGAAGGTTCATGTATTGTGATAGATGATTTACTATTTGGTAATTGTAATATGAATGAAAAATCATCAATAATGACACTATTATTATCACCCAAATCCCATTGACCATTAGGATGGGCTGCTGCGTGTGGGTTTAGAAGGTGTAATTCAATAAAAACATCGGATGTTTTTTTACTTACCTCAATATTTAAAGAACATTTTAATTGTTGGTTATTTGATTTAAATATCCCTGTAATTTTATATGTTTCACTTAGGGGGGTGTTTTTTGAGCTATGTTTGCGTTCCATAAAAGTTAAAGGTTTTTCATTATCACTGCGCTTTAATCTTATTGATGCTTTGAAAGAGTCTTTATTTATTTGAAAAACGTCATCGTCAGAAGAAGTTAACAAAGGTACTCTAGTCTTCGATATTAAAGGTTTTCCTACATCATTGGCCTTTAGCTCTATATCAATACTACCCGTGTTTTTTATGATTGCTTGGCAATTAAGCCAACGAATTGTATTGTCATCCCAATAAGCAATAGGTGTTAAAGATACAGGTAACAAGTCATTATTTTGAATGATTTGTAATTCACTATTCGCTGGAAACCCACCTGCTGGCAAAGGTAAACCAAAGGTAAATAGTTGAGCTTCTCCTTGGTAAGTTATATTGGCAAGGTGTTTTATTTTTTTAGTCATTCTTTTGTTATCGTTAAGTTTAATACGTACTTGAATTAAATAAGCGGTTATATTGTTTGTTGATGAAGTGCCAAGTATTGTGCTGATATTTTTTGATATCAATATGTTTTTGGATGATTTCAGATGTGATAGCAAGTCCAATATAAATAATAGCGATAAGCGTCCATTGACCAACCCATGCTGAGTCAAATAATTGATAAATATCAGCAGAAAAAGCATAAATTAATGGCATATGGATAATAAAAGTAATAAGACTGTTACGGGCAAAAAAAGCGATAAGATTTAACTTAGGTAGGCACCTAAATAATTCAAAAGCCACTATCGTACTAATTAGATAGAGAAATGAAATTAAAAATGAACGAAGAGGTAATGCCCAGATGACATCTATATTTAGATCGCGAAAAGGAAAAGAAGTATCAAAAGATAAGCTATTAATTGGGCTTGACCAAAGTACAATAGCAATGAGCCAAAAGAGTAATATTACAGTCGTTTTAGGCTGCCAAAAAGTATCTTTTTTATTATGTAAATAGGCTCCTAATAAAAATATTGTTAGCCAATTTGGTAATAACATATAGGCAATAAAATCTTTACCTAAGTAAATAATAAAACAACGAAGGCTAATTTCTATTATTAAAGCGAACAATATATGTTTTATATTGATTTCTTTACCTTGCATGAAAAAAAGCCAAAAAAGTAATATGTGTAAATAAGTGCCGATATACCATGTTGTTGGGTTAGCTGGAAAGTTATTAAAAAAAACATTAATACCCAAAAAAAAGGGTAAATAATTACTTTCATTAATATCATTTATGGTTACAAAATAGACGCAACTTAAAATAATAGCAAAAATCAATCCATAAAAGTATATAGGGAAAAGTCGATTGAAAACAACTTTAAATCTATACCTATGCTCATTAGCTAAGCCCCAGCCCATAATGAAAATAAAAAAACAAACACCTAATTGTTTAGTATAAATTGGTTGAGTGATCAAGTTAAAGATGTGGTGTGGGCTGCCAATAATATGGCCTATTATAATCAGCAACATACCAGAGGCTTTCATCCAATCAATAAACCCTTGATGTTTCATCGATCATCCTTAATTGAGTTGTTATGTTATTTATTAGTTGAGTTTACATTTAGTTTTTTAATAAACCGAGCAGGATTACCTGTAACCATTATATTTGATTTTATGTTTGATGTAACCACTGATCCCGCTCCTATCATACAACTTTCGCCAATGTCGGCTGAAACAATAGCACCTTCACCAATCCATACATTTTTTGATATTATTACTTTTGATAACAATTCTGCTGAATAGGGTGTCCACATATCGTTGGCATCTAAAGTGTGTAAAGCTTCACCACTTAAAATACTTACCCTGCTTCCTATCAAACAATGTTCGCCTATGTGTGCGCTACCAATTAAGGCATAGCTCCCTATATAAACATGCCTTTCAATAGTTGTACAGCGATGTGAAATAATACTACCGAACCCTATATGACAATGGGAAGAGCACTTTTCTAACGTTAGTGAGTAGAATCCTCTACGGAGAAAAACACCAAGGGTGCCTGGCAGTATAGCCATTATATGAGAGGATATATTAAATAAGACTTCAGATTTATTCGGTAATAATAGCTCTTCAAGTTTCACTATAATTACAAATGGAAAAACGATTAATTGACTCAATAAGTTTAAAGCTAATTTAGCTGTATTTTTCATGACATTTACCTATTTCTCATTTTCTCATTTTCTCATTTTCTCATTTTAATGATCTTAGCTGGGTTTCCAGCAACTATCGCGTAATCAATAACATCTTTAATAACAACACTACCAGCAGCAACAATACAATTATGGCCAATATTGGCCATAATCAGAGCGCTATTGCCAACCCATGTGTTTTCACCGATTTCTATTTTTTTCAAACATCCTCCTTGATCTCTGATTGGAGTATGTAAATCAGAAAAATTATGTTGTTCTTTACCGCTCATGATATGGACATTACTACCAAGTAAAACATCTTTTCCTATCTTACATCGACCAATATTACATTGAGGCCCAATATAAACTCCCGATTCGATTTCAGTATCACGTTGAGAAAATAAAACTAAAAAAGAAATGCTAGCATCTTTGCTGCAAAATGTCATGGTAAACCTGAAAAAACCAGCACGGAAATAAGTTCCTATTTTTCCTGGGATTAGGCTCAATAGCTGAGAAAAACTCGCAAATAATTGATCACTATTAAAAAAGTTTTTTAAAATAAAAAATAATAATGTAAGAGGAGTTACAGCAATAGCAGCAATTAAAAATAAACTTTGCTTAATTAAATTTTTCAAAATAAATACCTTTACTTCAATGTAGGGTTTTTTTTAATGAGACAATTCTTTTATCGATAGAATAAATTAGAATTTACGCACGTCCATGTGATATATCATCTAAAATCTGTAGTTTACCTTGCCAAGAATAGTGTTCATGAATTAACTTTAGAGCATTCTCTCTAATCAAATTACGAAAACGAGCATTAGCTTCAAGATGTTCTATATGGGTTAAAAATTCTTCTTTTGTATTGGCAATAAGAATGTTTTTATTTGCTTCACAATTAATTCCTTCAGCACCCATAGGCGTTGATATAACAGGTAAACCACAAGCAAAGCCTTGTAATATCTTATTTTGTACTCCACGAGCCAACCTAAAAGGAGCTACAAAATAATCAGACTGATGATAATAAGGTAAGATATCATCAACAAACCCTGTTACTTCGATACCTGTTACCTTTGCGAGCTCTTTAACTTTTAAAGTTGGATTCATTCCTGCAATAATAAATTTAGCCTTTGGATATCGGGCAATAATGCTAGACCAAATTTCTTCAATGAACCAAGCCACAGCATCAATATTAGGTTTGTAGTCCATAACACCAGTAAATAGAAATACGGGAACTTCATTATTTGGTGGGTTTTTAGCGGGCACAAAAAGATCAGTGTCCATACCGTTACCCATAGTGAGTACTTTTCCTGAATTTGAACATCGTGATTGAAATAAGTCTACCTCGGCATCAGCAATAAAAAAACTACAATCAAATTTTTCTGTGATTTTTTGTTCATATTGCGATAATAGCTTTGCTTCTCGCTGATAGATCCACTTCATCGGCCAAATTGAGGTGTTAGCATATTGCTGCCATTTATCAGAGTCTAAATCCATAAAATCCATTAATAGCAATGGCTTTTTACTTAGCTTGTTGATGATTTTACTTTTATAAATATATTCAGCCATTGCTGAACTTGTGCAAATTACGGCATCAAATTCAGTATCTTTAAGTAGTTGATCAAACTTCTTTTGTAAATCTTTAGCGTAAAAGTTAGTAACACTTAATGCTTTATTTGTTAGTAAACCTTTAATCAATCTAAACGGCTTATTCAGTAATTTGCTATATACGGTATGGTCACAATATTTTGTTCTTAATTCCTGAAAGAATTCAAGTTCATATTTTTCTACTAAAGGAGCACAAACAGAGATGTGATTATTTTTATCTTTCAAATACTTTAATTGATTGAAGGTACGGATTTTTTCCCCTTTATTGGGTGGGAAAGGTACACGGTGGGCAAGAAAAAGTATATTCACTTAATGTATTCACAAAGTTTATAATTAAAAACAGTGTAAATCTGTGAGGGGTATAATGCTAGCTTTTTGTGATAGAGACTTGCTTTTATACCCAAATCACACTACTAGTGATATACCCAAACCTCTTCAAGATGCAGGATTCAGCTAGAATTAGAAACGTATTTAGGCAAGGCATTGATTGAAGAGAATGGTTGTTCCCTTCTTAAAATCAATAACGCAGCATAAAACGTTTCTAATTCTAGCCCTACGGGGACGCCTGAGCAAATCATGCTCTTCGTTGTGTATGTCATTAAGGACGCCACACGGATGTGGTTTATTAGAGAATGCAGGAGCATATTC
>Ga0209826_1000696_pt1 | contig 23905 bp, 17 predicted proteins | sample GOMGulsemesocosm_5_FD_184637 | JGI IMG/M metagenome (GOLD analysis project Ga0209826, IMG submission 184637) | Methane-oxidizing microbial communities from mesocosms in the Gulf of Mexico - GOM15C Gulf of Mexico (SPAdes) (version 2) | ecosystem: Environmental > Aquatic > Marine > Cold seeps... | reverse complement strand
GGTGTCTTCGCCGTTTGTCTCCGTAACCACCACGCGTTTTTCTAATTTGCCAATACCGAGAATGGCAACTTGTGGCTGATTGATAATGATTGGCGCCGCAAATAGGCTGCCGCTGACACCGTGGTTGGAGATGGTAAAGGTGCCATTTTTCATATCCTCCGGCCTGAGCTTTTTATTACGGGCTTTGTCGGTTTGTGTCTGCAGTGCGCCGGCAATATCAAACAGGTTTTTCGTTTGTACCTGTTGCACCACGGGAACCACTAGGCCGTCATCACCGAGGGCAGTACCGACACCAATATTGATATCCTCAAACAGTTCCAGTGCCTCGTCGTGATAGCGGGCATTCATCTGGGGTACCGCGGCCATGGCTTTAACGGTTGCCGCTAGAAAATAAGCCGTGAAGGTGAGCTTGACGCCTTGCTCGGCAAATTCTTTCTTGTGCCAGCGCCGGTGTTCGATGATGTTGGACATGTCCATCTCGAACACACTGGTAACGTGTGGCGAGGTGTGCAGTAAACTCTCAACCATATGCTTGGCAATGGCTTTGCGCATGGGTGTGTGTGGAACCATAGTGCCAACCAGCTGTGCGGCCGGTGCGTGGGGTGATGGGCTAGAAACCGGTAAGGCTGACTTGAGCGGCGGGTTGTTGATAAAGGCCAAGACATCTTCCCGGGTAACACGACCACGACGCCCTGAACCCCTTATTAGATCAATATTCAGATCGTGTTCGCGCAGCAGACGACGCACAGCAGGGCCGACTAAATGGCGTGCGCTATTCTCGATTTCGGGCGTGCTTGGTTCTCGCGCCGCTTTTTCGAGAGTGGCTTCCTTGCTCGTGGTTTTCTCTGTTGCAACTTTCTTTGCTGTGTCGTTTTGTGAGCTCGCTTTTGATTCGACCGCAGTCAATCGCCCCAAAACAGCGCTTGGCTCGACATCGTCTCCGGGGAATTTTAGTATCTCTGCCAAGCGTCCATCGCTCGGTGCGCAAATTTCCATGGTTACTTTATCGGTTTCCAGTTCCAGGACTGGATCACCTTTGCTCAGTTCTGCCCCACATTCAACAAGCCATTCAGACACCTTGGCTGTGGTGCCCTCCAGTTGATCGGCCGGCAAGGTAATATCAAGATTCGCAGACATGGTCTTAACTCCTTACGTTTCGATTAGGTTTTGCATGGATTCGGCAATGCGCGCTTGCGTCGGAACCGCGGCTTCCAGCAGGTGAATATTGTGTGGGTTGGGAACGTCGGGCATGGTTAGGCGTTGAATGGGTGCGTCGAGATCGAAGAAAGCTTCGTCAGACAGCACCGCTGCGATTTCGGCACCAAAACCGGCAGTTTTGTTATCTTCGTGAACGATCAAACAGCGGCCTGTTTTCTTTACTGAGGCCAACACGCAATCCTTGTCCCAAGGCTGCAAAGTGCGCAGGTCGATCACTTCGATACGGTTCTCGGGGTTTTGAGACAGCAGCTCTTTCGCGGCTTTCTCACAGCGTTCTACCATGGCTCCCCAGCAAACAACACTTAATTTGTCGCCCTCTAGCAGGGTTTTGGCCTTGCCGAAGGGAATAACAAATTCGTCACCTGGGTAGGGGCGGCGCGCCCAGCTGTTGTCTAGCAGGTTGCGGTGTTCAAAGAAAATCGTCGGGTTGTTGTCTCTCAGCGCGAAGCGCAATAGTCCGACGGCATCTTCGGCATTGGAGGGCATAGCCACTTGCCAGCCAACCTTGTGCGCCCATTCCACTTCATCACTCATGGAGTGCCAAGGATCACCGCGACGAGCAAACCCTCCGGGTATGCGGACCACCATAGGGGCGGCAAACTGATTGTTGGTGCGCCAGCGCATAATGCCAGTATCTGATAGTTGCTCGGCGGCAGGTTCGGCGTATTTGCGGAACTGAATTTCCGGTACCGGCATCAAGCCCGCCAATGCCATGCCGACGGAGCGGCCGATAATACCCTCTTCGGAGAGACTGGTATCAAACACACGATGACTGCCGTGTTTCTCATTGAGTCCTAGGGTGGCCGCGTGTACGCCGCCTTTAGGGCCTACGTCTTCACCAAACACTAGAACCTTGGGGTTGGTATCCAATTCGTAGTCTAAGGTTTTGCGAATTGCGGTGAGCATGTTGAGTCGTGAGCCCTCAGGCTTGGCCTCGCCACTGCTGCTTGGAAAGAGAGTGCCTGCGGGAGCGAGACCACCGCGCAGCTGAACCTCAGGGGCGCCCTTACTGTCATTTTCAGCATAGACATAACGCTGTAAATTGGCGATGTCAGGCTCGGGGCGTAGCTTGGCCTTCTCAACCGCGGTCAACACATTGTCGGTTGCCTGTTGTTCAAGCTTTTGCCATTGTTCACTGCTTAAAATTCCCTCGTTACATAGATGCTCACGCAGTTTGGGTAAGGGGTCGCGGCTTTGTTCGTCGGCAATAAATGCTTCGGGTTTGTAGGTTTGGGTGTCTTGGAAGGTGTGCCCACATAAGCGGGGTACTTTTAAACGCAGCAGGCAGGTGCCTTCTCCAGAGCGAACGTAATCAACCGCTTCTTTTATCAAGCGTGGTGTTTCCACCGGGTCAGTGCCGTCGCCATCGATGATTTTCAGGTTCTTGTAGGCCTTCAGGTTGGCTACTTGGTCGCCGCCGGGGGTTTGCACTTCCTGTGGTACAGAGATGCCGTAGCCATTGTCTTCAATGTAAAACAGATGCGGCAGGTTGTTGGTGGTGGAAATATTTAAGGATGCCCAAAACCCACTGGTGGACATGGAGGAGTCGCCCCCCATAGAAACGCCGATGGCGCCCTGGTAGCCGCTGTCATTAAGTTGCTCACGGTGGTAAACGATTGACTGCGCCCAGCCTGCAATGGGTGAGTATTGGGCTCCAACGCCACCGCACATGGGGAATAGCATGGCGCCTTTGCGATCCACATTGGGATAGTTGCAGACCACGCCAATATCTCGCCCATCGCTGTAGCCGCCCGACTTGGCCATGGGAGCTGCTACGGCTTCTTCCACATCGAGGCCGAGGGATAAAACGAAAGGCCTAGAGCGGTAGTAACCGGTGGCGGCATCGTGGGGGTGGGTTAGCAGTGAACCTAAAAGTATCTGGGCGAGGTCATGTCCGCGCGCTGAAAACTGGTTGAATACCAACTTGGCAGGTACCAGATCGCGTTCTTCAATGGTGTCCATGGCGCGAGAGAGCAGTAATAGGTAGCTGATACTTTGCCAGTCGAAATGGGTATCTGTTGAATCGATATATTGCTTGCTTGCTGCACCCATGGTTTTCCCCTTTGTGCACCTGCAGCTCTGGGCTGCTGGATGCCACTTATTAATGTTATTTGAAAAGGGTAGTTTAGGTTTAATTTGGCGAAATTTGCTTGCTTAATAGCTTAATTACTCCAATAATTGGCAATAATACTTCATAAATGTTTAGTTTAAAGAAAGGATGTTTCAATGGGCGTTGATCGGTATGATGCTGCAATATTGAAGGCGCTGCAGCGCGAGGGTCGGCTCTCTAATCGCGAGCTGGCCGAGCGGGTGGGGCTCTCGGCGGCGCCCTGCTGGCGCCGAGTGAAGCGCTTAGAAGAAGAGGGCTACATTCAGGACTATATTGCGCTAGTGAACCCTAAGAAAATCGACTTGCAGGTCTTTGCTTTCTTAGAGATTTCTCTGGATAACCATCACCCCGAAACACTTCAGGCCTTTGATGAGGTGGTGCAGACGTCTCCCGAAATACTGGAGTGTCACTCTGTCAGTGGACAGTGCGATTATCTATTGAAAGTCATCGCTCGAGATATGGAAGCTTATGAGGATTTCTTAAGTGGACGCTTGCTGCAGGCAAAAGGGATTCGCTCGGCCAATACGCTCTTCTCCCTCAAACAATCGAAGATGACTCGCGTATTGCCCATTGAATAGAGCGGAAATGTTTATGCTTAGCGGAGCCGTTTAGGCGAGCATTTGCTCGCAGCCAGTTCCAGCCAACAGCGTATTCACTCTAGTACGATCAGGTACACTTAAAGACTGATAACGCTCGTTAATCCACTGTAAACATTTAGCTTGATAAGGAAAGCTACGCTGCTCCCAGAGTTGTCCATCAATTTCAGTGGACCACGCTTTTTCGCCTGCTTGCACGGCTTTGGCATTCGCTAGTAAAGCCGGGGCATAGACACGCCCAAGCTCAGACAATATTTCTTTCAAGGTATCTGGCTGGTCTTCTAAGCTGATCCAATCGCTGTCTTTGGGCTCTGCTCCAGATTGATCGTTCATCAGGTCCACCCATGCCACACCGCGAGGAGACACCTCATGAGCCACGCGACGAGAGCTGGGATCAAAACCGACTAGCTGGGTCAACTGCCCATAAATACCAAAATCACCCGCCCCTGGGCGCCCACCCAATAAGAATGGTTGATTGGTCAAATGCCGATTAAGCAGCATCATAAAACGCCGGTAACTGGCTTCAATCACGGCAGCGGTACGATCGTTGGAACCCACATAGCTCAAGCGGGAAACCTGCCTCTCGGTAAACATTTCTTTAAACTCGGCCGCTTTTTCATCCGACAAATTCAGCGCCAAGCCAAGTGGCAAGAGGGTGCCGGCGTTATCTGCATCCTCCTCAAGATGCCAGCGATAGTGAAACATGCACTTGGTCATCCATTCATCACCAAAGTCTTCAAGCAGGTAATCGATGAACGCGAGAGCTGGGTCAGACGGCAGTGCGGAACGCCCCTCATACATTGACTCGAGGCGGCGTATTATTGGCGTTGAGTCACACTCGGCCACTGTTTTGCCATCCTTGCCAGCAAACAGGAAGGTGGGCATAAAGACCATCTTGGGTCGTTCAATTCCCAGTTGTTCCAGCACCGCGTCGGGCATACCTAAGGTCAATGCATAAGGAATACGGCGGTAGCGCATCAGCGCCAGCATTTTTTGCGTATAGGGAGAGCCTGTCCCGCCGATCAATTTTATGGGTGTTTCATTCTCGACCAAGATAGACATAAAAGCTCCTGCACTTAAGTATCAATATGATTTGTTAATTAATCATCCGTCAATGGACGAAGGATATGCTATTGTCATAAAATGTGCCATTATTATTCTGTTCTTTGACTAGGAATGAAAGTGCTCGATTACAATTTACGAACGGGTAGATAATTATTATGTTTATTTGGCTTTCTGTTGCTGTGGTATATGTTTTGTTCCTAGCTTGGTATTACAACTGGTCCGGTCCAATCAAGAATGATGAGATTGAAGACGGTCTGCAAAAATTGTTTGACAGTTCTGGGGCTAAACATACTGACCTTGATGTTATTAGAAAATTTCTGATGAATGACGATGGTAAGGAATTCATCATGCAAAATTTCGTTAAATTGCAAAAAGGGCCGGTAACAAACCCCGTAACTAGAGAGTCATCTCATGCTTCTGCGCTGCTGTCAAAATATGTTGGCCCGTTTACAAAAGCACTGCTGATGCGTGGTGGGCATCCAGTATTTGTCGCTCGTAAAGTGGGTGGCTATATTGATAGTTGGGAGGCTTGCCCAGATCAGAAATGGGATGCCACTGCGATGATGCGCTACAGAAGCCGTCTTGACCTGCTTGAATTGGCATCGGACCCTCGCTTTGCCGATATCCACATCTTTAAAACCACCGCAATTGAGAAAACCGCAAGCTATCCGGTACAGCTTACGCTGTCGTTTTTCATAAAACCCGGTTTTTATGTGCCAATATTATTGTTGTTAGTGGCATCCTTTGTTCAATTTTTATTAGCGCTAATTTGACCTTGGTTTTAGAGTGAGCAGTAAGGCGGCCAATAAAGCGGTCATTACAGGGCCTGCGGCTAGGCCATTATCCCGTCGATAAAAAATGAGCGAGCTGAATAAAATAACCCTTCTTCCCGGTGGCCGTCTCGAGATCGTGCAGGTCCACAATATCACCTAGCATGGCGGGTACCATGAGCAAAGACCTTGAGTTTACCGCCCGCTCTCGCCATAGAGCCTAGAATACAAAAATCCGATGACTTAATACTTGTGTATACTAGGTCGCATATTCTTAACAAAAAGACCCTATATGCGAATCAAACCGCCCATCACAAATCTGCTTATCCGAGTATCAAAATCGGGGTTTTACCGAGGTTTCAGTAAAGACGTCACAATCACTGCAAAAATTTTGGTTGGGGCGTTAATTCTATGGGCGATAGCCTTTCCTGAGAATTCAGCCGCGGTTCTTGGAGAGTTGAACACTCTCATTTTGGCAGGCTTTAATTATTGGTATGTGTTTGTCATGGCATTTTTCGTGATGCTTTCTTTCGCGCTGGCGCTTTGGCCAAAAGTTGGCAAGCTTCGCTTGGGACGTGATGAAGACCTGCCCGAGTTTTCGAGTTTTTCTTGGTTTTCAATGATGTTTGGTGCCGGCATTGGCATCGGCATGCTGACCTTTGCAACAGCAGAGCCCATGTACCACTTTGCCAAGAACCCCAGTACCATAATGGGGCTCACCGATGGCAGTACCGCAGGCAATGTCCGCGATGCCTACATTTGGTCATTTACTCATTGGGGGCTAGCCGCTTGGGCGGCTTATGCCATAGTTGGCTTGTCTTTAGGGTTCTATTCCTATCGCCGAGGACTTCCACTCACCATTCGTTCTGCACTAGCGCCTCTATTTGGCAAGAAACTTTCAGGACCGATTGGGCATACAATCGATGTGGTTGCGGTTGTCGCAACCGTGCTGGGTATTTCGCAGACATTAGGCTTTGGCGTAGAACAGTTTATTTCTGGCCTGTCTACCATTGGTGTTGGTGATTGGTTGCATACCCTCGATGCTGAGGGGAGCAGGGTTTCGTCAAGGGCCGGTATTTTTGTAGCCTTAATTATCATCATGGGTGGGTCCACCGTGTCGGCACTTTCCGGTGTTGGTAAAGGCATCAAATGGTTATCGAACATCAATATGGTTTTGAGTTTTTTTGTTCTTTTCTTCTTTCTGATTTTCGGGTCTACATTCTTCGGTCTTAACAGTTTGTTTATTGGTGTCTGGGATTACCTTCTGTCTATACCTGGGAATATGTTCACCGTTTGGGCAAAAGACGGTACTGCACAGGGTGAAGCACTCGCGAGCTGGCAGGGAGCATGGACTATCTTCTATTGGGCTTGGTGGATCGCGTTTGCCCCATTTGTAGGTGTTTTCTTAGCTCGCATCTCTAAAGGGCGTACCATTCGTGAGTATGTACTTGGGGCGATGGTCACCCCAGCAATGATGTGTTTTGTTTGGTTCGCATTAGTGGGCGGCACGGCGATTGACCTTGAGCTTTCCGGCGTGGCACAAGGAGCTATTGCCAATGCTGGCCAAGCCGATCAGCTGTTCGCAATGCTAGACGTCATGCTAGGTGAAAATACCGCATACATGATGTCGCTGGTGATCGTTGTTTTATTGCTCACCTACCTCATTACTTCGGCAGACAGTGCAGTGCTCATTATTAATACAATTAATGCAGGAGGGGATGAGGGGCCAAAAGCACGCCCTCACATTCTTTTCTGGGGTGCAGCACTCTCGCTGGTTGTGGGCGGGCTAATCATTGCGGGCGGCTTAAGTGCGATCCAGACTGCAATGGTTATAGGCGCCTTACCGTTTAGCTTGGTCATGGTACTGATGGGTATTTCGCTGATAGTGGCTATTTACGGCGATCTTCAGAGGGAAAAATATGGCTTGCAAACAATCTACGTAGAAGAATCAGATTCACCGTAAGTAATTAATTTTTATAGATTTTAATGGGGGATGCCAGTCAAAGGCAAAGTGTTGAGGCTTCGGCAAAATGAGCCGTATTTTGGATTGAACGACGCGAGCCCCGAAGAGGGGTGAGCAGCCCTAAGGCTATTCAGGTCTATCCCTCGCTCGTGGCTATTTTTCCCTTTAGAATCCAACTTCTACTATTCTCGTAATTCACCCAATAGTTGATCCAGAAGGTCGATGGCCTCATCTATTTTGGGCTCATAAATAGGGTCTGAATAACAACTGGGGCCCTCAAGCCAAACTTTTGGCGAGTGGTTAGGGTTGTTGGAGTAACTCAGTGTTACCTCTTCGTTAGAGTCGTTTATTTTGTCCGCTATCTCGTCAATAGTGCCGGGTAGGTTGAGCAGTGTTCGATGCGCAAATAGGCGAGCCATTTAAGTACTCCCAAGTGATTTTTACTATCCTGATAAGTATAGACCTTCAGGATGTCTTCCGGCGGCTGGATTTGCGAATGACCTGGAATCATATGGGTGGTGCGCACACTAAATGGGAAATGCTCAGTGCTTACCGAGCTTTGAATTTTCATCTATAAGCCTAAGGGCTGTATTGAGTGCTCCGCCAAGGGCTGCATGGATGTGAGGCTCAATTCCAACTCTCTCCCATGCTTCCCCGGATACAGGGCTTATGGTTTGCGATATAGGTAAAAACAGAAGCATGCCACTCCCAAGGGGCAAAAACGCCCCTGCATTTCCGGCGCCCTTGGTTTTTTGGCCGATCAAAATGCCTCTTTGGGTATTTTTAAGGGCGTAAACGAGTGCTTCAGCGCCTGAAGCAGTGCCTTCTCCGGTCAATACATAGACATCTTTGCTCCCGAAAATTTCACTCACTGGTGTTGCTACTGTCCATAATTCCTGGGGCTTTTCAAAATCACGTGTAATGCTGGAAGAGAGGTGGGTTGGTTCATCGAAAAACTGGCTAGTGAAATAATTCACCCCGCGACCTGTGCCGCCGCGTACATTACGCGCATCAATAATAATATTGTCAGCAGAGGCAAGCTTACTAAGAGTCTGAGTGAACAGGTCCTTATTGGCGTAGATTGGGCTGGTGATTGTAATCAGTCCGGTATCTTTACTCAGCATTTCACTGGTGATTTTCGTGGTGCCCAAAGGCGTGAAAGCGGCCTCATCATGAGCGCCTTGTGGCACAGAAATACGGCGCATTTTGGGCACTCTCTTGCCGCCATTTTTTGATGTTCTATTGGCTACCGTTTTTTCAGAATGCAGTTTTAAATGAAGGTCATGAGTGGCCTCCCAAAGCACATCATTGACGGCTTTTATAAAGCTATCATCACCCTCGTAAGTAGTGCCGTGCACGGTCATATCCCGTAGCGCTGTTGCCGTTTCAAAGGCTAAAGATTTAATGGGGTATCGCGCTTCTATATTTTCAGCCATTACTTTGACGATACTGTGGTATGTATTCTCATCCGACTTTTTAGCTGCAGGTGCTTTACTTGCGGATGGTTTAGTCGCAGGTAGATTGGAGTTTGCCTCTGCGGAAGTCGTTGTGAAAATGGAGCCAGTTATCAGAATTGTCATGCCAACTATTACTATAGGTAAATTCATTCTATTTGCCTTCAATATTGTTGATTTTTTGTATTACACGAGCACCCCAACTTTTAGAGTCCAGAGATTTTTTGAACGCGGTAAGGGTTGAGAATAGGTCGACTCCAATTTCCCTTTCTATGTCATCTAAAACTTCAGATATAACATCATTAAGCTCGTGTATTTTGGGTATGAGGGCCTGGGCTCTGTTCGTTAAACTATAAAAGGTGCGCCGCTTATCATCGGGATCGGGAGTGCTCATCACGAACTTACGTTCGTGCATGGCTTTGAGTATCTTTTGCGCATGAACATGACTGACGTCCAGCTGTGCAGCCACTTGCATCACTGAAAGTCTGTGTGAATCTTTCAGGAGCACGATCGTCGAAACCCACGTAGGCTTAAGTTCAGGATCAAGCTCCGCACAAATATCATGGCCGTCCGCCATCATGTTCATATGCAGGTTTCTCAGATGCCGAGCTAGATAATTCCGTTCAGTCATGAAAATAAGAACCTTTATATAAACAAGTTACGTAATAGGTTACGTTTATTTCCAGTGATGTCAATAATTTTCACCAATTTGCAGAATTGTTTGTCGAAAATTGAGCGAAGGTGTACTTGTAGGGCGCTTATACTAGGGCTAAATTCTGGTGCAGAGACGACAATGCTTGATCTCCGTTATTGCAGACCCGTAGTGATTTTGACAATATGGCAGAGTGCCTCGCTCTTTGAGTAAATGAACCAATAACACTGCTAGTGTTAGCCCTTATTTTGCTAATTAGCCGCAGTATTAGACCCCGGTCCTTTTGGCTTGGGTTTGCCCGCTAAGGAGTCTTTGTGCTTGATAAAGCCTTGAAAGCTTTGATTCACTTGAAAGTTCTTCAAACATCGCTCTATCTAGTATTGAGTGCGCTTATTGCGTTCTCAGCAATTGCCCTCTCAGCAATTGCAGAAGGGCACGCGAAGAATAATGGCACAAGCGGCGCCCAGCCCGAAACCCCAGTGAGCTATTCTATCTCTTCGATTAAACCTTGGGGCATGAACGTTAATGGTGTGAATCAAGGAATATTGATTGAGTTTGTCCAAGCTTTAGAAAGAGAGACAGGCCTGCCTTATCGTGTTTCTTTGCGCCCCTATGCCAGGGTATTTCAAGATCTTTACTCCGGTGAGGCCGATATGGGTTTTGTTTTTGATTCTCCCAACATCATTAAGCGTGCAATACGAATTGGTACTGTGATGAACACTACCGTAAGTATTGTAGGGCCTGCGGGCAGCACGCCGTATCGTTCTATGTCAGACCTTAAAGGTTTGAGTGTTGGGGTTATGAGAGGAAGTAAGTATGGGCAAGAGTTTGACTCGTTTAAGGATTATACAAAAGTCAGGGTGAACACTATTAACCAAGGGGTGTCGATGTTAATGGCGGGGCGATTAGATGCAATGGTTGCAACAAGCCCTACTCTGGAGTGGGGTATGAGAAACTCGAAGGCGAATGAAGGTGATTTGACCGAATTACTCGTCATTCAAGGGCCCGTAGTCGGTTTATATCTGTCGAGAAAATCTATACGCCCTCAGATTGAAAAAATATACCGTGAGGCACTTGAGCGCTTGAATGATGGCAGGAATTTGAGCAAACGTTATAGTCCCAAACCTGCGTCTACTGAGCTCCTGTTCTAAGCAGCCCATTCCCGAAGGTCTCGCTTGAGGCGCCGTCGGGGCTCGTGGTAGTGTGAGAGGAACTTAAATGAGGCGACTATGGCAAGCATAAACAATTCTTTCGAGGCATACCTCTCGCAAGCTCAGTGCATTATTCTCGATGGCGGATTAGCCACTGAATTGGAGGCGCAAGGGCATGACCTTAGCTCTGCCTTGTGGTCTGCCTTGTTGTTGCGAGACAAGCCCCAGGCCATTATCGATGCTCACCGAGCTTTTTTTGAGTCCGGAGCGGACTGCACGATAAGTGCCAGTTATCAGGGTACGCGAGCCGGATTGATGGGCCTGGGCTTAAGCGCTGACGAGGCAAGAGAACTCATTATAAAATCAGTGCAACTAGCGACCACAGCTCGTGAAGATTTCATGGCGAGCCGAGACCATGAAGGAATGGTTCCCTTGGTCGCGGCAAGCGTTGGTCCTTATGGCGCGTCTTTAGCGGATGGTTCTGAATACACCGGCGACTATGGCATTAGTGATCAAGCGCTAGGAGACTTCCATAGAGAGCGCCTACATTGGCTCGATGGCAGCGGCGCAGATGTGCTCGCTTGTGAAACAATTCCGAGTTTGCAGGAGGCGAAGGTTTTACACGATTTACTGAGTGAGGTGAGCTCGCCGGCGTGGGTTTCTTTTTCTTGTAAAGATGGCAGACACTTGAATGACGGCACGCCAATTCAAGCTTGTGCTCGTTTGTTTTCGGGCCATCCTAGGGTTAAAGCCATTGGTGTGAATTGTACCTCCCCAAAGTATATCAACTCTCTAATTCAAGAAATTAAAAGCGCTACGCCGGAGCAAAACGTTGTGGTGTATCCAAACTCGGGCGAAACCTATAACGCGGATGACAAAAGTTGGCACGGTACGTCCTCACCAATTGAGTGTGGTGTGGCGGCTAGAACTTGGCGAGACAATGGTGCGATTATTATAGGCGGTTGTTGCCGAATGGGTCCGGAACACATCAGGGAAATTCAACAACATCTGGAATAGATTTTACGGGTTCGAACGACAGGAATTCCGTCCTTATTAATATGGGCATGCCATGAAATTACTGATTGTTCTTATATTGCTTGTTGCATGCAGTGCCTGTAGTACGGGCCAATTTTACAGCCAGGCATTTTTGGGTCAGGCCGATCTACTACTAAAGCGCAGGGCGATTCAGAAAGTATTGCTCGAAGATGATCTGCCGCCAGATGTACGAGGCAGGCTTCAGTTTGTGCTGATACTCAGAGCTTTCGCTAAAGAGGAGCTAGGTTTGCCCGTCGGTAAGGCATACACAACCTACAGTGACCTTGGGCGCCCATTTGCGCTCTGGAATATATACGCGGCACCTGAGCTGTCTTTAGAGTCCCAGAGTTGGTGTTACCCTTTGGCAGGTTGCTTCGCCTATCGTGGATATTTTTCAGAAGAGGACGCTCAGAGGGAAGCAGAGGTTTATCGAAAACGTGGTTTTGATGTCAAAGTGGGCGGTATTTTGGCTTATTCAACAGTGGGTTGGTTTGATGACCCCGTTCTCAATACCTTTATTTTGAAAAGCGAACCCTACCTCGTAGAACTGCTTTTTCACGAAATGGCTCATCGGAAAATCTATATCAAGAACGACACTCCATTTAATGAAAATTTTGCCACGGCCGTTTCATTGCTGGGCTCCGAGTTGTGGTATCAAGACCGCGCTGATAGCTCCGCTTACAGGGAGTATCGAGCACATCAGGTAAGACAGCACGCACTTGTCAATTTGGTTTTGGACTATCGCACTCAGTTAAATGCGGCTTTTTCTAATGGGGCATTGTCAGAGGCGGAAAAGCGCCAACATAAAAAACGTATTATGCAAGCTTTACAGGAGGCCTATCGAAAACTGAAGAGTGCTAGAGAATGGGATGATCGTTACGATTATTGGCTCGGCACAATGAATAATGCCAGCATGGCCACTCTATCGAATTACCAGAGTCTTGTGCCGAATTTTCTAGCGCTTTTCAACGCGTCTGGACGAGACTGGTCAATTTTTTATCAGCGAGTGGAGGATATCAGTAGGCTAGATAAATTGCCTCGGCACGAGGCTTTAAGCGCTTACCAATAGTTGTTGGGTGTTTGGCAAGGTCAGGCTACTTATGGGTGATTTTCTATCGCGTAGCGCTGTTTATTATGACATGCCAACCCGAACACAACCTTTGCCCGCTTTTTTAGCCGTGTAGAGGGCTTCGTCGGCTTGTACGAAAAGGTTTTGAGCATCAATCAAGCCCCCCATTGACAAGCTCATGCCCGCACTGGAGCTCAGCTGAATGGACGTCCCATCCACCGAATCTAAACTGAAGACTCTATTTACTATTGTCTCCAGGCGTACCTTGGCTATATTCTCATCTTGAGTGTCATTGAATATAACTGCAAATTCATCACCACCAAGACGTACGGCCAAGTCGGTACTGCGGATGTTATGTCTAATTATACGAGCGACTTCTACAAGCACTGCATCACCTACGGCGTGGCCAAGAGTATCGTTGATGTTCTTAAAGTTATCGAGGTCTAACAAGCCTAGTATAACGCCACTGTTATTATCACTTGCCTTTTGAAGTGATTCTGGAAGCTCTACGTCGTAAGCTCTTCTGTTGGCTATCCCTGTCAGGCTATCACAATAGGCTTCGCTGCGTATTTTACTTGATCTCCTACGCTGTTCGCTGACATCTTCCGCGGTTACAACGAGGCTGCCATCGGGTAGGTACCGAGCGCATAGCTTTACTATCATCTCATTGGTAAGCGCCCAATCAAGCTCAAAAGTACCGCCTTTCAGACCTTCGAGAATAATATTGAGTCGATCTTTTGCCAGGCAATTAATGTCCCCTTTTCCGTAGAGGCCAACACGGGCATCTCTCAGGAGAATCTCGCTTATGTTCATGCCCTTTTTGAACATGTTCCGCGGATACCCTAACATCTCTACATAAAGTTCATTCCAAGCGACTATGTTTAAGTCACGATCGTAGACTAAAACACCTTGGCCAATATTGTTTAGTACAGAAGCTAAGAATATGTGATTTTCCTTTGCAGCTTGTTCCGCCTTTTCCAGTTTTTGATAAGACTTGTCTAAGTCCCGGTCCTTGGCGTCGGCATCTCTTCTATCAAAAGATGCGGCGATCAAGAGCGGAGTTTCTTGGGATTGAATGACGTGGGCATTAAATGAGGTGGAAATGAGTGTGCCATCTTTTGCTTTGTGGTACTGCCTGTGATCATAAATTGAACCCATTGATCGCAATTCGGCAATGACTTCGTCTCTATCCTTTGTATCCGCCCAAATATCAAGATCTAGGGCGGTAGTGCCTATCATTTCTTCTTTGGTATACCCCATTAAGTTCAACATAAAGTCGTTGGCGTAGACATACCGGCCTTCTTTGAATTCCGTTACAGTTACCGCGCATGGGAGGAGGTTGAGAGTTTCTTCTAGTAAACTCTGGCTCACTTTTTTCGCTTGTTCGGCCTTGCGTTGTGTTGAAATATCTTTGAAACTTGTGAAGTAAGCTGTCTCACCTTGCCAATCGATGGTTTCAGTGTTGGAACTAATCCAAATTGAATCTCCGTTAGACTTTTCTAAAATGAATTCATTGTGGAAAAAATTACTGTCGGGGTTATCTAGATCATCCTGATTAAAAGGTTCGAGGGTGTCGATATTGTTCTTACTTATTTTTTTGAAGAAATCATCGCTATTATTTAGATGCTCCAGTGTGGCATTAACGTCACTTAAATCGAGCATGTCGACACAAGATCTATTCACAAAAAGTGTATGGTGCAGCCCTTTATGTATAAGGACAGCATCGGATACATGATCCAATAGGAAATATGGCTCCTTCATGTAGTCTCCATGACCTAGGTCTTTGTTTTTATTAGGGGTCCTGTGTGTGTAAGCTAAGCTGGGAGAGTATCTACCTAAGTGCCGATCTGTGAGAACTTAAGGTAATGAGCTGGCTATCTATAGGGTATAGGAAGGAATAACGATGCTGTCAAATTTCTTGCTGCTTATACAAGTCAATCGATTAATGCTCAAAATTTTAATTTATCCTTAGTATGAGAGGCTCTACTAGGATCCACCGCAGAGCCACTACATTTCTATACTACTTCAAACAACTGGTATTTTCTTTTCCCCAATTTCACCAAGTAGAAATATTCAAATATCGCGGCTTCGGGCGCAAAGCTGTCAGTGGCGCTTACATCTAAGTTGTGGGGGAGAGTAATACCATTCACCTGTATCGCATTGCGCGATAAGGCATCCTTAACCTGCTTACCTGAATTCACCATACCGCTTTCGCTTAGGGTCTTGGGGAGTGACTGAGCGTCTAGCGCTTCGCGTGATAGGACAGTATGAGGAATGCCGTCCAACTTTAACTGTTCCCAGTCGGCCAAATTCAATGTGTCGAGAGATCCATTGAAGAGAGCATTGCTAATGCGCTGTGCGGCCGCCAAACCTTCGTCACCGTGGACCAATTGCGTTACTTCATTCGCTAAAATTTTCTGCGCCTCACGACCCGCGCCATTTTCAGCGATGGCGCTGTCGATTTCGTTGATGGCCTTATTATCTAGGAAAGTGAAGTAACGCAGGAAGCGACCCGCATCATTGTCGGCGGTATTGAGCCAGAACTGATAGAAGGCATAGGGAGAGGTTTTTTTTGGGTCGAGCCAGATGGCCCCAGATTCGGTTTTGCCAAATTTGGTGCCATCACTTTTAGTAATCAGAGGCACGGTAAAACCAAAAACTTGCTGGTTGTTCATTCGACGAGTGAGACTAATACCCTCGGTGATATTGCCCCACTGATCGGAGCCACCAATTTGCACGGTGCAATCCTGCCGCTTATTGAGCTCGGCAAAATCGTAGGACTGCAAGAGCATGTAAGTAAACTCAGTGAAGGAGATGCCTGTCGAGTCTCGGTCAATACGTTGTTGCACAGATTCTTTCTTGATCATCTGGTTGATCGAGAAGTGTTTGCCCACGTCGCGAAGAAAATCCAGTGTGCTAATATCGCCAATCCAGTCTAGGTTGTTAACCATGGTGGCAGGGTTTAATTCACTCTTAAAATCGAGAAAACGCGAAATTTGTCCCTGCAGGCGATTGACCCAAGCGAGCACGGTATCTTGAGAGTTAAGTTTGCGTTCTTCTGCTTTAAAGCTGGGGTCACCAATCAAACCCGTGGCGCCACCCACCAAGGCAATGGGCCTGTGGCCCGCCAGTTGGCAACGGCGTAAAATTAGCAAAGGCACTAAGTGGCCCAAATGCAGGCTGTCGGCGGTAGGGTCAAAGCCACAATAGATTGCTCGGCTGCCACTGGCCAGATGTTCTTTTAATTCATTGTCGCCGGCCATTTGGGCAACAAGTCCGCGGGCTTGCAGATCAGCAATTAGGTCGGTGGTGGGCACTAGGGTTCTCCTGTGGAACAAGATTTGAGTAATATTAAGGCAAGAATTGCAGGAGGTATTTATAGCCCGATGAGCCTTCGAGTGTCTATCGTTGTATTTGATGATGGAGAGCTTTAAAACTGGAGGTTTTTGGGGGGAACGTTATAGGAACTTTCGTCTCATCTATTTAGTGGATACCCTCAGATTTACCAATAGGGGTACACTCGGAAATTCACTAATAAAAAATGCACCGGAGATGCTATGCCAAGCTTACTACTTTTTGTTGCGGTCTTTCTATCGAGCCTCGGCGTAGTCGCAGGCGGCAATTCCTCTCAAACACCCAATATACTTTTGATCGTGGTGGACGATGTAGGTTTCACCGACCTTGGTAGTTTTGGCGGTGAAATTGAAACTCCAAATTTGGATAAACTGGCCTACGATGGCATGCGTTTTACCAATTTTCATACCGCCCCAACCTGCTCTCCCACGCGCGCAATGTTATTAACCGGGGCAGACAATCACCTAGTTGGTCTCGGTAATATGCACGAGGAGCTTTCGCCCAACCAGAAGGGGCAGCCCGGCTACGAGGGTCACTTGAACACCCGTGCGGCGAACTTGGCGGAAGTGCTCAAACAGCAAGGCTACAATACTTACATGACAGGTAAGTGGCATTTGGGTTTGGAAGCGTCACAAAGTCCAGCGGCGAGAGGATTCGAAAAGTCTTATGCTTTGCTGAATGGGGGCGGCGGCCATTTTGATAATCTAGGTATGTTTGGCCGACCTGCAAAATATCGCGAAAATGATAACTTAGTCGATCTACCCAAAGATTTTTACTCTACACGTTTCTATACTGAAAAAATGCTGGAATACATCGGCCAGAGAGGCGAGGAAGAGAAACCATTCTTTGCCTATTTAGCCTACACCGCCACGCATTGGCCCTTACAGGCGCCTGAGAAATCCATCGCCAAATATGAAGGTCGCTATCATCAAGGTTACGACAAACTGCATCAGGCGCGAATTGATGGTGCTATCACCAAAGGCGTGATTCCTGCCGATAGCCAAGCTGTGCCGCGCTTAGAAGGCGAGCCCGCTTGGACCGATGTGGCGGCTAATCAGCGTCAGCGTGAGGAGCGTAAGATGGAAATTTACGCGGCCATGTTGGATGACGTAGACATCTATGTGGGTAAGCTGATTGCGCATTTAAAAGCGATAGGGGAGTACGACAATACCGTAATATTCTTTATGTCTGACAATGGCGCAGAAGGTCATAATGAGGAGCACGGCTTGGCGGAATTGGTGCCCTGGATTGAAGAATGTTGTGACAACCGCTATGAAAATATGGGTAAGGCCAACTCCTATCTATTGACGGGGCCAAATTGGGCTCGAGCGAGCACTGGGCCTGCGAAGAATTTTAAAGGGGCCACCTCTGAGGGCGGTATTAAAGCTCCGGCCTTTATTGTTTATCCTCAGATAAAATTTGCAAACGCTTTGCAGCCTCAATTCAGTACCGTACAAGATGTCATGCCAACCTTACTTGCGTTGGCAGGTGTAGAAGCCCCAGACGGAAAATTTATGGGGCGAAACGTACTGCCTATAACGGGCCGCTCGCTGTTGGTCGACCATGATGATGCTGCCACACCAATTGAGGCTGGCTGGGAGCTGATGGGCAAGCGAGGCTATCGCTACGGTGATTGGAAGCTGGTTCATTTGCCCGTGCCCTACGGCTCTGGGAACTGGCAGCTCTATAATTTGGCGGAAGACCCTAGAGAGCAGCGAGATTTGTCTGTGGCGCATGGGCAGAAGCTAAAGGATATGATTGCAGGCTGGGAACGATATGCCGAAGGGAACAATGTTATTTTGCCAGATTGGGTCAGTGGCTATTAATAGTGTTCGATACCCCGAATTCAACCTTGAGTCTGTCATGGCAAGAAATGTTACGTAAGGGTTTGGCTTTATCATCTACTCAGACGATATCCATTATCCGCTCAAGGTCTATACTAATCTCAGCGTGAAACCTCCTTCGTGCTTTCGTATAGGCCTAAGGTCGCACGAAGAACCGCTTTTTTTCTTGGGTAGTCACTCCTCGGCCTCTCTTATTTCGATAAGAGGGGTTTTTTTATGTGAAAATATGAAAATATTTAACGTGTTAAGCGATATTCATCTCTTTAGATGATAGTCAGCTGGTTGGGGCAAGTGTAATTTCTACCACGCTAGTCTTACATAAAAATCAACCTGAAGTATTAATGTGGATCATTTTTCATTGTCAGTAACTTCAGAGTATCAGGAGAACAAGATGACGAATAAAGTACAACTAAGAGATAACGTTGGCGGACGTGCTCTGTCTGGCGCCATCCATGGTGTAGTGGCCGCTTCTTTGCTGCTGCCCGCGCTTGCGATTCAAGCCGATATTCTTGAAGAAATAGTGGTCACGGCACAAAAGCGTGAGCAGAGCATTCAGGATGTAGGTGTTTCCGTGTCTGCATTTTCTGGCGACCAAATGAAAGCCTTGGGCGTGACAAGCACAACGGAAATAACCCAGCAGATTCCTGGTTTGCAAGTGAATTCCTGGTCTCCCACGCTCACTACTTTTAATTTGCGCGGCATCTCACAAAATAACTTTACCGATAACTTAGAAGCGCCAGTTGCTGTTTATAACGATGAAGTTTACATCGGTAGCATGAACGCTATTAGCGGGCAGTTGTTTGATGTTGAGCGGGTTGAAGTTCTGCGTGGACCACAGGGAACCTTGTTTGGTCGAAACGCGACGGGCGGTTTGATTCATTACCTGAGCCGACCTGCCGCGGAAGAAGAGCTCAATGGTTATTTTGAAACCTCTTTCTCCGAATACAACAAAAAATCATTTGAAGGCGCCGTGGGCGGCGCAATGTCAGACACCGCGCGCTACCGTTTGTCGGCTCGCTGGGAAGAATCTGATGGTTACATTGAGGCACAAGACGGCCCTAGCCCTTTGTACACTATAACCGAAGGCGCAATTGGCAACCCAGGCAAAGCCGCTCGTGATCTACAGGGCTCTGACGGCTACGCTTTACGCGCTGGTTTTCAGTTTGACCTTAACGATGACGCACAGCTTGATTTAACCTTTAAATATACTGAAGACAATGACGTTGCCACCGGTGGTTACGTTTTCCTAGATACAGGTGCTGACCCCGCGACGGGCTTGGGCACAGAAATAATTAGCGACTCTCCATTGACCGGGAAATCTGATGAGCACTATAACAACACCGAAGGTTTTTTTGAGCGAGAAGTTTTCAGCTTCACCGGTAAGCTTGTCTGGGATCTGAATGACGAAGTAGAGTTTGTATCGATTACTAACTATACCAACATGGAAAAAGACTATTTAGAAGACGGTGATGGACTAGGTATTTCCGCCATCGATTTTCAAAATACGGTAGACCCCTATACTCAGTGGTCTCAGGAATTCCGTTTCTCTGGTGAAGGTGAAAATTCTCGCTGGCAGGCCGGTGTTTACTACCTGAGTATGGACCTAGATCTGGTGCAAACTGTATCGGGTGAATTGTTCTTTGGTTCGGCAACTGCTAAGCGCGAAGTAACGGTCGATTTGGAATCTACTAACTGGTCTGTTTTTGGTCAATACGAATATGATCTATCGGAAAAATTAACCGTTATTGCTGGTTATCGTTTTTCGCAGGACGACAAAGAGATTGATTTTACCAATGACTTCTCCGATCCTTCTGATCCAACACGCGTTGAGCCTGAGTTGTTTGATTTCAAACAAGCTTTGATCGACGAGGGGATGGGAGCTGATTTCAGCGAAATTGATTACGGCGACTACGCGGCTCGCTTGCAATTAGACTATCGTCTGAATGACGATACTTTAGTATTTGCTTCGTACAATCGTGGCATTAAGGGCGGGAACTGGTCTCCGAATCAAAACGTTTTTGCCGGCCAACTTGAATTGCAAACCATTCGTCACGACGAAGAAACTTTGCATGCCTATGAGCTGGGAATTAAAACTGAGTTCGCTGATGGTTTGGCCCGTTTAAATGCCACGGCTTTCTATTATGACTATCAAGATTATCAGTCTTTCTCTTTCACAGGATTTACCCCTTCTGTTGCCAATAAAGATGCTACGGCACAAGGTGCTGAACTGGAGTTGTTCCTAACGCCTGGCGACTCTTGGGACTTTATCTTTGGTTTATCAGTGATGGATTCGGAAGTTGATGATGTGGATACCGCTATTGATGGTGTAACGGTGGATGCAGAATTGCCGAGTGCGCCGGGTTACAGCTTCAACTTTCTGGGCCGTAAAAGCTGGACCTTGGGTGAAGGAGACTTAGCCTTACAAGTAGATGGCGTAGCTTACGATGAGCAATTCCTCGAAGGGCACAATTCTATAGCGTCTACTGAAGACTCGTATTCCGTGTGGAATACCAGCCTCAGTTACAGCACAGAAGAGTGGCGCCTTAGCGCTTGGGTTAAAAATCTGACCAACGAAGAGTACCGAGTATACAATCTAGACTTTGGCGCTGGCGGTTCTACGGCCATGTATGCCCCACCTCGTTGGATGGGTGTGACTGCAGCTTATAGTTGGTAAGCGAAATTTGAGTTAGTTATAAAGCCCAGGCCTCGGTCTGGGTTTTTTTTTCTTAAATTATTAGCAAGTCATTACATTAGATGATTTTAAAATGTCCTCTGAGCCATTATCGTTAAATTCGATATCCCGTGACTAAATATTCTAAGACTTGGTCATTTTATAAAATATTTCAAAGGTACAAGGAGACCCCATGAGTCATTACGAGGCCATTATTGGCGGAAGAAAAGTTGATGCTGATCGTTGTATAGAAGTCATTAATCCGTCGACAGGCGAACGAGTGGGGAGCTGCCCGGATTGTACCGATGAACAGTTGGATGTGGCTGTCGACGCGGCAGGGAAAGCGTTTAAAAGCTGGTCAAAAACGAGCGATGAAGTGCGCGTTAATGCGTTAAATGCCATGGCAGATTTTGTTGAAGCTAATGCAGAAGAGCTTTCTAGACTACTGACTCAGGAACAAGGTAAGCCTTTAAAAGGTGTCGGATCTGAATTTGAATTACAAGGTTGTATTGGCTGGCTGCGCGCCACCGCTGGCATGTCACTGCCCGTAAAAACCTTGGAAAACAGTGATGAGAGGGAAGCCCTGTTGTTTCGCAAGCCAGTGGGAGTGGTCGCCTCAGTAACTCCTTGGAATTGGCCTCTGATGATTGCAATTTGGCACTTAGCTCCCGCCGTCCGTGTGGGTTGCACTGTGGTGATTAAACCCGCTTCTAATACGCCCTTGAGCACGCTGCGAATGGTGGAAATATTGAATGAGGCTTTGCCACCAGGCGTCCTCAACGTGGTGACTGGTGATGTCGGGCACAAGCTGCCAAGTCATCCGGGCATTAGTAAAGTTGTGTTCACGGGTTCTACCGCTGTGGGTAAAAAGGTAATGGCCAATGCCTCAGGCAGTTTAAAGCGTTTGACTCTTGAACTTGGTGGCAATGACGCCGGTATTGTATTGCCTGATGCCAATATTGCTGAAATCACCGAGGGCTTGTTTTGGGGCGCCTTCATTAACAACGGACAAACCTGTGCCGCGTTAAAGCGTCTTTATGTTCATGAATCTCAATACGATCAAGTGTGCGAAGCCTTAACGGAAATAGCCACTAGCATGCCTATGGGCGACGGCCTAGACGAGAATAATATTTTCGGTCCTATTCAAAACAAATCACAGTTCAACCTGGTATCAGAGTTGGTGGAAGATGCTAAGGCCCAGGGCGGCCGAGTTCTCTGTGGCGGCAAGGCGATTGAGGGTAAGGGTTTCTTTTATCCCTTGACCCTATTGGCCGATGTCACCGACGGCATGCGTGTTGTGGACGAAGAGCAGTTTGGTCCGGTTTTGCCGATTATTAAATATTCAGATGTGTCTAATGCCATCGAACGAGCTAATGCCTCTGAGTTTGGTCTGGGTGGTTCTGTGTGGTCCACCGATATTGAGCGAGCCAAAGAGGTGGCAGCGCAAATTGAGAGTGGCAGCGTATGGATCAACGGCCACGGTGAAGTGTTGCCACACGTACCGTTTGGCGGCGTGAAAAGCTCAGGCGTGGGTGTGGAATTTGGTATCGAAGGGCTGGAGGAATACACCACTATTCAATCGATGCACATACCGAAGTAGCAAGATATATATACCGATTTTTAAAGACGCGGCAGCGAAAATTTCAAGTAGCTCTGCGGCTGTTTCACACACTGTTTTCCGCAGGCTTTTCACCCTGCGGAACATTTACAGGATAATGCTGTTTTGGGCGAAGATCGGCACCCAATGTGCGACGATTTCGCCACAATATCATCACTTTGAATGATACAACTTAGCGCCAGAAACTTTTACGCTCAATGCCAGCTGGGTGAGTGAAGCTTTTAATATTTCAGTATTACCAGAACGAATCAAATAAACGGAGAGAGATATGTCGGAATTTTCCAAAGACCTTTGGCATCCAATGCTACACCCTAATGAAGCCAAGCAACGCGAGCCTATTCATATCGTCAGTGGCGACGGTGTTTATATTAAAGATGATAAAGGCAATCAATTACTCGATGGTGTTGCGGGTTTGTGGTGTGTCAACGTGGGCCATAATCGCCCAGAAATGAAACAAGCTATTACTAAGCAATTAGACGAATTGGAATATTTCCAGCTCTTCGACGGCATCACTCATCCTCGCGCCACTGAGATGGCGGCTAAACTGGTGGGTATGACGCAGCAAGAGAATATGAAGCGAGCGTTCTTTACCTCCGGTGGTTCTGATTCCGTAGAAGTGTCCATGAAGTTGGCGCGGCAATACCATGTCATTAGTGGCCAGCCAGAGCGGAAAAAGTTTATTTCTCTGAAAAATGGTTACCATGGTGTTCATTTCGGCAGTGGCTCTGTAAACGGCATTAATGTAAACCGCCGAATTTACGAGCCATTGTTGTCTGGTTGCTCACATATCGATGCGCCCTGGTCGTATCGCAACCCTTGGAACTGTGAAGACCCTGATCAACTGGCGCAGTATTGTGCAAACCAGCTTGAACAAGAAATTTTGTTCCAAATGCCTGATACAGTAGCCGCCTTTATTGCCGAACCTGTTATGGGCGCGGGCGGAGTTATTGTACCACCTGAAAAATACTGGCCTCTGGTGCGCGATATCTGTGATAAATATGGCGTACTGTTGATTGCCGATGAAGTGGTTACAGGCTTTGGTCGTTCTGGTTGCATGTTTGGTAGCCGTGGTTGGGGCGTTGCGCCAGACATGATGTGTTTGGCAAAGGGTTTAACCTCCGGTTATATTCCCATGGGCGCGGTGATGATCAATGAGCGCATAGAGCAGGCATGGGACAACAACGCTGATTTTAATGGCGCTATTTTCGCAGGCTATACCTATTCCGGACATCCGGTGGCCTGCGCTGCAGGTTTGGCTTCACTCGATATTGTAGAAAAAGAAAACCTACCAGAAAATGCCAAGGTTCAAGGTGAATACCTTAAGAACAAGCTGCT
>Ga0209826_1000693_pt1 | contig 23939 bp, 17 predicted proteins | sample GOMGulsemesocosm_5_FD_184637 | JGI IMG/M metagenome (GOLD analysis project Ga0209826, IMG submission 184637) | Methane-oxidizing microbial communities from mesocosms in the Gulf of Mexico - GOM15C Gulf of Mexico (SPAdes) (version 2) | ecosystem: Environmental > Aquatic > Marine > Cold seeps... | reverse complement strand
CCGGGATGCCAGTGAGCTCTTGGGCAATGGATATTTGCATGTGGTGCCCTGGGTTGCCTTCATGATAAGCAATGGCTTCCATCTCATTTTTCGGCATGGAATTCATATCAGATAGGTGTGCGTAGTAGATTCCAGGGCGAGAACCGTCAGGCGTACCGCTGTAGTAATGCTGGGCGGCGCCATCTCGCTCGCGAAAGGCTTCAACGCGCTTAACGACTAAGTCGGCCTTGGGCAGCAAACCAAAGTACTCAGGCAACTTGGATGCGATGTAATCTAAGTAGGCCGTGGAGTCGTCTAAATACCCTTGTCGGCCTTCATCCGTATTCTCATAGAAAAACTGTGAATCAGTTTTAATGAAGTGGAAGAAATCCTGCAGGCTACCTTCAAATTTTGCGCGGCTTTGCAAAGCAAGCATGTCGGCCCGCAGGCGAGCAACTTCTTTCAAGCCCAGTTGATGAATTTCGTCTGAGCTAAGCTTAAGCGTTGTATTTCGCAGAAGCTGTGCGTCGTAATAAGCTTTGCCTTGAGGCAGAGAGCTCACACCTAGAGCCTCGGCTGAAGCCTTGTTTAGGTCTTCTTTTAGCCAAGCCACAAGATTTTGGTAAGAGGGTTCAAACTCATTCAGTAGTGCTATCTTGGCGTTTGCTTTCAAGCTCTCGGCCGTTTTAAGACTAATTAACTCGCCTTCAAGCAGTGCATCAACCTTCTTTTTAGCGTCTTGCCACAGGGGTGAATCGACGGTGCTTTTTTTGTCGAAAGGTTGGCCCGTAATCAGATTAGTTGACTGAGTGATAGCGCCCTCATAAGCAAAACGGGGTGGTCGAACACCCTCACTCGCATTGAGTTGTGCGCGGGAAAGCAGTACGCCAATCGATTTTGCTGTAGCACTTAGGCGCGTAATGTAGTCGTTCATGTCTGATTCTGTATCAACTTTATGGAAGTTGATTAAAAAATTGGGCAAATAGGAGTGCATGCCGCGCATTTGATTGAAGACATAGCGATGGCGGCTATAGGGCGCCATCGCTTGCTCGCTGTCGATTTGGTACATCCAAAGGTCATAAGAAACTTTAGCTTCACTGCTAAGCGCTTCATAGTTAAATTGGCTGCGCAGTGTTTCGGCCGATTTTGCCTGACGCTCTAGATAGGCTAATTCAGCCTCTTCGCTGAAGTCATCGATTTCCCCATAGTGTTCTTTGCGACCCAGGCGAGTGAGATACATGGGGGAGAGCAGTAATTCTTTTTCGTACTCTTCTTCAAACCACTGATTCAAGCGTTCGCTTTCAGATTGAACAACACTTTCAGTTTTCGAGTTTTGCGTGGACGAAGCGCCGGTTTCGGGGCTTGAAATTTGACCACAACCGCTGAGCAGCGTGGTAGTAATCGCTAAACTAAGCAATAGGCGCATATTAATTTCCTGATGGCTTTGAATTGGGGGAGTGTTCTACTTATGATTTATTTGCAAAATGAGAACATTAACGCAAAAAGGTACTTAACTTATCACTCGCTTTCAATGCTTATTGGCTGAAATCAGACGAGTGGTTAGTCGCAAGCGTTAAGTGGCTGTGATCGGGTGTTTGTGCGGGGAGTTGTGTGCATTGTGGTTCAGACAATGAGCATTGTCTGAACCTTTTAGCTAAGCCAGAATTCGCTTTACCCAAATATCCCTTTGAACAAAAAGAAGAAAATAATTGCTAAGCCTGCACCAGCGGGAAGCGTAATGACCCAAGACATAAAAATAGTTCCAATAACTCGTAGGTTTAGGGCGCCAATACCGCGGGCCATGCCTACACCAAGAACCGCGCCTACCAAGGTATGTGTTGTAGAGATGGGAAGACCTGTTCCTGAGGCAAGTACCACAGTAGCCGCCGCACCCAACTCAGCTGCAAAACCACGACTGGGCGTTAACTCAGTGATCTTTTTACCTATCGTCGCCATTACCTTTACACCGTAAGTGGCCAAACCAACGACAATGCCTGCGCCGCCCAGCAGCAAAACCCAAGCGGGCATAACAGACTTCGCGGCCACCGAACCTGTGTTAATCACACTAATTACGGCGGCCATAGGGCCCACTGCGTTAGCCACGTCATTTGAACCGTGAGCAAATGCCATTGCGCAAGCTGTGAACACCATCAATACGGCAAAAACCCGCTCAACACTTGCATAGCGATTGTCAGCGTCAGAACTGTCATCGCGTTTAATGCGGCCTAAAAAGTAATTGCCGACCAAGGCGACAAAAATGCCCATCGCCGCTGCAATCATGATGGACTCACCAAAACTTAAGGTAAAACCTATATCTTTAAATACGTGTTTTAAGCCTTTAAGAATAGTGACCATGGAAATGAGAAAGCCCACGAGAAACATATAGACTGGGACAAAGCGCTTTGCTTCGGTAAAGGGGTCTTGTTTGTTCAGAATAAGCCACTGTACAGAGCGGAATAAACCAAAGGAGATGGTGCCTGCCAAAACGGGCGATACCACCCAGCTCATGACTATTGTGCCTACCTTGCCCCAAGCCACCGCATCAACTGATATGCCCACCGCGGCAAAGCCGACAATGGCGCCCACAATGGAGTGGGTGGTGGAAACCGGCCAGCCCAGCATGCTAGCGACCATCAGCCACGTGCCTGCCGCTAGAAGTGCAGACAGCATGCCGTATACAAGTAAGTGAGGGGAGTCGGTAAAAATACCTGGGTCGATAATGCCTTTACGGATCGTTGAGGTTACTTCGCCGCCAGCTAAATACGCACCGGCAAATTCAAAAATCATTGCAATTACAATGGCTTGCCGTACGGTTAACGCTCCGGAACCCACAGACGTGCCCATCGCGTTGGCGACATCGTTCGCGCCTACACCCCAAGCCATGAATACGCCAAACACACAGGCGAGAATCAATAATATTTGGCCATACTCGGAAATAATGCTCATACATCTAATCTCTTGCTTGTTATTCTATTTATCGTCAGCGAGCTAACAGCATTTGCAGGCGGCTGCCTACAGCTTGGGAGCGGTCGGCGAGGTCGCCTACCCACTCAACAATTCGATAGAGGAACATGACATCTACCGGGGGGAGTTCTGCTTCGAGCTTAAACAGGGCGGCACGAATCTTAATCTGCTGCTTATCTGTTTTATTCTCTAAGTTATTCAATTCTTTAATGAGCTTCTCTACTATTTTCAGCTCTCTTCCAGTGAAGCCTGCTTCTAGTAATTCGTCCAGTTCATTAATGGCTTTCAAAGCCTGTTCAGACGTGGCTACGGCCGCGGCGAGGTATACAACCATTGGTTTTTGCAGCGTTTTGGGGATGCCCATTTTGCGACCCAGCATAATGCCCGCGATGTCTTTTGCTCGGTTGGGAATTTCGTCTTGCATAGACAGGAGTTGCAATAGGTCGGAGCGTGGTACTGGCAGAAACAGGCTCTTGGGCAGCTGTAAGCGCAGAGCGATTTTAAGCTTGTCGGCATCGTTTTCAAGTTCAGCGATCTTTTGCTGAATATCATTTGCGGCGTCCCAGTCATTGGCGATAGACGCTTCAAAGAACGGAATAAGCTGGGCCGCAGTCTCGCAGGCCACCCTCATATGCTCTTGCATAGGTTTGATCGGTGAGTTGCCAAACATCATGGAAAATGGGCTAGATATTGCCATAACAGAGTCCTGTTCTCGATAAAGGTGCGAAGTATATGGGCAAGTTGCACTCCCGTCACCCGTCAATTGTGATAAAAGTATTACAAAAAGCTCTGTCGCCCTATGTGCCTTGTTAACAGTGTTGTTGTGGAGTGAATAAGGCTACAATTTCCAAGCCTATTTAATCGCTAATAATCAGGGACTTAGTATGACAAGTGCACCGTCAGTCGAGCGTGTATTGGATCTCCGCAATATACTTAACGATCTAGTGGTCGACGGCCGCATGAGTCAGGCCGACGCCAATACGCTATCGGGCACCTCGCGCAGTAAAGAACAGGCGCTAATGCACCCTCTGGCTTATGTCAGCCTACAAAACCTTGATGATCAGGCCCGCCCGGGTAAGAAGTTAAGCGGCGAGGTGCTCACACAGTGGCTGAGCGATAAAGCTGGCTTGCCTGTATTCAATATAGACCCATTAAAAATAAATGTAGCTTCCGTGACCGGTGTAATGTCCTTCGCCTTCGCCAAACGGCACAATATTGTATGCGTGGACGTGTCTGCCGAGGAAATTGTGGTGGCCTGCTCCCAACCCTTCGTTACAGGTTGGGAACCCCAGCTAGAGCACGTAGTACGCCGGCCGATACGCCGAGTGGTGGCAAATCCCGCCGACATTGAGCGTTACGGCGTTGAATTTTACAGCTTGGCCAAGTCCATTAGCGGCGCTAGTGGACTTAAAGAAGCTTCCGCTGTGACCAATTTCGAACAGTTGTTAGAGCTTGGTACGCTGAAAGACCCGGAAGCCAATGACCAGCACATAGTGAATATTGTGGACTGGCTTCTGCAATATGCCTTTGATCAGCGCGCCAGTGACATTCACCTGGAGCCGCGCCGAGAGATGGGCAAGATACGTTTTCGTATCGATGGCGTGTTACATCCGGTCTATGAGTTGCCCATTCAGGTGGCGACGGCGGTTGTGAGCCGAATTAAAATTCTGGGACGCATGAATGTCGCGGAAAAACGTAAACCCCAAGACGGCCGAATTAAAACCAAGCGAGCTGACGGCAGTGAGGTCGAGCTGCGTTTGTCGACTTTGCCTACCGCCTTTGGTGAGAAATTGGTGATGCGTATTTTTGATCCAGACGTGTTGCTGCGCAGCTTTGTAGAGTTGGGCTTAACGGGCGAAGACTATGAGCGCTGGCAAACCATGGTGGATCGCCCGCACGGCATTGTATTGGTCACTGGCCCCACGGGTTCGGGTAAAACCACCACGCTGTATTCCTCGCTAAAACAATTAGCGACCGAAGAAGTGAATGTCAGCACGATCGAAGATCCCATAGAAATGGTGGCAGAGGCGTTTAATCAAACCCAAGTTCAGGCAAGTATCGGTTTAGATTTTGCGGCTGGGGTTCGTACCCTGATGAGGCAGGATCCCGATATTATCATGGTGGGCGAGATTCGTGATTTAGAAACTGCGCAAATGGCGATACAGGCGGCTTTAACCGGGCATTTGGTGCTCACCACACTACACACCAATGATGCGCCCTCAGCGGTCACCCGCTTGTTGGACTTAGGTATTGCACCTTATCTGATTTCTTCCACTATCGTGGGCATTATGGCCCAGCGCCTGATAAGAACGCTCTGCCCGCACTGCAAAGAAGAAACCCCTGCGGATTCGAAAGCGTGGTTGGCATTGACGTATCCATGGAAAGCTCCCACGCCCACTCATTTTGCCAAACCAGTGGGCTGTTTGGAGTGTCGCAACACGGGTTATCTAGGGCGTCAGGGAATCTATGAAATTTTGCCTTTGTCTGACGCCATTCAATCGTCCATTAACAGCGAAGTAGGTTTACTCGAACTTCGCCAGCAAGCGATGCGTGAAGGCATGCGAACTCTGCGTTTGTCGGGCGCTCAAAAAGTGGCTTCAGGTGTTACCACCATTGAAGAAGTGCTGCGAGTTGCCCCCCCGCCCGAAAAAAAGCAGTAGCCCGGCTTTTTTGCATTTAGGAACGGAAACTATGTTAAGTACTCCTGCGACTTACAATTTGGACATGGTGCCCAGCGAACTGAGGTCTACGGCCGAAAAAGACTTGCAGCGCTTCACGGGCAGTTTGGGCTCAAATCCAAGCGAGGCCCTGCGTGAGCAATTCCTCAGAGCTTTTGTGGGTAGTGAATTTGTCGCTAACCACCTGATTGCGAAGCCTGAGTTGCTGGGCGAGATTTTGGAGCTCGTGGCGAGCGCTGATTCAAGACCTTTAGATTGCACGGCTCTAGTACCACTCGCACAGGCCTGCGCGAATGAGCTCGAATTAGACCAGTGCCTGCGCGAATTTCGCCTGCGCGCGATGCTGCAAATTCTCTGGCAAGATTTCAATGCTCTTCAAAGCCGAGAGCGTTATGACGCAACGGTAACGGCTGTTTCTGCTTTGGCAGAAACCAGTATCCAGGTAGCACTAGACTTTCATTATGATTGTCTGGTGGAGCGGTATGGAGTGCCTGTAGGGCGAGAGTCAGGCCTTGCTCAGCACATGGTGGTGTTGGGGATGGGCAAGCTAGGTGCATCTGAACTCAACGTAAGCTCTGACATCGATTTAATTTTTGCTTACCCCGAGAGCGGCGAAACCGTTCATGACGATGTCAAACGTAAGACCTTGAGCAACCAAGAGTTTTTTGTTCGCTTGGGCCAGCGATTGATCAAAAGCCTAGACGCTGTTACCGCACATGGCTTTGTATTTCGCGTGGACATGCGCTTGCGCCCGTATGGTCAAAGCGGCGCGCTGGCCCTCAACTTTGACGCGATGGAAGACTATTATCAAACCCAAGGCCGCGACTGGGAGCGTTTTGCCATGATCAAGGCACGGCCGGTGGCGGGTGACGCGGCCGCCGGCCGTCAGTTGATGGCGCTTTTGCAGCCCTTTACCTATAGAAAGTACATCGACTTCAGCGCTATAGATGCGCTGCGTTCTACCAAGGCCCTGATTAATCGCGAAGTTCAACGCAAGGGTATCACTACAGATTTAAAGTTGGGTTTTGGTGGAATTCGAGAAATTGAATTTATTGTTCAGGCATTTCAGTTGATTCGAGGTGGTCGCGATGAGCGTTTACGCGACCCCAGAGTGTGTCATCTACTGCCTCTGCTTGAAGCGGAAGGGTATTTGCCGGAGGGCTCGGCAAACGCATTGCTGGAAGCCTACATTTTATTGCGAAACGCAGAACACGCTGTGCAGGGTTATCAAGACCGACAAACTCAGGCTCTACCTGTAGATTCGCTTGGGGAGGCTCGCATGGCCTGGGTCTTGGGTTTCGAGAATTGGGTGAGCTTACACCGAGCGTTGCAGGGGCATCGTGATCGTGTGAACCGAGAATTTCAGGCGGTCATTGCTGAACCCGAAAGTGCCCACCTTGACAGTGATACTGATTTACAAGACTGGGATTTACTTTGGTTGGGTGAATTAGAATCTGCGCAAGTGGGTGAATATTTAGGGCTTCAAGGTAGTGAAGATATTGCCGCGGTGATGTCCTCACTTGCGAATGTTCGTGATAGCCGCACAGTGGCGACCATGCAGGCAAGTGGTCGCGAGCGCCTAGAACACTTTATGCCCTGCTTGTTGTCCAGCTTGGTACACACGGTCAGTTCATCGTCGCTGACGCAAGCACTCGCAAGGGTTATGACCTTGGTGGAGGCCGTGCTTAGGCGCAGCGCTTACTTGGTGTTGTTGATTGAAAACCCCAAGGCCTTGCAGCAGTTGGTTCAGTTGTGTGCGGCGAGCCCATGGATTGCCGACCAGCTAGCCAAACATCCGGCGCTGCTAGACGAATTGCTGGACGCACGCACGCTCTACTCTCCACCAGGAAAGCAACAACTTCAGGATGAATTGCGTCAAGATACTTTGCGCTTGGCTTGGGATGACCTTGAAGGCCATATGGACACCCTGCGTCATTTTCGTCAAGCCCATGCTCTGCGTGTGGCTGCTTCAGAGGTGAGCGGTATATTGCCCCTAATGCGGGTTAGTGATTACCTAACTTATATTGCCGAAGTGGTATTGGAGCATGTTCTCGCGCTGGCTTGGGAACAGCTAACTGCGAAGCACGGTTGCCCTAGGCGTGTGGACGGTAGTACGTGTTCTCTGGGCTCGAATAATTCTGACTTCATAGTGGTGGCCTATGGAAAATTAGGTGGTATAGAGCTGGGGCACGGTTCCGATTTAGATTTGGTGTTCATTCATGATGCTGACACTACTTTGTCCACAGATGGCGAGCGCAGCATCGACAACCAAACATTTTATACGCGTCTAGGGCAGCGCATGATTCACATTATGACGGCTCGCATGGCTTCGGGTGAATTGTATGAAGTGGATATGCGTTTGCGACCCTCTGGGAATTCAGGTTTATTGGTGAGCTCACTGGCCGCTTTCGAAAAATATCAAATGAATGAAGCTTGGGTGTGGGAGCATCAGGCTTTAGTGCGCGCCAGAGTGGTGGCCGGAAGCACTGAATTGGGCAGGCGATTTAATACTGTGCGCGCGAGCGTGTTAACACAGCCCAGGGCAATAAAGCCTTTAGTGGCTGAAGTGATTAGCATGAGAAAAAAAATGCGTGAACACCTGGGAAGCCAGTCCAGCTCAAGTGTTTCAGATGAGGGCGTCTTCCATTTGAAGCAAGATGCAGGCGGTATCGTTGATATTGAATTTATGGTTCAATACGCCGTTTTGGCTTGGGCTAATAAAGAGCCGTCATTGGTTCATTTTACCGATAATATTCGTATCCTCGGGGCCTTGGAATCGCTGCAATTTATAGGCGAGAATTTTGTAGTTCAGCTGGTAGAAGCCTATAAGGCATATCGCTCTACCGGCCATCGTTTGACCTTGCAAGGCCAGTCGCTCAGTGTTGAGGCTGAACAATTTTCTGGCGAACGCGAGGCTGTTATACAACTCTGGCAGCAACTATTGCCAGCCGAAATTAATTAGCGGAGCGAAAAGTTTTGGTGGCTGAATATTTTTCGCCCCAAGGCCCCTAACATGAAAATTATCCAAATATTACCTGAGCTTAATTCTGGCGGCGTTGAGCGCGGCACTGTTGAATTCGCACGAGAATTGGTGAAACAAGGGCACGAGTCTATTGTGGTGTCGGCCGGCGGTCGACAAGTCGCGCAACTTGAGCGTGAGGGTTCGCGGCACATTCAAATGCCGGTTCATAAAAAATCACTGAGTTCTCTTTGGCAAGTGCGTCCTTTACGGCGTTTATTCGAAACTGAGCGGCCCGATATTGTGCACATGCGCTCGCGGGTGCCCGCGTGGTTAACCGTCTTGGCGAGCAAAAAAATGTCGCCCGAAAAAAGACCTTTGTTGGTGAGTACCTTTCACGGCATGTACTCTGTGAATGCTTACAGCGCGGTGATGGGAAAGAGTAACCGAGTGATTGCGATTTCTGCGGCCGTGAAAGACTACATTTTAAAAAACTACCCCAATGTTTCAGAAAGCGATATTCGCATGGTACATCGAGGGGCAGATCCCGAGCAATTTCCCTTAGGGTTTCAGGCCAGTGAGGCGTGGCGGGCTAAGATGCTTGCCGAACATCCTCAGCTTAAAGGGCAAAAAATTCTACTTATGCCTGGGCGCCTAAGTCGCTGGAAAGGGCAGTTAGATTTCATTGAATTAATTGCGCAGTTGCGGACGCAAGGTGAGGCTGTTTGTGGTTTAGTCGCAGGCAGTTCAGATGGCGCTAAACAAAACTATGAAGAAGAACTCCGTCAATCGGCTGTTGGTCAAGGAGTGGAAGATCACGTAATTTTCCTAGGTCACCGTACAGACATGACCGAGTTGTACAGCTTTTCTGATATCGTTTTTAACTTGTCGAATCGCCCTGAACCATTCGGCAGAACGGTCACTGAGGCTTTGAGCGTGGGCACACCCGTAGTGGCTTACGATCAAGGTGGGCCTGGAGAAGTGTTAAGAGATTGTTTTCCTGAGGGTTTGAGTGGCCGGGATAATTTACCGAATGTCGTACAGAACGTATTGGCCAAGCCTTCTTCCATACACTTCCACGATAATTACTTATTGTCGACTCAGGTTGAATTAACGCTATCAGTATACAAAGAATTGCTCGCGGATAAATCATGACCGCAGCTTCTTTATTGCTTGGCCCCCAGAGATTGGCATTAACATTTGCTCTGCTCCTGAGTGGAAGTTTTTGGTTGCTGCCGTTTTCTCGTTCTTTTCATTTAGTGCTTCTGGCATTTCTAGGTGTGGCAATTTATCGTGTTTTTGTGACTCCTGTGAGCTTTGTTCTCGAGCCAGCAAAAAAAATATGGCTGCTAGCCAATGCGTGTTTTGCTTTGCCGATGCTAGTCTCGGCCTTTAGCAGTGGAGATTTGGAGAAGCCCCTAACATTTTTTACATTACAATTAATTGTTTGTTTTAGTGGCTTCGTGGTGATTGATGTAAGTCGCAATGAGCTTATGTTGAAATATTTCCATCGAATATCTCTGGCAGTATTGCTTTTTTGGACACTGGATTTATTAATTCAAGTAACGATGGGAGAGGATCTCTTTGGCTTCGCAAACGACCCTAGGCCCGGTATCTATTTTTCAAGTCACTTTAAGTTTGGCTTTTATTATGCGGCACTGAGCCCGCTTTTGTTATTTAATCCAATTTTCTTGCGATGGCCATTGAAATTAACGTTGTTAATATATGTCTTAGTCTTAGCCGTTGTACTTCTCTGTAATACTCGCGCGGCATGGTTGGTGTTTAGTTTTGTGAGCTTTCTTTGGTTTGGGCACCTGCTGCGTCAAGGTCTAGTAAGGGTGAGGCAGCTGGTCTTATTTGTTGCCGGCGTGGCCGCAGTATTTATCGCCCTGTTAACAGAAAATATTGATTTTAAACAGCGTGTCGAGACGCTATTGCCGATGTTGAACAGCATCCATAGTGTGCAAGATGTAATACCGGTTCGCAGTAGTTTGTGGGCTAGTATCGGCAGTATGATTAACGCAAAACCTTGGTTTGGATCGGGTGCCGGAAATTTTGAGACAGCTTATGTTTTATACGCTGATCAGGAACTTGGGCCTGATAAGATATTTCCACACGCCCATCAAGTGATATTAGATATACTGGTTGGCACTGGGGTTTTGGGTTTGGCAGGGTGGTTAATACTTCACGCTGCTTTGTTAAAACTTTGGTTTCAATCGAATAGCCGTTCGCTGGCTTTGCCAATTATTTTAATACCCTTTTTGATGTGGTTTCCTCTAAATACTCACAGAGGCGTTTATACCTCGGAACTTATGCAATTCACTTGGTTGTGGTTGGCTATGGGGATAGGGCTTTTGACTCAAGCTTCTTCGCCCCGCGATGGTTTGTCCTATAAATAGGCCTGGGGCGAATTCGTTTTTTATGGATTCGGCTCCTGCAATAGAGATTTATAAACTCCTATCGTATTCTCAACCATTTTATCTAAACTAAGGTTTTCGCGAGCATAGCTGAAGCTGTCTGCAAAACTTTCTTGAAAATCCTCCGGATTTTGCAACAGTTGCTTTACCGAATTCGCAATCGCCTCAGCGCTGCCTTTTTCGATAATGGCATGATTCGGTAGCAGTGCTTTGGCATTGCCCACGTCAGTTGCTACCACGGGCACTGAGGCCAGCAGGGCCTCAACCATGGCGTAAGGCGCCCCCTCTTTAAAGGAGGGCATCAGCATCAACTTAGCCTGACAAAGATAATCTGCTACTTGTTCGGTATAGCCCACAAAGTGAATATTTTTTAAACCCTCATTTTGCACTTGCTGCTCGAGTGCTGCGCGCTCGGGGCCGTCGCCTATAATGTAAAGGTGAGCATTTAAATTTTTCCAGGCGTCTAAAACGAAATCCAAGCCCTTAATTTTTACCAGGCGACCAATGGTCACAATCGCAGGCTGCTGAAGAGGTATAAGAGGCTCCGAGGGCTGCAAAGGCTGAGTACCATTTTCAACCACATGCCAATTGATATCTGGCTCCGATTCCGCCACCTTATGGCTGACGGCGATACAGGCGTCGAAACGGCGTAAATAAAATGCGCTGGGATTGGTGGTGTTATGGCGTGTGACCACCCATTTAGATTCTTTATAAAATGGTTTCAGTAGCGCCATAATACTGGCGGCTTTACCCGCGTGGGCGTGAATGATGTCGGGCTTTAAGTCTACCAAAATACGTTTTAGTTGAGAGGCTAGAATAAAACTTAGGCGACCTTTACGCGCATCCAGTGCCACAAAAGTAATGGCAGGGTCGAGTCGTTCGCGATATCGAGGGTCGGCTAGCACGCTCACACGACAAGTTTTCAACAGAGTGTTGGCCATTTCAACCACGTGTTTTTCCAGTCCGCCGTCTCCGCGGCTAAGCATGAGTAAACAGATGTGAGGATTTTGGACGTTAATACGATCTCTCCTAAGAATTGGAATCTGTATCTGACTTTAGTTATTTAATGAACGTCGCGATTTTTCGGGTCGATGAATCCGTGAATGCCCCAAGAGCCGCCTGCTTGTTTCTCGGCCAGAAGAGACTTGATTCGTGCCTGCATATTCGCGATTTTTCGGCCCGCCTTCCGGTGTGCCAAAGACCTGAAAACCTTTACTAAGGGGATCATGTCTGACCACCCCAAACCATCGATGACAATAAGGCAGCACTGTTTGTCTGCAAGCTGTTCAACCACAATGTTATGGAGCAGTAAATCTCTGCTGGGTACCGCCAATGCCTGCCAGTGCTCACAAAAGTGAGTGATGCTCTGTTGGATTTCTGGTGTTAACCCCTGCTCCCATAAGTATTGTAGAAGCGTCACCGAAATTTTTCCGTCGGCATCAGTTACCAAGCGGGTAATAATGCCCGGCCCCATATCTGTGTCTACCATGCCGTGGCTGCGAGGAATCATACTGAGTACCTCATCGCCTAGGCGGCTATGTATGTTGCTTAATACATCGTGTTCAATTTGACTGTCATCGAAGCGGCTGAGCGGTTTGAGATTTTTCGGGAAACTTTTTCGCTGGCGCTTTTCAGCGGGAGAAAAATTTGGACGGGCCACTTTAATACACAAGTTCTTGTGCTCAGGATGAACAAAACAAAGTCGATTGCCGCCATTGGCAAAGGGCTTGAGATTGGCGAGCTGGATAGTGGTCATGTGTTTTGCTTAAACCCGAGAGCAGTGATAGTGGTGGGCATTATCGCTAAAGCAAGAAACCCCTGCAAGCGAGTCGCACTCATAACGAGAGTACAGCTTTAGCGACAGCATCGGCTTCTTGCAAGGGAGCTTTCGCCAAAGGTAGGCGGCCGTGTTGGCGCAGCTCGTCTATCGTCGCAAGAACTTTACTCTGCAGTAAAGCTTTTACGCCTCGGGTAATTCTATTCTCTTGCTTAACGGGAACTCGCAATAGGCCAACTTGGGCGCCGGAGCTGAGGCTTTCATACACCATAGACACGCTGTCTTCGCTTACCCAGGCCTGGGTGCACTGAGCTAACTGTGTAGGCAACCACTCTGAATCAGTCTTGGAGGCCGGCACAAATTGGCAAAATTCATTTTCCAGCTCCTGTAATTGAGACTCGAAACTTTGGGGAGTACGCCTAGAGCTAGTGATGAGCCACTGCGTGTCGTCCGGGGATAAAGTTTGCAGGGCGCGCAACTGCGCCAGCATATCGTCATTGTTCCAATCGTAGTGTTTTGAAGGACCGCCAACCATCACAAGGGCACTTGAGGGCTTGTCAGGACTCAATTCCGCACGAATATTGGGACTTATTTTATTTAGCACTCCCTGAGTTTGAATCACATTTCGGGCCGAAAATTCTCCATCGTGTAGCGGCACCACACAGAGGTCGAACCAAGACATAGGAAGTGATGGTCGCATTAGCACCACTAGCTTCGCCCGACAGAGCCAGCGTAACCTCAGGCTTAGCCAATGGGTGCGATGACCGCAGCACAGTATAAAATCGGGCTTTGTCTGCCCTTTGAGCAGGCTTTTGGCTTGCCATAATTGTCGAGAGCGCTCGGCTCTTGAACTGCCCATCTCAATCCATCGAAGCTCAATGCCCTGTGCGCAGGCCAGAGCTCTACTCAGTGCATTCGCTAAGCCTTGCAGTTGGTTGCGGTGGCCGGGTTTGTTATCGGTCACCGCCCAAAGGATAGGTAATTGTTTCTCTGTGGCAGGCATATGGAGTGGTTTTCCTCAATTTCTGGGAAGTTTACGTGAAACTAGACCGCCTTACCCCCTAATTGCCTGATATTATAAGGGCCTTTTGTGAATAGTGCGGAAACCCTTCATGAGTGAACAACCCTCTCAGCCAAATTTAGCGAGTGAACTTCAGGGCAATGATGCGAGCCCTTCGGCGAGTAGTATTGTTGTCTACAAGCGTTTGCTGGCTTACGTTCGAGCACACTGGCTCAGTTTTTTGGTGGCCACGCTCGGTTTCGCTGTTTTTGCCGCATCGCAGCCTGCGCTAGCGCAAGTTATGGAATACTTGATCAACGCCATAGAAACCAATGAACCCTCAGAGCGCTACCGTATTCCACTGGCCATAGTGTTGATCTACATAGTACGCGGGATAGGTTCTTTTGTGGGTAACTACTGCATGGCCCGAGTTTCATTGGGCATAGTGCATACCCTTCGGGTGGAGTTGTTCAATAGCTTAACCTCCATGCCCAGTAGTTACTTTGACGCACAGGGTTCTGGCCATCTCATCTCGCGCATTACCTTCAACGTTAACCAAGTGACCGTGGCGGCAACAGACGCCCTGAAAGTGTTGATTCGCGAAGGCCTAACCGTTATTGGTTTACTCGTGTTTTTGTTTTATAAGGACTGGCGCCTCACCATGGTATTTTTGCTTATAGCGCCCCTAATTGGCATTTTGGTAGTGTTTGTGGGTAAGCGTTTGCGCAAGCTGGCATCAAGAATTCAAGTCACCATGGGTAACGTGACCCAAGTGTGTAGCGAAATGATCAACGGCTATAAAGTAATGCGCAACTTTGGTGGCGAGCGCTACGAGCGTGAGCGCTTTCAGCAGGCCAGCGACATGAATACCCTGCAAAATATGAAACTGGCCACAACCGTTGCCGCCAACACGCCAACCTTACAATTTATTGTCGCGGCCGCCCTAGGCGTTTTGGTCTACCTGGCCATGACCTTCATGGACACCACCAACCCCGGGGCCTTTGTCACCTACATTACTGCAGCAGGTCTCATTCCCAAGCCGCTTCGCCAGCTCAGTGGTGTCGTTGGAAAAATACAGAAAGGCGTTGCCGCCGCCGACAGTATTTTCGAGCAGCTAGACGCCCCGTCAGAACAAGACACCGGCACCTACACTGCTGATCGAGTTCAGGGTCGAGTGAATATTCGCCAAGTGTCCTATGCCTATGCAGGTGCAGAGAAAAAAGTTTTGAATGACATTAACCTCAACATTGAGCCAGGAGAGACTGTGGCTTTAGTGGGGCGGTCAGGCAGTGGTAAATCTACCTTGGCGAGTTTGATTGCCCGCGCTTACAGGTTACAAGACGGAGAAATACAGCTCGACGGCCACTCTATTAGTGATTATCGATTGGATAACCTGCGCGCTCAATTTGCCTTGGTTGACCAAAACGTAACCCTGTTTAACGATACCGTAGCGCGCAACATTGCCTATGGCACTTTGCAGAACTGTTCAGAGCAAGCTATCCGTGCCGCGGCAGAAGCGGCACACGCTTGGGAATTTATACAAGCCCTGCCCGAAGGCCTGAACACCGTACTCGACGAAGACGGTCGGAGTTTGTCAGGTGGGCAGCGACAGCGCTTAGCCATCGCTCGCGCATTGTTAAAAGACGCGCCGGTATTGATTTTGGATGAAGCCACCTCAGCTCTGGACGCCGAGAGCGAGCAACACATTCAAGAAGCCATGGATGAAGTTATGAAAGAGCGCACCACCCTCGTCATAGCGCACAGACTTGCCACCATAGAAAAAGCCGATAAAATTGTCGTGATGGAAGACGGCTGCATCGTAGAGCAGGGAGACCATCAAAGCCTGCTGGCCAAAGCGGGCGTTTACGCACGTTTGCACGCATTACAATTTAGGGACGCTTAACACCTATGCGCGTGTTTTACAGCTTCCTATTTTACCTACTGCTGCCCATCGTCGTATTGCGCCTGTATTGGCGCGGTCGCAAAGCGCCCGCCTATCGATTGCGCTGGAGAGAGCGATTTGGTTTTGTCGCTAGTGACCTGCCTTCCGCCGCAGAGCTTCCCGTTATCTGGCTTCATGCCGTATCCGTCGGTGAGTCTGTTGCAGCCTTGCCGCTAATAGAACAATTATTGCAGCGCTACCCAAACCATCGCCTGCTCATAAGCACCAGCACTCCCACCGGTTCAGCTCAAGTCAAAAAAAGCTTAGGCAATCGCGTATGGCACAGTTACGCACCCTACGACCTTCCCGACAGCGTCTATCGTTTTCTCAATCGCGTTCGCCCGGAAATAATGATTATCATGGAAACCGAATTGTGGCCCAACACCATCGCCGCCTGCGCAAAACGAAATATTCCCGTGGTACTAGCCAACGCCCGTCTCTCCGAAAAATCCGCCAAAGGCTATGGGCGACTCAGCAGCATCAGCCACGAAATGTTACAGAACCTCTCCTACTTAGCCGGTCAGCATGAAGACGACCAGGCACGCTTTATTGCGCTAGGTTTACCCGCCGAGCGCAGCCAAGTCACCGGCAACATAAAATTTGACCTGACTCGCAGCAAAGAACTACTCAGCACCGCTGCAAGCTTAAAAACCCAGTGGAGTTGCCATGGAGAACGAATCGTTTTTCTAGCCGCGAGCACACATCGCGGCGAGGACGAACAAATACTGACCGCCTTCGCCGCTGCCCGCAAAGCCTGCCCACGACTATTACTCGTATTAGTTCCCCGTCACCCCGAGCGCTTTGAAGAAGTATTAAGCCTAAGCCGCCGCCAATTCTCACAAGTCAGTTGCCGCAGCCTGGAAGAAGACACAAATCCCGCAAATACGCCCGAGCAAGCCATCGTCGTTGCTGACACCATGGGTGAAATGATGTCCTTACTTGGCGCCAGTGACATAGTGTTCGTAGGTGGAAGCCTCGTGCCCAGCGGCGGTCACAACATGATCGAGCCCGCGCATTGGGGTTTGTCCATCTTATCTGGGCCTAGCCTTTACAACTTTGCCGAAGCCTCACGCTTATTACAGCAGGCTGGTGCAATGAAGGTAATTTCCGAACAAAAAGCCTTTGAGCAAGAGCTCAGCAAATTATGTTTAGAGCCTGAGACTCGATTGGCCATGGGTAAGCGTGCAATGTCAGTGGCGGAGAGTAACAGAGGTGCACTGGATAAGTTGCTAGCGATAATAGATAAAATAATTCGTTAAAATAATTTCCGATTGGACTTGTTGTTCTTGTTAAGTGTGCAGAAGTAGAGGATCGAGAGGGCTCGAGGCCAGGCGGCTTTAAGAGCTTGCGCCTGGCCTCGAGCCCTACAGCCCTCTCGAGCCTCGGGGTTACTCGTAGCTACTACGCAAAACCTGCTTCCCACCATCCAACCACTGCGTCAACTGATGAATATCTTCAGGCGTTAAATTACCCGCGACCTCCTTCAGCTTCAGCATACTGATCACATAATCATATCGAGCATTATCATAATTGCGTTGAGCCTCATACACCGATCGTTGCGAGATCAGCACATCCACCAAATTGCGAGTGCCCACCTCATAGCCAGCTTGAGTCGCCTCCAAAGCACTGCGAGTAGAAACCGTAGTTTGCTTGCGCGCCTTCACCTGAGCCACATCGGTAGATACCGTCAAATGCAGCGAGCGTGCGGCTTGAATGATATCGCGCTGAGTTTTGTTATAAACCTCTTGGCTTTGCATATGCTGCTGATAGGCCTGACGGCGTTGAGCAGAAGTGCGACCGCCAGAATAAAGAGGTACCGATAAAGTCAGCCCCACATATTCATTGTCAGTACTCGTATCAAAACTCGAACCAAAATTCACCCCGTCCTCATCGCTCTCTTGATAGCGAGCAGAAGCCGTTAACGTAGGGTAATGCCCCGCCTTCTTAGCTCGAGCATTTTGACGAGCAGACTCCGCCGCCAGCTTAGCCGTTTTCAAACCGTAGTTATTTTGCAGCGCAAACTCAACCCACTCATGACGAGCTGCAGGTTCCGGAGATACCACAGGAAACTCATCTAAAATTGGCGCAATAGCATTGTGTGACTGCCCAGTTAGCACCTCAAGTGCCTCATAGCTAATGCCTAAATTACCCTGAGCTCCCAACTTAGTGGCGACGGCGCCGTCATAAGCCGCTTGGGCTTCATGCACATCAGTGATGGCCGTCAAACCCACGTCAAAGCGCTGGCGAGTTTGCTCCAGTTGATGAGACAAAGCCTTCTCTTCCGCCGTGGCCGTTTCCAGATTATCAATTGCGCGTAGAGTATTAAAATAGGCCTCTGCCACACGCACAATCAAATCTTGTTGGTCTGCACTGTATTGGGCTTCTGCTTGTTTGCTTTGCGCCTTACCTTGTTGGTAGCCGAACCAAGCCGACATATCAAACAACGGTTGGCTCAAGCTGACCGTCCAACCTGTTTGCTCTGTGTCGCTGCTGGATGAGCTGAGACTGACCACGTTCAAGTTATTCGTACGGTCTAAAGTGTTCGACGTATAGTCAATAGAAGCACTAATTTGTGGCAGTAGACCAGACAGGCCTAAGGCATAAGCTTCTTTACTGGCCATATACGCCGCGTGGTCAGCTTTTAGCTGGTGGTCATTTTCAAGCGCCAAATTGTACACTTCGGCCAAAGTTTCCGCTTGTAGAGTACTGGAAAACCCCGCAGCAATAGTGAGTGAAAGTGCCCATGGAAGGGTAAGTTTACGTGGCAGTGACATATCCTGGTCCTGTGTTCTTTTGCAATACTGTCCATTGCAATCAGTGATGATGGCGTACTTTAGAAAAACGGCGTGCACCCTAGGCGCGCGCACATTGTATCTGTTTAGCCCTAACTTGCTAACTGTTGCTAGCTAACGCTTATTTGCAAGATCATGGAAGCCCCAAACGGCTGAAACCGCTTGAGCTCAAGGTGAAGTGAGTATATCAGCAAAATTTCTAAGGCCGGAGTGGCCTTAGACTAAGAATTGTAAAGAAATCTAACGCTAAGCAATGGCGTCCACGATTGTTTGCTCAGGACCGCTGGCAATGTCTTGAAAGGCTTGAATAGCGTCACTTGAGCCACCGTTGTTAGCGGCACTGGGTGTATTGCCACTCTCAGGTTCAGGCTCAGCACTGGGCTCTGTAGCTTGGGCCGGTGCAGTTTGAGCGGCCAATGAAGAGGCTTGCAGGCTTTGAGCCTCAGGTGAAATACTGACAGAGTCGACACTTGGCGGAGCTGGAGTAATAGCAGGCGTGGGCGCAGCAGGGGCCGTTTCGGGCTGAATTGGTGCTGACTCGGTGGGGAGTATTTGCTTGATCGTGCCCGACGGGTCGGGGGCTGAAGGTAAAATTTCCATAAAATGAGTCCTCTGTGGCTAGCTAGTATAGCTGTAAAAACGTTGTTTTTTTAATCACTAAGCGTCATTTTCTAGACGGAGTGCTCATAAACGACTCGAATTGTGGCTGCTTAGGCTATAACGCCCATCCTATTCTAGTATTTCGCGCTGACATTCGAGACACTAGAACCCTTCCTTTCATCTCTCTGGTTCAACTATGTTACTCACTCAATGGCGAAGCGTGCTCATACCTTGCTTGCTTGCTGCACTTTGTTCATTTTTAAGCCTGTCTGGAAATGCCTCTTTTGAGAAAGACCCCAACTATCTGGGCAGTGAAGTTTGTGCAGGCTGTCATGAGGAACAGCATAAGCTTTGGAAGGGCTCCCATCACGATTGGGCGATGAAACCTAGCAATGAACAGTCTGTATTGGGTGATTTTAATAATGTGAGCTTCGAGCATTACGGTGAGAAAACGGAGTTCTCTCGTCGCGACGATGAATATTTTGTCAAAACTTTGAACTCAGCAGGAGACGTGGAAACGTTTAAGGTGGCCTATACCTTTGGTTTCTATCCTCTTCAACAATATTTGATTCCTTTTCCAGATGGTCGCCTGCAAGCTCTGTCGGTAGCCTGGGATAGCCGGCCGATGAGTGAAGGCGGGCAGCGCTGGTTTCACCTATACCCTGATGAAGCTATTCCTGCTGATGATGTGCTGCACTGGACGGGCCCCTATTTTACTTGGAATACTCGCTGCGCCGATTGCCATTCAACGAATTTAAAACGCAATTACAAGGCCAGTGATAACAGCTTTAACAGCACTTGGTCTGAAGTTAATGTGGGCTGTGAAGCTTGTCATGGCCCAGGAAAAAAGCATGTTGAGCGAGCGCGAAAGCAGGGAGCCCAGGCACCTGGAAGGCTCAACTCTGTCAGCGCTGTGGGGCAGTGGCTGCACTCTCAAGACGCGGATACGGCGAAACTTTCAGCCCCCTTGCAGGGCACATCTCCGGCATCGGCGAAGGAGCAAGTGGCTATGTGTGGTTCCTGTCATTCTCGTCGAGCGGTGATTGAGGATTTCAATAAACCCGGTGATTTTCACGACCAACACCATTTGCAATTGCTTGACCCTGGCCTCTATTACGCCGATGGGCAAATTCAAGATGAAGTGTATGTGCTGGGGTCGTTCTTACAGAGCAAGATGTATCACCAAGGTGTGGTTTGCTCTAACTGCCATGAACCCCACAGTTTACGTTTACGGGCAGAGGGTAATGGTGTGTGTGCGCAGTGCCATAAACCCCAGGTTTTTGACCGCAAGGAGCATCACCATCACCCTGAAGGCGTTGGCAGCCAGTGTGTCAATTGTCATATGCCAGAAACAACTTATATGGTGGTGGACCCTCGGCGCGATCACAGCATACGAGTACCCCGGCCCGACTTGAGTGATGTTACAGGCGCGCCTAATGCGTGTATTCAATGTCATGATAAGCAAGATAACCAATGGGCGGCTAAGGCCTTGGCCACTTGGCTTGAGCCTAGCGGAAAGGAGCTACCCAGCCATTATGGGGAGGCTTTTGCAGCGGCGCGGGCGGGAGAACCAGGCAGTGATGTTGGTTTGATGCGCTTGATTATGAATACGGCGTACCCAGAGCTGGTGAGAGCCAGTGCCCTTACTCACTTGCCACTTTCGGCCGAGGCTGTGCTGGCGGCACAAACCAAGTTGAGTGACGACTCCCCATTATTGAGGTACGCGGCAATAAACCTGCTCGAGTCTTTGCCGATGGGGCAGCGAGTGGAGGATTTGTTTCCTTTGTTGGACGACCCTGTTTTGAGTGTGCGAACTGAGGCCGCGAGAGTGTTGGCGGGCGCGGAGTCTCTATCGCCTGCACAGCGTACAATCTTAGATGAGGTTGTTGCTGAATACCGAGCTGTGCTGATGTTGTATGAGGGCACCGCAAGTGGTCAGCTCAATCTTGGCGGGCTGGCCCTAACTCTTGGGCAGAGCGTGGAGGCCGAAATGGCCTATAAACGGGCGCTGGTATTAGACCGGTATTCGCTGGGAGCGCGTTTGAATTTGGCTGATTTATACCGCAGTCAGAAAAAAGATGCGGCCGGAGAAGTGCTGTTGAGAGAGGCAATTGATGTGCTGCCGGCGGCGGCTGAGCCTTGGCACGCTTTAGGTTTGCTGCTGGTGCGTGAGAAGCGTTACGAAGAGGCGTTGAAGGCACTGCAAAAGGCAGCAAACTTGGCGCCGGACAACATGCGCTTTATCTATATTTATGCTGTGGCGGCAAACTCTTTAGGTGATATTGCCAATGCTTTAGTCGCGCTGGAGAGGGTTGTTCAGCGAGAACCGCACAATATTGATGCGCTCTCTAGTTTAGTAGATATCTATTATCGTCAGGGCGAGTCAGCAAAGACGCTGGAGCATGGGGAGGTTCTGCTGCAACTGACACCTGAAAACAGGTCGTTGCAGCAGCTGGTGGACTATTTACGTAGCAGTGGGCGCCAGTGAAATACACCTAGTAACAATACCCAGATAAAATCCACGGGTGTGGCGCGGCCAATCAGTTTCAAGCCTTTGTACATTACTGCGAATTCAATGGTGTGTATCAAGATTAAAATGAGACCCACGTTCATGATGTTTGGGCTCCACGAGCCGCCAATGGGGGTGATTATATTGACGGTAAATACGACCCAAAATCCTAGGATAAAATAGCGGTTTACTGCGTTAAACATTTTCATTGATAGCGCCTCTTCTTATTGTTAGTGCTCTCTGGCAATAATTGAGCTGTGATTATGCAGGGATTTTAAGGGCTGTGCTTGACTTGCTGCGCCAGTGGTCGACGGTTTTATTCGTGGCATTTGATGTTATGCTTCGAGCTACATGAAAAACGCGGCCCTCCTTGGCCGGGTTGGCGAGGAGACTATGAAGCCGCGTTACAAAGTTGATTTACCGGGTCAGTTGGCGCTTTGCGAAGCAAATTTTTTGCGCCTGATGAAATTGCTACCCGAGTTGCGCAGTCGCGATGAGCGCGAATTTGCCTTGCCCATGCACAAGCACGATGGCAAAACGGGCCTGCGGGTGTTAATTACTGTAGAAGATCGCGCGCCCTATACAACCACGATATTAGTGTCTCATCCGGATGCTAAAGCCTTGGAAAACATAGCGGGCCTGTCTCATCAGGCGCTTATGATGCCAGACTTACGCGTTCGGCTTTACCACGATGCCTCTATGGCAGAGGTGTTGAGCTGGCAGCAACACCGAGGCATTAAGCCTCGCTACGATTATCCCAATGACCAGATGTATCAACGCGATGAAAAAGCGCAGCTCAACAAATTTCTCGGCGAATGGCTCAGCTACTGTTTAGAACAGGGCCGCTCGTTGCAAAGCCCCATTAGCCTAGTGGGCTAGGAGGGGCGTAATTGCCTATGGAACGCTCGTGAACGCGCAGACGCAAGACCCCACTCAAATCATCAAATTGCTACACATTACCGACCCCCATTTGGGCGGAGCGCCGGGTGAGCGTTTGATGGGTCTAGACACGGACGAGAGTCTGCAAGATGTGCTGCAGTTAATGCAGCCAATGACCCGGCAGGCCCATCATATCGTCGCGACAGGTGATATTAGTGGTGGGGGTGATGCGACAAGCTATCAGCGTTTTTTGAATACGCTGGGCCAGTACACGTCATTGCCGATCAGTTGGCTGCCAGGTAATCATGATAGTGCTGCGGCCATGGCAGCGGTTGATGCCGTGGCACGAGAACCCCTTGTTGAGCTCGGTAACTGGCTGCTGATCCTGCTTAATACCGGTGACCCTGGAAAGATTCCAGGCTACCTTGCCCCAAGTGAATTAGCGATATTGGAGCGATCACTTAAGCAGCACCCAAATCGACCCACGCTGGTGTTTTTACACCACCACCCAGTCCCTTTGGGTAGTGAATGGCTGGACGGTACAATGCTTCGGAATGCCGATGCGCTGTTTGCTATATTGAGCCAGCACGATCAGGTTAAGGCTCTGAGTTGGGGGCATGTGCATCAAGAATATAGCGGTGAACGGGAGGGTATTATGCTGTTAGCGACACCCTCCACTTGCATTCAATTTGCGCCGAGTGAGGCCGAATTCACCTTAGACCACAAAATGCCCGGTTTCCGTTGGTATCATTTACACCCAGATGGGCACATTGAAACCGAAGTGCAGCGGGTAGCTAAGAAATCTTATGGTATTGATTTCAGTTCTGGAGGCTATTAAGCCAGTGCAAATACGGTTAATCTCCCTTGCTATACCACTAGATTTTTGACCCTGTTGTTTCGGATACCCAAGATTAATGCCAGCACTGATTTATATTCACGGTTTTCTCAGTTCACCCTTGTCTCACAAAGCACAGCAAGTGGGCGAATGGCTAGGGGAATCACGCCCAAATATCGCCTATCACTGTCCGATGCTAAGTGCCTACCCCGATGAGGTGCAGAGCAGTCTAGAGCAATTGGTGGAGTCGCTATTGCCCGGGCCTGTCTATTTAATGGGCAGTTCCATGGGGGGTTTTTGGGCGACTTATCTAGCAGAGAAATACGATTTACCCGCTGTATTGATTAATCCAGCGGTAAGGCCCACTTCTTTAATGCCAAAATATATAGGGCTTCTGCTAAAAAACTACCACACAGAAGATACCTACACTTTGGGCTCGAGAGATATTGAAACTCTAGCGAAAATAGAGGCCCACAGTCCCCAACGCCTTAATAATTATTGGTTGTTGAGCCAAACCGGTGACGAGACTCTAGACTATCAACTAGGGGTGGATTACTACCGGGGCTGCCGACAAACCATTGAAGAGGGCGGCGATCATGGTTTTGAAC
>Ga0209826_1000692_pt1 | contig 23961 bp, 22 predicted proteins | sample GOMGulsemesocosm_5_FD_184637 | JGI IMG/M metagenome (GOLD analysis project Ga0209826, IMG submission 184637) | Methane-oxidizing microbial communities from mesocosms in the Gulf of Mexico - GOM15C Gulf of Mexico (SPAdes) (version 2) | ecosystem: Environmental > Aquatic > Marine > Cold seeps... | reverse complement strand
TGATTTCAGTAGCTGCAGCGGCAAGTACGCTTTGATTGTTAGCCGTTGGAACAGCTTTGTTGTCGAAAGTTTGAAGGATGGCGCTCTGGATACGTTGCGTCGTCACGGTATTGCCGACGATCAAGTCACCGTTTACTACGCTCCGGGCGCTTTTGAGTTTCCGTTAGTGGCAAAAAAGCTAGCCGAGAAGGGTGAGTTTGATGCAATTATCGCGCTGGGCGCGGTGATTCGCGGCGGTACACCGCACTTTGAGTATGTCGCGGGTGAATGCACGAAGGGCTTGGCTCAGGTTGGTATGGATGCTGGCGTGCCGGTTACCTTTGGCGTGTTGACTGTGGATTCCATCGAGCAGGCTATTGAGCGTTCTGGCACTAAAGCCGGTAACAAGGGTGTTGAGGCCGCAGCGACGGCGTTGGAAATGGTATCCCTGCTGAATAAGCTTTGATATTGATTTGCTTGTTCACACGTTTATTTAATAATTTAGAAATATTACAAGAGTAGCTAGGCATGATAGTAACCCCAGCGGCACGCCGCAAAGCTCGACACTACGCGATGCAAGGTCTGTATCAATGGCAGATGGCGGGCAACGCTTTGAACGCTATCGAAGCCGAGTTTCATGCCGACAATAATATGGAGCACGTCGACACGGAATATTTCCGTGAATTGCTGCACTCAGTACCGCAGCAGCTCGATGAGTTGGAAGTTATCTTTAATACGCATATGAAACAGCGTGAGCTTGATGAGCTAGACCCTGTGACCCAGGCTCTGTTGCGTATGGCAACCTATGAGCTGAAGTCGCGAGTCGACGTGCCTTACCGTGTGGTGATTAACGAAGCGGTTGCCTTGGCAAAGAAGTTTGGGGCCACGGACAGTCACAAGTTTGTTAACGGTGTGCTCGATCGCGTTGCAATGGAGTTACGTGCTGTTGAAGTGGGTGCGGCTAAGTCCTGAAATTAGGTCTCGGCTTGCTGGAAGCGATAGATATACGTTAGCTGTTCATTGGCACCGAGGCGTCTCCTCGGTGCCGCAAGAAGGCATCTGGTATGGCTGTTGGTGAGTTTGAACTGATCGAAGAATACTTCCGCCAGGGAGGTGGGGCGCCCGGTGTTGTGCAGGGTATCGGTGACGACTGTGCCCTGTTGCAGGTCCCTGAGGGCCGACAGTTGGCCGTTTCCATGGACACGCTGGTTGGCGGCATTCATTTTCCTAAAAATGCCGACCCAGAACTGATTGCTGAGCGAGCGCTGAGGGTCAATTTAAGTGATTTAGCCGCTATGGGGGCGGAGCCACTTTGGTTCACCCTTGGGCTGACATTGCCTGAAGCGGATAAACAATGGGTTAAGGGTTTTTCTCAGGGGCTGTTTCGCGTCGCCAACGAGTACAACATTGCTTTGGTGGGTGGGGATACCACCAAAGGGCCGCTGGCTATGACGATCCAAGTGCACGGATCAATAGAGCCGGGTCGGGCTTTGTTGCGCAGCGGTGCGCAGCCGGGTGACTTGGTTTTTACCACCGGTTGTGTCGGTGATGGCGCTGGAGCGTTGGCCGTCATCAAGCAGGAGCTGGAAGTCGGTAAGTCGGCCTTTAATTACTTTATGCAGCAGTATTATCGCCCGATGCCTCAGCTTGCCTCTGGGCGTTTGTTGACGGAGGTGGCCTCGTCGGCGATTGATATCTCTGACGGCCTGCTGGCCGACTTGGGGCATATTTGTACCGAGAGTGGGGTGGGTGCTGAGTTGCGACTTGAGCAGTTACCTCTGTCTGATCCATTGAGGAAACTCGTGCCGCGGGAACAGGCTTTTGATTGGGCGCTGGCTGGCGGTGATGATTATCAACTGTGTTTTACGGTACCGAAGCAGTCCTTGCCGCGCTTAGAGCGGCTGGTTGATCAGCATAAACTTGAAGCTCACCATATTGGCGAGTTGGTGCAGGGCTCGGGTATTACCTGCCTGCATAATGGAGAGTTACTTGAGTTGGGCTCCCACGGTTACCAGCACTTTTAATGGACGACTTGAATAAGCGACTAAGTCAGTAGATGAATACACCTTCCGCGTTGACATTGATTAAACAGCCGATCCACGGCTTGGCATTTGGCTTTGGTTCGGGTCTGTCTCCAAAGGCGCCGGGTACCATGGGTACTTTGGTGGCGATCCCGCTGTATCTGTTGCTGCTGCAGTTGTCGCCTATGTGGTACCTCGCAGCAGTGGTTTTGAGTTTTATCGCGGGTGTGTACATTTGCCATGTGTCCGCCAAGGATCTAGGGGTGCACGACCACCCCGGCATCGTTTGGGATGAGTTTGTCGGCTACTGGATCACCATGATCGCAGCGCCGGCTGGCTGGCTTTGGATCGTGATTGGCTTTGTGTTGTTTCGTATTTTTGATATTGCTAAACCATGGCCAATCGGTTGGTGCGATAAACACGTACACGGTGGCTTCGGCATAATGATTGATGATGTATTGGCGGGTTTAATGGCTCTGGGCGTTATGCAAATCATGGCTTATTGGTGGCTGTAGCCGTTTCTTGGGTTGTGATTGTTTGAGCGATTTACAAGCAGCTTATACGTAGGAGGCGTTCAGTGGTTCGTTATTGTTTTGCTGTGTGTTTGTTATTGCTCGGCTCGGCCGCTGTGGCGACCACCGTTGAAGTGAAGGGCCTGTTCGGCGGCAGTGCTTTGCTGGTCATTGATGGGCAGCGGAAGTTGTTAAAGCAGGGGCGTAGTCATGCCGGTGTGCTACTCATTTCGGCGAATAGTCGTGAGGCAGTGGTTGAATTTGATGGTGCGCGACACCATCTAGGTGTTTCGAAGCGAATTTCGTCGCGTTATACCGAAGCGCAAAACAATGAAGTGCGTTTGGCTCAAGGTTACGGTGGCCATTATGTGACGCCGGGGCGTATTAATAATCGCCCTGTCACCATGATGGTTGATACGGGAGCGACGGCAGTTGCTATGAGCTTGCCGCAGGCAAAAGCACTGGGGCTTGATTACCGTAACGGTGACAAGACCACGGTGAGTACCGCGAGCGGGCTTAGTAATGCTTACCGTGTGATTTTACCGTCAGTGACGGTCGGCACGGTGACTGTGAATAATGTTGAAGCGTTGGTGAATATGAGTGATTACCCAAAGACAATTTTATTGGGTAATAGTTATTTGGGTCGAGTCGCTATGTCGGTCGACCAGGGTGTGTTGGTCTTGCAGTCTAAGTTGTAGATTGGGGCACCGGGCAGGTTTTAGTAAGTATTGATGCGTGATGGCGTCAAACTCTCAGAATTAAAGAAAGGCAGTCAGTATTGCTGGCTGGAAAGAGGTTAACGTGTGACCGTACGCTACATTGAGTCTTCTAAGTTGCCGACCCCTTGGGGCATTTTTGAGATGCACGGCTTTGAAGATAGCGATAAGGATAAAGAGCACGTTGTGCTGAGCATGGGTGATCTTAGTGGTGATCAGCCGGTACTGGCGCGCGTTCATTCTGAGTGTTTGACGGGCGATGCGTTGTTCAGCTTACGCTGCGATTGTGGTGCGCAGTTACAGGCCGCGATGCACCGTATTGCAGTGGAGGGGCGCGGGTTGATTTTCTATTTGCGTCAAGAGGGTCGTGGTATTGGTTTACTGAATAAGATCCGCGCCTATAAACTGCAGGATAAGGGGGCGGATACGGTTGAGGCCAATGAGCAGCTGGGTTTCGCTGCAGACATGCGTGACTACTCTATATTGAGTCCGATGTTGGAACACTTGGGGATTACGCGCGTTAAATTAATGACCAATAATCCACGTAAAATAAAAGCCTTCCGAGACTTGGGAATTGATGTGGTTGAGCGTTTATCGCACCAGCCAGGCCGCAACCCACACAACACGAAGTACCTAGCCACAAAGAAGGGCAAGTTGGGGCACATGCTTGAGGCTGGTGACGATACGGTGGCGGACGACAGTTAGCGGCTGACGCTAGTCGAGTATAGAAAGCCGAGCCACGCTCGGTTTTTTTGGGTCAAAAAAACCCGCTGCCGTAAAGGTGCGGGTTTTTTATTGCGCCAACTGAGCGAGATTACATGCCCAGCTTCTTTTCTAGGTAGTGGATGTTGACACACCCTTCGGCGAACCCGGCATCGCGTACCAGCTCTGCTTGCAGCGGAGCGTTGGTGCGAATACCTTCAATTACCAGCTCATCCAGCGCGTTGCGCATGCGCTGTAGGGCGATCGCGCGTGTTTCACCGTGGGTGATGATCTTGGCAACCATTGAGTCGTAGTGGGGAGGCACTGTGTAGCCGCTGTAGAGGTGTGAATCCACGCGAACACCCAAACCGCCTGGCGCGTGGAAGGTGGTGACCTTACCTGGGCATGGCATAAAGGTTTTCGGGTCTTCGGCGTTGATGCGACACTCGAAGGCGTGGCCTTGGAGGTGAATGTCGTCTTGGGTAACCGACAACTTCTCTCCAGCGCACACACGAATTTGCTCTTTGATCAGATCGAAGTTGCTGATCATCTCTGAAACAGGGTGCTCTACCTGAATTCGCGTGTTCATCTCGATAAAGTAGAAGCGACCATCCTCGTAGAGGAACTCGAAGGTGCCGGCGCCACGGTAGCCAATTTCAATACAGGCGTCGACACAGGACTTGTAGCAAGCCTCGCGCACGTCGTCTGGAATGCCGGGTGCCGGTGCTTCTTCGAGAACCTTTTGATGGCGACGCTGCAGTGAGCAGTCGCGATCACCAAAGTGCACCGCGCTGCCTTGGCCGTCGCTCATCACCTGAACTTCGACGTGGCGCGGGTTCTGCAGATATTTCTCCATGTATACCGTGTCATCACCGAAGCCAGCCAGTGCTTCGGCTTTGGTGATGCGGATGGAGTTCATCAGTGCTGATTCAGTGTGCACCACGCGCATGCCGCGACCACCGCCACCAGAGGCTGCTTTGATAATCACGGGGTAGCCGATCTCGCGGCCGTGCTTCATGCATGCTTCGGCGTCGTCGGTCAGCGGGCCGTCAGAGCCGGGTACGGTTGGTACGCCGGCTTTCTTCATGGCTTCAATGGCGCAAACTTTGTCGCCCATTAGGCGGATAACGTCTGGATCTGGACCGATAAAGGTAAAGCCACTTTTCTGCACTTGTTCAGCGAAATCTGCATTTTCTGCGAGAAAACCATAGCCTGGGTGTACCGCTACGGAATCGGTTATCTCCATGGCGCTGATGAGGCGTGGAATATTCAGGTAGCTTTCGGCCGAAGAGTTGGGGCCGATACATACTGACTCGTCTGCCAGGCGCACGTGCATGAGATCGCGGTCAGCTTTCGAGTGAACCGCAACCGTTTTAATGCCCAGCTCTTTGCAGGCACGCAAAACCCGCAGGGCAATTTCGCCACGGTTGGCGATCAAAATTTTATCAAACATGGTCAGTCCTCTGATTCGTTAGGATCGTCTGGGGTTGCTTAGACGATGGTGATCAGAGGCTGATCAAACTCAACGGGCTCGCCGTCTTCAGCCAAGATGGCTTCGATAACGCCAGCCTTGTCAGCTTCAATTTGATTCATCATTTTCATTGCTTCAACGATGCAGATGACGTCGCCGACTTTAACGTGTTGGCCTACCGCAGCAAATGCGGGTGAACCTGGGCTTGGCGCCGAGTAGAAAGTGCCGACCATTGGCGATTTAATAATGTGGCCTGACAGGGCTTGGCTTTCTTTCTCAGCAGCAGGCGCGGCAGTTGCGGTAACAGGGGCAGCAGCAGGCGCGGCCATCACCTGTGGGGCGGCCATCATCTGTGGCATGGCGTTCATAAGGTGGGCGGTGCCACGACTGATGCGAACTGACTCTTCGCCCTCTTTGATTTCGAGCTCGCCGATATCTGACTCTTCGAGCAGTTCAATCAGCTTTTTAATCTTGCGAATGTCCATTGTAATATTCCGGTAGTTATTTATTTGAGCCTGTCGGCCTTATTAATTGTTTTGGGTGTTCTTAATTCGGGGTTAGCTGCTCAAGCGCTGCCTGTAGTGCCAGGGTGTAGCTGTGAGCGCCAAATCCACAGATCACGCCGTGGGCGAGGTCTGAAAAATAAGAGTGCTGACGAAAGGCTTCGCGGCTGTGCACGTTGGAAAGGTGGACTTCAATAAAGGGGATGTTGACACCCGCTAACGCATCACGCAGCGCAACGCTGGTGTGGGTGAATGCGGCAGGGTTGATAATGATGAAGTCTATGCCTTCTTGGCGTGCGTCATGAACTCGGTCGATGAGCTCATATTCGGCATTGCTCTGCAGTGTTTGCAGGTGGTGGCCGTGTGCGCGGCAAAGTTCGCCCAGTTGATTGTTGATGTCGTTTAGCGTTGTCGCGCCGTAGATCTCGGGTTCGCGGGTGCCCAGCAGGTTTAGATTGGGGCCATGAAGGACCAGAATCGAGGCCATGGTGGTTCCTTTGGTGGAGGCTCTAAGGGTGTTTGGCGCGGTGTTAGGTGGCGAATCGCACAATCGAGACTGAGTTTGCCTCAAATTAATGAAGGTGTCTAGAAGAGGGGTGTTTTTTTCTGACGTTAGAAGATGATGGCGGCAAGTTTGGCGACGTTATTACATTTTTCTGGGATGCGCATTGCGTGTGCTTGCACGTTTTTAGATGTTGGACGCTAATGCCTGCATAATCCCTCCATTATTCCTGAAGATGCTGAACTAGGCGACCAATAGGCCTCTATCTTCTCCTATGTTCGGCCAACGTTCAGTATTTTGGTTGTTTTTTACTTGCGAGGCTGTTTATTGTGTCCAGCAAGTCAGCTTTGCGCAGGATTTGCGGCAATATTTGTGGTAGCTGCTGCTCGTCAGCTGAATAGAGTAAATAGAGAGGAACGCCATTTCTGCCGTGCAGCTCAAGCAATGCTGTAATTTCAGAATTGTAATGGGTCCAGTCGCCCTTTAGTTTGATAATGCCTGCGTCGCTGAATGCTTTCTCGACGGACTCGTGACTCAATGCAAACTTCTCATTGGCGAGACAGGTGATGCACCAGTCGGCGGTTAGGTTAATAAATACCGGCGTATTGCTGGCGCGCAGTGCTTCGAGGCGCTTGGCTGTGTATGTTTGCCATGTGCCTGTAGAAGCGTCGGCGGCGCTGGGGTTGTGAGGTGTGGTGTTGCTAAGCGGGTGAAGCGCTGCCATTAAGCTGATGATGATGAGGGTGTTACGGACACCGCGTGCAGAGGTGCTGTGGTTGAGTCGCTGGGTTAGCCACAGTGCAAAGCTCAGTGCTAGTGCGCCACTGAGTAACAAGCTGGCTTGGTCGCTACCGGTTTGGCGTGCAAATATCCATACCAGCCAAATGGCGGTGAGCAGTAGCGGAAAGGCGAGCAGCTGTTTGAAGGTTTCCATCCAGGCACCGGGTTTGGGTAGTCGGCGGCTTAGCCCAGGAAAGTAACTCAGTAATAGGAATGGCAGCGCCATGCCGAAGCCTAGAGCGGCGAAAACGAGTAACCCGAGTGCTGTAGGGAGCGTCATGGCATAGCCCAGTGCGCTGCCCATAAATGGTGCTGTGCAGGGGCTGGCTACTACGGTGGCTAATACGCCGGTGAAAAATGATGCGGGCAGCTTGTCGCCTTCGGTCAGTTGCTGGCCGACACCGCTCAGCTGGTTGGACCAGTGAAAGCCCCCAAACATCAGCAGCGCCATCACAAAGAATAGGTAGGCGAGGCCGCCGACCACGACGGGGGATTGCAATTGAAAGCCCCAGCCTATGGCCTCTCCTCCAGCCCGTAGAGCAAACATCGTAGCGGCTATTGCGACGAAAGTAGCGACGCAGCCAGCCGTATAGCTCCAGCCGTGCAGGTGCTGGCGAAGAGGTGCTTCGTGGGCTTTGGCTAGGCTCAGGGCTTTGATGGAGAGTACAGGGAAGACGCAGGGCATTAAGTTGAGAATCACGCCGCCTATGAGGGCGCCGAATAGGCTGCTCAGGAGCAATGTCCAGTTGAAACTGGTATTGGTGCTTGAGGGGTTGCTGGTATTGGCTTGGGGCGTTAATCCGGAGGGCTGTTCTATATAAGCTAAGCCGTTACGGATGTTGACAGTTTGGCTTTGAGGCGGGTAACACAAGCCCGCATCGGCGCAGCCTTGGGATTTTATCTGCAGTTGACTGTTGTCGTGTGTGGGTAATGTGAGCGTCAGTGAGTCGTAATAAACCTCGACATCCTTCTCGAGAAATTCGTCGTATTTGACGATGCCGGCGGGCGCGGTAATTTTTAAGTCGAGTTGGTTTGTCGATGCCTGCAGCTGGTGCTTGTACAGGTAGTAGCCGGGGGCTATTTGCCAATGCAGGGTCAGCTCGCCGTCTGTATTAATCTCATTTGGTTGGGGGGCGCTCCAGTTGGCGCTGAGCTGATACGCTTGTTCAACGCGTAAAAAGCTGGGTGCCGAAAAGGGTTTGTCGACCGACCGGCTAAAGTTTAGTTTGTTAACCTGACCCTGTGGCAGTGCGAGGGGGTCGATTGCGTAGCTCGCCCAGCTAAGGCTCAATAAGCAGATGAGTAGGGCGCTAAGAGCTGGAAATAATGAAGGTTTTCGCATGGTGTTCGGATTCGCCATCTGAGCTTTTGAGGTGTGGGTTGGACTCTCTAACGCTATGAGAGGTTCCCTTGGTTACTGTCTGTCGCAGCACTATTTAACCGTTTCCACATTGATGAGTACAACGCTATTTGTGTGAGGGCTCGGTGGCGGCTGGCTATTGTAACTTGGTTCGGTCTGGGTAGACTGCGGCACTGGTATAAATAGTGGGAAGAGGCGGTATGCGGGTTTTTATGGGTTATTTGGCGGTCGGCCTGATCCATCTTTTTGGTTTGATGAACCTGCGCAGCGCGCAGCGTGTGGGTCGCTTAATCGGCTGGCTTTTGTGGGTGCGTCCAACGCGGGCTAAGGCCGTGGCACAGGTCAATGTGGCGCTCTGTTTTCCTGAATGGACAGCGGCACAGCGAGCAGAATTGGTTAAGGCAACGTTGAGCCACAATGGTATGACGGTTGCTGAAACGGGTGCGGCCTGGGGTTGGAGTCAGGCCAGAGGTACGGCTTTATTAGCGGGGGTTGAGGGTGAGTCTGTACTCCAGGAAGCCCTTGATTCTCAGCAGGGCGTACTGTTTATACCGGTGCATTACGGCAATTGGGAGTTCTTTAATCACTTTCTAAGTGGCCGCAGTAAGTGTATGGGGATGTACCGCCCCTCGAAAATGCCGCCTTTGGATCGTTACATGCATGAACGCCGTGCAAGTATCGGGTTTGGCCTTGTGCCAACTACAGGGAAAGGTGTTGAGGCGCTGTTTGAGGCTCTCGGTCGTGGTGGCATGGTGATCAGCTTTTCAGATCAGGAGCCTAAGCCCGCGCGCGGTGAATACGCGTCATTTCTTGGCGTCCAAACCTTAACGCCCAAGCTGCCATATGAGCTTATTCAGAAAACCGGTTGTCGAGTTATTTTGGGTTACGAAGAGCGATTACCTGATGCGCGTGGCTTTAAGGCACATTTTGTTGAGCCTGATACGGGTATTTACTCGGCTGATTTAGGCACACACCTAGAGGCGATGAACCGCACGCTTGAGGCTTGTATCAAACTGAATCCAGAGCAGTATCAGTGGTCATACAAGCGCTTTAAGCGGCAGCCTGACGGGCGCGATGTATACGCTGACTGCCCTTAGTTGATAGGGTTGAAATTAAGGGGTGGAGTGTTGATTTATAAAGGGTTACTGGCTGTAAGTCTGCTGCTGTTGGGCGCTTGCGTGCCAATGATGCAGCCAGCGCCGGTGGCGTCTGGGCAGGGCGAGTTAAGTACAGCCGAACGCGAAGAAAGAGCCGTTGAGCGGCTGATGTGGCAGGCGGAGCGGGCTTTGCAGTCGGACAGGCTGATGAGCCCAGCGGCTGATAATGCGTATGACCGTTTTCAGGCTGTGCTGTTGATGCGCCCAGAGCACTCGGCCGCTCGCACTGGATTGCAGTCCGTTGTGATGCGTTACATTGAGCTGGGCCGCGTTGCCTTGGCGCGTCAACGTATGGGTGATGTGGCGCACTACCTTGCCCGTGCGGAGGCGGTTGGCCTAGGGAGTGAACTGGTCGAGGAGCTAAGGGCTCAGCGCGATCAACAGCTAGCATTACAGAAGCATGTGACGGTGCAGCAGGACTTACTGAAGGACGGTGGGTCGCGGTTGATGTTGGTGTCAGACGTTTTAGATGATCGTGGGGCTGCGCTGCAGATACAGTTAAGCGCCGTCGCCGAGCGAATAGGTAAAAGCCGTGAGTCGTTATTGATTGTGGCGCGCAATGACGGCGAGGGGCGCTGGCTGTATAAACAGATTAAATCATTGCTGGTGGGTTACCGTTTGCGCGGGGATATCCGCGTTGGCAAAGAGGCTTACTTGGAGTTTCAGCCGCCATTGGATTAAGGCGCTAGCTTGGCGCTATGATTAAGGCATTGGCTAAAGTGCTGGGCGGCGTTTAAATTGGTGCAGTCTGAGTCACCACCCTGATAAGTCAGGCTTTGCTAAGTTGTTACCTTCAGCGTGTTGCGCTGACCTTTATGGATGAATCTTGTGACCTTATTTAGACAGCTGATTTTTGCAGTGACTTTCCTGATTGTATTGCTTATGTCAGGCAACTTGGTCGTGAGTGTCTTTAACGCTCGCGGTTATGTTTTTGAGCAGATGCAGGTGCATGCGCAGGATACGGCAACGTCGCTGGGCTTAACGATTTCACATGCGGCGAAGGGTAAGGACGACGCGCAAATACAGTCGTTTGTTGATGTTGTGTTTGATCGTGGTTACTACCGCGACATCCTTTACAGCAGCCTATCTGGGGATGTGACCGTGAAGCGCCATCTACCGATCGAGGTTGAGGGTGTACCGGCTTGGTTTGTGGAACTCATTGATTTGCCTGAACCTGAAGGTCGTGCGGAAGTTGTTTCAGGTTGGTTCCGCCTCGGTGAGTTGGTGGTGGTCTCTCATCCAGGCTATGCCTATCGTGACCTCTGGCGCGTGTTTTGTGAGCAGCTGTGGTTGTTTATGTTTATTGCGGTATTGAGCTACGGGTTGGTGGGCATTGGTTTGCGTTACCTTCTGCGGCCATTAGCAAAAGTTGAGGCGCAGGCTGAGGCTATTTGTCGGCGTGAGTTTCCGGTCCAGGAAGCGTTGCCGCGGACGCCGGAGTTACGGCGTATGGTTGTGGCGATGAATCGCATGGTGATGAAGATTCAAAGTATGTTCCAAGAGCAGGTGGAGCTAACGGAAAGTCTGCACCGCAAAGCTTACCTCGACCCTGTCACGAATTTATCCAACCGGCGTGATTTCGACTCACGCTTTGAAGCCTTTATAAAGTCCGAGCGTGGCGGAAGTCCCGGTGTGATGTTGCTCATCCATCTGAATGGTTTACAGCAATTTAATGAGCGTTTTGGCCGCGATGCGGGTGATCAGCGTGTGCGTGATCTGGCCGAAATAATGACGACGCGTTTTTCTGGCCTTAATGGTGTCATCTTGTCGCGTCGTGGTGGCGCAGACCTGTGTGCATTCATTCCTGTGGGCGATCTCGAAGAAGCGCAGTCCCTAGCTGCGCTGATGTTTGATGGTTTAACCAGTGTTGGTTGGCTGAATAAAGACACGGACTTAGATGTGCACATGGGTGTGTCCTTTGCGGCGCAGGTGATGCTCGATAATGAGCTGTTGAAACAAGCGGACTTGGCCCTGCGTCAGGCGCAACATCTAGGGCAGCGACATTGCCAGTGGTATGAGCAGGCGAGTAATGAAAATGTACGCAGCGCCCAAGAATGGCGTCAGGTGCTGGTGCGCGCAATTGAAGACAAAACGTTTAGTTTTCATTTGCAGCCAGTGTTTTCCCCCGACGGCAAGACGGTTCAACAAGAAGAGGCACTTTGCCGCTTAACCGAAGATGGTCAGCTAGTCAGTGCGGGTGTCTTCTTGCCCATGGCGGAGCGCTTTGGTCTGTCATCCGCGATCGACCGCGTCATGATTGAACTGTTAGAGGGGTACGCTGAACGCACGTCGGGTGCAGGCTATATTCCCAAGCTGTGTGTAAACATATCGCCGCGCTCTTTGAGTGACCGTGAATTTGTCATCTGGCTGATTGGCTTCTTGAGTCAGAACCCTGCGTTCTCTCAGCGTTTGGTGTTCGAGCTCCCTGAACAGGCGTTGGCGGCGAACGAAAATGAAGTGCGGCAATTTGCAGAGCAGGTCAGCGCTTTGGGTGCACAAGTGTCCTTGGACCACTTTGGCACAAGCGCCTCGGCCTTCCACTATTTACAGAGTTTGCCGTTGTCGGCGTTGAAAATTGATCGACAGTTCGTGCACGAGATTGAGCAGAAAGAAGATAATCAGTTCTTTGTGAAATCACTTGTGCATATTGCGCACAGTTGTGATGTGGCCCTGCGAGCGGAAGGGATTGAAACCGACGCTGAGTGGCAACAACTGATTGCTCTTGGAATTGATGGCGGGCAAGGTTATTTCTTAGGTGCGCCGAAGGCGGCCAAGGTCTGAATGAATACGTGAAGGTAAAGCGAATGCCAAAATTGTTGAGACGGGTGGGCTTTCTAGCAGCTTGGGTGTTGTTTGCTCCGGCGGCTTGGGCTGACTTGTCGGTCAGTGATGCTCGCCTGCGGGCGCCGCTGCCGGGGCAGTCCACAGCCGTTGCCTATTTACAACTTACAAACTCCGGCAGCGATGATGTTTATCTGGTGTCGGCATCCATGGGGGGCGCGAAGGCCGTTGAGGTTCACGAACACTCGCATGAAGGCGGAATGATGCGCATGCGAAAAGTGGAACGGTTACCGATTATGGCTCGGCAGTCGGTGCGCTTTGAATCAGGCGGTTATCATTTGATGGTGTTTGGGCTTGAAGAGCTGAGTAACCCGCTTGTTTTAATACTACACTTTTCCGATAATCGTCAGCTTCAGGTACCATTGCGTCGAGAGTCAATCTAGCGAGCGAGGCCTGCCGAGGTGCTTGAGCAATAAGCCCTCTGCTTCGATCGAAAATATTCAGTTTGGATAACACTATGTCGTTTATAAATAGCCTGCGCGAATCTTTGGCTTCTGCGCGTCATGGGGTCGTCGACCGTTTGGATGACTTCCGAGCTGATATTTTGGACGGCGGTGTTGGGCTAAAAGCACTGTTGCTGGCATTGCTGCTATTGATTTTTCTCAGTGGTGTGATGGGTGTGTTGTGGAGCAGTGAGCCGGATACGTTTTCTGTCCGTGAATCATTAGCTCTAGAATCTGCGCAAGCTGCAGACAAGCCGTTGACGGGCGTGGCAACCACCAAAACCCTGATTCAAGTTGCCTCACTAATGCTCGATAAGCGTGGTGGCTTTATCTCCAATGATATTGCGCCTCCCGGCGTGTGGATGGATAACGTTCCCAACTGGGAGTACGGCACACTGATTCAGATTCGCGACCTCAGCAAAGCCATGCGCGAAGCGTTCAGTCGTTCACAGTCCCAATCTACAGAAGACACCGATCTGGCGTTGGCGGAGTCACGCTTTAACTTCGACCATGACAGTTGGGCGGTGCCAGCATCGGAGTCAGAGTACCGAGAAGGTATCAAGTTCTTAAATGGGTACCTCGATCGCTTAACCGATGCCGACCTTCATAATGCACAATTTTACGCGCGGGCTGATAATTTACGCTATTGGTTGAGTACCGTGGAAACCCGTCTTGGGAGTTTGTCACAGCGTTTGAGTGCCAGCGTTGGCCAGCGTCGCTTGAATACTGACCTTGCGGGGGAGGAGCGGGCAACGCGCTCAACCGCAGCCCCCGTTGAAATGCTGATTAAGACGCCTTGGTCCGAAATTGATGATGTTTTTTATGAGGCCAGGGGCAGTGCGTGGGCGTTGCTGCATTTTCTAAAAGCTATTGAAGTGGACTTTGCGGACACCTTGGCGAAAAAGAATGCTCGGGTGAGTCTGCAACAAATTATTCGTGAGCTGGAGGCGACGCAGGAGGTGGTGTACAGCCCGATGATTCTCAATGGCAGTGGCTTTGGTGTGCTGGCCAACCACTCGCTGGTGATGGCGTCGTATATCTCGCGTGCAAATGCCGCGATTATTGATCTGCGTGAGCTTTTGTCCCGGGGCTAGTAAGCACATCTCTTCAAATAAAAAAGGCCACCTCTTATCAGTGAATGAGAGGCGGCCTTTTTTGTTGTGCTGACTAACGGCTCGGTACTACAGCTTACCCGAGTATTTCCGTCAGGATTTCGGCGTGTTGCTCGCTGCGTAGGCGCGGGCCGAACTGTGATACGACTTGGGCTGATGCGCGGCTAGCGAGTTTGCCCGCTTGCGCGTATGAGTGGCCGTGGGTGATGGCGTAGAGGAAGGCCCCAGCGAACATGTCACCCGCGCCATTGGTATCGATGGCCGTCACCTTGTACGGCTCGATGATTGTCTGCTCGTTTCCGTCAAACACCAGTGCGCCTTTGGCGCCGAGCGTTATGGCGAAGCTGTGCGCGTGTGTTTGCAGGGCGGCGGCGGCGGCCTCCAGGGTGTCAGTTTGAGTGAATCCCATGGCTTCTTGCTCGTTGCAAAACAGTAGGCTTACTTTGTTGCCGATCATTTCTTGCAGGCCGTCGCGGAAGAACTCAACCATCGCTGGGTCCGAGAGGCTCATGGCTGTTTTTACGCCGTTCGCTTCTGCGTGCTGACGCAGTTCAATGGTTGCTTGGCGACCGCTGTCAGATGTGACCTGATAACCCTCAAGGTAAACATACTCAGAGTTGGCAGCAGCGCCCATGTGTAGCTCGGCGCTGGAAATACTTTCGCTGATACCAAGGAAGGTGTTCATCGAGCGCTCGGCGTCGGGGGTGATCATGACCAAGCATTTACCGGTGACGCCAGTTTCTCTAGCGACGTCTTGGTTATAGTCGACGCCGGCGAGCTGCAAGTCTTGAAGGTAAAAATCACCATTTTCATCGTCAGACACTTTGCAGGAATAAAAACTGCTAGCGCCAAACTGACTGGCAGCAATGACGGTATTGGCGGCTGACCCGCCGCTAGCGCGTTTGGAGGCGACTAGGTGATCAGAGAGCTGCGCGATGATTTCCTTTTGGCGGGCTTCATCAACCAGCGTCATGATGCCTTTTTCAATGTTTAGCTTTGCGAGGTCGGCATCGCTGACTTCAATTTCGGTGTCGACTAAGGCGGCGCCTATGCCGTAGAGGTGATAGTTAGACATAGAGGGGTCTCATTGTTTGGGGCGTGGATAGGTAGCTGGACGCAGAGTCCAAAAATCTTGGTCGCTATTATGCGTAAATACAGGCTGTGGTGAAACTGTTGATAGAGGGAATGGCGAATATTAGCCGCTGCATGGCTCGCTCGCTCGGTGTTAGCCCAGTACACTGCGCGCTATGAAAAGACCGATCAAAAAAGTCACGGCTGCACGTAAAAATCCGAAGCCGAAGCACAAGAAGACAGCGCCTGGCCGCCGCTTCTGGCTGCGCGTTGGCGCTTGGTTGTTTGCGGCTACTTGTGTGGCATTGCTGGTGTGCTTGGCTGTGCTCGACCGGCAAGTGCGGCAAAAATTTGATGGGCGTAAATGGGAGTTGCCCGCAAGGGTTTACGCTCAACCGCTTGAGTTGTATGTGGGGCAGCAGCTAACACAGACAGACCTGCGGGATGAATTGAAGGCGTTGGATTATAAACTGGGCCTGCGAGTGGCACAGCCTGGCCACTGGCGTGAGCAGGGTGATGAATTTGAATTCTATGCTCGCGGCTTTGCCATAGCCGATGACGTTGAGCCGGCGCGTGCGTTGCGGGTGCGATTAGTCCGCAGTCAGGTGGTGAGTCTGACGACGGCCTCCGGGCAAGCGCTGACGTTTGCGCGCCTAGAGCCGCCGCAGATTGGTGGCATTTACCCTCGTCAGCAAGAAGACCGCGAGCTGGTACAACTCAGCGAGGTGCCGGCGATATTGGGGGAGACCCTGATCGCGGTCGAAGATCGAAGCTTTGTGAATCACTGGGGGGTTTCCCCGCGCGCGATAGCTCGGGCAGCGTGGGTAAATACGCAATCGGGTCGGGTGGTGCAAGGTGGCAGTACGCTGACGCAGCAGTTGGTGAAAAATTTCTATTTGGACCAGAGTCGCCGCTTAAGTCGTAAGCTACTCGAGGCGGCCATGGCACTCATTCTGGAGGCGCATTACAGCAAGGCTGAGATCCTAGAAACCTACCTAAATGAGGTCTACCTAGGGCAGAGTGGTCCGCGCTCGATTCACGGCTTTGGCTTGGCGGCGCGGCACTATTTTCGTCGTCCACTGCAGCAGTTGGATACGCATGAGATTGCTTTGTTGGTTGGGTTGGTAAAGGGCGCGTCTTATTACAATCCTTGGCGCAACCCTGAGCGAGCTTTACAGCGGCGCAATCTTGTCATCGATATCATGCGGCAGCAGGGATTAATTGACGCAGCTGAAGCGGCTCGTCATCAACGTAAAGCGCTGGGGGTGGTTGATCCAAGTCAGCGCCAGTTGCATGCCTATCCAGCATTTATTGACTTGGTGAAACGTCAATTGTTGGCGGATTACACCGCTGAAACCTTGAGCTCTGATGGGCTGAGTATTTACTCGACGCTGTCCCTTCGCGCGCAGAGACATGCAGAGACAGCCCTAGCGGAACGGCTAACAGCGTTAGAGGCTGCTTATGGCACCAGCGACCTACAGGGGGCGGTGGCCCTTGCCGCGATTGGCAGTGGTGAGGTTGAGGCGTTGGTCGGGGATAGAAACAGTCAGTTCTCCGGTTTTAACCGCGCACTCAATGCGCGCCGCCCCATTGGCTCACTGGTCAAACCTGCGGTTTACCTAACCGCGCTACAGCAGGGCTACCATCTGGCCAGCCGAGTTAGCGACGGCCCCGTTGTGGTGGCGGGCCCCGACGGTGAACGCTGGAAGCCGCGTAACTTTGATCGTCAATCGCACGGAGATGTACTGCTGATCGACGCATTGGTGCACTCCTATAATCAGGCGACGGCTCGCTTGGGTATGATGGTCGGCTTGCCTGCCGTGGCGGTGACCCTGCAGCGGCTGGGTGTGGAGGAGTCGATCACGCCTGTGCCATCGCTGTTACTTGGCTCAATTTCGCTGACCCCGTTTGAAGTACTAAAGACTTATCACACCTTGGCCAATGACGGGGTGCGCACGCCAATGCGGGCGATACGTCAGGTGGTCGGGACAGGGGGGCAACGTTTGAGCCGTTACCCTCTGAAAATTGAGCAGGCGCTGGCAGCTGATAAGGTGCATTTGACGCAGTTTGCGATGCTGTCGGTTATGCGTGAGGGGACTGGGCGATCAGTCTATGCGAGCTTACCGGAGGATCTGTTGCTGGCCGGCAAGACCGGCACGACCAACGATCAGCGCGATAGTTGGTTTGCAGGGTTTAGTGGTCAGCATTTAGCGGTGGTGTGGTTGGGGCGTGACGATAATGGCGTGACGCCGCTCACCGGTTCCAGCGGCGCTTTACGTGTTTGGCGGGATCTATTTCTTCGCCTGCCGACCGAAGGGCTGTCTATTCCCGCAGTGGATGCGCTGGACTATCTTTGGGTTGATAGCGTGACCGGCGCGGTTAGCGGTGAAAATTGCCGCGGTGCTCGTTGGTTGCCTTTTACCCAAGACGCACGTCCGACTGAGGTCGCGGACTGTGAATGGCGCCAAAATCCGATATATCACTGGCTAAGAAAGTGGTGGTGAGTTTACGGTGAATAGCCGAGAAATTTTATAAAAGGTGAGTGTGATTGAATTACGTAGGACCAGCATTAATGTGCGCGGCGTTGTTTCTGGCTGGTTGTCAGGTGCCCCCGCAGTCAGCACGACCTATTTATCACCCCACAGTCGTTGAACAGCCCCGTGTTGTTGATCGCCCTGCTAGGATGGAGCGTAAGCCTGTGGCCACAACGGTGGCACCGATTAAAGCACAGGGAATTATCAATGAATTACAGCAGCAGGGGCAGGCGCAGCTCCGGCAAGCTCAGTGGCGGGAGGCGATTGTGACCGCTGAACGCGGTTTGCGAGTCGACCGGCGTGAGGCTAACTTCTATTGGTTGTTGGCGCGAGCTTATCAAGGTTTGGATGAGTTGAATTCGGCGACAGAGTTTGCCCAGCAGGGGCTGCGTTATGCGCCGCACCGTTCGGAGCTTTACCGTGACTTGCAGGCGCTACTATTGGCCCTGTAGGCTAGGCTGTTGTTCTAATACGATGAAGTGCCAGCTAGAGTGGTGGGGTCGAAGGTCTTTTGGCTGTCAACCCTTTATCTTTTGTGCGAGCTGTCGATATGTCTAGCGGCACGCTAGCCCACTCTATTTATTGTCTATACTCAGGCGTACAGATTTAAATCATGGAAGTTACAGATAAAACGCGGAATCGAATGAGCAATAAGAGCACATCTGCACGGGCTATCGGTGGTTTGACTGATACGGCGGTCATTGGGCATTTAAAAGCCTGCCAAAGTCGCGTGATTACTCATGCCGAAGAGCGTTTTAGTGCTTTTCTGAAAGAGTTTCACGGTCAGCTTCTCCAGTTGGCGGAAGAGGCGACGACTAATCAGCAGCAGGCCGAGCTCTATGTGCTTGAGCGTGAGTTGAGGGCAAAAAGTGATGAACTTGCCCGTTACTTCTGCGGCTACCTTGGTGAGGGCTTCGTTAAGTTTAAGAAAAATGAGCTGCAGACCAGCACCGGTGAAGAAAAGTTTCAGGGCGATATGTTGTCATTGGTCGACAACGAAGACCTTGAAGAAACCATTGCCATCTCTTCCATTACCCACCGCGCCGAAAATTATTATGCCGAGGCTCTCTGGGGTTTGAACCAGCGTTTTGCTGTGTTAAACAACGGCCAGAAGGTGGATGAACGTGCTAACCCGATTAGCCCAGTGCAATACTGTGAGTCGTTGCGTAAAGCCCTTAAATTGATCGAATTTGATACCAAGGCAAAAATCCTCGCGTACAAAGCCTTTGATGGCTTAGTGGTCGCGCAGCTAAGTGATGCTTTCAGCAGTGTTAATGGATACCTTGCGGAACAAGGTATCTTGGCGGACTTGCGTTATAACCCCGCTGGCGCGGGGGTTGATGGCGGCCAGACCGCACAGCAAGATAATCCTGGTTTTGATAGCTGGGCCGGCGATGCCGCGCCAGTCGCTGCGCCGCAAGCCATGACGGGGATCGATGACACTTCAAATTCTGGTTTTATGGCCAGCCCCGATCCAACGCAACCGACCGAGCAATACCAAGGCAGCCTGCTTAATGCGATTAAGGTACTGCAGGGACATTTGAGCGGTGGTGTGTCTGGAGGCGCGGCTCCTGCATCTGCGGGTGCACATATTGGTGGTATGGGCGCTGGAACTGTACCCGGTGGTGTACCTGGAGGCGGTGGTGTTGCGCCCGGTGGTGCTGGAGCGGTTCCTGTTGGGCAGCTAGGTCAAATGATGGCTGGAGCGTCAGTAGCGGGCTCTCAGCCTGCTGGTCGCCAAGTTACGGTTTACTCCAATCAGCAAATGGTGGGTGCGCTTCAGAATTTGCAAACTCAAGCGTTGGGGGGGGAGTCCGGTTTGGGCGAGGCCTCGCCGGACACGCTAGTTGCACAGAGTTATGCACAGGTGAGCCGCCAGCTCACAACACAGTTGCAAGAGGAGGCTGAGGATGGCGCGGTAGACCCAAGTGATATGCACACGATTGACCTTGTGGGCATGCTGTTTGAGTACATGTTGTCGGACGACAACTTGCCTGACTCGGTGAAGGCGCTGCTCAGCTACTTACACACTCCGTTCTTAAAAATTGCCTTCATTGATAAAAGCTTTTTTGAGCAAACCGAACACCCCGCGCGTTTGTTGCTGAACAGCATGGCAGAGGCTGGGGTGAAGTGGGTCGGCAACGACGGGAGCAGTCAGTACGATATATACGAAAAAGTAAAAGGCTGTGTTTCGCGGGTACTGGAAGAATTTAAAAACGATGTGCGCTTGTTTGCCGAACTACTGCTTGAGTTCAGTAGCTATACCAAAAAGATTGCTCGCCGCCAGGAGTTGATGGAACGGCGCGCCATGGAAAAGGTCCAGGGCGAAGAGAAGCTTCGAGAAGTTAAAATTCGTGTCAATGAAGAGGTGCGTTCGCGTACCGATGGTCGAGAGTTGCCATCGGCGGTGTTGCTGATGCTGCTTCAGCCTTGGTCTGACTACCTTGCGTTTATTTTGCTGCGTTATGGCGAGCAATCGGATAGTTGGCAGCGCGCCATTCAGGTGATTGATGATGTGCTCTGGAGCATTGAGCCAAAAGAATTGAACGCAGATAAAACGCGTCAGTTGGAATTGCATGACCAGATGCTGAATGGCCTAGAGACTGGTTTTGAAACGATTGGCTACGACCAGGCCAAAGGTAAAAAGTTACTAGAAGCGCTATTTTCACTACAGAAAATGGCCTTGCAGAGTAAACAGGTCGAGCCGGCGCCGGCGCCGATGCGAGATAAGCTTGAGTCCATGGCGGCTGAGAAAGCGGGGCAGAATAATGCCAAGGAAGACCAGCCGAACGAAGATGAAGCGCGCATGGTTGAAAATTTGAAGATGATTGAGTTTGGTACGTGGTTTGAATTCGAGGGTGGCAAACGTTTGAAGGTCGCTTGGTATAACTCGAAAACGTTGCACTACATGCTGGTTGATCAGATGGGGAAAAAAGTCGCCATGAAGTCTGGCCTAGAGCTGGCTCGCGCGATGCTAGCCGATAAGGCCAAAGTGATTGCTGGTAGTTCTAAGCCGTTCTTTGAGCGAGCGCTAGAGAATATATTCCAGAGTTTGAACGCTAAAGCGGAAGGTTTGAAGCCGGAGCCTAACGATGAGTGACTCTCAATACGAACACCGCCTTAAGCGCCATGATGTCAGTGTGGTCGTGGAAGTATACGACCGTAATACGGATCAGCACCTGGGGCGATTGGTAAATATTCACAATGAGGGACTAATGGTAATGGGCACAGGCGGCTTACAGGCTGACCATGTGTATCAATTGGACCTCGTGCTACCCGAATCGATAGAGGGCTCCACCCACTTACAGCTAGGGGTCGATTGCCTCTGGTCCAAAGTAGTTGATGCCTCCGCTACCTACTGGTCGGGCTGTCAGGTCATTGATTTATCTGATGTGGCTCGCCGTCAAATTGAGCGGCTTGTTGAAAAGCTGTAGTCGCTAGGCGCCAATAGCTAAGTACTTAAAGTGAACATAAAAAGGCCTGCTAATGCAGGCCTTTTTATGTTCAGGATGAACGGTATGCTGCAGGGGCAGGGAGGCGCAGGAGCGGCCATGTTCAGGATGAACGGGCAGGCTTGTGCTCCTGCAAAGCCCGCACTTCCTCCGTCCTTGGCGGTCGTATGCCCCGCAAGGGGGCACAAGTGTCGCGGCGTCATGGATGGCGAGGAGCGATTTATATTCATCGCAATGAGAGTTTACTTTAGCGAGGCAAATACTTTATCGGCGGCACTTAAGGTGTATTCAATATCTTCCGAGCTGTGCGCCGCTGACATAAACCCAGCTTCATAGGAGGCTGGGGCGAGGTAAATACCGGCTTCGAGCATGCCGTGGAAAAATTTATTGAAGCGTTCCGTGTCGCAGGCCATGACCTGTTGATAGTTGGTGACTTGTTTTTCTTCGGTAAAGAAAAAACCAAACATGGAGCCGACGTGATTGGTGGTGAACGGGATTTCGTGTCGGGCAGCGGCTTTTTTCAATCCACTAATGAGCTGGTCGGCTTTCTTAAATACGGCGTCGTAGAACCCTGGCTGAGTGATCAATTCGAGGGTTTTAAGGCCCGCGGCCATAGCAACAGGGTTCCCTGATAGCGTGCCTGCCTGATAGACAGGCCCCAGTGGTGCAATCTGAGACATGATTTCCTTTTTGCCGCCAAAGGCGCCAACCGGCATGCCGCCGCCCATTACTTTACCCAGCGTGGTTAGGTCTGCGTCAACGCCATAATGGCCCTGTGCCCCTGTTAGGCTGACACGGAAGCCGGTCATGACTTCGTCGATAATAAATACAGCGCCGGACTTGTCACACTGCGCGCGAATGGCCTCCAAGAAACCGGGGATGGGTGGCACACAATTCATGTTGCCAGCGACAGGCTCAACAATGACGCAGGCGACTTGCTCACCGATTTCGCTAAAGGCTTGTTCTAGGCCACTGATATCGTTATAGGTCAGCGTCACCGTGTGGTCGGCCAGTGCGGCCGGAACACCTGGTGAGCTGGGCACGCCGAGGGTTAATGCGCCTGAGCCTGCTTTCACCAACAGTGAGTCTGAGTGGCCGTGGTAGCAGCCCTCAAATTTTATGATCTTGTCGCGGCCGGTGTAACCTCGAGCTAAGCGGATGGCGCTCATGGTTGCTTCGGTACCAGAGTTTACGAAGCGCACCATATCCATGTTGGGCATGATCTCGCAGAGCTTGTCGGCGAGGGTGGTCTCGATCTCGGTTGGTGCGCCGAAGCTTAAGCCATCTTGGGCCTTGTCAACGACCGCCTTAATGACCTCGGGGTGTGCGTGGCCAAGAATCATCGGTCCCCACGACAAAACATAATCGACATAGCGCTTGTGCTCACAGTCGAACAAGTAGGCTCCCTGTGCTTTCTCAAAGAATACAGGGGTGCCGCCAACGGCTTTAAAGGCACGGACCGGTGAATTCACACCACCTGGGATGTGCTTTTGGGCTTGTTTAAACAGTTCGGCAGAGCTGGTCATGAAGGTTCCTTGAGGTCGTTAATTACGCGTCGAGTGCTGAATGAAAAGTAATGAGCAAAGGCGCGGGTTTGATGAACACAATCTTCAGCGCTTAACAGGCTGTGGCTCACCGCCAGCATATCTGCGCCCAAGCTTATTATTCTGGGGGCATTATCCAGCGTAATGCCGCCAATCGCTACTACCGGTATGCGCAACTGACTTTTGGCTTCACCGATAAGCGACAGCGGGGCCTGATCGGCTTCGGGTTTTGTTTCCGAGGGGAAGAAACGCCCAAAAGCGACATAATCCGCACCGGCTTTCTGTGCCTCTTGCGCTAGGGCTAGCTGACTGTGGCAGGTCACCCCAATAATTTTATTGGGGCCGAGCAACTCGCGTGCGCTTCGACAGTCACTGTCGCCTTGCCCGATGTGCACGCCATCAGCGTCAATGAGTGCGGCAAGGCTCGGGTTATCATTGATGAGTAGCGGGGTTTTATAACGACGGCAGAGTGCGAGCAGTTCGCGTGATTCGGCTGCCGCTTGGGGCGCGCTGGCGTTCTTGTTACGGTATTGGACTAAACGGCAGCCTCCTTGCAGGGCACTCTCAACTTTGTTGACAAGTTGCTCCCCCCAGCAGGGGTCGGTAATAAGGTAAAGGCCAGAAAGGCGCTGTAACACGATGGGGGCTCACATCAATAGTTGGGCGGCTAGTCTAATCGCCAGGGCGGGGTGTGCAAAGTATTAGTGAGCGCCAAGGGGCCTTGGCGCCAATCTGCTGTAGGGGCTAGGAAAGGGCCTGTTTGCGCTGGCTCTTATGATTCTTGTCGGTCCAGTAGAAGCGATTCGGGACTCGGCTACCCATGCCAATACGGCGGCTGTTGGCGAGGCAGTGCCAGCTAAACTGTTGACCTTGTTCTATGGCGTCTTCGATACGCAGTCCGTGGGCCAGATAACAGGTAATACTGGCGGCGAGGGTTGCGCCGCCGCCGCGGGAAAACACTTTAATGCGCTCCCAGCTGTATCGCCGCTCTAAACCCTGATGGTTGTAGAGGTGGTTTTCATAGGTGGTGTGAGTGCGCTTCGCACCGCTGATCAGCAGGTGCTCGCAACCGGTTTCGAGAATCTCCTGGGCGCAAGCGTCGAGGGTGTCGGCTTGATGCGCGAGCTCGTGGGTTTCAACTAGCCCGAGCGTGGCGATGGTTGCCAGCGGCAGCAACAGTGTTTCCGTTGCTTTTACTATGCTATCGGCTTCGGGCAGCTCGCTATTACAGATACTGGTAACGGGGTCGAGGATAACCGGA
>Ga0209826_1000690_pt1 | contig 24004 bp, 20 predicted proteins | sample GOMGulsemesocosm_5_FD_184637 | JGI IMG/M metagenome (GOLD analysis project Ga0209826, IMG submission 184637) | Methane-oxidizing microbial communities from mesocosms in the Gulf of Mexico - GOM15C Gulf of Mexico (SPAdes) (version 2) | ecosystem: Environmental > Aquatic > Marine > Cold seeps... | reverse complement strand
CTCAACGACCATCCAATCGCCATCACCTAGACGGGCGTTGGTACCATAAGCATTGATAATACCGCCATTGATGACAGTGGGCTCCATTTTCGCAGCATCAAGCAGGGTTGCCAGCAAGGATGTGGTAGTAGTCTTACCGTGTGTGCCGCCAACAGCAACGGCCCAACGCAATCGCATAAGTTCCGCGAGCATTTCGGCACGCCGTACCACCGGTATCATGTTGGCACGCGCGTATTTAACTTCTGGATTATCCGACTTAACAGCGGAAGAGATAACCACAACCCGAGTCTCCCCCAAATTTTCCTCGGCATGACCGACAAATGTTTTAATCCCGAGGCCCTCCAAGCGATCTACATTGGCATTCCGGGACAAGTCTGATCCTTGCACTTCATATCCTAGGTTATGCATAACCTCGGCGATGCCGCTCATGCCAATTCCGCCGATACCGACGAAATGTACTATTCCAATATCAAGGGGAAGTGCTCTCATTAGGCGGCCTTTCCGTTCAAGTTTGAAAAATTTTCCACCAAATCTGCAAGATTTTTTGCCGCATCGGCTTCACCCAGTTGCGCTGCCGCCTGCGCCATTTTTTTCAATTTATCGGGCTGGTTCAGCAATGTATTTAAAATGGGCATAAATTTCTCAACTGTAAATTCGTCTTGCAATATCAATTCAGCGGCACCCTTGGCAACTTCACGTTGGGCGTTTTTTAATTGATGGTTATCCATCGCGTGTTTATAGGGTATCAAGATCGCGGGTCGCCCTGCGACGGCTAATTCTGCCAATGTCGATGCACCGGATCTGGTGATTGCCAAATGGCATTTAGCCAATAACTCTGGAACATTTTTGAAGAATATCGACAAATCAGTTTCTGCAGCGGTCTTCGCATAAAGTGTACGAACATTCTCAATATCTTCCGGACGACATTGCTGCGTAATTTTCAAACGTTCCTGCAACTCCACTGGAAGTGCTGCGATTGCTCGCGGGATCACGTCAGAAAGAACAGCGGCACCTTGACTACCACCGAGAACCAACAGTGATATTTGGCTGTTTGTAGCGGGAGCCAGATATGCCTGACCATACAAATTCAAAATTTCGTCGCGGACAGGATTACCCGTGAAGGTCATCTTCTTTGCAATCTCAAGATTTGACGTTTCTGTATCCAAAAAAGAGGTCGCAATTGATTTTGCCGTCCTCGCAAGGAGTTTGTTCACGCGCCCTAGAACAGCATTTTGTTCATGCAGAATCAAAGGTGTTTTGAGGAGCCCGGCAGCAGCAGCTGGAGGCATCGAGGGATATCCGCCAAACCCAACAACAGCAATTGGTTTTAATTTACGAAGGACACCCAATGCTTCAATGGTACCGGCGGCAATCTTAAGTCCAGCCTTTAATTTTCCAAAAATCCCTCCGACCGAAGGAGATCCGGATTTGATGGAAATAATATCGGTTCCAGGGAAAAGATTTCCATACTTCTCTCCCCTGTTGTCCGTTAATAGTGTCACTGAAAATTCTCGTTTGAGAAGCTCTTCGGCCAACGCACGGGCTGGGAAAATATGCCCCCCGGTCCCGCCGCTTGCCAAAACGACATGTTTAGCAGAACCGGTCATGTAATTTCTCCTGATCCTGCGCGCCGACGCGTAAAGGCTATGAGCATTCCCATTAATAAAGCCAACGCCAGCATGGAAGACCCACCGTAAGAGACAAAAGGAAGTGTCATTCCCTTGGTTGGCATCAGCCGTAAGTTCACACCAATATTAATGACTGCTTGCAATCCGAACTGAGTGAGTAGTCCGGCTGCAGCAAGTACCACAAAGAAATTTTTTTCTTCTAAAAGGCGGCTAAACCCCCGAAGAACAATAAAGGTAAAGAGCGCAACAATCACAAGACAGAACAACACACCAAATTCTTCACCGACGACAGAGAAAATGAAATCTGTATGAGCATCAGGCAATACTCTTTTTACGGAGCCATCCCCCGGTCCTACGCCAAAAAAACCACCTCGTTGAAATGCTTCCATAGCCCGGTCAATCTGGTAATTCCCAGCGCCAGAGGGATCAAGAAAACGATCTACGCGGCTCGCTACATGAGGGAATAAAGTATAAGCGCCAGCAGCACCAATAATGCCAACAGCCAAAAACAACACTACCCAGAATATGGGTAGTCCCGCCAAAAAGAATTGCGCAAACCAAACGGCTGAAACCACAAGCGTCATTCCCACATCTGGTTGCGATAATAGCAAGGCAACCACAATCACGAACAACCCCATGGAAATTAGGTTTCCAGGGATTTCATCATTTTTCCGTTGTTGTGCAAACATCCATGCGGAGACAACAGCAAAAGTTGGTTTTAAAAACTCCGTGGGTTGCAGTGTAAAACTTCCCAATTGGATCCAACGCCGTGCGCCTTTTACTTCAGGCCCAATAAGCAAGGTTGCCAAAGTTAAGACGAGACAACCTCCAAAAACAATGACTGCCAAACGACGCACCCATAATGGGGACATAAGCGAAACTGCGAAAATTACGGCGATAGCCATAGGGACATACATGAATTGACGTTTCACAAAATGAAAACTGTCCAGACGTAATGTCGTAGCTACAGCAGGGCTTGCAGCAAGAACCATGACTCCACCCATTGCAAGCAATAAGGCGACAGCAAGCAATGTCCAACGATCCACTGTCCACCACCAGCTTCCAACAACCGATCGATCAAGGCGAGTAAATGTTGTCATTCAAGCCCGCCTTTCACTAAGTGACGAAAGGCATCGCCCCGCGCTTCAAAACTCGGAAACTGATCGAAACTTGCACAAGCAGGCGACAACAAGATCGTCGCCTCCATATTCTTCGTTCTTGCATCTTTGATTGCTTGCAATGTTGCCGTTTCGAGGTCATGGCATTTACTATATGCAACGCGCCCTTCAAGGCTACTTGCGAAAAGTGTTTCTGACTCGCCGATCAAATAGGCATGGTGAATTTTTTGAAAATATGGCGACAAAGACTCAATACCGCCTGCTTTGGCAACTCCACCGCAAATCCAGTAAATATTATCGAAAGAAGCTAGGGCTTTTTCAGCAGCCTCAGCATTGGTTGCTTTGGAATCATTTACAAAACGAACGCCTTGATCATGGCCAACCAGTTCCATCCGATGAGCCAGCCCCTCGAAGCTTTCTAGCCCTGCTTGAATTTCCGTATCACACAGTCCCAACCCACGAACCGTCGCAACTGCTGCTGCCGCATTTTGCCAATTGTGACGACCACGTAGGCCCACCATCTGACTAATATCCAATGACCAGACACGCCCAGAAACAGAGCGATCAACCAGTTGACCAGAAACAACGCTCACGCCGCTTTTCAATTCATCTTCTACAGAAATGGGGACAATTTTTTGCACCCCTTTTTCCATCAACCGTCCGGCTATTTCATGGCAAATAGCATCATCGAAATTAATAATGGCGATACCATCTTCTGTCTGATTTTGGAAAACACGTTCTTTTACAGCCACATAACCGTCCATACCACCATGGCGATCCAGATGATCGGGCGTTATATTTAGAATAATAGCTATGTCGGCGCGCCAGGATGGTGTCAGATCCAATTGGTAGGACGATAACTCCAGAATGTAGGCGCCTTCGTCACCAAGCTGTGGCAAATCCATAACAGGGGTTCCAAAATTACCCCCAAGAGCAGCCTCACGACCACAGGACGCCAGAATATGATGAATTAAAGCCGTCGTTGTAGATTTTCCGTTAGTGCCGGTAATTCCAACCACTTTGCCTGTCGTTTTCTCTTTCAAGAAAACTTCGATATCGCCAATAATTTGAGTGTTGGAGGTCTTTGCAAGCTTAACGATAGAATGAGGTTCAGGATGGGTGAGCGGTATACCCGGACTTAAGATCAAAAGCTCCGGCGCGGACCATTCATCCCCTAACATATTGCTGACAGTCAGCCCATTTTTGCGAGCTTCCGTCCTGCGATCTTCATTATCATCCCAAACAGATACCAGCGCAGATCCTTCATGCAGCCGCTTTGCCGTGGTAAAACCACTTTTACCAAGGCCAAATACAGCAACATTTTTATTTTGATACGCGCGACTGTCCATCATACCCTATCTCAACTTCAAGGATGCCAAACCGACCAAAGCCAAAATCACAGCAATGATCCAGAAACGAATAACAATTGTAGGTTCAGCCCACCCTTTTTGCTCAAAATGATGATGAAGTGGTGCCATACGGAACACTCGCCGGCCCGTTAATTTAAAAGATGTGACCTGCACGATTACGGAAACCGTTTCCAAAACGAACAAACCTCCGATAATCGCAAGTACAATTTCGTGCCGTGTCACGACACTGATTGACCCGAGCGCTCCCCCCATCGCAAGAGAGCCCGTATCTCCCATAAAAACCATGGCAGGCGGTGCATTGAACCAAAGAAAACCAAGACTGGCACCAATTAGGGCGCCACAGAAAACCAGCAGTTCACCAGAGCCCGGTACGGCTTGGATTTGCAAATATTCCGCAAATACTGTGTTCCCAACCAAATAAGCAATTAACCCAAAGGAAGTCCCCGCAATCATAACGGGAACGATTGCCAAACCATCCAGACCATCTGTCAAATTTACAGCATTTGAGGTCCCAATCATTACCAACATTCCAAAGGGTATGTAGAACCACCCAAGATCGATTAGAACATTTTTCATAAATGGGATAGTTAGCCCTGTAGCGATTTCAGGGTTACTTACCTTTACAATCCAAATTGTCGCAATCAATGCGATGGCGATTTCCATGAGCAGCTTTACTTTTCCTGGAAGTCCACGCGTATTGTGGCGGCTAACTTTCAGATAATCATCTGCAAATCCAATAGCGCCAAAACCCAGTGTTACAAGTAAAACAGCCCAAACAAACTGATTGGTCAAATCTGCCCAAAGAACGGTTCCAATTCCAAGTGCCAGCAAGATCAAAAACCCGCCCATTGTTGGCGTACCTTGTTTGGCAATGATATGAGATTGCGGTCCGTCGTCGCGTATCGGTTGACCGCGATGTTGTTTACTTTTCAGCCATTTGATGATCATCGGTCCCATTACGAAGCTGATCAGCAAAGCGGTCATCACGGCACCACCTGTCCGGAATGTCAGATAGCGGAATAGATTGAATATGGCAAAATCATCGGCAAGTGGGAAAAGAAAATTATATAACATACTCTAAACTCCTGCCTTAGGGCTATCAGACAAACTATCTGAATGCGCCACTAACGCCTCTAAAACTACTTTCATCTTGCTTCCCAAAGAGCCTTTAATCAAAACAATATCGTCGACTTTCACTGCCTTTAACACGGGTCCCACCAATTCAACTGAAGTCTCTGCATGAAATTTATCGCTAGCGTTTGGGAGGGCGGCTGACAAGTGTCGCATATTAGGACCTGACGCATATACCACATCAATTTCATTGGCGGTAATATCATTTGCCAATTTTGCGTGAATTTCAGAGGAATTATCCCCAAGTTCTCTCATATCTCCAAGGACAAGAATACGACGACCATCCCCATGGGGCACCATCCTTCCAAGCACTTTAAAGGCGGCCTGCATCGCTATTGGACTAGCATTATAGCTTTCGTCAATAACTGTAAATTTTCCGCTTTCGCAATCCAGTGTCATACTCGCCCCGCGACCTGAAGGCGCGACCATGGACGCCAGAGCATCACAGGCTTTGTGAATATCTGCACCAACTTGTTTAATAGCCCCCAAAATCGCCAAAACATTCTGAACCCAATGACGTCCCGGAACGGACAATGTGAACGAAATATTTTCATCTAATATTGAGGCTTGGATATAGCTGCACTGTGGTGATAGTTCGACATTCTTAAGGCGTATTTGAGATCCGGCTTTTTCACCAAACAACATTATGTTTTCAAGATTTGCTTGACGCGCCTTTTCCACCAACAGATCACAATGCTCATTATCTGCGTTAAGGAAAACCGCCCCATCTCTGATCACACCGTCAAAGATTTCAGCTTTTGCCAATGCTATTTCGGTTGTATTTTTAAAGAATTCTAAATGAGCTGCGGCAACGGTTGTGATAATTGCAATATGGGGTTTTACCATCTTCGATAGTGGTCCCAGTTCTCCGGCATGGTTCATCCCCAGCTCGAAAATCCCATATTCTGCATCCGCTGGCATGCGTGATAAAGACAAAGGAACACCCCAATGGTTGTTAAAGCTGCCAACGCTATAATGGGTTCGGCCTTGTTTTTGAAGAATAAGAGCCAATGCCTCTTTTGTACCGGTTTTCCCGACACTGCCAGTAATCGCAATCACCCTGGCAGAACTTCGCTTTCGCGCTGCGCGTCCAAGATTTTCCATGGCTACTAAAGTGTCGAGCACGATCACAAGATTTGCATCTGCGGGAACGTCATCTGGTATGGCACTGACAATCGCAGCTACAGCTCCTTGTTCCAGTGCCATTTTAACGTAAGCGTGACCATCATGATTGGGCCCACTAATAGCAACAAACAAATCGCCTTGTTCAATAGTACGGCTGTCGATAGCGACGCCAGTTGCTATCCAGTTAACGTTAGCACAATTTCCATTCGTTGCCGAAACGACGTCACCTGCAGTCCAAAGAGGAAGATGGCTCATGCACACATCCCTTCGTTTATCGCAATTTCCTTCACCACTGCATTGTCGTTAAAGGGAATGACTTTTGAGCCAACGATTTGACCACTTTCATGCCCCTTACCAGCCACAAGCACGACATCGCCAGTCTTTGCAGCTTTCATTGCAGCCTGTATAGCGTTCCTGCGATCGCCGATTTCCAAGGCCCTCGAGCATCCTTCTATTACTTGTTTCCGGATAGAAGCTGCGTTTTCTGTTCTAGGATTATCGTCAGTGACATATACGCTATCTGCAAGCCGCCCTGCGATCTCTCCCATAATTGGGCGTTTACCTTTATCCCGATCACCACCGCATCCAATAACCACATGAATATGAGCAGAAGTGTGGGGACGAAGGGAGTTTAGGACAGTTTCCAGCGCATCTGGCGTGTGTGCAAAATCAACATAAACTGAAGCGCCTGATGTTAAGTCCGCAACCTTTTCTAATCGACCTGGAACATTTTCAATCCCATCAAGCGCCTTGATCACGTTGTCTGCTTCAATACCAGAACTCATAACCATACCAATTGCACACAGAATGTTAAGTACTTGGAATTCACCGACAAGGGGAAGGTCTATTGCGTATTTTTTTTCCCCAACAGAAATTTCAACCGCTTGACCAGCGTGATGGGATTTCACAGATATCAGTTTAATATCCTGCCCAGCATACCCATAACTTAGAACGCGTAAATTTCGATCTTGCGCCGCTTTGTTAAAATCAGTGTAAGCATCTGAATCCGCATTTAGAACAACGCAACCATCACGCTCCACAACTCGATTAATGAGCCCCAGTTTCGCATTTAAATATGTCTCAAAAGTCGTGTGATAATCCAAGTGATCGCGGGATAAATTTGTAAAGCCAGCGACTTTGACTTTAACCGCATCAAGGCGGAATTGATCCAACCCGTGACTGGAGGCCTCAATTACCGCATGGGTAACACCGTTTAACGCCATATCTGAGAGAGATTTGTGAAGGAGAACTGGGTCTGGCGTCGTATAGCTGAGAGGACTGATATTTTTGCTGGAAACAATTCCAAGCGTTCCAAGGCTTGCTGCATTTAACCCCAACGATTGCCAGATAAGTCTTATAAAATGGGCGACAGATGTTTTTCCATTAGTCCCTGTAACCGCAACAATATTTTCTGGTGTTCTTGCATAATATTTCGATGCAATTTTCGCAAGTGCAAGACGAGGATTTTCACTCTGGTAACAATGTACAGGGCAATCGATCGGATCAAATGAATTGTCTATTACTATCGCGACAGCGCCATTCGCCACGGCATCCTTAATATAGGTAGCGCCTTCAGCAACAACTCCGCTGAGAGCTGCAAAAACATATCCTTCTTTGATGTCTCGACTATCCGCACTCAATCCTTTTACTTGTTTATTTTCAAGCTCTGGGATGATCGCACCAGGAAATAAATCAGTAAGTCGCAAGCTTCTTCTCCCGCGAATAAACTGGAATATACATTTCAGCCTTTACCGTTTCACTTTCTTCATCTACCGGCTTCACACCGAGCAAGGGACCTAAACGCGTGATAAGCCGGCTTACGATCGGTGCCGTTGTCCAGCCAGCGCCTCTAAAACCATGAGTGGATGCATTACCTTTCGGCTCGTCCAGCATCGCAAACACGACATAGCGCGGATTATTCATAGGAAAGGCACTCACAAAAGACGTAAGGAGAGCATCTCGTTTGTATCGGCCATTGACGGCCTTCTCTGCCGTACCCGTTTTACCGCCAACCAAATATCCTTCAGCCGCAGCTTTTGATCCCGTCCCCTTTTCAACAACCAGTCTCATCAAACGGCGAACAGTATCAGACGTTTTTTTACGAATAACGCGCTTTCCTTCAGATATATCTTCTTTAGACTTCTTAAGAATGGTCGGTTTGATATACATGCCGCCATTAACGATAGCGCCGACAGCAGTACTTAGCTGTAACGGGCTTACAGAAAGGCCGTGACCATAAGAAATCGTCATAGTCTCGAGGCTATTCCATCTCAATGGCAAAAGTGGGGCACCAACCTCCGGCATCTCAATTACCGGCTTATCTAAAAGACCTAATTTTCGAAGAAATGCCTTATGGCGTTTAGGCCCGATGGAATCAGCCATTTTTGCTGTCCCAATGTTTGAAGAATAAATGTAAATTTCTGGGACCGACAACCACCGTTTCTTCGGGTGATCATCCCTGATACGAAAACCCGCGACACGAATGGGTTTAGTTGCATCAAAACCATCTTTTAAAGATACGGACCTTGTATCCAATGCCATTGCGGTCGTGAAAGTTTTAAAGGTCGAACCCATTTCATAGACGCCCAATGTCGCCCGGTTGAACTTGGTTTTGGACGGAAAATCCTGAGGTCGATTAGGGTCAAAATCCGGTAAGGAAGCCATCCCCAAGACCTCACCAGTTTTCACATCCATAACCATGCCAGCAGCACCAACAGCCCGAAAAATAGACATAAAACGTGTCAGTTCATCACGAAGGGCATGCTGAACCCGAACATCAACTGACAGCTTAACTGGAGCTACCTTAGATCCATTTCGTCCTGACAAGCCCTCATCAAAATATCGCTCAACCCCGGCGATACCCTTATTATCCACATCCGTATAGCCAATCACGTGCGCGGCAAGTGGTCCAAGCGGATAGAATCTCTTTTCTTCTTTTCTGAAGAAGACACCGGGTATTCCCAAGCTGTTTATTTGTTTTTGTTGCTTGGGTGTTAAATGCCGTTTAAGCCAAACAAAATTACGCTTCGATGACAGCTTGGATACGACTGACGCTTGACTAAGATCCTGCAAAACAGATGTCATTTTTTTTGCAGCATCTATTGGATCAAGAATTCGTGTTGGATCCGCAAAGACAGAAACTGTATCCAAAGTCGTTGCCATCAAAACACCGGAACGATCATAAATGTCCGCACGGCTTGCAGATAATGTGGCTTTGCTCTGGATTGATCGAGAATATACTGTCACATCTTTTTCTTGCCCCAAACCACTCAAAGCCAGACCGACGAGGCGTCCCGCGAGAACAACAAAACAAAATGCAAAAAGAACACCCGCAACAACCAGCCTGTTTCGACCCTGCTCCAAAGTCTCCTTCGCACTACCCTCTAGATGGATTGCCCGCCCAGGATCATTTTGCGCTGATATGACAATGGATTCTCTTGCCCCCGAACCTTCGCGTCGCCCAGAAGCATGGTAACTATAGGCACTCATTCCACAGCCTCACCACTCCGGCGTTGACCTTCATATTTCGCCATATGAAGCTGTCCACGAGGAGAGGTCTCTGATCCATTCTTTTTACGCCTAGGCCTAAACCGGGGAACAGGTACAACACTTAACGAGGCCGCAAACGGATCCGTAACACGAGACGGTAAATCCTGCATTTCAGCGACTTGGTATGGAGCAACAAGTAAGAGAGGTAAATGTTTTGCCGCCAGAGTCTGTAAATTTTCCGGGCGGTTTTCATAAGCCCATTCTGCCTTTAGAACCTGCACTGCCGCTCGGTTTTCAGCAATGCCGGCTCGAAGCGTCCGCAAATCGCCACCAAGGCGCTGAACTTCGTACGACAATTGATACAAACCATAAGATACAACAGCCACAATAAGGACTAAAACAATGGTTAAGTTCCATCTCATACATCCTCCTCCATCACTGGAGCATTCGTACGAATAGCACCTCGAAGCCTTGCAGAACGAGAGCGCGCGTTAGCAGAAATCTCATCGCCCCCGGCTTTAATCGCTCCGCGCTTAATAAGCTTGAAAGATGAAGCAGGTCCGTCGTCACTTGGAGGGAGATGCCGAGATGGGTTGGCACGCGCTGCCGACCGTTTCGTCAAAAAACTTTTTACGCGTCGGTCTTCCAAACTATGAAATGAAACTACTGCGAGACGCCCCCCTTCTGAAAGAAGCTTCTCTGATGCGACCAACCCAGTCGACAATTGCCCTAACTCATCATTTACAAATATACGCAACGCTTGAAACGTACGCGTCGCAGGATGTATTCCCTTACCCGTAGGGAGCACAACTGCGGCCACCGCTTCCGCTAACTCAACTGTACTGGTAAATAACTTTACTTCACGCCGCTTTACAATCTCACGGGCCACAGCACGGGAAAGGCGCTCTTCTCCCAGTCGGTAAATAATATTGGCAAGCTCCGTCTCGCTCTCCGTATTCACAACATCCGCGGCCGTCGGCCCTTCAGCGGACATACGCATATCCAGCGGCCCATCCTTATTAAAGGAAAAACCCCGGTCAGCCTCGTCGATCTGCATTGAGGAAACACCAATATCCAGCGCAATCCCATCAACTTTCGTCACACCAATATTGGCAAGCAGCTCATCCATATCAGCGTAACAGCCTTCAAGAACTGTCAAACGTCCGTTATATTCCGCTTCCATTTCGCGCCCAAAAGCGATTGCCCTTGGGTCTCTATCAATTCCAATAACACGACAGTCAGCAGCATCCAGTATTGCCCGACTGTAACCACCAGCACCAAAAGTGCCATCTATAATTAGTTCACCGTCACGGGGCGCTAATACACCGAGAACTTCATCGAGCAGGACTGAGATATGGGGGCGATCCTGAGACATATCATGTACCTCGATCTGTCATTGCGCTTTTGGCCCGCTTGGCACGCGCGCGCTCTTTAGCGTCTTTCATACGAACTTCAAAGGCTTTTGGTTGCCAAATCTGAAAACTATCGCCACGCCCGGCGAACAAACAGGACCCTTCGATACCTGCTGCGGTCAACATATCCAGAGGAATAACAATCCGGCCATCCCCATCAATTGGCAGTTCAACGGATTCAGCCATCAGCACATCAGCGTCGGCCTCACGATCTTCGGAAAAAGGATCAAACGCACCGATCTTCTCCAGCAATCCCTCCATCACTTCCATTCCGCATGCATTAATAGAGACACCATCGAAGGATGAAAATAAAACCACAGAGTTATTTCCGCTTTCTGCCAAAACAGACCGAAAGCGTGCTGGTACAGATACCCGCCCCTTCTTATCGATCTTATTTTCATATTTTGACAAAAACAGGGCCATAAAGCCTCAATCTCCTAAAATTCAGCCAATCCCCTCAAAATAACATCCGAAAATAGTGAGAAAATGGGATTTTATGGATTAACATGGAATTTCATGGGAGTCAATGGATTTACAGTTGAAAAACATGGATTTCAAGTATTCGCTAATAGATAAAATTATCCCTTTATTTAACTAATCATCTCCTATTGATCACCCGAACAAGGCGAATACTAGAAACACATAGAACAACCCCACCGTTACTTCGTTCCCGTTATGTTCCAATTATACTTTGACCGAAAATTGATCGATGAATTTCCAAATCGCCTCGGCCAAACAATCCACCCCGCTAATGTAAAAGTATCAATATTGAAAAATCACCTTCTAAACTGCCATATTTCATACATTCTAGAGACAACGCTGTAACTGCTAACTTTCAAAAACAGAGAATTACTCACAGCCAAACTAACGCGATACTCGAATTTCGAATGTAACTTTAATCAGACAATTGTAATATATATATTTCAAAAACCTCATGCTTCACAAAACAACAAAAGAAAACCAAGCCTCGACTAAGCAGAATATTTGAAGAGTAGTCATGCAAAATCTCAGTCACAAAAGCGCAATTTACCTCGCGTAAATATGATGAAGCAAACAAAACCCTTCTAAAAAAAACTTTTAATTCAAAAACATTTATATTATAATTAGAATAATTCTAATCAGTATCAAAGGAATTCAAAATGAAATTGATCGATATTGGGATCACGCAAGAGGACATGACAAAGATTGCAAATGGGCTGAAAATCCTGCTTGCAGATTCCTACACCCTTTACCTACAAACCCACAACTTTCACTGGAATGTCACGGGCCCGCATTTCCGCGAATTGCACCTCATGTTCGAAGAGCATTATACAGAGCTTGCAACTGCTGTAGATGAGATTGCCGAACGCATTCGCACCCTTGGAGTTGCCGCTCCTGGAACATATAAGGCATTCAATGAATTGAGTAGCATTAAGGAAATTGAAGGTGTCCCTACTCCTTCTGAGATGTTGTTCATATTAACCAGTAGTCACGAACAAGTGGTAAAAACATGCCGTAAAGTCTTGAGCCTTTCCCAAAAAGCAGAAGACGAATCTACTTCTTCACTTGTGTCAGATCGTATGCGCATTCACGAGAAAACCGTGTGGATGCTCCGTTCCATGCAATAGGTTTCAAGCGAGACTAGCTAACCTAACCAGTCCCGCAACCGTAAGCCTGGCACCAACTACTAAGGATTACTGACTTTCAAATTTCTTTATTAAGGATCCGAAAATGAACAGCAAGTTTGTCAAAGTAGCGTCTGTCAAGAAACTGAAAGAACGAAAGTGCTTAGTTGTTAAAACTGAAGGTAAACAAATTGCCTTGTTCTTGTCTGGCACCAGTATACTCGCTTGTAACAACAGATGTCCTCACGAGGGATACCCTTTAAGTGAAGGATCACTAACGAAGGACTGCATACTCACTTGTAACTGGCATAACTGGAAATTTGACTTAACTACCGGCGAGACACTTATTGGTGGCGACCAAGTGAGAATTTATGATGTCCAAGTGATAGAGGATCAAATTTATCTGGATGTAAGTGATCCACCCGTTGAAGTTCAAATTGAAAAAATACTGGAGAACTTGAAAGCAAGTTTCAAACGGCAAGAATATGACCGTATGGCAAGAGAGGTTGCCAGATTACAAAATTCTGGAGGCGATCCCCTTGAAGCTGTTAGGCAAGCAATCCATTGGACCCATGATCGCCTTGAATATGGAACGACACACGCCTTCGCGGCAGCACAAGACTGGCTTACCCTTAGAGGTAACACTTCTAAAACCGCACCCGAAAAACTAATTCCTATTTTAGAGGCAGTGGGTCATATGTCTTGGGACATTTTAAGGGAACCCAAATACCCCTTCACAGACAAAAGCCAGCCCTTCGATAGTTACAAGTTTGAAGAGGCAATTGAAGCCGAAGATGAGGATCAGGCAATTTCTTTCTTAAATGGTGGACTACAAGAAAATGTGGACCAAAAGATACTGTTCACCAGCCTTCAAAAAGCTGCATTGGCCCATTATGCTGATATAGGTCATTCGGCTATCTACACATATAAAACTCAGCAATTAATCAAAACACTAGGCTCATCTGTCATGGAGCCACTTTTGAAAGCCCTTGTAAGAAGCCTTATTTTTGCCCGCCGAGAAGAGCTTCTCCCCGAGTTCAGACAATACAACCCAACTCTGGAGGAATGGGGTAAGACCACCGACCCAGCCTCCGAAGACTTGTCGCTCGAGGGTAAGAATGTAAATCAAAGCTTGAACAAAATGCTTCTACACTCAACAGAAAACCCTGAAAGTCTATATTCAAAAACATTCCACCAACTTGCCCGAAACATGCTTTATTTTAAAGCGGACATTATGAACGAATGGAGCAAATCAGTATCTCACAACATCAACTGGTTTTCTTTCTCTCATGGTCTTACATTTTCAAATGCAGCCCGAACTTTCTGCGAAAAATCTCCACAATTGTGGCCCCAAACACTCCTACAAATGGCTTGCTTTTCGGGACGCAACGCCGCTTTTGTAGATTTTTCTCAGGATATGAAAAAATGGTATATAGATGATATCGACACATTCCTAAAGACCGCAAAACAAGGGTTATTGGATCATGCAAACCCTGAATTTATAGTTTCAAGTCATATGGCAAAGATCATTTCAGCAGTCGAACAGGAAGTGGGTCGAAACCCTGAAGCCGTCTATATTCAAGACATGATAGCTGCAACCAATCGTTTCCTCAATTCACCTTTTAAGCGAAAACATACCAAACGGACCGCAGCTCAATCTATTGAATTTGTATCAAAAGAAAGATAGCTCAGTCGAGAACCTCAGTTCTTTCATGAGACTTTCCGTGAATCTCTTCTTGCTCTTCTCTAAACTCTTTGAGGGAGCCATCAAGGGTCCGGCTGATTATTTCATCAAGAGCACGGGCCGTACTAACCCGACCCATATACACGTAATTTGCACCCGATTTATATAAATCTGTTGCCGTAAATGGCTGTTCTGCGTTTGAGATAATAACGGCTTCTTTATTGTGCCTTCGAACACATTCAACCAATTTCACATTGTTTATCCCGCGCAAGATATCATCGGGAATTGTCGCCACGACAACTTTCGCACTACCAATCCCTGCATGCTCCAACGTGTGTTCATTAGCCAGATCACCATAGCGTACTTTAACACCCATTTTCCGAATAGCAGGGTGAATTTGAACATTAAAATCAATAACCAGAATTCTCGGAATAAGTTCAGGTTTGTTTGCGACAATCTCATGGAGCAAAGAAGACGCCACGCGATGAAAGCCAAGCAAAACGATGTCTGCATGATCAGAGTTTTCTTCAATTCTTGAAGAAGGCTCTTTAAAACCTATTTTGTTAAACCAGGGTGACAGCCATGAATGAATCCAATAGGCCTTTTGATACAGGGTCGGAGTGATTAGTGCCGTTATAACAAAACCAATTATGATTGCGCTGGAAAAAGCATCTGATAGATGCCCTTGCTGAGCCCCCAAATAGGCGATGACCAACCCAAATTCAGAAAGCTGCGCCAAACGTATCGATGTCATTTGCGCAAGTCTTTGATCTCCACCTGTAAAATAAAAAAGTGGAAAAAAGATCAACTGCCGGCTTATCAACGAGAAAGCAGCCAAAGCAAGCGCAATCCATATAACACTCATGTCGGTAATGACAGGTACACTCATTCCAAGACCGACAAAGAAAAGAACAATGAAGAAATCGCGGACAACGCCAACCTTACCAATAATTTCCCGGCTATATGGTTGCGTTGCTATCGTAATACCGGCAACAAGAGCACACATACCTGGACCAACGAATAATGTCGTTTTCAGGTCAAAGAAAGTAGCAGCAACATCATCAAGGCTACCTCCAATGAATACAATAAGGAAACACCAGCCTATTGCCCCAACAAACATGGTTTGAGGTTCTTTTGCAAGCCACCGGAAAGCCACTGCCACAATGGTATTGGCGAGCCCATAGGAAATCCCGACTACAATTAGAATTCCAAAGAAAGAGACTAATACCGGTAAAAATTCAGGAGAGTCAAAATTAGGCTGCATGATCATAACGACAACTGCCCAAATATCCTGAAAAACAAGGATACCTAAGGATATTCTGCCAGATTCTGTGTCTAACTCATACCTCTCTTGAAACAGTTTAATAACCAATAATGTGGAAGACCCCGCAATAAAGATACCAAAATATAGGGCATCAAACTTGCCAGACAGACCATTTGCAACTCCCAACCAAACGAGTCCTTTAACGACTAAAAAGCCAAATAAAACACTTAATGGATACTGAACGACTCCGGGGACAACAATCGTTTTACCGCTGCTGATCAACTTCCGGATATCAATCTCTAAACCGATCATGAACAAAAGCAAAATGAAACCAAGTTTGGCTATAGTCTCAATATTATCAACTTCGGTTATTAATTTGAAACCCACAGGCCCGATCAATATTCCCGCTAAAAGAAACGCCGCTATACTTGGAATTTTAAATCGAACAGCTATGACAGCAAGCAAACTTGCAACGAACAAACTTATACCGATGTCTTGAACCAATGTTGGCAATTCGCCACCAGAGGCCGCCGCGGGGCCAATGGACAACAACCATAAAAATGCTGAAAGAATTATTTTTTTACCGGCGGCAGGCATATATGTTCACTTTTGTTATGCAAGGATAGAGAGATACGCATGTTCTACCCATTTGTCTATAAGCCTCAACCATAAACTATTGCCAGATGACCTGTAAGCCGGGTTTTGTCCTCGATTTCTCGATGGATGACCATTCATCTAGGATGCCTGTTACCAGACACCTCATGCAACCAACCCGGACAGCAGCTCGAAAAACCAGCTTATGCAGCAGAAAATTCCCTGCATCGGCTGTCCCTATTTGGTTTTGCTCCCGGTGGGGTTTACCGTGCCGCCCCTGTTGCCAGGCGCGCGGTGCGCTCTTACCACACCCTTTCACCCTTACCTGATTAAAATCAGGCGGTTTGCTTTCTGTGGCACTTTCCCTAGGGTCACCCCCGCCGGCCATTAACCGGCACCGTATTTCCGTGGAGCCCGGACTTTCCTCTCCTCGCATATAATGCAAGCAGCGATCACCCAGTCATCTGGCAGACTTGATTTAAGCCTCAAAAGGTTTCAGGTCAAGCGCTTCACGGCGCGATGGAGTGCAAAAATTAATTCACTTGTTTCTTGATCAATTATTCCTGTGATGGAATTCTGTCGCCAATGCCGCTGAAACGCTGTGACTATATGACTTAAAGATACGTTCTCTCTGTGCTCATATCCTATTTCTGAGAGCAAGCGAGGAATATCGGGCACTGCGGCGCTTTTCTCTGCGTCTGGTTCAACCCAAAGCCCAACACCACAGCTCGCCAGTCTTTTCCAATCAAATAGCTCGCCCGGATCCTGTTTACGGTCTGGCGCCAAGTCAGAATGGCCGATCACGTTGTACGCTTCTATATTATTGCGACTTAAAATCTTTTGGGAAAGATCTATCACGGCTTGCATTTGCGTTTCAGGAAAAGGTGCATATCCAAATTCATGACCGGGATTGACGATCTCTATACCGATAGAAGCGGAGTTAATATCCCTCTCCTCCCGCCAAGAGCCTGCCCCAGCATGCCACGCACGATCTTTTTCATCGACCAATGAATAAATTTGGCCTTGTTCTGTCACCAAATAATGAGCGCTCACCTCTGACCCCGGGTCACACAACCTTTCAAGCGCAGCCTCAGCGCTAGTCATACCAGTATAATGGAGAACCAGTATTTGGGCTTTCTTTCCCGCGCGCCTCTCGTTGTAATTGGGGGACGGATGGTCGATGTTTTGGACAGTCATCTTTTTACCTGCCGTGTAGAGGGACATTAAATTCCACGGCGTTTAGCAATTTCATCATAGGCTGCATTGATAGTTGCAAGTTTTTCGTTAGCAACATCAATAAATTCTTGAGGCAATCCTTGGGCAATTACTTTGTCAGGGTGATTATCACGAATAAGCGTGCGATATGCCTTTTTCAATTCACTATCAGACATATCAGAAGTTACGCCTAAAATCTGATACGGGTCTCTGACATCCTCACCTAAGTGATAACCACGGAACCTATCATAATCATTTTCATCGAATCCAAAGATGCTGGCAATGTTACGAAGGTAGATATCTTCATCAGGATGGAGAACACCATCTGCCATCGCTATGGAAAACAACCCGTGTAATAAATCTTCCATGACTTGCGGTGTGTCGCGGAACATTTTTTCAACCTGATGCGCATAGCCTTCATATCCGGCTGTATTTTGTCGTGCCCGATCAAATACCTTCCCAAAATTTGCTTCTTCCTCAGACGGTATTCTAAAAACGCGTTTGAAAGCATCCACTTCATCCCGCGTAACCACGCCATCTGCCTTAGCAAGCTTGGCACCAAGTGCGACAACAGCAATCGTAAATGCAACTTGTTTTAAACTTGCATTATCTGGCGCATCGCCTGCATTTTCATCAGAGGTTTCACGAAATTTGTCGACTACGTGGCCTGCAATACTGCCAACCAACGCGCCAAGGGGACCACCCAAGAGAAGTCCTGCTGCGCCACCAAACACTTTACCCCAAATTGCCATCAATTTTCTTTCGGTTCAAATATCTACACCAATACTATCAGCGCTTATTGGTAACGGCTAGTCACGACAACTGTGAAAAAAATCAACCCTCGACAGTGAGACTTGCGGAAACATACCTGCACACTGAACTATAGATCTATAATTTCAACAGGATTTTTCTATTTGTTGAATGTCCAAAAATTCGCATTTAGTACAGAGTCTCCGCTACAACTCAATTTCTGCCCGCAAATCACGAAGACTTTTCCGTTGTTGTCCGGCATCATCAAAGTTATCTGGCAACAACCATTTTGAGAACGCTTCTCGGCAAACAGGCCATTCGTTTTTCAGAATAGAAAACCACGCTATATCGCGCTGCCAGCCGTCAACAACTGCCGCATTTCGCCATGTACCCTCATGCTTAAAACCTAAACTCTCGGCTGCATGAAACGACTTCTCGTTTTGCGCTTGGCATCGCCATACAAGCCTTTCATATCCAAGTTCATCCATGCATTGGCTCATCAATAAAAATATGGCCTCGCGCCCTTGTCGTGTTCCTTGGAGCGTTGGTGAAAACCAAATACTCCCAATCTCAATGCTACCATCACTCTGATAAACATCACAAATCGACAACCAACCATTTGCCGTCCCTCCCCTAGGTACGACCGCCTAAAAGGGTTGATCGGTTCGACTGGATAAATCATCTAGAAGAGCACCAAGCTCGATCTTGCTTTTGAAAGGGCCATAGCGAAGATATTCAAAACTGACTGGGTGTTCAGATGCAAGTGCCCAAAGGGTTACCAGATGTGCCCTCCCTAAAGGCTCTAGGGTTATGTTGTCCCCTTCAATCTTCTCGAGGCGTGGAAATGGTCAGATTTTTTGATCGATTTTTGTGCCAAATTTTGCTGATGATTGTTTCTTCAGTTTACGCATTGTTTTCGTAACCCTAGTCATTAGAAGTTGTTGCGGCAAGGGCGACAACTGCATTCCAAAAATTTACTTGTTTCAAACTTGTATTGCCCGGTATTTCATCGGCTAACTCATCAGAAATTTCAGGAAAATTTTGACGAAAACAGGATGATTTTCCGCATAGGCATTTTACTCAAACTCAAAATTTTGTCCCTTTTGCAATATATAATGACTTTTTGCCGAAAGTAGGACGAAACACAATCGTCTATTCTATTACTCATAAATAGTCATTCACGAATTATCCATTTAAAAAATAGTACACCAACCATCATGAATCTAAAAAACTGGCGACAACCTGAATTTCTTCTAATGGTCACTGCGGCGGGATGGGGAGCAGGCTTTGCAACGTGGCTCGCGCTCCTCAATAATTTTGCAGTAGATGCCATCGATTTCACCGGCCGCGAAATTGGCATCCTTCAATCCCTTCGCGAAGTACCGGGTTTACTTGCGTTTACCGTCATCTTTGTCCTTCTTCTTATCTCCGAACAAAGACTGATGATGTTGTCGCTTCTGGTCTTTGGCATTGGCGTTGCTATTACAGGACTATTCCCGTCAGAGATTGGCTTTTATTTAACGACAATCTTGATGTCTGTAGGCTTCCACTATCATGAAACTCTACGCCAATCATTGACCTTACAATTAATTTCCAAAGAGAGAACTCCGCTCGTTATGGGGAGGCAGTTATCAGCACAAGCTTTCGCATCCTTAGCCGTTTATGGCTTGATTTACGTAGCGACCAAGTTTGCTAATTTTGATTACGCAATTGTCTATGCCGTTGGTGGCGCGGTATCTATCTTTACAGCCTTGGTTACATGGTCCGCCTACCCTACTTTTAAAACCGACGTAATTCAGACAAAAAAGATTGTATTGCGCAAACGGTATTGGCTTTACTACGCCTTGACGTTTTTATCGGGTGCCCGCCGTCAAATCTTTATGGTTTTCGCGGGTTTCATGATGGTCGAAAAATTTGGCTATGAAGTATCAACTGTGACGGCATTGTATCTCCTTAATCATGGAATCAATATATTTCTAGCTCCACGCATTGGTCGCCTAATCGCCCATTGGGGAGAGAGAAAAGCACTTATGTTCGAATATGTAGGTTTAATGCTGGTTTTCACAGGTTATGCGCTTGTAGAAAATGCAAATATTGCAGCTGGACTCTATGTAATTGACCATCTGTTCTTTGCCTTTGCAATCGGCATTAAAAGTTACTTTCAGAAAATTGCAGATCCAAAAGATATGGCGGCGACGGCGAGTGTCAGCTTTACCATAAATCACATTGCCGCAGTTGTTATTCCGGTTGTATTTGGAATTCTTTGGCTAACATCCCCATCGAGCGTGTTCATGGTGGGGACAGCAATGGCCGCACTCTCACTTATCTGCTCGTTTAACATTCCAGAAAAACCAGCCCCTGGAAACGAAACTAATCGCGGCCCCCGTTTCCCAGAAGAAGAAGCCCTCATCCATACAAAAGCTGAGGCTTAAAGAAAGTATTATGGGGCGCTAACGTCAAAAGCGCCCCAACTTTCAAGGTTGCTTGTCGTCATCAAAGAGAATGCGATTTGCCGCCCCTTCCAGATCTTCATATTGGCCGCTTTTAAGGCTCCACAGAAATGCAAGAAGACCGAGTCCTCCCAAAAACAAAGCAATGGGTATTAAAAGCAAAAGTATGGTCATTTTTTATTCTCCTTCTCTTTTACCTTTAAACGCATTGAGTTTGCACAGACGATGAGGGAGGATGAAGACATGGCAACTGCAGCAAATAATGGTGTCACAAATCCCATTATAGCCAGTGGAACCGCAACAGCATTATATAAAAATGCCATCCCGAAATTCTGCACAACTAACTTATGAGAAAACCGTGCAACCCTTATGGCCTCAACGACAGCCGACAGACTTCGCCCCTGAAAAACAAAATCAGCGGCTGTTTGGCTAACATCTGACGCCGTTGCCGGAGACATTGACACATGGGCCGAGGAAAGGGCTGGTGCATCATTAAGGCCATCCCCAACCATTAGAACAGTTCGGCCAAGTGCCTTCAATTCTGATAAACGTTCAACTTTACCTTCAGGTTTCACGGACGCTCGCCATTGGAGAATGCCCGCTTGTGCGGCGACGTCCGCGGCCACTGAAGGACGATCACCGGAGAGCAGCTCAACAGCCAAACCCATTTTTTCTAGTTCTGCAATAGTATCAGCGGCTTTATGACGTAAACAGTCTTCAAACAGGAACTGAACCGGTTTTTTACCCGGCTGCGATAACCATAGTTCAGGACCAGCGGTCAAGTCACCCATATCTACTGCCACATTGCACCATTCACGGCTACCCAAGCGAACTTCTCCGCCCTCGGCTTCTGCACTCAAACCGAGCCCGGGATGTTCCTGTACGTCAAACACCATTCCGGTATTTGTGCCCATCCTTGCGACTGCCGCAGCAAGGGGATGTTTACTAGATTTTGCAATACAAGCAGCTAGGTCCAAGTCCGCGTTCTGTATCTCCGCCTGATTTGTCAGGTCAAGCCGGCCTTCAGTTAAAGTCCCCGTTTTATCAAAAACCACTGTATCGATTTGCGCTAGTCGCTCCAACCCATCGGCAGCCTTTACCAAAATCCCATTCTGAAGCAGCCTTCCACTTGCCACCACTTGCACAACGGGGACTGCAAGACCTAATGCACAGGGGCAGGTTATAATCAAAACAGCAACCCCTTGGAACAAGGCCGCTTGCCAATCCGCGCCAAGTAGCCACCAACCAGCAAAAGTAAGAGCCGCCAACACATGAACTGCGGGTGCATAATACTCAGCGATACGGTCAGCCAAACGCACATATTTTGCCCGCCCTTGTTCGGCATTTTCCATCAGTCGGACGATATCGCCCAGCAAAGTGTTATCCCCCGTTTTAGTAGCAAGAACTTGAACAGGCGCTGATAGGTTCATGGTTCCAGCGAAAACGGGATTTCCCTGCTGCGTATCGATCGGTAAGCTTTCCCCGGTAACGAGGCTATTATCAACAGTCGTTCTGCCTTTAAATATGTCGCCATCCACGGGGAAACGCTCCCCCATAGCCACATGAACTAAAGTTCCGGGAGTTACCGCATCAACCGATACAGAACGGTGGCTCCCATCCGCTTCAATTACAGTCGCAGCCACAGCTTTCATCAGTAAAAGTCGTTCTGCAGCAGAGCGTGCCTTACTTCTCGCACGATTATCAAGATATCGGCCAACAAGCAGGAAGAACAATAAGGTTACGGCCGCATCAAAATAGGCATATTCACCACTTTGGATGGTTTCTGACAAACTCATACCTGTTGCAAGGACTACCGCGAGAGAGATAGGGACATCCATATTCAAACGGCCAGCACGCAATGCAGCGATAGCCGACTTGAAAAATACCTGACCTGAATAAGCAACTGTTGGCATTGCGATTAAGGCTGAAACCCAATGCATCAAGTCTCTAGTAGAAGGGCCCATATCCGCGGAGAAAATCCCCGCCCATACCGATACAGACAAAAGCATGACATTCATTGCCGCAAAGCCAGCGACACCAAGTGCTTTTAGAAGACGCCGATCTTCTTCATCACCAACCAATTGCATGATTTCAATATCATAAGGGGTAAGCGCATATCCAAGATCTATAACCGGCTTCACGAGATCGCTTGCACTTGCCAAATCTTCATTCCATCGAAGTAGTAATCTACGGGTAGAAAAATTGACACGCGCCTCACATACAGCTGTATTGGATTTGAGTGTGGCTTCAATTGTTCGAATGCAGTTAGCGCAATGCATGTGTTCTACGAGAACATGGAGCAAGGCATTCCCATCCTCATCTCGCGTTACAAAGGCATCTGGATTTGCAGCGACAAACTCCTGAAAGTCGGCGATAGTTCCACTGGACTGTGCTAACGACACAGCACCACCAGCACAACAATTTGCACCGATATCTTTTACGGCAAACCCTTCAAGCGGAGCTTGCAGATTATGAGCTACTTCACCCATACTCTCTTCTCCAGACGGTAAGGGGTTTCATATCCACCGCCAGTCACCAGAATTATCAAGTCCCATTGTCCTGAAAAGGGAAATTCCAGCTCTGATTGGAACTCTTCTTGGGTAGGCATCATCGTCAGCTGGCGATCTTGCCCTTCTTGAGTCGGTCTGCGAATATTCAATTGTGCGACAAGACCAGTAAGTGGCTTTCCGCTCCGGTCCGTTAAACGCACACTGACAATAGCTTTTTTGTCTCCAAGGCCTTCGAAATACAAATCACTCGACCATTCACGGGAAGACTGATCTTTCGAAGCTGCTATCTCATCATTGTAACGCAAACCTCTTAGATAAGAATCCTCGACAGAAAGTCCGGAAAAACTCGTTAAGGCAAAGTAGACAAAGACTGCATTTACTGCGCACATCACCCCGAAAAAGCCAAGAAGCATATAGAGAACATGCCGTCCTTCAAGTTTTTTAACTTTTACAACGTCCATCACTTAGGTCCTTTAAAACTAGTAACTTGTTCCACTGTGAGACCACTAAGTAGATCATAAATAACAATTGTTATGTCTTGACTACTACCCCCAATGGCGTTTTTCGGAGCGGAGACAAACAATTTCACACTGGATAAAGCGTCTCCGGGAACTGGGACAACAAGTTCTTCTTTACGAGGGCCTTCAACTTGCAACCAAG
>Ga0209826_1000688_pt1 | contig 24042 bp, 21 predicted proteins | sample GOMGulsemesocosm_5_FD_184637 | JGI IMG/M metagenome (GOLD analysis project Ga0209826, IMG submission 184637) | Methane-oxidizing microbial communities from mesocosms in the Gulf of Mexico - GOM15C Gulf of Mexico (SPAdes) (version 2) | ecosystem: Environmental > Aquatic > Marine > Cold seeps... | reverse complement strand
TCATTGATGCGCCTTTTTTTATTTCTAATTATTGATAATGCTTTACCGAGGTTCTCATGCTGCAAACAATCCGTGACAACATGAAAGGCGCAGTGGCCATGTTCATTGTTGCCATCATGATCATCCCTTTTGCTCTCTTTGGTATCGACTCGCTTTTTTTGCGTGACTCTACAGCAGGTGAGGCCGCGAAGGTAAATGGCCAGGCTATTGCTGAGTCGGCCCTAAGCCAAGCGATACGCGTGCAAAAACAGCAATTGCTTGAGCGCTTTGGTGAGCAGGCTCCGGTTGAGCTCCTCAGCGACGAGCGCCTGCGAGGCCCAGTTCTACAGCGCCTGATTCAGCGCGAGTTGCTTTCGCAGTCAGCCACTAATGGCAGCATGACAGTCAGTGATGGGGCACTAGATCAGTTAATCATCTCGTCGCCGCAATTCCAGCGTGACGGAAAGTTTGACCCCCAGCTTTTTACTCAGCTGCTGCGTATGCAAGGTTATACACCCGCCATATACAAAGGCTTGCTACTTGAAGACATGCTCATCAATCAGCATGCGACGGCGTTGAGTGATAGCGCATTTTCAACACAGGCTGACATCGAGCGCCTTACGGCTCTGACTCAGCAAGAGCGCGACTTTCAATTCGTCACTCTTGAGTACGGCGATAGCGCTGCCTCTGTGCACATAGAAGACTCTGAAGTTCAGTCATTTTATGACGCTAACCAAGCGAGCTTTATGAGTCGCGAGCAGGTGTCGATTGATTACATTGAGGTGAGCCTCAGCAAGCTGGCTGCGACAGTCGAGGTGAGTGATGAGCAGGTTCAGCAACAGTTTAAGCAAGAACAAGACAGCTTCGTCGCACAAGTCCAGCGGCAAGCGGCGCACATTTTGATAGAGTCAAAAGATGATGGCAGTGAGCAATCCGTCATCACAGAGGTTCTGGCTAAGCTTGAAGCGGGTGAGGATTTCTCAGAACTGGCGAAAACATACTCTGACGATTTAGGCTCAAGAGCGTTCGGTGGTGACCTGGGCAGCAGTGATGGCACAACCTTTCCTGATGCGTTTGAGGTGGCTTTGGGTTCACTTGAGCCAGGCCAGGTGTCAGCTCCTACGGAAACTGAAGCCGGAACACATTTTATTAAGCTTGTTTCAGAAGAGCGTACTCAAGCCCCTAGTTTTGAAGGTGTAGCTCAAAGAATTAAAGCGGATCTTGCGAAAGCGGCCGCTGAAAGCCTGTATTTAGAGATATTAGAAGAGCTACCAGAGGCAACTTACAACGCTGATGACCTTGAGTTCGCGGCTGAAGAGCTGGGCCTTGAGGTTGCTTCTTCTGCGCTGTTTGGGCGTGAGGGTGGAGTGGGTGTACTAGCAAGTAATCAAGTGTTGGCCGCGGTTTTTAGTGATGAGGTATTAAACGATGGTCAGGTCTCTGATGTGCTAGAACTGTCAGATTCGACGCTAATTGTTCTCAAGCGTAAAGAGCATATGCCCTCGGTTGTGAAACCTGTGCTCGAAGTGACGACTGACATCATTGAACAGCTTACCCGAGAAAAAACAGAGACCCTGCTTGCCGATAAAGCCGCCAAGTATATTTCTGAGCTCGAAACGGGACGGGATATTGAGGTTCTTGCCGAAGAGCATGGATTGAGCTGGCAGGTACAGATATCGACCCCACGACAGCAGGCAGGCATTGCAGATCAGCTTTTACAACACGTATTTTCTTTGCCGCACAGTTCCACGGGTACTGTTAACAGTGGGATCCAGCTCAGTGATGGTGATTATGTTGTTGTTCAGCTGAGTAAAGTAACGGAGGGGCGCCTGCCTGATTTACCCACTGAGCAGCTGGAGCAATTTAAAGGCCAGCTAGCGGAGCAGTTGGCTCAGCTCGAATTCTCACTCTATCAAAGGTCGATGGAAGCAGGTTCGGATGTGATCATCCATTAAGTCTTTTTAATTAAGGGGCCGTATGGCCCCTTTTTTTGTTAAACCCTCCCAAATATAGCGCGCTTACATCTGAAGAGCCTAGCTGTCAGCTTGGTGTGCGGAAGCTCGAATTTCCATAGGTCCGCTAATGAGACTCAACTATGCGACGAGCGTGGCTCCGATTATTCAGCCACTACTGACTTTTGGTGAATTTCACGGTGCAGGAGGTGGCTGTTTGTGCCCTTGGGGCCCAATAAAAAGAACCCAACCCTCTGGGGGAGAGAGGCTGGGTTAAGACCATTAGAGGATAGGGTAAGGAGCGCGATGGGGACGCACTTCATAGTAATTCCGCTCTGCTCTTGGCTCTCTATCAAAGTGAGTTTTACTTTGATAGCATTTCCTTTGGTCACCATTAAGTATTGATTAGCTCGCGAAAACTTCAAGTGCTGCCTCATCTCTGGTTAAACAGAAATCTCATAGCCAGTGCCTTGTGTAGCTGAAATGGCTATATAAATGCTAATCACTCTTTCAGTAAACGGTCCAATTTACCCTCAATTCTTTTTAATTGCATTTCCAGCTCCAGAATCTTTCTTTGCTCCTCCCGCTGGCGTTGTGTCACAACACTTTCCTGTCTACTGATGAGCGCTGCAGCAATCGTGGCGGTCAGCAGAGAGAGCAACCCCAAGCCAATGAAAATGAGTAGGCTCGCAAAAAAGCGCCCTATATCGGTCGTCGGCACGACATCGCCATAACCAACAGTTGTTACGGTCACCAGCGCCCACCACAAGCCCTCAGAGGGTGTGGTTATACCTGGGTCTATAGCCGCCATCATGAAACCAGCCAATACAATAACAATGGCTGTACCGACAAGGGTGGCGCTTAAAGTGTTGCGCGAAAGCAAATGTTTTACATGCCCCGTGACATGTATGAGCAGGGAGAAGAGGACCGCCAACCTTAAGATGCGCAGCGCAGCGCCGAAACCAGAATCATGAAAGAGCAGGGGGATGCCGGTGAATATAATGACGAGATTGAGCCAGTTACTGCGCAAATAGCGAGCTGGTCGATCGCTCAAGGCACCGAGCATGACCGTCTCAATTACAAACAAAGCCCAAATGGAGAGGTTGGTAGCGTGAGAAAACCCCGCCAACTGCTGGCCACTGCTGTTTAGGTACCAAAGCCCCAGCGTGCAGATAGCAGCGATAATCATTGGCCACTCTAACAAGCGGTGGCAGGTTACTGCCCTGTGGTTTTCATCGGCAGGCATACCTGCCACGCCTGCATAAGTTTGCCAGCTCACATCTACTATCTCGATTTAATGGGGGTCGGTCACATTCTCAGCGTGAACGGCCTGTTATCCACAATACCAGACTGAGACTCGGAGCGGTTTTAAAATCGGAGTGAAGGGTTAGCCTCCCTTCGATAATCAAGGGTAAGAAAGGCATTCAGGGTAGGGTTAGTCTGCAAAAACTGGGGCAAGTTCACTGAGAGTGGATTCAAGCTTTGCGGCGGTGGCGGCTCTGGATATACGGTTGTCCAAGTTCTTGCGCAAGTCCTTTAAGCGCATGCGCGAACGGCGAAATTCTAAGCTAATGGCCTCATACTCGAGATCGTGATCCTGAACGCTTAACTTCGCCAATTCAGATAACTCTGAGTGCAGCGCGCTGATGAGGTCATGGAACAGATCCTTATCGCTCATGGATGAGGCCTCCCAGTATGCATGCTCTAGGCACTCATTCAGATCAGCAAGCTGTAAGTTGATTTCTGCAATACTTGTTTTCGACATACACACACCCTTTTAATTTTGTATACGCCGAAGTATAGCCAGTTAAACATGACTGACCAGAGCCTTTGGGTACTAATGTCATGGGATAGTGGCACAATGGCCATTGTCGTGCGAGGCGAGTTTGCTCTATGCTGGGGTCTTGTGCGCAGACTGCGTGGTCAACTCAACTCTTTGAATAGATTAGCGTGTTGGTATGGCAATGGAAAAAGCGAGATTACGAGTTCAGCAATTCCGACAGCGGGAACAATCAATCCTCGATGCCGCTTTGGCATTATTGTTGGAGCAGGGTGAGGATAAAGTCACCGTTGAGCTGATTGCTGCAACAGTTGATATCGGTAAAGGCACTATTTACAAGCACTTTACATCTAAGTCAGAAATATATATTCGCCTGATGTTTGATGACATCCAAGGCCTTCGCAGCCAGATGGATGAAGCTATTTTACAGGCTTCCAGTGGCGCTGATTTTACCGCTCCCGCTAAAGTGTATTTTACTAATCGGATGTCAGACCCAGTTAGAGCCCGCTTATTCCAGCGGCTAGAGGAAAAGTTATTGGCTAGTGGTGAAGAGCCAGAAAAGCTTGCTGAACTTGCCGCTGTTCGCGATGATGCTGTACAACAGCTAAAGAGCTTCTTTGCTGAGCGCATTGCTTCAGGTCAGCTCAATGATGTGTCGCCTTACTATTATATCCTCACCTGCTGGGCGCTGACCCATGGAGCCGTTGAGCTTTTTCACAATACGGCAATCACTCGAGGCGTGGATGATATGGAGGGACTCATGAAGTTCATCATGGACGTCGGGGTGAATATAGGCTTGAACCCCAAAAACTAAGTGACATAACGATGTGTGGTTGACTGCAGCCAGTAGGCGCCTCGGGGAACGTAACTGAGGCCCCCCTCCTTAAGCAGCTGGCCACCCCCCTGAACCATCTCTGGCGAATCTTAAACAGTAGTCCTAGTTAATCCTATATAATGTATCTTGACGACTCTCAGCAATTGTATAGACAAGCTTATGCATCACCTCGATCAAACATTTGGACAATCCTTCCTCGATGGCGTGCTTGCTAGCGAGCAATTAAACCTAAGCAGCCTTCCCCCAGTTGACCAGTGGTCACCAGACTTGAATGGCGACCTAGACATGCGCATAGATCGTGAAGGTCGCTGGCACTATCTTGGTGATGAGATTCGTCGGCCCTCGATGGTCAAGATGTTCTCGCGAATTTTAAAGCGTGAAGGCGATGATTACTTTTTGTTAACACCGGTCGAGAAGTGGCGCATACAAATCGATGTGGCTCCCTTTGTTATTGTTGGTGCTCGTAAAGAGCTCGACCGGCAGGGGGTGGCGTCTTTTATTTTGACCACCAATGTAGGCGACGAGTTTGTCTTGGGTGCTGAGCATGCTCTTTGGATGCAAAATTTAGATCAGCCAGAGGATGAACCCAGACCAATGGTCATGGTGCGTCAACAACTACCTGCTCTGCTCAATCGCAACGTTTTCTATCAGCTGGTTGATGAGGCGATTATCAACGCGGAGTCCGGGCGTACAGGTATGTACATTCATAGCGCAGGTGAGCGCTTTTGCCTTGGCCACATTGATTAAATGTAAGTGCTAAATACACAATGGCACAAGAGCGTAATATAAGGACGGGTTAGAAACGAAAAAAGGAGCCTTGGCTCCTTTTTTCGTTTCTGTCATCACATGCTTGAGCAGGTTAATTACATGTTAGGGTAGTTTGGTCCACCAGCGCCTTCCGGGGTTACCCAAGTGATGTTCTGCGCAGGGTCTTTGATGTCACAGGTCTTACAGTGAACACAGTTCTGTGAATTGATCTGGAAGCGCTTGTCGCCATTTTCCTCTTCAACAATCTCGTAAACACCGGCTGGGCAGTAACGCTGAGCTGGTTCGTCATACATGGCCAAGTTACTGCCTAGAGGGATGGAAGCATCCTTAAGCTGTAAGTGGATTGGCTGATCTTCTTCGTGGTTGGTGCTCGAAAGGAAAACCGACGAAAGCTTGTCGAAGCTCAGCTTACCGTCTGGCTTAGGGTAGGTGATCTGCTTGGCCTCTGAGGCCGGCGTCAGCTGTGCGTGATCCGGCTTTGGATCAGACAGTGTCCATGGCAGGTTGCCATTGAAAATATTGATGTCGATGAACGCGTAAGCCGAGCCGATAAAATTGCCCCACTTATGTTGCGCTGGGCCAAAGTTGCGCTGAGCGTATAGCTCTTTATATGCCCAAGACGCTTTGTAGGCCGCCTCATATTCGACCATATCATCACTGGCGCGCTCAGCTTTAAGGGCCTCAACAACAGTCTCAGCCGCCACCATGCCAGATTTCATGGCTGTGTGAGAGCCTTTAATCTTGGCGAAGTTCAACGTACCCGCATCATCACCAATCAACAGTCCACCAGGAAAGTGCATGGTAGGTTGAGATTGAATGCCGCCCTTAGTGATGGCACGAGCACCGTAAGAAGTGCGCTCACCGCCCTCTAGGTACTGCTTAATAACAGGGTGGTGTTTATAGCGCTGAAACTCATCAAATGGGCTCAAGTGCGGATTGTTGTAGCTCAAGTCGGTGATTAGGCCGCAGACAACTTGGTTGTCTTCGATGTGGTAAAGGAAACTGCCGCCTGCGGCGCCATTTTCAGCCAGAGGCCATCCCGCCGTATGAACAACCAGACCTTGCTGGTGCTGCTCAGCGGGAATCTTCCAAATCTCTTTGATGCCAATGCCGTAATGCTGTGGCTCTTTGCCTTCATCAAGCTTGAACTGACTAATCAGTTGCTTGCCCAAATGCCCGCGACAACCTTCAGCGAAGAAGGTGTACTTGCCGTGTAATTCCATGCCCTGAGTGTAAGAACCTTTGTGACTGCCATCTTCGGCGATGCCTGCATCGCCTGTGGCTATGCCTTTGACACTGCCGTCCTCATGGTAAACCACCTCTGAAGCGGCAAAGGTTGGGTAGATTTCAACGCCAAGCGCTTCGGCCTGCTCAGCTAGCCAGCGGCATAGGTTGCCAAGGCTGATGATGTAGTTGCCTTCATTGTGCATGGTCTTAGGTACGAAGAAGTTGGGAACTTTCTGACCCTTCTCTCCGTTTTGCAACAAGTAGATATCGTCGCCTTTCACTTCGGTGTGGAGTGGGGCGCCAAGCTCTTTCCAGTTCGGGAAGAGCTCGTTTAGGGCTGTGGGCTCAAAAACAGCACCAGAGAGAATATGAGCGCCAACTTCTGAGCCTTTCTCAACGACACAGACACTGATTTCTTCGTTCAATTGGCGGATGCGGCATGCTGCGGCCAGTCCTGCTGGGCCTGCACCAACAATGACGACATCGTACTCCATAGATTCACGTTCCAAAGTTTTCTCTCCTAGGCTTTTATTCTTTTCAGTTAGGCTGATACACGCTGCTCAACGCAGCTATTTAAAGAGCCAATGCTCACGTAGCTCGGCATTATATAGCCACTAAGTGGTTACCACCAATGGCATTTTTTACCAATACTGGTTTTTCAAGCACTGTGATTGGCTATTATTGGTACTCGCGCAGATAGGATCTTTGCTAACCTGCGAGGGTTGTTGGCCGTCCCGCTCGTCTAAATTAGGCCCTTCAGGCGTTTAGGGAAGTTATCCTGGGCACTTAGGGTATTGATTTTGCAAGCTAAAACCCTCAATATACTGCGCGCTCAAAAGGCTCAGGCCTCGGTTTACTAACCGTCAGGGCGTGGCTCTCGGGCCATGGAAACGCCGCTCAAGCACCTAAAGTTGTCGGTGCGGCATTGATCCAACAGATAAGCGAATGGGAAATCCATGAAGATTCTTGTAGCTGTTAAACGCGTTGTCGATTACAACGTAAAAGTGCGTCCAAAAAGTGACGGCACCGGCGTAGATATAGCAAACGCCAAAATGTCTATTAACCCCTTCTGTGAAATAGCCGTCGAAGAAGCGGTTCGCCTCAAAGAGAAGGGCGTTGCCACTGAGATTGTGGCTGTATCTATGGGACCTAAGCAGTGCCAAGAGCAAATCCGTACCTCGATGGCACTCGGTGCTGATCGCGGTATCTTGGTTGAAACCGACGCTGAACTACAGCCATTGGCCATCGCCAAATGTCTAGCAGCCATCGTTGCGAAAGAAAGCCCAGACCTTATCATCATCGGTAAGCAGTCTATCGATGGCGACAACAACCAAACCGGTCAGATGCTTGGCGCATTGACCGGGCTGGCTCAGGGCACTTTTGCCTCTGAAGTTGAAATGGTTGACGGTAAAGTAAACGTTACCCGCGAAATCGACGGTGGCTTACAAACCGTTGCGCTCAACCTGCCAGCAATCGTAACGACCGACTTACGCTTGAACGAGCCGCGTTACGCCTCTTTGCCAAACATCATGAAAGCAAAGAAGAAGCCTTTGGATACAACCACTCCAGAAGAGCTGGGTGTTGACGCTGCGCCACGCGTTCAAACCTTAAAAGTTGAGCCACCTGCTGAGCGTCAAGCTGGCATCAAGGTTGCCGATGTTGCTGAACTGGTCGACAAACTGAAAAATGAGGCGAAGGTATTCTGATGAGCATTTTAGTAATTGCTGAACACGACAACGCTACCCTCAAGGCAGCTACCCTAAACGTTGTAGCCGCTGCTAAAGCCATCGGTGGCGACATAGACCTATTGATTGCCGGCAGTGAGTGTGGCGCGGCGGCAGAAGCCGCTGCCAAAGTTGACGGCGTGACCAAGGTTTTGGTTGCTGACAACGCCGCTTACGCTCATCAACTGGCCGAGAACGTATCTCTGCTGATTGCTGAAGTGGGTAAGAATTACACGCACATTCTCGCGCCATCAACATCAAACGGTAAGAACATTGCGCCACGTGCCGCAGCTCTGCTGGATGTACAGATGATATCTGATATCACCTCTGTTGAGAGCACAGATACCTTCCAGCGCCCTGTATATGCAGGTAACGTGATCGCGACAGTGCAGAGCTCTGACGCCATCAAGGTTCTGACCGTTCGCGGTACAGCGTTTGACGCTGTAGCGACTGAAGGCGGCTCAGCAGCCATCGAAGCAGTTAGCACGGTGACTGACGCCGGGATCTCCAGTTTCGTTGGGGAAGAAGTCGCGAAGAGTGATCGCCCTGAACTGACAGCCGCTGGTATTGTTATTTCAGGTGGCCGCGGCATGCAAAACGGTGAAAACTTTGAAATGCTGTACAAGGTTGCCGATAAGCTAGGCGCAGCCGTGGGTGCTTCTCGCGCCGCCGTTGATGCCGGCTTTGTACCAAACGATATGCAGGTTGGTCAAACCGGTAAGATCGTTGCCCCTGACCTGTACGTAGCTGTTGGTATCTCTGGTGCTATTCAGCACTTAGCTGGTATGAAGGACAGTAAAGTGATCGTAGCGATCAACAAAGACGAAGACGCGCCTATTTTTCAGGTTGCGGACTACGGCCTTGTTGCTGACCTGTTCGATGCGATACCTGAGTTAGACAGCAAGCTGTAAGATATAACTTGCTTAGAAAAAGGCCGGCCTTGCCGGCCTTTTTTATGCCTGCTATTTGGCCCGATTAAAAGGAACGCATTATGGATATCGAATCGTTTGAAAGCTTGTCAATGTTTGTCGGGGTAGGCGGGTTAATTGCTTTTATGATCTTCATTATATGGGACCTGGCTAAGGAGTCGAAGGCTGGGCGCTTTGGAACGCTTATTCTGTTCTCAGTGCTGGGGCTGTGCCTGCTGGGTTTTATTATCAAGACCGTTTTAGTCGAGGTGATCGGTTAAGAAACTCGGGTTAATAAAGTCAGAGTGCTCCAGCCAGCTGCTCTTCAGCAAGCCACTCATAAAATACCCAATCATTGTACAGCGCCCAATTTTCGTCGAAAGCTGGGTTTGCGTCACTGAGTACGTCCTCCGAACTGTCCTCAACCAGACTGCTGAGCTCATAACCAGTCAGCTCAACTGGGGCCTCATGATTCGGTATAAACAAGAGCGCCACCAGTAAGCAGCAGCTCATCGCCAGGGGCCAATATCGTTGCAGCAATAAGTTGGGTTTGAGTTCATGCATCTGCATAACCAATTGACGCCTCTCCCTAAGCTGAGCGGCCTCCTGCGCACTGAGCGCTTCGGTTGACCGCAAGTCGGCTTGATAGAGTAAGGTGCGTGCTTGCTCAGTGCTCATCATCGTATAGATCTCCAAGTTTATCCTGAACCGATGCCAGCGCTCTTGAGTAATGTGTTTTTACGCTGCCTTCACTGCACTTCATCAGTGAAGCGGTTTCACGAGTGCTGAACCCCTCCCAACAGCGAAGAAAAAAAGCCTGCTGCTGCCGCACTGAAAGAGAGCTCACCGCCGAGCCTAGGCGGTCGATGCGCTCATTGCGCAGCACATTCAGCATGCCGTTATTCGGCTGTGGATCAGCTAGCTGTTCAATGGGGGAGCCGCGCTCTTCATCGCTAGGCGAGAGCCAGCTAAAAACGCCAAACCTGCGCTTCTGTGAGCGATGAAAATCGATGATAGCATTGCTCAATATACGAAAAAAAAGAGGGCGCCACTGATCGGCAGGCTTACTGGCGTAGCGGCGCACCAGAGAAAACATGGCATCCTGAACTATGTCGAGGGCATCCTCACGGTTTCGCACGCTGACTTCAGCCATACGGTAAGCGCGCTTTTCCACGCCAATGAGAAATTGCTCGATTGATTCTTGCTGTGACAGAGCGCTGACCCCCGAGGCCGATTGTTTTCAATTGATATCCGCACATTGCGGGCAGCCTAACTTACTAAGATCAGTAAAACTATCAACGCGCGCAGCGCAGTTTGGTTGACATCCACCTTTAACATCAATAAGAATTTACATTTGGATGCCAACTTAACTATTTGATTTATAACAATTATTTGGTTTTAAAAAAATAGCTTTAAAAGGTCTATACTGATATAAGATTTAGGTATCAGAGGCAGGCATGCATTTTTTCCAACCCCAGTCGAAAGTCCAAAAAGACCGCGCCATCATGCGTGAAACCGATGAGCGCATGGCCAAATACAGTCGCCGTGGACTTGTCGTCAATATTCTTGCCTACCTGCTGTGTTTTTCCCTCGGCTATATGACAGTCATTGCACCGACATTATCGATCGTCTTAACAGTCGGCCTTATGTTAATTACATTCGTTCGAGCATACTTTTTAATCCGTTTCGACCACATCTACAGCTGCGCCCCTGCGCGATGGCGCAATGTCTACTTCATCTCCACCTTAATTGGCACTGCATGGTGGAGTGTAATACTGGTCAGCTTTACTCTCGTGCTCGGCATGGTAGGTGAGACACCAGTATTATGGATTTACACCGTTATATCCCTATCCACAACAATTCATGCAACCGCTCCTTATAGGACATTCAGTCGTATATTTCAGCTCATCGCCCTTCTTCCTGTAGCGCTTTCAGGTTTCTATATTGGGGGCTTCGAAGGTTATATGTATGGCTTTATGATGCTGGTCTTTCTTGCTATGCAGGAATATCAGGTTGGTAATCTCAGCGAGCTTCATTGGCAGCGACTGGAGTCCAATCACGCCCTCAAGCAAAAAGCACAAATATTAGAAGCTGAAAAACGCGACACCGAAGCGTCTTTCGACCTCAGCGCTGAATTCTTGGATAGCTTGGGTCATGAGTTCAGAACGTCCCTTAATGACATCATGGGCGGTTTATCATTACTGAGTGAAAGCAACAGCGGCCAAAAGCAGAGCGAGTTTTTGAATATGGCAGCAAAAGCCTGTGAGCGGCAACTCGATCTAGTCAACAACGTTGCCGATTTCAGCCGTATCAACAACCGCCAACTGGTTCTAGACCACAGTGTTATTAACCTCAGGGTACAACTGGAAAATCTGATCAGCGCTACCGGACTGGAGGCTGCGCAGCAGGGTGTTGAACTGGATTACCGTATAGCAGCCGACTTACCGTTGCGCATCGCGGCAGACGGTAAACGGCTTACACAAATAATCAAGAACCTGTTGACCAATACGGTGCAATTTTCCGAGCAGGGTCGCGTCCATATCGATGTGCAATTAGAGCGACTAGCCGGTCAGCGCGGGCAGCTATGCGTCATAATTACAGATCATTTAACGCACGCGGAAGATGTGAAGTTTGACGTAGTACAAGATCGTACATCTGCTCACGCAGGGGGGTTATGGCTGTCGATATGCCGAGGTCTTACCGAGTGTATGAACGGTTCTCTTGATGTGTACTGCGAGGTGGGTAAAGACAGCTGTTACCACCTTCTCCTTCCCGTCGACATTGCCAGTAACCAACCGGCAACATTTACAAGCCACCCTAAATTGCAAGGCAAGCAAGTTGCGCTCCTTGACCCACGAAAACTATTGGATCAAGGCCACATTGAAGAGCTAGAGACCTGGGGCCTTCTTGTAGAGCGCCTTTACTGCGTAGAGCAGGTGGCGGATGACGTCGAAAAGCTGTATCAGGCTGAGACACCACTGGCTGCTCTTATCTGGGTTAATGACAGTACAGCAAATACCGAGGTTAATAAGCTGATAGCAGACTACCCGGAGCTGCCTATATTACTGGTATCTGAGGCAGGGCGCAGCAAGCTCACAGGACCTAACATTTATGTTCTAGAGCGTCCCTTAATGCGTAAATCATTACATGAGCTGTTGTGCCACACGATACTCAACAAACCTCTGGAGGCAACGCGGGATTTAGCATCGAGTGCCGCCAAGCCCTCGAATATGCAAGTTTTACTGGTAGAGGACCACCGTGTTAACCAAATGGTCGCGGAAGCAATGCTGAAGAAGCTCGGTTACCAAGTACACTTAGCGGTTAATGGCTTAGAGGCGTTACAGATCCATGGGCAAGCTGAAATAGATTTGATTTTGATGGATTGCCAAATGCCTGAAATGGATGGTTATGAGGCCACCCGTAAAATCCGAGAATTCGAGAAGGCCGGCGAAGGTGGTGTTCGGGTACCTATATTAGCCATGACGGCGCACACAAGCGAAGAGGATAAGTCATTGTGCTTTGCCTCAGGAATGGATGATTACCTAGCCAAACCCGTGCGCTGTGACGACTTAGAAACTCACCTACTGCGCTGGCTGGGAAAGGCTGATAATGAAACATTCGGCGACACCCTAGAGGTGAAGGCTTGATAAGGGCTCGCTGTATTATTGAAAGTTAGCCCAGATGGGTGCGTGATCAGAGGGTTTGTCCATCGCGCGTACATCGTAATCAACGCCGGCGTCCGTGCAGCGCTTCATTAACGACTCAGTCGCCAAAATAAGGTCAATCCTTAAACCTCGCTTAGGCTCACGGTCAAACCCTTTACTGCGATAATCAAACCAACTAAAACGATCCTTACTGTTAGGCTGCAACTCACGATAGGTGTCTTTTAGCCCCCAGCTCAATAAGCGGTCAAGCCATTCGCGCTCTTCAGGTTGGAAACTGCATTTACCGCTGCTCAACCAACGTTTACGATTATCCTCACCGATACCAATATCCAAATCCGAGTGAGAAATATTCATATCCCCCATGACAACGACATCACTTTCTTGGTCGCAGGCTTCATTTAGGAAAGACTGCAGGTTGGCGTAATAATCCCGTTTGTTCGGGTATTTTGTTTCATGTTTAATATTTTCGCCCTGGGGGAAATAGCCGTTTACAAGCATTATTTCCCCACCTAGTGGCGACTCACAGCGCACAGCCAAAAACCGTCGCTGAGCATCATCTGGCTCGCCCTTAAAGCCCTTTTGAACATCCAGTATTTTATGTTTACAAAGCAAGGCGACACCATAATGTGTTTTCTGCCCATGAAAGACCGGCTCATAACCCAAGGCTCGAATATCGTCTACGGGAAAATCGGGATCGCTTACTTTTGTTTCTTGAATTCCGATAAAATCAGGCTGATGCGTTTCTATTAGCGCTTCAAGTTGGTGCAAGCGCATACGAATGCTATTGGTATTAAAGGAGATTATATTCATGGTTTTCCTGTGTATCTGCTCAACATTGCTTGCAGGGGGAGCACATTGATGAGCATACAAAAAGGGCGCCTAAAGGCGCCCAGTCTAAGTAAGGGTGGTGTTAGAAGTTGGCTAACTTATTGGCCGACTCCTTTTGCAGTAAATTTATCATATCAATAAGGATGTAGGCAGACTCTGAGAGCAAAGTATCATTATCCGTATCGATCTCTGCAGTTGGCTTTCTGGCCTCTGCGGTTTTCTCTTCCTGCTCTTCTCTCCAGACTATCATTGACTCCAGCGGCTCTAAGCCTTTTGCTGTGCGCCGAGTGTTTTCCAATCGCAAGGAGTCAGCCTCAAACTCATCCTTCTCCTGCTTGCGGTGAGTTTCGTTTAAGGAGACTCTAGTTTTAGCTCGTGTTTCGGCAAGTCGCGCCACCTGTGACTCAAGAAATATAAAATCTGGATCTTTTTCCTTTCGTACTTCGTGCAACGCTTTAACTTCACTTAATATTTTCTCGAAAGAAAAATAATAATCGTGAGGTACTGGGTGGATCTGATCCCAGGGCAGGGCATGTTCATAAGAGCTCTCCCCGACATCCATAGCGTCGACTAAAAATGGGAAACTTATATCTGGTAGTACTCCTCGGTGTTGCGTGCTGTCACCAGAAACGCGATAAAATTTTGATTCCGTTATTTTAAGTTGCCCTGAGTGAACCGGCGTCAGGGACTGCACTGTACCCTTACCAAAAGACTGGGCGCCGACGATGAGGCCGCGTTTGTAATCTTGGATCGCACCCGCAAAAATCTCTGAGGCCGACGCACTCAACCGATTAGTCAGAACAATCATTGGACCACGGTAAACTGCGCGCTGACGCGAGCGGTAGTTACGTGAAATGGTTTCATTTGTCTGGCGAATTTGGACAACTGGGCCCTGATCGATAAATAAATCTGTGAGGGTGGTTGCCTCCTGTAATGAGCCGCCGCCATTGTTACGCAGATCGATGATCAATCCATCAATATTCTCTTGTTCCAGTTCTTTAAGCAGGCGATATACATCTCGTGTGGTACTTTTAAAGTCTGGGTCGCGGCGGCGGTAGGCCTCAAAGTCAATGTAAAATGCGGGAACATTAATCACGCCAATTTTAAATAGCTGCTCGCCGTCAGTTAGCTCTACAATCGCTTTTTTCGCCGCTTGCTCTTCGAGCTTAACTTTACCTCGCTGTATTTTGATCTCACGCCGGTCACTATTGTCAGCAGCCGTGGCGGGAATAATGGATAGACGCACCACAGTATTAGCCGGGCCACGGATTAGTTTGACGACTTCATCAAGCCGCCAGCCGACAACATCGACGTAATCACCAGCTGGCCCTTGTCCTACCGCAACGATTTTATCGGCTGGACGCAACTCACCTTGCTTGTCGGCAGGTCCTGCCGTAATTAAGCGTACCACCTTGGTAAATTCATCCTCAGCTTGAAGTACGGCTCCAATACCCTCGAGAGAAAGCGACATGGATATATTGAAATTCTCAAGCGTCTTTGGCGACAAGTAGCTGGTATGCGGGTCGTAGAGCAGGGTGAGGGCGTTAATCATGCCCTCAAACACATCGTCAGCTCCCTGCTGCTCTAACCTCTTAAGTTGATTCCTGTAACGCTTTAGCAGCGTTTCTTGAGCTTTATCGAGTGGTTCATCGGCCAGCTTGAGGCTTAATAAATTGGCCTTTAAACGTTTGCGCCAGCGACCATCGGCCTCAGACTTACCCTTGGCCCAAGCCTGATCATCGGCGCTAATTTCTATAAACTCGTCTTTATTGAAATCAAAGGTTAGCGGCGCCCCCTCCAATTGATCAATGACATCATTTAATCGCTTTGATGCACGCTCGAAATAACGACTGAATATGGCTTGCCCAGGGGTTAGGTCACCGGCGAGGAATCGCTCGTCTAGCTGAGTCCTATACACCTCGAACTCTTCCAAGTCACTTCGCAAGAAAAAGGACTTGCTGGGGTCAAGAGACAGCACGAATTTATCCAACACCATGCTGGAGAGCTCGTCGTCTACTTTTTGGTCACGGTAATGACGCTCTGAAAGCTTTGCTAGTATATCGATGGCTGTCTTCGACTGTTCTTCTGAAAACTCAAGCACAGCTTTACTGTGTGCTTCAAACGCTAATCCAGAGAGAATTAAAGCGCTAACGGTAAGGCCACGGGTTAAAAATCTGAGCATATGGAAAAGAGTCTCTCGACAGGTTAATGAGATGGCGGCTGGCATCATCAGCAAAGCCACCACAATTTAACATAATATACATTATGCGCACTTCAATGTGTGCCGGCTGACACCCCCTGATGCCTAGCCCCACAAAGTATATCAGTAGTTTTGAGTAATATTACGCACAAGTAAAACGCTACTGACGTTGTTTACCCAATTAACCGCGTGGCCTCACGCATGGTGACAAATTCTTCTGCGGCCGTTGGGTGAATTCCGATAGTTTGATCAAAGTGAGACTTTGTGGCGCCAGCTTTCATGGCAATGGCGATACCTTGGATTATTTCTCCAGCATCACTGCCAACCATATGACAACCAACAACTCGATCAGTTGCGCGATCAACGATCAATTTCATGAATGTTCGTTCAGGTAATCCACTGAGTGTATGCTTCATGTGCTTAAAACTACTGGTGTAGATGGCCAATTGAGAATAAACCTCGCAGGCACGCTCTTCGGTAAGACCTACCGTGGCTATATTGGGCTGACTGAAAACTGCGGTAGCGATGTTGTCATAATCGACATTGATCGGCTGATTATCGTAAAGGTGGCGCACCAGCGCCATGCCTTCGGCCAAAGCGACGGGCGTGAGTTCCATTCGCCCTATGACATCGCCTACCGCATAAATGCTCGGTTCAGCGCTCTGGTAGTTATCGTTAACGTCAATATAACCACGCTTGTCGACAACAACTGCGGTATTTTCTAAACCGAGCCCTTCAATCCTAGGCGCGCGTCCAGTTGCCGCCATCACACAGTCAACAACAGATGTCGTGCCATCGGTTAATTCAACCTCAAGCTCACCAGAATCCAACTTGCTAACGGCGACAATATTGTTGTTAAAACGCAGGTTAATGCCCTTCTGCTCCATCTCTGTTTTGACGTGTTCGCGGACCTCCTCGTCAAAGCCACGCAAGAACATTGGACCGCGATAAACAAGGTCTGTTTGCGCGCCTAAACCATTAAAAATACCGGCAAATTCGACGGCTATGTAGCCCCCTCCGAGCACCATAACCCGCTTGGGGAAGTCCTCAAGATAGAAGGCTTCGTTCGAGCTGATGATGTGTTCGGCGCCAGGTATTTCAGGCACCTTAGGCCAACCTCCAACCGCCACCAGAATACGCTTAGCGCTAAATTCACGCCCGCCGACAACAACAGTGTGGGCATTCTTAATAACCGCTCGGCCCTCTATCAGCTCGACGCCAGCTCCGCTCAGTATGCCCTTATAGATACCGTTTAGACGCTGTATTTCTTTAGTTTTGTTATCCCGGAGTGTTGCCCAATCAAACTCCACCTGGCCAATATTCCAGCCAAAACCTGCTGCCGCCTCAATCTCTTCACTGACGTGCGAGCCATAAACGAAAAGCTTCTTAGGAACACAACCCACGTTTACACACGTACCGCCCAAGTAAGTATCTTCAGCGACGGCTACCCTGGCGCCCAATTGCGACGCCATGCGGCTGGCTCGCACGCCGCCTGAACCTGCCCCAATAACAAATAGGTCGTAATCGTATTCCATGGTATTGCCTTATAAATTAGCGGTAAACTCATTAGCCATCATGGCTAAACAATGACTGCGATTCTAGCGCAACAAGGCACTGCTGACAGGGGGTAACTCGGCAATCTTTTATATTATGGTTATTAATTAAAGCAATAATGCACTAGGCGCTCGTATCTATACCCGATGGGCTCGCACGCCTGTCGCGCCCTACACGCAGCTCTAGTAAGGGAGGTACCCTGTGATCGCGACGATCCGCGCCTTTGCGACGCTCACGCCTGAGGTCGAATTGCTTTTTCGGCAGGTGTTTTGAGACGGCAACTTCGCCAAGGCGAGTATGGGACGGTGTTTTAGTGTTAACGATACCTGAGTAAACAGGCGGGATGATGTTCATCATATTCTCCTCTCGGTCTATGCGCATCCTCGGGCAAAGACCGGCGCTCATTGAGCGCCCTATACCTGAAGAGGTTACACTTTAAACTGCGAGGCAACCTTTTCCAGCTGGTGGGCCAAGCCCTGTAGTGAAGTACTTAAGTCTGAAACCTTAAAAGTGTTTTGCTCTGCCATCTGTGAAGCGTCGCGCATGCCAACCACGTTTTGTTGAATAGAGTTCGCCGCCGTCTGTTGCTCTTCTGTCGCTCCGGCAATTTGTTGGTTCATGTCTGTGATTGAAGTCACTTTCGCGGTAATAGCTTCAAGCGACTCACCCGTAGCCCCCGCCTGTTGCACACTCTTCTTAGCCTGCTCTTTTCCTTGGTCCATAACCGATACGGCTGAGCGCGCAGCAGACTGCAACTGCTCAATAACCGTCTGAATTTCGTGGGTAGATTCCTGGGTGCGCGAGGCAAGGGTCCTCACTTCATCGGCAACCACAGCAAAACCACGGCCCTGCTCCCCTGCACGTGCCGCCTCAATAGCCGCGTTCAGCGCTAGGAGGTTGGTCTGCTCAGCGATACCCTTAATAACATCAAGAATACTGCCAACGCTTTCCGTATCAGACTCAAGCTTTACAATCACCTCGGCCGCCCGCTCAACCTCCGCGGCAAGATCTTCGATAGACGAAACCGTACTGGTGACAATCGTTAAGCCTTGCTTCGCTTCTTTATCCGCGTCATCGGCGGCGGAGGCGGCAGAGCCTGCGTTTTCTGCAACGTTGGTGACGCTACGCAGCATGTCATTCATCGCGTTGGTGACCAGTTCCGAGGAACTGCTTTGCTCGGTGGACAACTCTGAGTTTTGCGCTGAGAGTGAGTTTAGCTCTTGTGAAACATTGGTCAGTGGCGAAATCACCTTCACTACGTCGCCAATGGTGCCGTGAAGCTTATTAACAAATACATTAAACCACTCAACCAGTGTGCCGAGTTCATCGTTGCTGGTTTGCTCTAGGCGTCGAGTGAGATCCCCCTCCCCCTGAGCAATGTCCTTTAGCGACTGGACAATTTTTTCAATATTATTCGTAACAATGAGGGCAACACTGATGGATATGGCAAGAATTAACACCACCGTAATGACGCAAATGATAATGCCTAAACTGAGGTTGTTGCGCTCCGTCTCAAGTGCTTGATTGACGGTAGCCGTGAAGCTTTTATGACTCTGATCCCTAAAGACCTTGAGCGACTCTTCTAGCGCTTCATAGCTTTGCTGTTTGTTCGCAGCCACTTCAGCAATACGGCTAAAGTCCATAGTGCCGTCAATCATAGATTGAGTGAGCTCAAAAGAGATGTCTCCGTAGCGCTGTAAATTTCTCTCTATGTCATTAATTTGTTCTCGCTGCTGGGCTTGCAGTGTGCCCTGCTGATTGAGGTTTTTGATCATATCCTTTGACATGCTTTTAGCGGTATTAAGCATCTCTTGTTCGCCAGTACTGGCTGCATTGATCATCAGCTCATTCATACGCTCGAGAATAACAATATTGCTATTGGCTAATTCTAGAACGGGGAAATAGCTGTCTTTAATTTCATCCAACCGGTCAGCATTTTTACTGCCGTTGGTAATGATGACCATTAAGAAGACCATAAAGCCGATAATTGCCACGGCTGGTATCAACAGAATTTTATTTCTGATACCCATGTCTTTCAGCCAATTCATATGTAACCCCATGTTTATAAGCTTTGCTTAGGTTTCATTAAGCATAGCCAATGTATCTGAGCTTGCAGATCCATCTATCAAGCAATGCTTAGGGTAGCTAACGGCAGGCGTTGCTATTCCTTTACAGTATTAATGGGTATGACTAGAAAGAGCCTGACAAGGGTGCGGTTAATAGGCCTTGTAGAAAAAGAGCATAGCGTGATGCTTGAGCGGACCCCACCTGACCGGAGCGAGCAGATGGGGTAAGAGGTTACCCGAGTTGTGTTTTGCCACCCATATAAGGCTGTAAAACCTCCGGTACCAGCACGCTGCCATCAGCCTGTTGGTAATTTTCCAACACCGCCACTAGGGTACGGCCGACAGCCAGGCCAGAGCCATTAACCGTGTGCAGCAGCTCAGGTTTTCCGGTTTCAGTATTGCGATATCGAGCTTTCATGCGGCGCGCCTGAAAATCACGGAAGTTACTGCAGGAAGAGATTTCACGGAACTTCTCCTGTGAAGGCACCCAGACTTCAATGTCTAGCGTTTTAGCCGCCGAAAAACCAAGGTCGCCACCACAAAGTATTACGGTCCGGTAAGGAAGGTTAAGTGCCTGCAGGATGGCCTCTGCGTGGCCCGTTAAGGCTTCCAAAGTAGCATCCGATTCACTTGGCTCAACAAATTGCACCAATTCAACCTTCTCGAACTGGTGCTGGCGGATCATGCCTCGAGTATCACGGCCGTGACTGCCCGCTTCAGAGCGAAAACACGGCGTATGGCATGCGTACTTAATAGGCAGTTGTGTCGCGTCCTGGACAATCTCGTTACGAAGTACATTGGTAACCGGTACTTCAGCGGTTGGAATGAGGTAAAAATCCCGATCATCTCGCAACTTAAACAGGTCCGCCTCAAACTTTGGGAGCTGTCCCGTGCCATAGAGCGATTCTTTATTGACAATAAACGGTACATTAATTTCTTCGTAGCCGTGCTCATCAATGTGGGTATTCAGCATGAATTGTGCCAGCGCGCGGTGCAAGCGAGCCAGGTCGCCTTGCATGATCGCAAAACGCGAACCGGTTAATTTTGCGGCCGTATCAAAGTCCAAACCACCAACGCCAGCACCTAGGTCTACATGATCCTTGACCTCAAAGTCGAAGGCTTTTGGTTCACCCCAGGTGCGAATCTCAACGTTGTCGTCCTCATCCGCACCCTCTGGCACATCAGCAGCGGGAATGTTGGGTATGCCGCTTAGCAACTCATCCATGCGCAACTGCACACTGTTTAACTGCGCTTCGGCTGCGGACAACTGCTGCTTGAGGTTATCAACTTCGGCGAGCAGCGGCGCTATATCCTCACCCGAGGCTTTTGCCTTACCAATGCTCTTCGCGCGAGAATTGCGCTCCTGCTGCAGAGCTTCAGCCTTCACCTGAAAGCCCTTGCGCTCTTCTTCTAGCGCTAGGAAAGCAGCAACATCTAATGCATAACCCTTTTTCTTCAGCGCTGTCGCGACGTCTTCTGGGTTAGAGCGGATCAATTTTGGATCGAGCATAGTAATAAAACCGTTTGAATGAATCTGTTATAAAAATTTAAGCGCGAACTGCATACCCGCAGCCACTGCAAATATACACGCAAGGACACTGATCAATGCATAGCTGAGCGCAACCGCACTGTGGCCATTTTGCCATAGCGTAACCGCGTCCAGCGCAAACGTTGAAAAGGTTGTAAAAGCACCAAGAAAACCCACCATTAGCCAGCCGCGTGCCTCAGCGGGTAAGCTACCTTTTTCAATAATCAGCACGTAGAGAACCCCCATTAATAAGGAACCCAACACATTGGCACTTAACGTGCCTACAGGAAAACGATTACTGGCCAGGGGAAAGAGGTACGCGGTGATGGCGTATCGCCCTACCGCGCCCAACGCGCCCCCTATTGCCACAGCAAGCCACTGCATAAATTACCCTTCTGACGTATAGGCTAACGTTCTGTCCATAAACACTAGCCCCAACGACGCCAAGGGCTTTGTTCATCAAGTCGCTGCAAGTACTGCAACTTTTCATTAATCTTTACTTCCAGGCCGCGATCAACCGGCCGATAGTAGTCGCGCGGCTCTATATCTTCAGGGAAGTAACACTCCCCTGCGGCATAGCCACCAGGCTCGTCATGGGCGTATCGGTACTGGGCCCCATAGTCCATTGACTTCATTAATTGTGTAGGTGCATTACGTAAGTGCATGGGCACATCGGTGCTGGGCAGAGATTTTACATCCGCCATGGCTGCGTTGAAAGCCTTGTAGACGGCATTGCTCTTCGGGGCCGCGGCTAAATACGTAATCGCCTGCGCGATGGCCAATTCCCCCTCGGGACTGCCGAGCCGCTCTTGAGTTTCCCAAGCGTTAAGGCACACCTGTAATGCTCGAGGGTCGGCGTTGCCCACCTCCTCTGAAGCCATGCGCACCACTCGCCGAGCAATGTAGAGCGGATCGCAGCCGCCGTCGAGCATTCGAGCAAACCAATATAGCGCGCCATTGGCCGATGAGCCGCGGACTGACTTATGCAGCGCCGAAATTTGTTCGTAAAAAACATCGCCACCATTGTCGAAGCGACGCACATCGCCTTGCAAAATTTCTTGCACGGTAGTGTCGCTGACAAACAGCTCACCATTGCGATCATCGGCTAGGTCGCAAGCCACCTCGAGCAGGTTCAGAACTTTGCGCCCATCGCCGTCGGCGGCATGGGCCAAGGTCTCCAACACACCTTCGTCAAACTGCAGGTGACGCCCCGCCAAACCACGGTCCTTGTCGTCCAGAGCACTGTGAGCCATCGCCAATAAGTTGTCTGGAGATAGGTTGCGCAACACATACACACGGCAACGTGAAAGCAGAGCATTATTTAAAGAGAAAGATGGGTTTTCTGTGGTGGCGCCTATGAAGATGACCGTGCCATCTTCAACATACGGTAGAAACGCATCCTGTTGGGCTTTATTAAAACGGTGCACCTCATCGACAAACAAAATCGTCTTACGGCCTGACTGTACCTGTACTTGCTGGGCACTGGCAACAGCGGCGCGAATGTCTTTAACACCAGCCAAAACCGCTGAGATGGTCTCAAAATGCACATCCGAGTACTCGGCAATCATGCGTGCCATGGAGGTTTTACCCACCCCTGGAGGCCCCCAAAGAATCATCGAGTGCAGCTGCTTACGGATGACCGCTTCGTGCAGTGGTTTACCGACACCAAAGAGGTGCTCTTGGCCGATGTAATCTTCTGGGTGGCGTGGGCGCATACGCGCCGCCAGGGGCTGTATGGGGGCAGCTCTGAAAAGGTCGTTATTCATTTATTAGGACGTCGGTACCGGCGGGTGCCGTGAAGGTAAACAGCTGATCAGCCAGCGCTTGGTTGAAGCTAAGGTCGCTGAGCTCAAATTGGGTATCCTGACCAAAACCGTCCAACAGCTGCATGGATGTTAATTGACCTTCGGTAAACACCAACGTCAGTCGCTGAAAGTACTCGGATGAGCGCTTTGGGCGTAGATTGAAGGCTTGAGTTTGTTCGTCTAGTGTTTTTGTCGTGACATCAAAATCAGCTTCAATCTGCGCAAGGTCTCCGGATATGATCACCGCAGGGGTCTGCTTTAAGTTGTCGCCAACCGCCTGCACACTGACCTGCTCGAGATCCGGATCATAAAGCCAAAGTGTTTCGCCATCGGTAATCAAATGCTGCGGAAACGGGTCCAGAGTATTCCAAACCAATTTACCCGGTCGAGCCATCGCGAAGTCGCCTCTGGAGTGTTGCAGCAGCTCACCTTCAGAGTCGTATTGGCGCTGAATAAAGAGGCCCTTAAGACTTATCATCTGAGCAAGCTGGGTCGCCAGGGCTTGATGGGCATTCACTGCGGGTTCATCCGCACTCACTGAGCTCACAGGTAGGCAGCAAATGGCAGCAATGCTGAGCCCAGTGAAAAAACGTTTTACAGGTAAAAGCAACAGAGCCGCCCCTTATCTAATTAGTGTTTTGGCGCTGCAGGCGCCAAGACTTCGCGACTGCCGTTGTGCCCCATAGCGCTCACAACTCCGCCCGCCTCCATGGTTTCAACCAAACGCGCTGCACGGTTATAACCAATGCGCAATTTGCGCTGCACCGATGAGATAGACACTTTGCGTGTCTGGGTTACAAACTCAACCGCCTCGTCATAGAGCGCGTCTGACTCTGGGTCTTCCTCACCTTCTGCACCACCCATTGCGGCAATACCCGGCACGTCGGCACCGGCATCATCATCGACAACACCGTCAATGTAATCGGGTGTTCCGCGGCGCTTCCAATCATTAACGACATTTTCAACTTCGTGGTCATCGACAAACGCGCCGTGGACCCGCACAGGCAAACTGCTGCCAGGTGGCAGGAAGAGCATGTCACCATGACCCAGTAGCTGTTCGGCGCCACCTTGATCAAGGATAGTGCGTGAGTCCGTTTTGGAGCTCACTTGGAAAGCCATACGGGTTGGTACATTGGCTTTGATCAAACCGGTGATAACGTCCACCGATGGCCGCTGTGTCGCCAGCACCAAATGAATACCCGCCGCACGGGCTTTCTGGGTAA
>Ga0209826_1000687_pt1 | contig 24050 bp, 21 predicted proteins | sample GOMGulsemesocosm_5_FD_184637 | JGI IMG/M metagenome (GOLD analysis project Ga0209826, IMG submission 184637) | Methane-oxidizing microbial communities from mesocosms in the Gulf of Mexico - GOM15C Gulf of Mexico (SPAdes) (version 2) | ecosystem: Environmental > Aquatic > Marine > Cold seeps... | reverse complement strand
TAGCTGATTTCGAAAATGGCATCGATTTCAACAGCAACATTCATTGGAAGTGCATTGGTTCCCACGGCGAAACGGGCGTGACGACCTTTATCGGCGAGAACTTCAACCATCAGGTCTGACGCCCCATTGATCACCTTCGGCTGTTCACCAAATCCGTCAACACAGTTCACAAATCCGCCAAGTTTGACACAGCGCACAACACGATCCAAATCGCCACCGCAAGCAGCTTTGACTTGGGCGAGGATGTTTAACGCACAAATTCGTGCACATTTAGCCGCATCCTCTGTGGTGAAATCCACGCCAACTTTTCCGATATATTGTAATTTACCATTTACGAAAGGAACCTGCCCGGAAACAAACACTTGATTACCTGAAATCGTGTAAGGCACATAGTTTGCCGCAGGGGCTGCTGCCTCAGGTAATGTAATGCCAAGGTCTGCTAGACGAGCGTCGATTATTCCAGCCATAAAATGTCTCCCTAAAATCTTATATAATCAGCCTCCGGGGCGTCCGCCACCGCCAGAAGTAATTCGGATGCCTACATTCTTCGTTTGGACATAATTTTGCAAGGCCTCTTGTCCTTTTTCTCGTCCGTAGCCGGATCTTTTCGTGCCACCGAACGGGGTTTCGATGCCGCCTGCAAACCATTCATTGACAAAAATCTGTCCAGCAATCAGCTGATCCGCCGCCCAGTGAGCCATGGCAAGGTCTTTTGTGTAGACGCCTGCGCAAAGACCATAATCAGTGCCATTGGCAAGAGAGATTGCTTCTTCAACGTCATCATAAGTGAGAACAGATAAAACCGGCCCAAAAACTTCTTCGTTGGCGATAGCCATATCTTTGGTAACGCCTGAGAAAATAGTGGGTTCAATAAAATGCCCAGCAAGATCTTTAGATTTATGACCGCCAGAGACAGCCTCAGCACCGGCCTGAATTGCAGCTTGGCACATTCCTTCGATTTTTTCTGCCTGAGCGCCAGATATAACCGGCGTAATGTCGTTTCCATCAATACCTGGGCCAACAGAAAGGCTATTTGCTCTAGCCGCAAGTTTTTCAACGATTTCATCCCGTAGGCGTGTGGGTACGATGAGCCGGGACTGCGCCGAGCAGACTTGCCCTGCATTGGAAAAGATACCGCTGGCACTGGAGTTGATAACTTGATCAACATCGGCATCATCAAAGACAACACCAGCAGATTTTCCGCCGAGTTCCATAATGCAAGGCAGCACACGTTCGGCCGCTGCTCGCAAAATTGATTGGCCTGTTTTTAAAGATCCTGTGAAGACAATGTGATCAACATCGCTGTGCGATACCAATGATGCGCCGCAATCATGACCATAGCCACAGATAATATTCACGGCGCCTTTAGGGACGCCGGCACGGTCGCAGGCTTCTGCGATAAAATAAGTCGACAGGGGAGAGAGTTCCGGGGATTTAAGAACGACAGTATTCGCAGTTGCAAGTGCACAGGCTACCGAGCGTGCGGCAATTTGCAGCGGGAAATTCCAAGGTACAATTTGGGCAGATACACCAAACGGGGAGGGGATTGTGTAATCTATATAATCGGCGCCAAGCGGGATCATGCGGCCTTCGAGTTTGTCCGCGAGGCCAGCATAATAGGTGAAGTAACGTGCAGCAGCCAAAGCTTCATTCTTACCGCCGGTGAGTGTCTTTCCGTTGTCAAGGCACTCAGCAAGCCCAATTTCATCAGCCATTTCGGTGATGTGGCGGGCAATTTCGAACATTAAAACACCACGGTTGGTTGGCCGCATGTTGTAGAGTTCGCGAGAATTGAAACATCGACGCGCAGCCGCGACGGCCATATCAACGTCTTTTTCTGTTGCCCGGGCAACTTCAGCAAGCGGTTGGGCCGTTGCGGGGTTTTCCACAACGATACTATCACCGCTCAGGCTATCCACCCACTGGCCATCAATATAGTTTTTCCAATATTTCTTCAGCTCTTGCGCCATGATTATCCCGCTTTGCCTCACAATAAAGTGAGGTCACCAATTTTTCCGATTTATGGTATATTATCTCAGATAATGATAAGATTAAGCAATAGAGATTGTTTATAATCAAACAATTATTTTATTTTACTTTATTTGGCGCAAGCCCTTCTAATTTGATATTGTCGTCTTATATGCAAACAAGGCACCCTGCATCGAATTCTTCAATATTTCTGAAAGCTGTTTTATGGAACATACTGATATCAGTACTATTTCGAGCTGTTCGCATTTTCCCTCGGATAGCAAGGAAGAGGAATTGTTTGCCTGGTTGATTGATGCAGGAATGCAGCGCATTAGTGTGGAAGTCTTGCTCTCCCGCTTATGTGAGCGCCTAGAAGCTCTCGATGTTAATTTAATTCGGGCAAATATGGCTCTGACAACGTTGCACCCTCAAGTAAGTGCATTCATGTATACTTGGAAAACTGGCGAAGGCATCGTTACGAATACATCTCTTCTACATAGCGAAGAGCCGGGAGAGGGATGGTTCTCTAGCCCCTTCTACTACATGCTTGGAAATAGTATTAAATTCATGCACCGAAGACTTGAGACTGACGATAGTCTGGATTTTCCTGTGCTGGTTGACTTTAAAGAACAAGGGCTGACTGATTGGTTTGGACAGATTTTTGACTTTGGTTGGGGTGCGCGAGATCATAAACGTGATGTAGCTTATGGCTTGATCACGTCGTGGGCCTCAGGTCGTGAAGGCGGATTTACAGAGCGTGATTTTGGTATATTGCGGCGTGCAGTTCCGTTATTTGCGTTGGCCGTCAAGGGCATTTCATCCTTCGAAGTCGCTGGAACCGTTCTGGAAACCTATGTGGGGCGGGAGACTGCTCGTGAAGTCATGTCTGGTCAAATCGTCCGCGGCAAGGCAAGAAGTATAAATGCGGTCCTGTTATTTGCGGATTTGAAAGGCTTTACTACACTGACAGATGCAATTCGGCCAGAAGACATCGTTTCAACGCTTGATCAATATTTGGAGCGAATGGCCGATCCGGTTACTGATTTTGGCGGTGAGGTTTTGAAGTTTATGGGGGATGGGATGCTTGCAACATTTTCCCTTGAAGACGGAAAAGAAGCGGATATCTGTAAAACGGCTCTTATGGCGACACAGAAAATGATGTCAGGTATCGCAGCTTTGAATGTGATCCGGGAGGAGAAAGACGAACCTACCATGGGGCTAGATGTGGCTCTTCATGTGGGCGAAGTCATGTACGGTAACGTAGGATCTTCTAGCCGATTGGATTTCACTGTTGTGGGTTCTGCTGTTAATGAAGTAAGCCGTATGGAAAGTCTTTGTGACGCGCTGTCTACAAATGTTATTTTGTCCGGTGAGTTTGCAAAACACGCCGTTCATTGTCAGGAGCATTTTGAAACAGCTGGTCTACATTCACTGCGGGGCGTTCGGACGCCAAAACAACTTTTTAAACTGAAAGTTTGTAGTGAGTATTTGGATAAGCAAGAACCTATGGCATCAACCGGCTGAAGTCATTCTGCGGAATTTTTTATCTTCATACATGGCGTTGTCGGCAGATTTTAGAATGTTGCCGTAACTACTGTTCTCATCGTAGAGAGCAAGGCCCATGCTGGTCGATAGCTTAACGGTTGTCCGTTTTAGCTTTACTTCCGTGTTGCAGATAATGTCCCGAATTTCATTGGCACGGTTGAGGCCATATGTGGTGTCCGCTTTTTCAAGAACAAAAACAAATTCATCACCGCCCATTCGGGCAACAAAATCGGTCTCACGCAAGTTATCAATTAGGAGTTTTGAGAGTGTTTTAAGAACAGTGTCTCCCGCGTCATGACCATGTGTGTCATTGATTACTTTGAAATTATCAAGATCAAGGAACGCTAGGACGCCCATGTCGCCATATCTGCGGGCTGAAGATAGTGTTCTATCTAGATGCGTCTTTAGGGCGCGCCTATTATTAAGCCCCGTAAGTTCGTCAGTTGTGGAAAGATCTTCTAACTCGCGAATTCGCATTTGCTGTTCTGCAATATGCTGCTCAGCACTTGCCGCGTAGGCCAGAACACGGTCAACTAAATTCCAGTTAAGCTCTTTACTGTCGTCTTCTTCGATCTGGTTTTGGTCTTTCAGACGGGAAGCTAAATCTTCCAAGTAAGGCGTAATATCGCTATCCATTGAAAGCGATCCGGCTGATTGAGCAGAACTTGTTGCGAATAAAGATCCTGACATATACATACTCCTTGATGGTATGGACGGCTTCGCTGTCCAGTGTGATCAAATGTTAAGCGGTTTCACGCTGTAGATCATTAATATGCAATCAATGTGCCATATTCCAGTTTCCTTAATACTCTCATAAAAACAATAGGTTGCCAGTTATTCTGGTCTAATTGATTGAGAAGGTTATTTTTCCTCCCGGTAATTTTTTCCGCTTTTACAGAAAAATAGTCCCCTTTTAATTCAGCCCTTTATTTTTTCTTCTAAGAGCCAATATTGTGTTTATAGTGAAATGAGCTAATTGCCGGGCTAGTCCGCCAGTTCTCTCAAGGCAATATCATCAGGGACAATTTCTATGCATTTGAACACATCACTTTTGCGCAAATTCTTATTTGTGGTGCCTCTCGTCTTTTCAGGAGAGCAGGTTTTTGCGCAAACAGCATCATTAGCATCTCATCAAGCGGTGTATAATTTGACGTTGGCTGATGTGGCGGACGGCGGTGGTATCGAAAGTGTTCGTGGCCGTATATTCATGGATGTCGACAATACATGTTCAGGGCATGTGGTTACCCAAAGAATGTTGCTTGAGCTTACCAATGAGAGCGGTGGTAATACAGTTTCTGATTTCAAGCTGTCAACGTGGGAAGATTTGTCGGGTAACCTGATGCGATTTACAGTGCTTAACAGCCTGAACGGCCGAATTGTCGAAAAATCAGATGGCGTTGCAACCCTGCAAAGAACTGAGGGCGAGGTTGTTTTTAAGGATGATAGTAGCGCTCCGCTGACCTTGCCAGAAGGGGTCATGTTTCCAACAACCCATACGAAAACTATTGTACAAGCGGCGCTTGAGGGCAAAAATATTGTGGCCGCCAAAATTTATGATGGAAGCGGGCGTGATGGGTTGCAAGACAGTCTAACTGTAATCGGAAAACCCGGAAAATCGGATCTTGAAATTCTGGCGGAAACCGAAATGAAAGATATGGCATCTTGGCTTGTCCAACTCTCTTTCTTTGATCTTGAAAAACAAACAAGCGAGCCATCGTATGAAGTGAGTTTACGGATACATGAAAACGGCGTAGGAACTAATCTTTTGCTTAAATATCGAGATTTTTCGCTAAACGGCACATTGGTCGATTTAAAGCTTAAAGAAGCAGCAGACTGTAAGTAGATTTTTGCAGATTAATTTCGAGGGAAATATGCAATCGTTTTTAACCTGTGACATCACACGATCAAAAGTACTTTCGCGAATATTACTGAACAAAGTTTTTGGGCTTCTGACCCTAGGGTTTTATCGATTTTGGGGGAAAACACATTTAAGACGGCTGATTTGGCAAGCTGTGGGCATAAACGGCGATCGACTTACCTATCATGGAACCGCGAAGGAACTTTTTGTCGGGTTTCTTTTAGCCCTTCTTGTTATGACGGTGCTGTTAGGTGTGGTTGGTGGCGTGCTTAAATTCGCAACAATTTCCGCACCAGAACTCATCGGAATAGAACAGCTTTTAAATATCGTCTTTCTCGCTGCGTTTTGGCAGTTTGCAAGATACCGGCTATGGCGGTATCGGCTCAGCCGGACATCATATCGAACCGTTAGGTTTTTCCAAAAAGGCAGCGCATTAGCTTACACTGGAAAAGTGATGTTGTGGGGAATTATCAGTGTGATCACGTTGGGTTGGGCTTACCCCAAAATGCGCGCCGTTCAAGCAGATTACCAACTCAATAATATGGCGTTTGGAAATCAAACGTTTGAGTATCGAGGCGAAACAAGAGCATTTTACTCGATTTACTGGCCTTTCATACTATTCCTGAATGTAATGTTCTGGGGCGGTAATATATTGAATTTTGCGACAGATATTTTTACAGATATAGCCGCTGTTGGGGCAACCGTGAAAATAGACAGCCCAGATGCAGTCAGATACTTTATAGGTTTTTTGATATTGATGTTCGCAGTTGCCGGAATTTTATATGTTTCAGCCAAGGTCAAAGAGTTTAACTACAAGGTTGGTCAAACCAAGTTTTTAAATGCACATTTTGCCGCAAATATTCCTGTCCTAAATGTCCTGAAAATTGGCTCCTTGATGGGGATAATAAATATCCTGTTTCTCGTGCTGATTTTTGTCTTAGCCTATGTTGGATTTGTCGGAGGTGTCGAGGCCATTCAGGTTTATCTAGTGATCGGATTTATTGCCTACTTCCTATTGGTTGATGCCATTAAATACCTGTTTCTGTTTATTCCAATGTTGAAGTTAGCTTGCCGTTCGATCGCAATAGATAACGTCGACGTTTTTGGCGAAGTCGCCGCCTCAACTCACGAAGCACCAAGCTACGGCGAAGGAATAGCCGATGCCTTGGATGTGGGAGCGTTTTAATGGCCTATTTCACGGGTGAATATTTCGATGGTAAAAGTTCGCGCTCAGAAGATGCCGATGTCCAGCTGACATCGCAAAGTCTTTTGCTTCGCAGCACTAACAACAGTCCGATTGGAGAGTGGGAATTGGATCGGTTGCGGGATGAGTATTCGCCTCCAGTTGAGGGTGCTATTTTACTGTCACTGGCAGCTGATAATTCAGCGAGATTGAAAATCACAGATCCTGATGCTCTGTTCGAGCTGAGAACTAGATGCCCGAAGTTGACGCAGAAACGAAAAGCAGAGAAGCGGGAGTGGCCAAAGCTAGTCGCGGCTGCTGCAGGAACTTTGGTTGTTGTGGCGGGGCTTGTGTATTATGGCATGCCGGTAATTGCTGGCGCTGTTGCAGAGATCATCCCCGAGACCACACGGCAAAATCTTGGGCAAGCAGTCGAAGAACGCATTTTGATGCAAGTGACAAAATCCAATAAAAGTAAAAATGCAGTTTGTTCTTCAGTAACAGCAGACCTCGCGTTAAGCCGGGTGATCTCGCAATTCTCAAACGGTGAACCGGCGTCAGTTTTGGTGGTTAAAAGCAAAATTGCTAACGCATTTGCTCTTCCGGGCGGGCGCATAATAATATTCTCCGGCTTGATTGATAAAGCTGCCGATGCCAATGCACTGGTTGGGGTTTTGGCTCATGAGTTTGCTCATGTGGAGGCACGGCACCCAACAAGTTTATTAGTTGCAAATCTAGGAATGGCGGCAGTTCTCTCCATTGTGCTTGGGGATGTTACCGGCGGAACACTTATAGCTGGCGCGGGTCAAATGGCGCTGGGTGCATCTTACAGTCGGGATTTCGAACGGGCCGCAGATCAACGAGCTATCGAATTTATGCGACAGAATAACTATGATGTTGGCCCGCTAATACCACTGCTCAAAAAAATTCAAAAGAGTGTCCCAGAAAAAAATGTTCTGTCCTTTATGGTCTCTCATCCAGATATTGATAGCCGGGTGGAAACCTTAAAAGCTGCCGGTGTAACAGGAACTCAACAAGCGTTTACTGAAAGAGAATGGCAAGAGATAAAGGTAATGTGCACGAAGAGTGTTTGAGGCTAGAAGGTAGTTTAAGTTTTGTTTTTGGGAAGCCCACGGCCTTTTCCGATGATTTTGTCACCGAACTTTGAACGGACTTTATCAATGGCATTTTCAATTTCTTTGATTTTGCCATTGTCTCGCCCCAACAGGTCGGGAACATCCGCGTCTTCCAAATCTCCAAAACTGCTAATGCCCACACCAATTAATCGAAATTTTTTACCGAGCATAATTTTTCGAAGCATCGGCGTGACCTCGTTATAAAGCGTCTCGGCAAGTTGGGTTGGTTTCGAGAGAGTATGACTGCGATTTATTGTCTTAAAATCGGATGTTTTGAGTTTAAGTGTAATGGTCTTTCCAGCTTTTCCTGATTTTTTTAGACGACTAGAAACCTTTTCACACAGTGGCCACAACCGAGCTTGTAGAACATCAAAGTCACCGATATCGACATTAAAGGTTGTCTCGTTTGAGACACTCTTTGCTTTTGCATTGGCCTTCACAACTCTTTGATCTAGGCCTCGAGAAAAATAGAAAAGCTGGCTCCCCATAGTTCCATAACGCGAAATGAGATCACTTTCATCACGATGCTGCAACTGCCCTATGGTCGTTATTCCCTCACTGGAGAGTTTATTGTTTAACGCTTTTCCAACGCCCCAAATATCACTTACGGGTCTTGGTGCTAGAAAACTACGGGCCTCTTTTTTCCCAATAACAGAAAATCCATTTGGTTTATCGAGGTCAGAGGCGAGCTTGGCCAAAGATTTGTTATAGCTCAACCCCACAGATACAGTGATACCAATAGTCTTTTCAATTGTGGCGGCGAGCCAAGCCATGGATTCAGCAGGCGTTCGGCCATGAAGCTTTTCTGTACCTGAGAGATCCAAGAATGCCTCATCTAGAGACAGAGGTTCGATGGCCGGTGTTAGTTTTTGAAAGAGTGCATGTATTTGCTTGCTGGCCGTTGAGTATGCTTCCATTCGCGGCGTTACAATAACGCCTTCAGGGCAGAGCTTCTTGGCTTTAAACAAGGGCATGGCAGAGCGAACGCCAGACATGCGGGCGATGTAGCAGCAGGTACTAACGACACTTCGGGCGCCATCATGGGCGACAATTACGGCTTTGCTGTAAAGGTCCGGATTGTCGCGCTTTTCCACCGCAGCATAAAACGCATCACAATCCATATGGGCAAGCGATAGATCTGCAAGCTCATCATGATGAACAAGTTTTGGTGAGCTGCAATTGGAACATCTTGTTCTGGGAGTCGGGGCAGTGGTTGCAGAAGATTCCTTCCAAAATTTCAGGCAATTTCGGCACAGGACACTCATGAAGGCCACAGCCACGCAGCCCCACGAATACCTGACGAGTCTCCATATTTTGCTGGCACGAGGCGTGTTTCAATACCATCTGAAAAAGCATATTCCTGCCATAGAACAGGTACATTTTCATAGATGCGGCTGATATTTGAAAGGCCACCACCGCACACAATTATATCTGGGTCCAAAACATTGATCACAGCGGCTAAGGCTTTGGCGAGGCGACGCTCAAAACTCGCTAAAGTTCGTTCTGCCGCGGCATCTCCTGCAGTCGCAAGTGAGACTATTTCTTCTGCTGTGGGTCCGTTCGCGCCAACAGAATTGTGCGATCGGCTAAGGCCTGATCCTGAAACAAAGGTCTCTATACATCCCTTTTTGCCGCAATAACAACTGGGTCCGGGGCGTTCATTTTGGTTTGCCCACGGAAGAGGTGTATGGCCCCACTCACCTGCGATGCCGTTTGATCCCTCAAGGACTTTACCGTCGATCACAATGCCGCCGCCAACACCGGTTCCCAAAATAATACCAAAAACGTTGGCAATTCCTTTTGCAGCACCGTCTGTTGCTTCCGACAGAGCGAAGCAATTGGCATCATTGGCTGTCTTAACTGGTCGCCCAATTAACCGTTGTAAATCTTTCTCAAGAGGGTTTCCTATCAGTTCTGTTGTATTGGCATTTTTAACTAAACCAGTTTTAGCGGAAATCGTACCGGGAATGCCAATACCGATTGTGCCTTCACTGCCGGTGTCATCGTCAGCTTCTGCGACCATATGTTTTATGTTTTGTAGGATGTCGTCATATGATCCACGAGGCGTTTTGGTGCGTTTTTCGAAAACCTTTCGCCCAGTTTCAGAAAGAGCAATAATCTCGGTTTTCGTACCGCCAAGGTCAATGCCATATCTCATGGGGATTATCCTTTATCAATAACGTCCAGAATATGGCCGTATAATTCCGGCCAGCTATCTAACCTTGCGGTGCTGTGCTCGGCCGGCTCCAAAAGCTTAGCAAGTCTGTCGTCCGCGATGTAATGAAGTCTGTGAACGTGTGTGGCATGCTTGAAAACAGAGCTATGATTAGTTGGAATATCGTCAATAAAGAAAGCAGGTTTCGACAGATTTCTCGATAAGTAATTAACCACTCTGCCTTTGGGGCCGACATTGGCAATTAGCGGAAAATCCATGCCACTTTTTACCAAGCTCTCACGGCGTTTTGCCGCGAACTTGGGCGGAACATTACTCAAAACGACAATTTGCGCGGTTTCGTTCAATTTTTGAAGATGCTCGGCGGCGCCATCTACAGGGGGAAGGCGGTGAGCATATTCATCGAAAAATTGCTCCAGAAGTCCCGGAATTTTTTCCGCTTCAACTGGATTTTTATCAGATTTTTGCCGAATATTTCCGTGGAGCGCAAAAGACGTCCAATCAAAGAACATTTCCTGTTCTTCTAGGAATATCTCTAAGCCTTGCATAAACCCGAACAATACTTCGTCGGCATCTGTAATGATTAGCGGACGGTCAGTTTGGATTGTTATGGCATCAAGTTGCGGGATCACGTCTTCGTGGATACCGTTTGTCATGGGAACGTAAACTCCTGATACGCACCGGGAAAAAACGGGCGAATTTGTTGCAGTAGGGTCGGGTCTATCTCACATTCAGTGCAAAAATCCACGAGTATGTTTTCGTGGGATAACAAAAAATCTATTATCCCAGCGAGAATATCAGGCGAATTTGGTGCCTGGCGAAGGTCATCCGAAGACAAACCGGTGTCACCTAGCAGCCAAGAAATTCGTTTTTCGTCTGAAAGTAAGTAAGTCACAGCCTGAAGGGCGATTATATCAGCAAGTTCTTGATTCATGGCATATTTTATTAATCTTGCAAGGTTACGGTAAGGGAATATTAATCATATATCTATTTATTGTGTGTTGATATTACCATTTTTCGGTTGATCTGAGAGTATTTCTTTTTGTTTTGGTCTGTTCTTTGTGCCAAATTCTGAAATACTGATGGAATAGGGCTAGAGTAATGAGTGTGTCACTAAATAAAAATAGGGCGACGTAGGTTATGAACTCAGAACTAAAGAAAAAAGTGCTGATCGTTGAAGACAACGAATTAAACATGAAGCTGTTCCGCGACTTGTTGGAGGCTCATGGGTATGACACGTTGCAAACAAAGGACGGCATGGAAGCCCTTTCTTTAGCACGTGAGCACAAACCAGATTTGATTTTGATGGATATCCAGCTTCCTGAAGTTTCAGGCTTGGAAGTTACCAAATGGATTAAAGAAGATGAAAATCTCAAATCAATTCCTGTCGTTGCGGTGACTGCATTTGCAATGAAGGGGGATGAAGAAAAAATTCGTGAAGGTGGTTGTGAAGCCTATGTAGCGAAACCTATTTCCGTTGAGAATTTTATTAGAACCGTTAAAGAGTTTTTAGAATAATCAAATGTCAGCTCGTATCCTAGTTGTCGACGATGTGATTCCTAACGTAAAAATTCTGGAAGCTAAACTTTCCGTAGAATATTACGATGTTATTACTGCGTATAATGGTCTTGACGCTCTAGAGCTCGCGACAGAAAAATCCCCTGATCTTATTCTGCTAGATGTGATGATGCCGCAGATGGACGGCTTTGAAGTTTGCCGCAGATTAAAGAAGGATCCGGCGACGGCCCATATCCCTGTGATTATGGTGACAGCTTTAAGTGAAACGGCGGATCGCGTTCAAGGCCTTGAAGCCGGTGCAGATGATTTCCTCACTAAGCCTGTTAATGATGTCGCTCTGTTTGCCCGCGTTAAATCATTGTTGCGCCTTAAAATGATGATGGATGAATTTAGATTACGCGAAGCCACGAGCTTTGATTTGGGAGTTATCAATCCTAATGAAGATTTGGGTGAGAATATACTCCGAGGGCGCATACTGGCCATCGACGACAATGAATTTTCCAGTCGCCAATTGCAGCAGATATTTGCTGAAGAATACGACGTTACTATCGAAAGTGACATGGAAGAGGCACAAGTTTTAGCACGCGGCGGAGATTTTGATCTCGCTGTTGTCAGTCTTGGAATCACGGCGTTCGATCCTTTGCGGTTTTGTTCTAGAATTAGAACTTTTGAAGAAACGCGCCAATTGCCACTTCTCACCCTTGTCGATGAAGCTGATACCGCAAGACTGGTGAAGGGCCTTGAACTTGGGGTCAATGATTATGTGATGCGCCCCATCGATAAAAACGAATTGATTGTCAGAACGCGGACGCAAGTGCTGCGTAAGCAGTATCAAGATCGTTTGCGCCACAATTACCATCGAAGCATGGAATTGGCCGTTACGGACGGCCTTACGGGGCTTTATAATCGACGCTATATGACAAATCATTTAGCGACCCTGCAGCAATCACCGAATCCTGAGTTTAAACCGGTTTCTTTACTGATTATGGATATCGATTTCTTTAAGAGTGTCAATGACAACCACGGCCATGATGTTGGAGATGAAGTTCTAAAGCAATTTTCCAGCCGCATGAGTAAGAGTGTCCGTGGGATCGATCTTGCCTGCCGGTATGGCGGGGAGGAATTCGTTGTCCTTATGCCAGATACAGACCTAGCTGTTGCAACAGGAGTTGCTGAACGGTTGCGCCGGGAAGTTGCTGATTTCCCCTTCAAGGTGCCAAAATCAGATTTGGAACTAGAGATTTCCTGTTCAATCGGCGTGGCCATGTCGGGGACTGATGAAAATGGCGATAGCCTGCTGAAGCGAGCTGATGAAGCTCTTTACCAAGCCAAAAGGGATGGCCGGAATAGGGTCGTAACAGCAACCGCTCTGCAATAGTTTCGGAACACCACATAAAAAGGCCTGCTTGATTTAAGCCGGCTTTTTTTGTGCACTAACGACAAAACCCCGGCGAATGCCAGGGTTCGTCAAACCAGTAATAATTAACCGTTCCGCCTAAGCAGAAGATCAGTTATTTGATTTTCGTTTCTTTAAAATCAACATGCTTACGCACAACTGGGTCATACTTACGCATAACCATTTTCTCTGTCAGTGTGCGTGGGTTTTTCTTAGTTACGTAATAAAACCCAGTACCAGCAGTGCTGACAAGTTTGATTTTCAACGTTGTAGGCTTCGCCATGCCAGTAACTCCGTCTTTCGCCTGCTTCATTGCAGGAGAATTGATAATTGAAGCCCGAAAAATACGGATTTACTCAGCGAAGTCAAGCACAACACGTATTTTTTTCGGGTTTTTTTTAAGCCTGATTAACAGCGGCCTTTTTAGAAGTTTGCCAAATGGCGATACAAACGAACAAGAAGCAGATAATTGCAAATACAAACGGCATCCCGTGAGGCTCATAGATCTCCATTGCGAGCCCGCCAGCGGCAGGTCCAATAAGACTTCCAACCCCCCAAAGGACGCCAGCCGCAGCGTTGGCTGTGACTAGCTCTGCCCCTTTAAATTTTTCACCCATTAGGACAAGCGCAAGGGTGTATGTTCCCACAACCGCTCCGCCCCAGATCACTAGCATTGGCCACAGGAGAATAGGGGAGCTAATCAAGAGTGGCAGAAGAAGCGATCCAATTAGTCCTAAAATGCCACAAACGAGAATCACTTTTTCTCGGCCGACATTATCAGCCAGCCAGCCAATAGGCATTTGAAGAAGAATGTTGCCGCCCAAAAGTAGGCTCGTCATCAAAACGGCTGTTCCCGCTGTCATTCCACTTTTGACGCCGTATATGGGGAGTAATGTCAAAACTGTCCCGTCGAAAAAGGCAACAAGCAGAGCAGCTGCGCAAATCAGTGGTGCTAACTTTATAAACGAGAAAACTGAAAATCGGCTGTGCCCAGACATAATTGGGTAATTGTCCCCTGAAGAAAAAAAGAACAATCCAGCTGAAGCAACGATCATTGATGCAATAATAAAGGGGAGTTGCCCTTCAGATCCAAGCACATTGATTAAAACTGGTCCTAACGCGAAGCCGCATGTGAGGAACGCAACGTATATCCCAATGGTGCGCCCTCGGGTTTCTTCGTTTGCAACTTGATTAATCCAAGTTTCGCTGATTAGGAACAGGATGGACATTCCCGTACCGATGCCAAGGCGCAATAAAAACCAGACATACAGGTTTTCAGTAAAGGCTAATGCTAAAATGGAGCCACTACACAGAATTAAAGCTGTCCATAGCATTTTACTTGCCCCAAATACGCTTGCAAGTTTGGGAACGAATGGTGTGGCAAACAAAAATGCAAGGGCAGGGAACGCACCCATATAGCCAATGATGTCACTACCAAAGCCGCGTCTCTCCAGCGCCAGCGACACCAACGGAATCGAGAGGCTGAGGGAGAGACCCATGACGGTTACGGCGGCAATTATGGTGACGATGGTGCGTGTGTTGTTCTGGGGTGTTTGTGTCAATGAGGGTGCCAACGAATGAGGGATTTACCATTAAGGTATGTGAAGATTGGGATCACATTAGGCTCAATTGTAGGATTTGATAAGCGTTTTTCAACTTCACCTACAACAAACTCTGTTACATCAACTAAAGGCATCTGAAGTGCGTCTGCAACGGAGAACCATTGCAGCTCGATAAGTTCTCCTGATCCGGCCAACGTTCCGTGGGCATGCTTTGCATCAATCATGAGAAAACGTGTGTTGAAGCGGATAGGATTATGCGATGGCGTGGTTGCTCGAGCGATATAGTGAAGGTTGGATAAGTCCGGATACAACTGTCCGTCTCTTACATCTCCAATGATAAGCCCTGTTTCCTCGTAAGTTTCTCTAACGGCGGCTGTCGCCACAGCGTGCGACATGGACCCAGGAGAGGATAAATACTTTGAGACATCTTCGGTAAGAGGGGCTTTACATTCTGACGAAAAATCAGCGGTATCAACACGTCCACCTGGAAAAACGAAAACATCAGGTAAGAATTTATGCCCTTTTGCGCGCTTTCCCATAAGCAGGAAAATTTGCTCTCCCCGTTTTTCATACAACACAAGGCTTGACGCGTTGCGCGGTCTAACTGGCCGTACTGGCTCTGATGCTGAACTCATTCTGTTGTGAAAACGCGTTTTCCAGCGACCATTTTGAACAATTTTACGGGGGTTTCAGCACTTGGTGCTGGTTTGTCCTTCAGATACTCATGGACCTGACCCAAAATATATTCCGTGATCAAGGGGATATCTAACTCTTTAGCTTCTTCGATTGTCACCCATTTCATATCGATCAGCTCGTCTGAGCCGATCAGATCGCCTGAAATGTCATTTCCATCGAGAACAAAAAATCGAGTGTTAAACCGTTTTTTTCGCATGGGGGGCGTAACTGCACGGGCAAGATAATCCAGACGCGAGAGGTCGGGTCCGCACGTGATCGTTCCAAAATCGTTCCAAACTTTGGTTTTCGATTTTCTTGGGCGATCATAATCAGCAGAAATCCGAAGACCCGTTTCTTCAAACGTTTCCCTGATGGCGGCTGTTGCAAGGGCTCTTGCACGGGCTGGAGTGCATCCACCGCGGCAAAGGCGGGTCATGACGTCATCCCGTAAGTCTTTTGCCGGAATAACCCGCGAGTCGCCCGCATCTACGCGCCCACCGGGAAAGACGTAGGTGTTTGGCATAAAGCTATGCCGCGCACTTCGCTCACCCATCAGAATTTCAATTCTGGCGCCAACGTTTCTGTATATAACAACGGTGGAGGCGTCTTTGGGACGGGGTGCCTTTGTATCGGATATCCGATCTTCCGCGACAGTTCTTTTTTTGTTGTTTTCCATGTTGCAGGATCCTTTAATTTTCCCTCAACATGCCTTTTAAGTACTTCTAAGTCCAGCGTTTGTACTGCCAATTTCCCAGCAAATCAGGAAACTAGTCGATTTGCTGCGCGCTGTAACCGTCTTTATCATCGTTAAATCCATGCATCTTGCGAGACCATTGAACGGCGATAAGTGCCCCTTTAATATGGGGAAGAATGACGAGAGCACCAATAAAGGCTGCGGGTATCCAGATTGTCAGGTGAACCCATGTTTCAGGGCTATAAATTTTCTCAACCGTTAGCATTCCCGATACGACAAAATGCAGGACAATCATCATGGTGAAATAGGGCGGGGCATCATCTGCGCGCTGGTGATGAAGCTCCAGGCCACAATCGGCGCAGGAGTGATTGACTTTGATGTAGCCGTTAAAAATTTTCCCCGTACCGCATTGGGGGCATTTTTTTGCCAAACCTCTAAAAAAGGCGCTTGCCATAGGTCGTTCCTTATTCATCACAATAGACTATCATGTGGAGTGTTATGAATAAGATAACAGGTGAGCAGAAAGTGTCTGTACCTAATCGGCCAATGCGACACTGTGCCGCAAGGTCGATTGATTTGGCTCATTGCATGTTGGTTATTCTTTTGCCCGGCGCGCCGCAGCTTTTTTCTTAGCGACTGCTTTTGGGGTGGTTTTTTTCTTATGTTTCTTGTTCTTTTTGGGGTTTACCCCTTGCGCATTTTTAGAGGAACGCGCCCGCCGATGTTTGGAGTTTTTAGCTTTAAAAGCGTTGTTGTCATTTCCATCTTCCACAGAAACAACCATGCTTCCGGTTGCGATATTAACCTCTTGCAAGCGGACCATAAGACGGTCTGAGAGACGGAAGGTTACACCTGTTCGCTCGCCCACCAGTTTGTGGCGATCTTGATCGAAGACAAAAAAGTCATGCCCTAGTGTCGAGATGGGGATCAACGCATCCGCACCCGTCCCCTCTAACGCGACAAATAGTCCAACGCGAGTAACGCCTGTAACTTTCGCTTCGAAAATCTTGTCGATCTGGTTGGCCAGAAAGATGGCTGTAAAGCGATCCATTGTTTGCCGTTCGGCAATCATCGCTCTGCGTTCAAGTTTGGAGATTTGCTCCCCAATCTCGACAAAGCTATCTTCTTCGTGAGCGGCAAGGCCATCTTTACCAAATCCCATTGCGGAAATAAGACTCCGATGAACGAGCAAGTCAGCGTACCGGCGAATTGGCGATGTAAAATGGCCGTAATTTTTAAGGTTCAGGCCAAAATGATGACGGTTATCAGGACTGTAGACCGCTTGAGATTGTGATCTCAAAACTAATGTACTTACCAATTCACGGTCAGTTTCGGTTTCTGCTTGCGCTAAAATCCGGTTGAATGTTTCGGTTTTTAAGATCTGGCCCTTAGCAAAGCTAATATCCATTTCGTTTAAAACTTCACGAAGACCTTCAAGTTTTTCGCGGGCAGGTTCCTCATGAACACGGAACATGCAAGGGCGGCGCTTTTGAATAAGCGTTTCCGCCGCACAGACATTGGCTTGGATCATAAATTCTTCGATCATCATATGAGCATCGAAGCGAACCTTCCGCGTGACTGATTTTATAAAACCGTCGGCAGTCAGTTCGATTTTACGTTCTGGTAATTCCAAATTTAGAGGTTGTCGTTTTTCGCGCGCGATTTTTAAAGCCGTGTAGGCTGCAAAAAGCGGCTTGATAACCGAATGAACCAGCGGTTCTGTCTTTTCGTCTGGATAACCTTTGTAGGCGTCCTGAGCTTGCCTGTAAGTTAATGAAGCGCATGAGTTGATAAGCGCCCGCATAAATTTATGTTCAATTTTGTTGCCCTGATGATCAAAGCGCATTTGGACGGCCATGACCGGTCGATCCACATTTTCATGCAGTGAACATAAATCACTTGAGAGCTCGTGCGGTAGCATAGGAACCACGCGATCAGCAAAGTATACGGAATTTCCGCGCTCAAGAGCACTTCTGTCAAGTTCCGACCCAGATGTTACATAGTGGGACACATCGGCGATTGCCACGATGACTTGCCAGCCACCAGAGTTATCTGGATCTTCGTCTGGTGCAGCCCAAACAGCATCATCACGATCTCGTGCATCTGCAGGGTCAATGGTGACGATGGGCAAATGACGAAGGTCTGTTCTGTTGGCGAGTTCAACTGGTTTCGCGGCCAAAGCTTCTTTGGTGACAGCCTCGTCAAACTCGTGCGGAATGCCGTGTGTGTGGATCGCAATAAGACTAATGGAGCGAGAATCTCCAAGTCCGCCAAGCCGTTCGGTGACTTTTCCTTCTTGCAGGCCTGCGTGGCGCCCCGGAATTATTTCACAAAGGACAACCTCTCCGGTTTGCGCACCTTTGGAGTGCTCATCCAGAATGATAACTTCTTTTTTGTTTTTTCTGTCTGTTGGTTGGACGCGTCCGTTAGTTCCTGTTTTGGTGTAAACACCAAGAACGGGGCCTTCAGCGGCGCGAAGATGCCGTATAACGCGGCCATCATAGCTTCCGTCCGCCTGCCTAGAAAGCTTCGCAAGTAAACGATCTCCCACACCTGGCGCCGGAGCAGTGCCGCCAGCATTTGCTCCGCTTACATAAATAACAGGAGCAGGGGCTTCTTCTTCCCAGCGAAGAGGTTTGGCAATAACTTCGCCGTTCTTGTCAACTTTTGTGACTTCAATAACCGCAACACTTGGCAGGGTTCCTGCAGGATTAAGGGATCGTTTATGCCCTTGCTCCAGAACGCCATCAGATAGTAATTCTTTAAGGATCTGCTTCAGGTAAATTCGATCGCTGCCTCTAACGTTAAAGGCCTTGGCTATTTCTCTTTTGCCAACGGATCCGTCGCTCTTCTCAATAAATTCCCGGACTTGTTCCTTGGTTGGAAGAATCGACGGATGTTCTGGTTTACGTGTCACTTTACCTATTTCTACGGAATTAATCCGCGATTACTTATTCTTCAGAGGGGGCCGCTTTTTTGGCCGCCGGTTTCTTCTTTGCAGCCGGTTTCTTTTTAGCCGCAGGCTTTTTCTTTGCCGCTGCCTTCTTCTTAGGAGCTGCCTTTTTCTTCGCTGTTTTAGGTTTTTTACCGCTTTTCTCGGCGCGATCGGCCAATAATTGTACAGCTTCTTCCAATGTGATTGTCATTGGATCAGATGCTTTTGGAATTGTTGCATTGATTCCGCCATGGGTGACGTAGGGACCATATCGGCCTGATTTTACATTAATATCAGCCTCATCCAACGGATGTGGCCCAACAACTCGTAGCGGTGCTGCGGCAGTACCGGCGCCGCGCGTTTTAGAAGCTGCCAGCAATTCCACAGCGCGGTTCATACCGACGGTGAGAACTTCCATGCCACTGGTTAGCTTTCCATATTTTTTGTCACACTCAACATATGGGCCATAGCGCCCCAAATTTGCTGTGATCATCGTTCCTGATTCAGGGTGCAAGCCGACTTCCCGGGGTAAAGAAATAAGCTGGAGAGCAATTTCAAAATCCACATCTTCAAGCGGCATATCTTTTGGAATTGAAACCCGTTTGGGCTTTTTCTTTGGCGCAGGTTCACCCAATTGCAGATAAGGACCATAGGGGCCTTTTCGAAGGGTGATCATAAGTTCGCTTTTTGGCTCTATTCCAAGTTCTTTTGGACCCTCGTCTGCAGCAGCGGCATTCGCCTCTTCCTCCGTCGCGCCCAATTGACGGGTGTAACGACACTCAGGATAATCTGAGCAACCAACAAATGCGCCGAAACGGCCAGTTTTTAGACTTAGGCGGCCTTCAGCACATTTTGGGCAGGCCCTGGGATCTTTTCCATCTTCAGTCGCTGGGAAAATATGAGGTCCGAGAGCTTTGTTCAGCTCTTCCAGAACATCCGTAACCCTAAGTTCGGCAGTCCCTTCAACCGAAACGGTAAAGTCATTCCAGAAATCACGCAAAACCTGTTTCCACTCAACTTTAGCATCGGAAATATCATCAAGCCGTTCTTCCAGCTGTGCCGTAAAATCATATTCCACATAGCGGGTGAAGAAGGAGGACAAGAAGGCTGTTACCAGTTGGCCTTTATCTTCAGGCATGAAACGTTTTTGTTCAATTCTGACGTAATCACGATCTTGAAGTACGGAAATGATCGATGCATAAGTTGATGGGCGACCAATGCCAAGTTCTTCGAGTTTCTTCACAAGGCTAGCTTCGCTGTAGCGCGGCGCCGGTTCCGTGAAATGTTGGTCTTCGCGCACAATTTCGGTGCCCATGTTTTCGCCTTCAGATACCGCAGGTAGACGTTTACCGTCTTTATCTTCTGCTGCGTCATCCTGGCCTTCTTCGTAAAGTTTGAGGAAACCTGCGAAACTGATAACGCTGCCAGTGGAGCGCATTGTTTGGCCTGCACCGTCAGAGAAATCAATGGTCGTCCGTTCGAGGCGGGCGCTTTCCATTTGGCTGGCAATGGTCCGCTTCCAAACAAGTTCATAAAGACGCAAATGCTCTTGATCCAGGTATTTTGCCATCATGGCAGGTGTCCGGGTCAAATCCGTTGGGCGGATCGCTTCATGGGCTTCTTGTGCATTTTTAGATTTGGTTTTGTATTCCCGCGGCGCACTTGGGACAAATTCAGGTCCATACTCAGATGCGATAACTTCACGGCAAGACTGCACGGCTTCTGCCGCTAGGGTGACCCCGTCTGTCCGCATATAGGTGATCAAACCTGTAGTTTCACCACCGATATCAAAACCTTCATACAATTTTTGCGCAGTCATCATCGTCCGCTTGGCACCGTACCCAAGTTTCCGAGAGGCTTCTTGCTGAAGTGTTGATGTCGTAAATGGTGGAGACGGATTGCGGCGTGTTGGCTTTTGACTGACAGAGGCAACAGTGAATGCGCCAGCTCGGACTTTTTCCGCAGCGGCATTCGTAATATCGGCATTGGGCAACGAGAATTTATCAAGCTTGTTGCCGTCCACATAAGTCAGACGAGCTGTGATGTCGCTGCCTTTTGCAGTCTTAAAGTCTGCATCGATTGTCCAGTATTCTTCTGGAACAAACGCTTCAATTTCCAAATCCCGCTCACAAATCAAGCGAAGCGCAACGGATTGTACACGGCCGGCTGATTTCGCGCCCGGCAGTTTCCGCCACAAGACTGGGGAGAGCGTAAAGCCCACAAGGTAGTCGAGTGCGCGCCGTGCTTGCTGGGCGTTCACAAGGTTCATATCCAGTTCGCGTGGATTTGCGATGCCGTCTAGAACAGCTTTTTTTGTAATTTCGTTAAAGACAACGCGGCTAACCTTCGCGTCTTTAATTTTCTTTTTCTCTTCCATGACCTTTAGGACGTGCCAGGCAATGGCTTCACCTTCACGATCCGGGTCAGTTGCGAGATACAGATTTTCAGCGCCCTTAAGCGCGTCAGCTATAGCCTTAATGTGCTTAGCTGATTTTGAATCTTGTTGGTAATCCATGGCAAAGTCTTCGTCGGGCTTAACCGAGCCATCTTTAGAGGGTAAATCTCTAATGTGACCATACGAAGCGAGGACGATATAATTCGGCCCCAAATACTTATTGATGGTTTTTGCTTTCGCTGGTGATTCAACGACGACGACATTCATAAGGACACCACAGGTTTAATCTGATTTCAGTTCGGACTAACGGAATACTTGCCATATATAGAGAGGCTACCCTGTCAAGGAAACCCTGTTACCGAAATGGCGTTCTATTCTGCCTGCTAGTTCCAATTCAAGTAAAATCGTCATTACCACAGATGGAGGTGCCAAAGATAGTCTCACTAATTCATCAATATTTATGGCCACTGGGCTCAATAACGATACAATATTAGGCCGGGCTTCATTAAGTAAGTTCGTATCTATTGGTATGGGGTGTCGTAGGGGGAGCATGGGTTGGTCAGGCTCCTGCAAGGGGCGTAGCCTTACACTCCGGAGTTCATCTAGGATTTCAGCGGCAGATTCCACCAAAGCCGCGCCATTGCGGATCAGATTGTTTGTGCCTTTTGCCCTTGGATCAAGGGGGGATCCGGGAACGGCAAACACATCGCGTCCTTGTTCCGCGGCCATCCTAGCCGTAATTAATGATCCCGATTTTGGGGTTGCTTCCATAACAAGGATGCCAAGTGATAATCCTGAAATAATTCTGTTTCGTCTTGGGAAATGTCTGGCTTGTGGCTTTGTGCCAAAAGATTGTTCGGCAACGATGCATCCTTGTTCGGCAATTAAATTTTGCAGCTCCCGATTCTCGCGAGGATAGGCAACATCAACGCCGCCGCCAACAACACCGATAGTGCCAGTCTGTAATGATGCAGTATGAGCGGCGCTATCTATGCCGCGGGCAAGACCAGATACGATAACGATATTTTTCGCCCCGAGATCCGCTGAAAATCGCTGGGTTAGCTTTTGCGCAACCGCAGACGCATTTCTAGAGCCCACAACCCCAATACATTCCTTTTGTAATAGACTTATATGCCCCATGACACTTATTACGGGCGGAGGATCGTGTATTTCACGGAGAAGCGGCGGGTATTGAGGCTCGCAGGCTGCGATAAGTTGCCCGCCAGCTGACATAAGCTGATCCATTTCTCGTTGAGCGGAGGCTTTCGCAAATATTCGGATTGGTTTTTTTGCGCCGCCCTTCCTTGCAAGTTCAGGTATTTCGGCAAGGGCTTGGGATGCAGATCCAAATTTGCGCAATAACTGAAAGAAAGTAATGGGGCCAATATTTTCAGATCGAATAAGCTGAAGCCAGCTTATTTTTTCAGAAAACGATATCTCTGTGACACTATTCATAAGGGAATAGTGTCAAATAGTATTTAACGCGTCAATTGAAAAAGAATTTTATAATACACGTAATCGGTTAAAGCGATTTTACTTTTTGCCGATCCGTGGTTCCGTCCCTTTTAGAATTCGCCCGATATTTTCGTGATGTCTGATGAAAATCAGGATCGCCATAAATGCGCTAAGTTCAATGCGCTGGGGATCCCCAAAATATATTTCATCAAACAAGGCTGTTTGCATCAGGCCGTAAACATAAAGGGGGGATAAGGCCGCCGCAATGAGGGCTGCAAGCGATGACATGCGAAGCGTGATCGCTACTAAAAGCCACGTTAGCGCGACTGCGATCCCAGCAGGCCATGAGATTGCAAGCATGACACCGATGAACGTTGCAACGCCTTTACCGCCTTTAAATTTTAACCAGAGAGGGAAAAGGTGACCGAGGAAAGCACCGCCGCCCGCAAGGACTGCATAGTCTTGGGTCAGGAAATGATTGGCGAGGAGAACAACAATAGCCCCTTTACCGCCATCAAGAATAAGTGTGGCAAGGGCAAGCATCTTGTTGCCAGTTCGAAGAACATTTGTGGCGCCGATGTTGCCGGACCCAATTTTACGAACATCACCAAGTCCCGCAAGGCGTGTTAGAACAAGACCAAAAGGAATAGATCCGATCAGGTATCCAATGACCGCAGCCGCTAAAAACGGCCACGTATAGCTTAAATCCCCGATCGGATCTGGCATTATTAACTTCCCTGTAATTCAAACACGGTTTTACCGCGCACCATTGTTTTTAAAACGCGCCCTTGAAGCAGATGCCCGTCAAACGCTGTATTTTTCGATTTTGACTTTAATTCAGAACCAACAACTTGCCACGGTTTTCCAAGATCAAACAAGCAAAGATCTGCAGGTTTTCCGGATTTAAGGGCGCCGCAATCCAGGCCAAGCAACTTGGCAGGCGCAACTGTCATTGTTCGCAACAGTCCCAGAAGATCCATTTCCTGATTGTGGTACAGGCGTAGGCTCACTGGCAGCATCGTTTCTAACCCAATGACACCCGGTTTGGCTTGAGCGAAGGGGAGGCGTTTGCTATCGGCGCTTTGCGGTAGATGTTGGGATGAAATGACATCAATAGTTCCGTCTTTCAAGCCTTCCACAACCGCCATACGGTCTTCTTCCACCCGAAGGGGCGGCGAGACACGGGCAAATGTTCTGTATTCACCAACTTCCATATCATTGAGGGCGTGATAATGCGGTGCTGTTCCAGCAGTTACCGAAATCTGTTGGTCTTTTGCTCTGCGAATAGAATCTAGGGCATCGGCAGTACTTAGATGCGCTGCATGCCATTTTGCACCCGTCATTGCCACAAGCCGGATATCTCGCTCTACCAAGATTGCTTCTGCACACGAAGGAATGGATTTAAGGCCCATAATTGTGGCCATACGCCCGCCCGCCATAACACCATTTCCAGCGAGATTTGGCTCTTCGGCGTGAACGATAATGGGTTTTTCAAACATGGTGGAATAGCTTAAGGCCCTTCGCATCATATTGATGTCGCCAATTGCCTTTTGGCCA
>Ga0209826_1000685_pt1 | contig 24074 bp, 17 predicted proteins | sample GOMGulsemesocosm_5_FD_184637 | JGI IMG/M metagenome (GOLD analysis project Ga0209826, IMG submission 184637) | Methane-oxidizing microbial communities from mesocosms in the Gulf of Mexico - GOM15C Gulf of Mexico (SPAdes) (version 2) | ecosystem: Environmental > Aquatic > Marine > Cold seeps... | reverse complement strand
CACTGGCGCTAAGGCATGCAAAATTTCCTCATCTCGATATTTTGCCTCTCTACGCGCGTTTAAGCTTGGAAGATCAGAACAAAGTCTTTAATAGCCATAAGGGACGGCGAGTGGTTTTAGCCACCAAGCTTGCAGACATCATCTTACACAAACGGTTCTTTGGTGAAGTCATCGATATGACGGGTAAAAAGCTGGTGAAACGGCGTAAAAAGAAATAATTTTAAATCTCATATTATTTAGTCATACAGGGGAGTTGGACAGTTAGACGAAAAGCAGAGGGATACGCTATTAATAAATGGTAACCCCCGTCTCTGCTGGGGAGACTCTCATAGGTTCTACACTTACCGCGGTAAAGGTACCTTTCGGTCTCGACCAAGAGAAGGAAGTAAAAGTCTATGAGAGACTACAAAAGTTTGTCTCATACTCGCTGGGGTTGTAAGTGCCACATTATACTTATGCGGAAAAGAAGACAGAAGGTTATATTTGGCGCTACTAGGACGTTTTTTTGGGAAGACCTTTCACGAACAGGCTAGAAGGCAGAGCGTGACGATCGAGGAGGGGCATTTTATGAAGGATCATATTCATATGTGTCAGAGTATTGCGCCGAAATTTACGGTGTTAAATGTTGCGGGCCAGCTGAAGGGGAAGAGCTACCTAAATAGCGAGAACCTCAAGGGACGGCAGAGAAACTTCACTGGGGAGGCGTTATGGGCTAGGGGATATTTTGTGTCTACCGTTGGTTTGGATGAGGCAATGGTTCGAGAGTACATTCGAAACAAGAAAATAATGATGAGTGCCGAGATCAGTTGAAGTTCGGTATTTGGTGCCTCGGGCGCTTACTTGAGCCCTTCGAGGGCGTCCTCTAGTAAGCCTCCGGCTTTGCCGAAGGTGATTTAACTCATCCTAGGTGGCCAATTAAAGGTTAACAGCCTAAAAAGGCTACATCTATAGCGCTCCCATCTCTATGGTTATCCTCAGAAAGTACCATCTCTTTCAGTTCTGCAAAGTATTTTTCATCAAGATCGGCAATGTGAATACCTCTAGAAAGCCTTTTTTACATTAGGTCTTACTCTGCACCGTGTGTGTGGACTACGCCGTAAGGCGGAACGGTTAATGGCCTGCCTTTACTATTGTCATTGGATATCACGAACTCGCTACAAAAAACAATTTACGCCATGTTTATGAAGTTTATGTTTAGGGCGTTGCTGTCATCGGATATTTTTTATTTCCGAGTTTATCAGAAGGCCGGTTCTTAGTTAGTGTGGAAGGGTGTAGACAATAATGTGTGGTCAGATACTGATTAGTCGATTAAGTATAGGCTTCCATGAACTGCTTAAATGGCATTGGCTTTGCGTAATGGTACCCCTGTAAATATTCCACTTTATTGTTTATACACCAGTCTGCGATATATTGATTTTCAACACCTTCGGCGACAACTTTATATTGTAGTGATTTGGCCATATTTATTATGGCTGATACTAAAGCCGCATTCCTAGGTGAGCGCTCTATATCAAGAATGAAGCCTTTATCAATCTTTATCTCTGTGACGGGCAATTCCATTATTCGTTTAAGATTTGAGTACCCGGTGCCAAAGTCATCAATGGAAATGGTTATTCCATAGGCTGTAAGGCCATTCATTATTTCAACGATGTGATGTTTGTCATCGACAAGAAGATTTTCTGTTATTTCAATAATGAGATTGTTTAGATTTGCGCCCTCCGCATCAAACGTAGTCTTAATTTTCTCGCAGAAATCATTATTTATGAACTCCTTAGGGCTTACATTCATAGCCAAGGTGAATTCCGGAAACTCTGCGTTAATTGACCTCAGCATTTCAGCCGTGTTTTTAGCGACAATGCTCCCCAATCCATGAATTAGGCCGCTTTTTTCAGCGATTGGGATGAACTTGTCCGGGCTAACCATGTCGCCATTATCTAATGTCCATCGGGTCAGGACTTCCCCAGAGCACAAGTTTTGTTTAGAGTCGAATTTTGGTTGAATCCATGTCTCTAATCTTGAGTTCTCTATAGCTTCTCTGAGTGAGGTTTCAATTTTGTAATCCGAAAGAAGATGTATTGACGAATTCTTTTCATAAAAAAATATTTGGTTTCGCCCGTTATTTTTTGCGGCAAACAATGCGGCTTCAGTGTTTGAAATTAACTGGCTCGAGCTTTGTTTCTCGTCGGAGCAGGACACACCTACGCTAAAATTCAAGTGATGCTTTCTTGAACCGATTAAAAATGGTCGATTTAACACCTGTATCAAATCATCAATGATTATTTTTGGACTTTGACTTGGTTGTGTATCTTCGTGCAGCACCACCCAGAATCGATCATTGAGGTCTCGCCCTGTAAGGGTGTGTTCTCCAGTGAAGGAGGAAATCCTTTTAGAGATGCCTCTTAATATAGAGTCACCTACATCTTGACCATGAGCAAGATTAATACGGCTAAAGTAATCAATATCCAGAACAGCTAAAGTTAACTGAGTGGATATGTTTATTTTATCCAAGTAGTTCAGCAGATATAACCTGTTCGGCAATCCGGTTACGTCATCATAGAGAAGCAACCATTTTAGTTTTTCTGCTGCTTTATTTTCAGAGGTAAGGTCGCGGATTGTGCCAACGAAACCGGCACCGGTTTCAAGTTTTACAGGGTGGATCCTTAAATTGATTGGGAAGGTTGAACCATCTTTCTTTACTGCTTCTAGCACTCGTCCGGAGCTGCCGATAATGTTGGATACGCCGGTACTCGTGTAATCACTCACATATTTATGATGCCTGTCCCTGTGAGGTTGGGGCATGAAGTTTTCAATGGGCATCCCTATTGCTTCATCTGTTGTGAAGCCAAACATATCTGTTGCTGCTTTATTAAAACTACAGATGATACCTGCTTCATTGGTTGTGATAAGCGCCTCAAGCACACTGTTCAGTACAATTGAGTGGTAATTGGTTTCTCTTCTTTCATTCAGGAGGGTGTCGTGTTGTGCGGTGATGTCTTGGAATGTTCCATAAATTGTTACCTTTCCTTCGCTATCCTTATTGCGCATGCCGATAGCGTTAACCCATTTCATACTGCCTGTATATGTTCTAATTCTTGCTTTGATATTGAAGCTCGTCCCGCTATTGCTCGCCTCTTCTACGGCCTGTGCTATCACCCCATCAAACGGCTCAGCGTAAAAGCTTATAGCAGTATCTAATTGAGGCACGTAATTGTCCGGAACCTCATGGATCGTTCGAGTGCCTTGAGTCCAAGTTAGTGATGAGTTACTAACATCCAGCGTCCAGCCGCCTATTTGGGCATTATTTTCAATGGCATCAATTATGGACGGCATCGGTTCCTCTCATTTTATTGGGTGCTAGCCCTCTATCTCTACGGACTAGATATAATGCATTGTCTACTATGTCAGGTATTGTAGTCTATAATCAGGTGATCGGGCAGCCAGTCGGCGGTATCAAAGGGCAGCCCATGCCTGAGGAATAGCGCTAGAGCCAATATAGCCATACAAAAAATAAGTCTACTTCAAGTATCAAGTTATCTGGCCGATAAGGGATGCATGCCTTATAAGGAAAATTTGTCATGAGAAAGAACGGCCCAGTTACGAATCGAGAGGTGAATTACTCTAAGCACCAAAATATCGTCAGTACTACGGACACCAAAGGTATTCTGGAGCACGTCAATAAAGATTTCTTGGATATAAGCGGTTTTACTCAGGAAGAACTTATTGGCCAGCCGCATAACCTTGTTCGTCACCCAGATATGCCCGAACTGGCATTTAAGGATTTATGGGATACATTGAAGTCTGGCAAGTCTTGGATGGGAATCGTTAAAAACAGATGTAAGAATGGCGATCATTATTGGGTTGATGCCTATGCCTCACCAATCATCACTGACGGTAAAACCACTGGATACCAGTCCGTACGATCAAAGCCATCAACAGATGATGTTGAACGAGCCGAATCGCTGTATGCACAAGTAAATGAAGGGAGGGGCGAGAGCCCGCTGAATAAAATACTCTCTTGGTGTCCGCCCATTCAATTAAAAATTTGGATGGCCGGTGGATTGTCGATCTGTTCTGTATTGGCCGTCATTCGATTTTTTCCTACCAGTCAGTTCACCGAGCTTGCAGCCCTGATCGTGGGTTTAGTTGTTCAATTTTTACTGTCTTCATTGATATCAAAGCCTTGGCAGAAAGCCGCATCTGCTGCGAGTGACATTTTTTCAAATTCAATTGCACAGGATGTGTACACCGGACGGGCGGACGAGCTTGGTCAGTTGCAACTGGCCATCAAGTTCTTGAAATCAACCAAACATACCATTATCTGGCGTTCCTCTAATACAGCTGAGATTTTAGAGAAATCGGCAAGTAATGCATCCGAAGTGACCGCACAAACCGCACAATCAATGAACGACATGACAAAAGAAATTGATTTGGTGGCAACAGCCATGACGGAGATGACGGCGACCGTTAATGAGGTTGCGCAAAACGCATCGCAGACGGCAGACTCAACAAGGGATGCCTATTTACAGGTCGAGCACGGTCAGGCGGTTATGGCTAACAGCAAAGAAACCATTGGCCAGTTATCCCACCAAATAGATGAGGCCGTCAGTGTTGTTGAGCAACTGCACAAAGACAGTGAGGTCATTGGCTCTGTGGTTGATGTTATTAGCAGTATCGCAGAGCAAACCAACCTTCTCGCTCTTAATGCGGCGATTGAGGCGGCTAGAGCCGGAGAGCAGGGACGAGGTTTTGCAGTCGTAGCGGATGAAGTCAGGTCGTTAGCGGCGAAGACACAAACATCAACGGGGGAAATTACAGATATTGTTAATGCATTACAGCAATCGGCTAAAAGTGCATCGGCGGCGATGTTAAAAAGTAAAGAGTTCACCGATAAAAGCGTCGAGCAGTCAAACCTTTCTGAGGAGGCATTGGGGCAGGTGCAGCGTAATGTTGAAGTTATTACTGATATGAGCATGCAAATAGCTTCTGCTGCGGAAGAGCAGTCTCAAGTGTCTGAAGAGATCAACAAAAATATTGTGAACATTAGTGATAGTGGAGAGGAGACCAAGGAGGCTTGTCAGAAAAGTAATAAAACCAACAGTGGCCTAGTCGATCAGGTAAGCAGTTTGAAGAATATGATTATTCAGTTTGGAGCGGATTAGTTTAACGGATTGGATTGCTTTTTATAGCGGGCCGGGTCGGAGTGGATTTGAGTAATTGTATGTCGTTCTGCACGGCGTGAGAAAATGAGGTTTAGACTGTATTTAATACGAGCCAACATATTGCCTTGCGTAATGAAATATACGATAGGCCCGATGCTAGCCCTAACGTTTCAAGTGCAGGCTGAATGTGATGGGTGCCAGAGCGTAATTCTTACAGTCCCAGAGAGAACTGCGCCTTACTTTAGTCTCAATTCTTCTCGGGTAAAGCAGTGGAGTAAGCGATTTCGCGACTTAGGTTATCAATTAGACTTCGCATTTTACCCTGATCGCCGTATGCCTGTAATGGTCGACCAAGGGTTTGCTGACGGTATTCTTGCCGTCCACAGTAGTTCAGCGCTACCACTACCCAGCCTTACAAGGGTAAATAGCCCCTACATCATTTTAGAACCCGCGCTTTATGGTTTAGCCAATTCTGATAGCAATAGTGTTGACGTAAGCTCGGCCCACACTGTGGTGACTTTTTTGGGGTCATCAATTACTGATGAGGCTATTCCTGAGGGTCTTCGACAGCATAGAAGAATTACAGCGTCCAGCCTCGTTCAGAGTGCTCGATTAGTTCAGTCTGGTAGAGCGTCATTACTTATGATGGACTATCGAATTTTTGACTCGATGGTAGAGAAAGACCCGGCTTTAAGAGTAATGCTGTTCACTTAAGCGGGGCGGCACAACGATGAAGGCGTGAAGTTCGTCAATATCGAGCAAGGTCTGTTGAATAGGCACAAAAAAATCCGGCATCCATAAGGGAGTACCGGATTTTCTTGAAGACGCCTGCGCTTGGCAAGGCTTAACCGAACAGCATTACGGCTTTAAGAGGGGTTTTTAAGCGGCTAAAGCCTAAGCTTGAGGCTATTCCATTGTATACTTACCTACACTATAGACATGAGGAGCTTGCCATTAAGCTTAATCGGCTTAATGATAGCGCTCGCCACCCTGAGCTATAAGGGTAGATTGTGTACTTCGGATAAATCGCCTCGCGAGACGGCATGAGCACTGTAGAGGGGCCAAGGCTTGGCGGGCTAGTATATTGCTCACACGGGGTTGTCATTGAGGGTGCGTTAATAATGTCCGTATTGAGCTGCCTGATCCTCACCATCAAATATCCATTTCTCTTGAATTCCGAGCTTTTAGCCGCCACATATTTGGGGTGCTAAGGCGGAACTGCATAGCTATTGTCTTATGCCGTTGGATTAGTGAAATTCATAACTGGGCGACTTTCCTTGTATAAAGATTTGATAGATACGCTTCAGCCTAAGCCGGATGAAGTGATGGGGCTTGATCATTATCGGCTGCACCGTCAGTGGCGAGAGATAAGTCGTATAGCTGCGAAGGGCGAAACAGTTGATCCGCGCTTAGGTAAGTATCAAAAAGAGCTAGAGCGCTCTCAAAAGCTGCTGGAAAGGCGTAGAGCTACTGTCCCAGAGGTTAGTTACTCGGAAGAGCTGCCAATCTCTGAACGCCGAGATGAAATTCGAGAATTAATCGAAAAGCATCAGGTGGTGGTGCTGGCTGGTGAAACCGGCTCAGGTAAGACAACTCAGCTACCTAAGATCTGTTTGGAATTGGGTAGGGGACAGCGAGGTATGATTGGTCATACGCAGCCTCGCCGCTTAGCCGCTAGAACTGTGGCTAGCCGTATAGCTGAAGAGCTGAATACGCCTTTGGGTGAGTCTGTTGGTTATCAGGTGCGCTTTAGTGATCACAGCAAAGACACCACACATATCAAGCTGATGACCGATGGTATTCTTTTAGCTGAGATTCAGCGTGATCGCTTTCTCAATAAATATGACACGCTGATTATCGATGAGGCGCACGAGCGTAGTCTCAATATTGACTTTCTTTTAGGTTACATCAAAACCATTTTACCTAAACGCCCTGACTTAAAGGTCATCATTACTTCTGCTACTATCGATCTTGAGCGTTTCTCTAAGCACTTTGATGATGCCCCTGTTATTGAGGTTTCGGGGCGGACTTACCCTGTAACAACGCACTACCGGCCGATGACCGATGATTATGACGATCAGTATCAAGCGATTGTCGATACCGTTGATGAGATTCTGGTAAGCGAGAAGGGTTCTTCTCAGCGAGGCGGCGACATCCTAGTGTTTCTCAGTGGTGAGAGGGAAATTCGAGAAACGGCAAAAGCTCTACGTAGTGCCAACATCCCCCAGTTAGAAATCCAGCCCCTTTATGCCCGGTTAAGTCTTGCTGAGCAGAACAAAGTTTTCCGGGTACAGAAATCATCAGTTAGAAGAATTTGCCTTGCAACAAAGCTGGCGGATGTTATCTCTCAAAAACGGTTCCGAGGGAAGGTCATAGATATGACAAAGAAAAAATTGGTTAAAAGACGCAAGAAGAAATAATATAAAATAGTATATTTATCAATAAGTTAAGTGTTATTGGTGGTTTGAATTACGTTTATATCTGGGTGTGTCATATGCCGTGATAACTCAAAGTACAACTAGGTTGAGGGTATCCTATCTGTACTTAGCAAAATGCGGTATTCTTCTTGATCGTATATGGGGTGCTTATTATATAACTATAAGTTTGGCTGGGCAGTGAAGGGATTCTTTAAACAATATGAAATTCAACGAAGACTCACGAGTAAAAATCCCCACTATCCTGCACTTGATGCGATTAGGCTACGGCTACCTTTCTTTAAAAGACGTAGAAGCCACTTGGGATGAATCCACTAACATCTTCACCAATATTTTCCATGAGAGCATCCAGCGGATAAACTCAAGCATCAGTGGCCATGATGTGCAGCAAGCCTATGATGATGTGTCACTTTGCCTAGAGAACGAAGACCTCGGCAAAGCTTTCTACACAAAGCTAATCGACCAATCCGGCACTCGCCTCATCGACTTTGAAAACTTCGATAACAACACTTTTAACGTCGTCACAGAGCTAACCTACAAAAAAGACGATGATGAATTTCGCCCCGATATTATCTTGCTTATTAATGGCATGCCGCTGGCTTTTGTCGAAGTCAAAAAGCCAAATAATCGCGATGGTGTATTAGCTGAACATAAACGCATACAAACTCGCTTTCAAAACAAAAAATTCCGAAAGTTCGTCAATATCACCCAGCTTATGGTGTTCTCCAATAACATGGAGTACGACGACAGCTCGCCGCAACCTATAGAAGGGGCTTTTTATGCCACTGCCTCTTACCAAAAGCCCAGTTTTAACTATTTCCGTGAAGAAGATACGTTCGATTTAGCAACACTGCCCAGCAAGGTAGAAGACACAGAAGAAACCCGTGTACTCAAAGACAACAATCTGCTCAGTATTAAGCAGTCGCCTGAGTTCGCCAAGAACAAAAGCCCCAATACGCCTACAAATAGAATATGTACCTCTCTATTTCAACGTGATCGTTTGGCCTTTATGCTTGAATTTTCACTGGCCTATGTAAAGGAGCGCACTGGGTTACAAAAGCACATAATGCGTTACCCGCAAATATTCGCAACCAAAGCCATAGAGAAAAAACTAGAAGAGGGTGTTAAGAAGGGTATTATCTGGCACACTCAAGGCAGTGGTAAAACAGCATTAGCCTATTACAACGTCAAATATCTTTCGCGCTACTTTCAAAAAAATCAGGTTATTGCCAAATTCTACTTTATTGTCGATAGACTCGACTTACTAATTCAGGCAGGAAAAGAATTTAAAGCCCGTGGCTTGGTGGTTCACAATATTGATTCCCGCGAAGCTTTCGCCCGTGATATCAAGAAAAGCGCAGCAATACACAACAGCTCGGGCAAAGCCGAAATCACCGTTGTTAATATTCAAAAGTTTAAAGACGATCCTGATGTATTGAGAAACAAAGACTACAACCTCAACATACAGCGCGTGTTCTTTTTAGATGAAGTCCATCGAAGCTATAACCCCAAAGGCAGCTTTCTCGCCAATCTAGAGCAAACTGATACCAACGCCATTAAAATTGGCTTAACAGGTACACCGTTGTTGGGTGACGAATACAACTCCAAATCCCTGTTTGGTAATTATATACACAAGTATTACTACAACGCCTCCATTAAGGACGGCTACACCCTACGTCTAATTCGTGAAGAAATTGAAACCAACTACAAGCTCAGCCTACAGAAAACCTTAGAAGAAATTGAAATACTCAAAGGCAACGCCGACAAGAAGCAGGTGTATGCCCATGAGAAGTTTGTTGAGCCTATGCTTGACTACATCGTCAAAGACTTTGAACAAGCACGCATTACCATGAACAACAATACCATCGGTGGCATGGTTGTGTGTGATTCATCTGACCAAGCTAAGATGATGTACGAGATTTTCCAGCAGAACTATACAAAAAAAGAAGACGTATCAGGTTTTAATATAAGTGAATCGCCAGCAGGTTATGGTGCTAAAAAGAAGCAGGATAGCGAGGTTAACACTGCCGCCGTTATACTCCACGACATCGGTACAAAGGAAGAGCGTAAGCAATTAGTCGAAGACTTCAAAGAAGGTAAAATCGACTTCTTGTTTGTGTTTAACATGCTCTTGACCGGCTTTGATGCACCACGGCTTAAAAAGCTCTATATAGGTCGTGTGATAAAATCTCACAACCTATTACAAACCCTCACACGTGTAAATCGTACCTATAAAGATTTTGGATACGGCTATGTCGTAGATTTTGCCGACATCGAAAAAGAGTTTGAAAAAACCAATCAAGACTATTTTAGAGAGCTACAGTCCGAGCTGGGCGATGAAATTGAAAATTATAGTAATCTTTTTAAGTCACAGGCCGAAATCGAACAAGAAATCACCGAAATAAAGGATGTTCTATTTCAGTTTGATACAAGTAATGCTGAAGAGTTTTCTGATCAAATCAGCCAGATTGATAAGCGCTCAGAAATGCTCAAGCTCACAAAAGTCCTCAATAACGCCAAAAGCCTCTATAACCTCATACGTTTATCGGGCAACTATGAAATGCTCGATAAGCTTGATTTCCAAAAGCTTACAGTGTTATCGCGCATGGCTAACGACCGCCTAGCACTTATTAACACTAAAGAAGCCCTAGAGAATAGTGTCGATACCAGCAATCTTCTCAATACTGCCTTAGAAGACGTTATTTTTGCCTTTACCAAGGTCAAAGAAGAAGAACTGGTGTTGGCTGACGAGCTTAAAAATACCCTTCAAAAAACCCGTGAAGGCTTAGGCGGTAACTTTGACCCAGCCGACCCAGAATTTGTTTCCCTGAAAGATGAGCTAGAGAGGCTATTTAAAAAGAAAAACCTCAGCGAAGTCACCAAGGAGCAGATGGAAGCCAATATCAAGGCGTTAAATGATATTTACGGCCGTGCCAAAGAACTAGAGCGTAAAAATCAGTTATTAAAAGCCAAATACGATAACGATGAAAAGTACGCCCGCCTACATAAACGACTAATGGAAAAAAATCCACTAACTGACAGTGAGAGTAAGCTGTTTGAAGCCCTTAGTGGTTTAAAGGCTGAGGTGGATCAACAAATTGAACAAAACTCCAAGATGTTGGAAAACGAAAGCTTTGTCGAGAAAATGGTATTGCGCTTAGTAATAGACCAGTTCAAAAATAAGCAGCATATCCCTATAGACTCCATAACCACTAAGCGTATCAATAGCTTAGTGGTGAAAGAATATATGAATGAATACTATGGCCGCGCCGCTTATTAATCTTATACAAGCCGCAGTAGCCCAAGCCGTACCCAAAGAGATCAATATGAACAAAACACAGCAATTCGAACGAGAGACTAAAGCCCTAATCGACGATTTGAAAAGCGTCTGCGCTAATTATGGCCTTGGTAACGATGGCAATGAATTTAAGATTATTACGCAGGTGTTTTTATATAAATTCCTCAACGACAAATTTGTTCACGAAGTGAAGCAGATCGACGAGACTATCTCCAATGCCGAAAGCTGGGAAAATGCCCTAAAAGCATTGAGTGAAGATGAATATGAAATGCTACTGATGCAGCTCAGCGAAAGTACCGCCCGTATCAGTCCAGACCATTTCATTAGCTCGCTCTTTACCAAGCAGAATGAGCCAAACTTTGCTGACACCTTCGATACTACCCTAACCGACATTGCCCGTGACAATAGCGATATTTTCTCGGTACTTACTGAGGGCGGCGAGAAAATCGTACTGTTTGAAAATATCAGTAAATACGTTACCGATAAGCGTGATGACTTCTGTAAAGCCATCGTTAACAAACTCACCGGCTTTAGCTTTGAAAACATCTTTCACGAGAAATTCGACTTTTACGCGACTATTTTTGAATACCTGATTAAAGACTACAACACCAACAGTGGCGGTAAGTACGCCGAGTACTTTACTCCTCATGCTGTTTCTAAAGTGATGGCTCGTTGTTTGATTCCTGATAATGAAATGGGCGAGGTCAATAACGTTACCTGTTATGACCCATCCGCTGGTTCAGGCTCGCTGTTAATGAATCTCGCCCACGAAATCGGCGAAGATAAATGCACTATTTATTCTCAAGATATCTCGCAAAAATCATCAGGGCTATTACGCTTAAACCTAATTTTGAATGACTTAGTGCATTCCATTCATAACATTATTAAAGGCAATACAATACTCGATCCATACCATAAGAAAGATAGTGGTGAGCTTGAGCAGTTCGACTATATTGTCTCCAATCCGCCGTTTAAATTGGACTTTTCAGACTTCAGTGCCGATCTAGATACAAAAGAAAACCACGAACGCTTCTTTGCAGGTATACCAAAAGTACCAGCCAAAAAGAAAGAATCCATGGCGATTTACTTGATGTTCTTACAGCACATCATTCATTCTTTAAAAACAGACGGGAAAGCCGCTGTGGTAGTGCCCACAGGGTTTATCACCGCCCAAAGCGGAATTGATAAAAAAATCCGCAAAAAAATGGTGGATGAGAAAATGCTCGCTGGTGTCGTGAGTATGCCCTCAAACATCTTCGCCAATACAGGCACTAACGTATCAATCCTGTTTATAGATAAGACCAATAAAGGTGATGTGGTTTTGATTGATGCGTCTTACCTCGGTACTGCCGTTAAAGAGGGTAAAAACCAGAAGACCGTACTGAGTCAGGAGGAAGAAAATCAAATAATCAATACGTTTAATAATAAAATAGCGGAGGATAATTTTTCTGTAGCTGTGAGTTATGGGGATATAGAGGATAAGAATTACTCGCTCAACGCAGGACAGTATTTTGATGTTAAGATTGACTATACCGATATTAGCAAAAATGAGTTTGAGTCAAAAATAACTGAAATTAAAGGGCGTTTGAATAGCTTGTTTTCTGAATCAAATGATTTAGAGCAAGAAATTAATCGTAGTATTGAGGGGTTAACTCATGAGTAAGTACCCCCTTAAATCTCTCCATGGGAAAATATCTATCAAGCATGGGTATCCTTTTAAAAGCCAGTTTTTCTCTGACTCAGGAGAACATATTGTTTTAACTCCCGGAAACTTTATGGAGGCAGGTGGTTTTAAGCGCCAAGTAGGTAAAGAGAAGTTTTATACAGGCGAGATTCCGGAAGAGTATTTACATAAAAAAGGCGACTTGATCGTTGCCATGACAGAGCAGGGGGCGGGTCTGCTGGGGAGTTGTGCTTTTGTTCCTGAAGGTGATACATATTTACATAATCAACGCCTCGGATTAGTAACCGAAAATAGCGATCATGTGCGTAATGAATTTATTTACTATTTATTTCAAACGGATAACGTTAGAAATCAGATTCGACTATCTTCTTCTGGATCGAAAGTTAAACATACATCACCTGAGAGAATCTATGATGTTGTCGTACCTATTCCAGATGTAGATCAACAAGAAGATATTGCTAAAGTCCTTTCTGATATTGACAAAAAAATCGAGATTAACAACAAAATCAATGTTGATCTGGAATTTATGGCCAAGCTCACTTACGACTATTGGTTTGTACAATTCGATTTCCCTGACGCCAACGGCAAACCCTATAAATCTTCCGGCGGAAAGATGGTTTACAACGAAGAGCTAAAGCGAGAGGTTCCTGATGGGTGGGGTGGTGGGACATTAACGGACTTAGGCGACATAGTGGGAGGGAGTACACCTTCTACTAAAGACGGCACAAACTTCATAGAACATGGTATGCCGTGGATTACTCCAAAAGACCTATCAAGAAATATTGGAAATAAGTTTATTTCTCATGGTGAGGTAGATGTAAGTGATCAAGGTATTAAATCGGCTTCGCTAAAAGTATATCCAAAGAATACTGTTTTAATGAGTTCTAGGGCTCCTATCGGTTATATGGCCATTGCGCGGAATGAACTTACAACTAATCAGGGGTTTAAGTCATTTATTCCTTGCAAGGGTTTTTCATCGAGCTTTGTTTATTACGCTGTAAAGAACGCTATGAAGGCTATTGTTCAATACTCGTCAGGCTCAACGTTCAAAGAGGTTTCTGGGTCAACATTGAAGACAGTAAAGATATGCCTTCCAAAAGTTGATGTGTCTGATTTATATTCGGACAAAGTTAAAGAAATTTTTGAACGTCAAAACCTATTGGAGATGGAAAACCAAAAGCTCGTAGAGCTTCGCGATTGGCTCCTCCCCATGCTAATGAATGGACAAGTCACCGTTAAAGGGAAAAAAAAGGGGCTGTAGCCCCTTCGCCGTTAATGTTTTTTTGAGCCTTTTATGTTTCGCTGGTTAATTAAATTTCCTAAGTAATTTTTATTGGCGATATCAATTGTGTTTTCTTGTTTTTTCTCTTATTTCATCGCTGTACACCTTTTATCTGGTTTAATGTTTCTGTGTTAATTCTATTTTTAATTAGCAGTTCTTTTATTCTTGGGTCTGCATCAATATGTTCTTCTATTTTCTTGCAGCTCCTAAATACGTTTCCTTTATGCAGCTCTAAATCTTTTACTACTTGGGAGTTTGGTATGCAGTTTATAAATCGTTTTAAATAGACTTGTAGTGATTTATTACTCAACTCCCATTCTATTATTGCAACATCTAAAAGGTGTAAGGAGTCGGCGTTAATTTCCTGTTCTACCTCCTCAATAGTCCTAGTCATTATTATTCACCTCTTTTGGTTTGTTAAAAAATGGCTCATGGAAAGTGACGCTAAATAGATCGTTTTTAGTTGAGTTCTTGACCTTTCCATTCTTATTCGATTTGTCGGTTCGTGTATATCTAATAAGACCCATTTGCTGAAGGGTGTCGTGAGCCTCAACCATTGCTTTTCTTTGATCTTTAGTTTCTTTAATTGTTCCTAAATCCAGTCGTTCTATAAAACGGTTTAAGTGTGTATTTTGTGTCATTTTCTTGGTTTTGTTGTTATTTGCCGTAACCATTGATCGATAAAATAAATAAAGGGCTTTTGCATGGTTTCCGCTAATTGAATCGAATTTATTGAAATCTATATATTGGGTTAAAAATCCTGATAATTTAGTATTGAATGCTTCAAATAATCCATACCCGAAATTGATGGTCACATAATTATCTTTTATTACTCTGCTGCCCATTAAATTCAAATCAATAGAGTCGTTATTTTTAGATGTTAAATCAATAATCTCAAATGAAATTCGCCTAATTCTTTTTAAATCCTTTAAAAACTCGTTTTGTCTATCAGGGCCAGTGTTTGACCTGCGAATGCCACAAACCTCCATTAAGTCTTTAATATGCATCATTAAAGTTTCTTCTTGCTGCATCTGAAGTTGTTGATATATCGCCATTAAATAGCGTAGATGTTTGATGCTACATGCAGGCCCATCGACAATAACTTTAAAATGTTTCGTTATTTTTTTATTTGCTATTTCAACAAATAAACCATCTTTGTTTTCTTCATAAGCTTGAACGTCATATTTTTCTTCAAATTCATCTTCAACAAGACGGAATCTGTTTCCGTCATTTATTCTTGAGGCTGAAAATATTTTTGAGGTGAGAATGAATTTTAAGATAGGGAAGGTTTCGTTAGAAATATCTTCTTCTAATAACCTACTCACAGAAACGCCATTTCCTTTGGGGTATTCTGTGGCGTCATCTGCGTCAGTGAGATAATAATCCTTAACGCTTTTACTATATTTAATTCTAGTATCTTTAAAAAGTTGTCTATCTGATTTAATTTCCTTATTCATATTTTTTAATTATTTTTATTTAAAAGCCTAATTGCTTTTTACATATACATGGTAATCAATTTTGACTACCGTGTCAACCCTTGTGTTTTGGTTTTTATAAAAAATCAACAGTTATTTTGTTTATTTTATATTTCTCCTCTTATATTTCACCCGCACTTGATGGTTATTTCCCTTATATTTCACCCGCACTTTTTTGATTTTCTTTATATTTCACCCGCACTAAAAAATACTAACAGTTCTTAGGGTCTATAATACCGGCGTTATTTGAGGGGGTTAATTTCTATAAGAAGTTTTTCTCTCTTTAAGAAGTAAAGACTTTAAATCTTATAAGAAGAGATTTTTGGAAAATCTCTATTATTGGTATTATATTTTTTAGGTGTATTATTGGGCTGGTTGAATAATGTGCAATTATCAGATGGTAAGATGACAATAAAACCTATGAGAGGATTTCAACAAGGGCATTTAAAGCGATTTCCTTTAGTTAAAACTTTTTTCTGTTAAGTAATGGCTGGATTGTTGTTTAGTGGTGATATTCGAGCGAATACGGCTGTTTAATGATTCTGGGTAGGTAAATGCCCATTGATATTATAATATCGCCAGCATGCCCCTAAATTCGTTCATATAGATGATCTAAGGACAGGGCTGCAAAGCAGACCCCTCAGAAGGGGTTTAATAATAATAAAAATAAACAAATCTTTTGATTTTGACCTTTATGAAATCCCTTTACCTGTTGTTTATTCCTCCTGTAAACGCTATTTGCCGACTCCAACGGCAAACTGTTAGCGGCTCCTGCAATCTCATCAGACAATCGGCCACCTTATAGGGCGTCTGTGTAACGCTGTTGCTGACTCCACCGGCAAGACAGCGCTTTAGGGCATCGCAGCATAATTGCTGCTCTATGCCTGCTCCTGCTCACTAAAAGACAACCGGATACCCATCTGGGCGTCTTTATAGTGGTAAGCCTTTATATCGACGCCTAGCGGCAATAGAAAGCGGTGAAACCCATTTATGGGTTGAATAAGTACGATGACAAATTTCAATTTGACTGAGTTTGCTTTAGCGAGAATAAATTTATTTATTTGCTGCAAGAAGCCCCCGTTGGGCCTTCGGAGAACCCTGAACGAAGTGAACCCGTAGGGGCGCGCACTGGTACAGTGCTTTCGTGGGCGAAAGCAGCTGTTGAATCACTGGCTTGACAATTTAATTTATTTAATTAGATTTTACTGTATGGATATACAGGATTAAATATATGAGTGAAATTATTGTACCGGCTAAAGAGGATCGTAAATATTGTTCTTCAAATACTAAATATTATAAACATTCAAATGCCTCTGGGGAGTTAGGTCATGTTAATAGAATGGTGTTTGAAATAGATGAAAACGTGCTACCTGAGCATTTAATTGAGCATAGTAACTTTCACCATGCGGGTGTGGGAAACCCTTCACCAAACGCTGTATATGATGAATATATGGACGTTTACGCTAAAGCCGAAGAACATAAAGGAAAGAAATTACAAAAAAATGCAACTACCTTTATTGATTCCGTTGTATCTCTTTCACAAGCTCACACTGACAAGCTTATTAATAAAAAGGGCTATGACTGGTTTCGGAAAGCAGCTACTCAATGTATTACCGAATGGCAAGAAGATGTTAAGGAAAAATATGGATATGAGCCTGTTGGGTTTAATTTCCATATGGATGAAGGTCATTTCAAAGAAGATAAAATGAAACATCAAGTTATATCTTCAAGGAATTATCACGGGCACTGCATCTTTTTTAATTATAACTTTTCTGATGGTACGGCTCCACACCGTAAAATGACTAAAAAAGACTTTTCCAACATGCAAGATATGCTTGCTGATCGCTTTTCTAAAATGGGCTATATTCGCGGAATTAGTAAGAAATTAACTAAAAAGAATCATTTAAATAAAGATCAATTTATAGATCAAAAATTGGCTGATGCCAATGTTGAAATAGATGAAAGGCTTGTTGAGTCAAAGATTAAATTAGAGGCTATAGAGGCCGAGGAATTACGAATTAAGGTAGAAAATGAAATGCTAGTTTCTGAGGAAGAACTATTAAATAAAAGGCAATTGGAAGCGCTTTCTAAAGCGGCTGAGGCTGAAGCCTTAATTGTTGAGGCTGATGAAAAACTAACATTTGCTAAGAAGCTAAGGGAAAGCGTTGATAAAGCTATTAGCAAGCTAAATTTACACTTTAAACTGTTAGTTAAGAAATTCAAATCTAAATCAAAAAGAAAACAGGCATTAAAGAAGTCTGCTGTTAATGTTGTTAATGGGTTTTCATTTATTGAAGATGAAAAGAGAGAAATGAAGCTTAGAAAACAAGCTTTTGAGTTAGAGAAAAGTTTGGGTGACGATTCAATTAAAAAGGAAATTGAAAAACGTGAGAGCGGTTCTAATGATGTTTGTAACAAATGTAAAAAGGTGAATTGCTCATGTGATGATGCAGGCGGAGGAACCCAAGGGGGGAGTGTTGGCGGAATTAAAATACGGCCATAACTTAGTTTTTTTAAAAAATAATATATATTTAATATAAAAGGAGAAATTAAAATGAAAAACAACAAATTTGAAACATATGAGAAAATTGAAGCGGTTAAATTAGCTGCTGCCGCTGGTGTTGCTGTAAGTGCCGGAGGTTTACCTATAATCGCTGGTGGTGCTGCCGTTTTAGCGGCAGGCGTTGGCACTGTTATCGCTATTGACAGAACTAGCACGTTCATTAAAAACTCAACTAGAGAGTTGATGGCAAAGCGTGTTGAAAAGCTAAAAGAGCGAGCTGCTGAGAAAAACCGTGATATTGGTGATAAGGAGTCTGAAAGATTAATTAACAAGAGAGATTTGAAAAAGAGAGTTGATGAAGAGATCGCCTTGGATGCTGAAGTAATGGCATTGATTAAAAAGAATAAATTTAAGTTTAGTAAATTCACTGGTGATGAAAACACCCTATTTGCTGGACTATTCAACAAAGAAAATGATGAGGTTGATGCTGTTTTTGATTTAACAATTAAAAATAAGGATGGAATAGATTTAATTCACATTGGTAAACGTGATTCTAAAACCATTATGATTAGTGCTGATGCGATTAATAATGTTGAAGCTTTTGAAGTTGCAGCTAAACTTTGCGCCAATAATGGTATCAAAGAGCCTGTAATTACCCCTCCACCATTTGATGATGTTAAAAACGATTCTGAAATAAAAAAGCTACAAGCATTATTCTTTGTAAACACACATAAAGCCTTAGTCGCTGCTGGCTATTCTATTGAAAATATTAGTTTAAACAAAAAATTTGCAAATATTATAGAGCCTGAAATTGAGAAGCCATCATTGCTTGCGATGATTGAAGAAGATAAAAAAGATATGGAAGAACGCAAAGCGCAATATGAAGAAGATGTTGAAGTTGGTAATGTTATTCCTGATTTGAAAGTTGTGAATTCAAACGGCGAATTGATTAGACCTGTTCTTGACCCCGAAGATAATATCAAAGTTGATAAGCCATATCATAAAAACGCTAATAAGAAACTTCGCATACCTTAAATAATGCCCCGTCCATTTTAGCCCGCTATATGCGGGTTTTTTTATGCCTGAAATAAATATAATAATTAATTCAAATCAGGGGTTGATTTAATTGAAAAAAATTATATGTTGTTTAGAGGGGTGGCAATTATGCCATTATAAAAATGAATTATTATAATGAAAATCAACTATGAGAAGTTATCAACAAAAATTGAAGAGGCACATTTAAATCTTGTTTCAATAAAAGAGAAAATTTTATTGTGTTTAACTTTAAGGGAAGCGGCAAAACGCGAGTTTTACGGTGATATTAAAGGTAGAAATTTAGAAGTATTGAATGAAATTATTGAAGGTAATACCAAGGTTGATGATATTGCTGAAAAACTTGGAATGTCGAGAAGTAACACTTTTAGATGTTTTAGGTTGTTAGAAGAAAAACACAAAATTAAATTAACTGACTTGGGAGTTAAGAAAGCCAAAAATAGAGGGAAATATGAATAAATTAATAATTATAATATCGATAGCAGTAGCATCAATCGGTGTTAATGCTCAAACATATCAATTTGATACTGAATTGTCGGCATTAGAACAATCTGTGTTCAACCCATTTTTTAGCGCTTCTCCTGCGCCTGTAGCGTTGGCGTGGATGGACACAAGCGATTCTTGTGGTGGTGTTAGAAAGTCATCATTTAGTGATGATATTTATTTCATTAGAAGTAAATCAAGTGAATTTCATGCAGCGGTAATGCCTTATGGCTTTCATTTAGCAACAACTACTGAATATATCGCATTAAATCCATCATCTAGCGAAGTGTATTGGAGTGAATGTGGAGTTGCTTATTCTTCTGATACATCTAATTCACAAGAATTGTTTTTATTTGAAGACTTTGATCAAAACGGTCTTATTTACAATGTGCTAGCCCTTGGCCCCGAATCATTTATTTCAGTTTCTTCTCAGTCTCGTTACTTGAATGCCTTTGCAGGCTTTGTGATAATTAGAGATTAATTATGAATATTCAAATAAGGAATGATGAAGAACTGGCGGCTGTAATGGCCGCAATTAAAGACTATTTGGAAGGCGAATTCATATTGAATGAAGAGCAAGAAAGCTTGTTATTTAATGCGCGTTGGTGGTGCGGTTATTATATTAAAATCACCGATATTGATAAGGTTAATCGAAAAGGATTTGAGGTAATTAAAAAAGAAGTTAAATCATGAAAATATTATATATAACAACACTCATATTATTATCAACCTCTGTGTTTGCTGAGTCCATTAATGATATGAGTTTTTCGAATCCTTATGCTAAAAAAACAGATCAACCAATTTTAAATTTGTCTGGCAATAAAGCGCTTAGTAGTGATGAATTAGGGAATTATGAAGCCGATGAAGGGAATTATGAATCCGCTGATACGGGTATTTATGAAAATGGTGAAATAACAGGCTGTAAAAACGCCCCTGACGTTGATGAAAGATCAAAATTAACTCTATTTATGGGCATATGTAGAAATCAAATGAGCATCAATAGAATTAATAAAACCCTGAGAAGAACTGAGCAATGGGAGCGCGATAGACTTGCGAGAGAAGCCAAAAGTTTAGAGCTTGGTGAAGGCTGGGAAGAAAGGGAAAACGAGGCTATAGAAGCTGAGAGAACGGCCCAATATGATGCTGAATTAGAAGCTGAAACTGAACAAGTTGAAGAGATGTTATCTAGAGAGTATATCGAAGAATTCCCTGATATGGTTTATAAGCAAATGTTTGTAAAAGAGATTCATTTGGGAACTTCAGAAGTTCCTCAAGTGCAAATACCACCTGAGTTATGTGCTGGAAATGACGTAAATGCAAAACCTGAAGACAGCAATAGCGCAAGAACAACAAGGGGAATGTGTTATTTCGTTTTGAGAAAGATATTAGCGCAATGTAGCGGTTTTAGTATATTTGGTGACTGCGAAGAAATAAAAGAAATTGTAAATGAAATTGATGATGCTGAAGAGCAAAGGGCTGAGATTATCAGAGTAGCGAGAGAAGGCGATAACGCGGCGATGATTGCAAAACATGGGTATAGAGAAGAGAGATAATAGAGCCCCGCTGAGGGGGCTTACATATTTTTACATTTAAATAAAAAGGATAGGATTAGTATTATAATAAAGAGGAGTAAATAACATGATAGCAGGAGTAGTATTTGATTTTGTCGGAGATATAACAGGGTTCACACCTTATATGGACGCTCCAATAAACTTTACTGAGGCAGGACGAGAGCTTGATAAGGTTGAGGGTAATATTATTATCCGTGACCCCGAAATAGCTAGAGAAATAAGTGGTCTGGCAATCAAAGGTATGATTAAGAATATGATTAAATTTGCTGAAGCTGCCGTTGTTAGTGAAGAAATGAGTGTAGTCGCATGTGGCGAATTTCAGGCGATGGCTAAAGGTTTAATTCCATGTTTACTGTCTGGTAATGAAGAAAGAATTTCAGGCGCTATAAGGGCTCTGAGAGAGCATATGCTTGCCATTATCACTATTTACAACAAGATTTATTACGCTGAGTCTGTAGATAGAACTTATATGAGTGTCGCAGTTAATGAAGATTCTCTTTCATTTACTAAATTAGCAATGCTTTTTATTGCTTATAAATTCCTTAATTTACACTCTGATGCTCGTGAAGCCTATCTTAAAGATGAACGTAAACGCCAGAGGGCGGAATGCTTTGATTACTCAAATGTTGACAATAAAGAATGGGCTAATGAATTAGAGCAACACAAAAACCTGCAAAAGAATGAAATGAATAACTCATATAAATAACTTTTACATCCCTTTGGATGCCAGCGTAATTACTTGTTAGTGTTGGGTGTAATTTAAGCTTCCCATTGTTGGTGAAAGGGCGGTAATTATCCTGTTTATATTAATTTATCACGATAATATATCTCTGCTTTTTCCCTTATTATATCCCTCATGGTTTTTTTTCCATCAGTCGCATATTTAAGATAATCTTCCCATTCTTTATGTTGGTTTATTGGTACATGGAAAAGTGGCGCTCTGAGTAAGTTCATTAGCTTATAAATTGCTCCGCGAATAAACATACCTTTAAAGTATAATAGGGCGGCAGGGTCATCTAATTGATGTTTGTCTTTTAGTAATCTCAAGCCCCGTTTAAATGTTATTTTACCACCCTCCATATCTTTCAATGTGTTACCAGCTATTTCATGCTGATTAAGCGAGTCTAAATAATATTCAACATCTTCATCTTCAAAAATAGTGAATGAATAGTTATCAGTCATTGAGCCTTGCTCTGTACTTTTTCTGTTATCAAATAACCCTTTAGCAAATCCTTCGCTTGTTGGGAGTAATACTTGATGATCGTAAAGAAGGCTTTCACCGAACCATATATCAATATCTTTTCGTTTGAATAGAACATAGTTTTTACATATTGTTATTAGTTCAATATCCCTTGATATAAGCTTGTTGTATGTCTCCCTTTGTCCATAATCTGTCAGATCAAAATTCAATAGGTCTTCAATATTAATATCATTACTTTCGTTTTCAGCTTTTAAAATCTCTATCTTCTCAGCTAATTCATTCTTTTTGATTGATGCGCTATTGATTTTCTTTGCAAACATACCTAAAACTTCGGGTGTAACATCGTCACCCAAACTTTCAATCATAATATTATTCTTAGAGATTAGATCGTTTTGCTTAGTGATTTCAGCTTCTAAAGCTATTATCTCAAGTCTATTATTCGTTTGTTTTTCTGGGCGTTTAAAAGAGGGATTTGTTTTAAGGGAGGCGTTAATCTTTTCTTCAAAAACGCCATATACTACCGACTTTGAATTACACCTGCCGCCTTGGTCATTACAGCTTAAATAGTCCTTGGAGTAGCCTTTTTTTACTACTAATGCTGTACCGCAATCCCAGCACTTTGTTAAGCCTCTGTAGAGGTTTGCCACTCTTCCTTTTTCACCACCAACTCCTCTTTTAATACCGTCTTTACTTACCTTTGTGTTTTTTTCAAAAGACTGTTTTATGCGGTAAAACTCGGTTTCGGTGGCAATAGGCATATAATAATTTTCTAGTGGTTCACCAAGAGGTATATCTTTACGCTTGCCTTCAATTACCTGCCGCCTCATTGGTTGCCATTCACCATGCATTGCTCGGCTATTTAACACGTAATAAATAGAGGTTTTTGTCCAGTGTTCGGGAATTTTTCGCTTTGAATTTTTCTTGGTGCTTTGTGGTGGTGGGCGAGGGTACTTATCTATATCTTCGTTTAGGTAGTTACAGATACGGTGTGCTCCCCAACAATTGTTCAAACATAGGTCAATTATTTTTCGGGCGGTATGCGTATATTCATTCTCATAGAAGTCTTTCTTATCTGCATCAAAATCCATCCACCATGGGCATTTGGAAGTCCACTTGAGCCCTAAGCGGGCTTTCTCTATTCGAATATCAAATGTGGCTAAAACACGAAGGGATTTATACTCTGATTCCTTCCATGCCATATCTAAGCAATTTCCTATCTGAACATCAGAAGCAAAATCACCTTTATCTGACCATTTAATGATCATTCCCATTCGGACGATGGCTAGATTAACCTTTAATCTGACTAAGTCAGAGAGTAGACCCCTAGCGTGTGTTAAGCCCATCCGAGAGAGTCTATCGAGTTGTTCTATGACCAAGCACGAATCAGGCTTAACATGACCGTCACGGCAAGCCTGCATGAACTGGCCTAAACCACCATCTTCTTCTTCATGTTCGCCTTTATATGCGGATTTACCTACATCTTCGTAGGTATCGACTAGGTGAAAACCCTCTTTCGATATAAAATCTTCAATTAATCTTTTTTGCCGCTCAATACCTTCACCGTCCTCCTGCTTTAGGGTAGAGACTCGTGAATATAAATAAGCTGGCTTTGTATCAATATGAGTTGTTTTTTTAATGTCTGACACTGCAATTTCACTCGGCAAAGACCAGTCTGGAGACTGGGAATATTGCTTGGTAGATAATGATTTCGACCTAGATTCTGACTCTGAATATGAGTATTTAGAGGCATCTGAGGACGAGCATATATATGATGTTAGGGAGGATTATAAGCCGAGTACCAATAAACGCAAGATTGTATTGGCTACGAACGTGGCCGAAACCAGTATCACCGTACCAGGTATTCGCTACGTGGTTGATCCCGGTTTTGCCCGTGTTAGTCGCTATAGCTTTCGTTCTAAAATTCAGCGTC
>Ga0209826_1000681_pt1 | contig 24141 bp, 19 predicted proteins | sample GOMGulsemesocosm_5_FD_184637 | JGI IMG/M metagenome (GOLD analysis project Ga0209826, IMG submission 184637) | Methane-oxidizing microbial communities from mesocosms in the Gulf of Mexico - GOM15C Gulf of Mexico (SPAdes) (version 2) | ecosystem: Environmental > Aquatic > Marine > Cold seeps... | reverse complement strand
TATAAACTGTGCTATACCCTTAGTATGACAATTTAAAGCTAAATAGTTGGCTTTTCTTATTCAGTAATGAACAGTGAATAATGATAACCAGAGATGCTTTATAGCCAGCCAGACTCATTAAAGTGTCTCACTGACATGCTAAAGATCGTAACCAATGGCACGGGTATTATAATTAATTTTGGCTTAGTCGTACAAACTTTGTAATAGGGTTCACAAGCAATACCCTTGAGCTTTCAGTTATATTTAAAGTTAGGCTTGATCTGTTTTTTAAACAGCTACTTAAATAGTGGATAGAATTTATTGTGAGATATTAATTGAGAACAAAAAACTTCAGGACGAAGCATGTAGAAAAAGAATGTTTAAAACTTTTCTAGCTAAGTAGTCGCTTATTCTTATACACTAATGGAAATTGGCAACTAAAGCCCCCCCCATAACAACTCTTCTATGAAAGTCCAACCATACAAAACCTTCCCAACAACCACAGTTGCTTGGCAACACAGCATCTTAACGAAAATTAAAGTCTGGTTTTTTATCATTATGCTGGGTTTATTGGCTGTGTCTGCGTATTCAATTGACCGAATAATTCTGCCATTACTGGAAAAAGAGACTACAAAGTTAGTGGTTAGAGCCGGTAATGAGATGGTTTCAGAAGTGAGTGAGAAATTAACGATTGCAAAAACTTTAACGGTCTCGTTAGCTAATCTCGCTAGTGGATTATCTAACGATGAATTAACTCACAAGCGATTAATACCAAAAGTTTTTAACAGTAGTGAACTAAAAAACTTTATTGCAGGTGGTGGTGTTTGGCCTGAACCCTTTCTTTTCGATAAAAAACAAGAACGGCGCAGTTTCTTTTGGGGACGTAATAAGGATAATGTTTTTGAATATTATGATGATTATAATGGCCCAAAGGGATCAGGCTACCATCATGAAGAATGGTATGTACCGACACGGTATATAAAAAAGGATCAAGTTTATTGGTCTAAGTCATACGCTGATCCCTACTCATATCAGCCGATGGTTACCAGTTCTGCTCCTATTTTTAAAGAAGATGTTTTTTATGGTGTGAGTACCATTGATATTAAACTTGAAGGTGTGAAAGCGTTATTGGACAAACATGTGCAGTCACTGGGTGGCTATGCTTTTATGTTAGATCGAAATGGCCGGTTTATTTCATTTCCAGATCAGAATATAGGTTTAGAGCTTTTCAGTAATAATGAATACATCGCTATGGCTGAACTAGCCAAGCAACAGTTGGCTTTTAAGCAATTTAATGAAGAGATAGAACGAGTTAACCAAGTTAATCAAAATGATGTAACAGAGTTGTCAGAAAAGATTGCACAACAAAGCTATCAGGTTAATATTCAGGAAGCAAAGATCATTGCATCGATAATTACCCTCCCTTTACAAGACAAAACAGATCATTTCATAAGCTCTTTTCAGATCGAAAAAGATGCTATTTTTAAATCGACTGCTACAGGGTTGTTATTTAGAGTCCCTAGTACCCAATGGATTCTAGGCATTGTCATACCCAAGCATATTCTGTTTTCTTCGGTATCAGATATTACCAAAAAAATAGCCCAGTACCAGTTGATTGCGGTACTGGTATTTATCATCGCACTGTTTTTTATTTTACAAAGAATTCTCAAGCGACCTTTGGTCTCTATTATCAATCAATTACAAGCTGCGATAAAATCTAACAAATACCAATTGATTGAACACAATACAAAAGATGAATTAGGAGTTTTGTCTGCTTGGTTTAATAAACGAACAGCGTTACTGGAGCAATCTGATGTTGAACTTAAGGACAAAACATTTTATTTACAAAGCGCGCTAGATTCTGCCAATGCAGGCACTCTTTTTTATAATATTAAAGAGGATAAGTTAACCTGGGATGAGCGAAGTTGTGCCATTTTTGATATGTCCCCAGATACATTTTCTAATCAATACGCTGCTTGGCGACAATGCGTGCATATTGACGATTTTAAAGAGGCTGAAGGCAAATTCTCAGCAGCAATAGCAGATAAGGCCATAAAGGAATTCGAGATGGAGTATCGGATTGTTACTCGAAGTGAAGAAGTACGTTGGGTGCAAGTTCATATTGAAATTATTAGGGATAAAGAAGGAAGTGCTGTTTTTTGTATTGGTTTACACCTTGATGTAACCAATAAAAAGGATGCCATAACAAAACTTAAAGAATCTGAAACGCGTTTCCATACCTTATTTGACTTGCTTCCTGATTCCATCGTTTTAATTGACTGGGAAACGTTTAAATTATTAGAGTTTAATGCTGCAACTTATACTTTATTGGGCTACAGCCGTAATGAATTTACTAATTTTACAATAAGTGATATTAATTGCGATGTAACGGAGGAAACCCTTGAGCAACGACAAAACGAAATAAAAGCAACTCGAAATGGCATTATAGAAGTTAGACATAGACATAAAGATGGAGCGCTTCTAAACAGGTCGGTTATTTACAATACAATTAAACTAAATAATCGAGATGTTATCGTTATGGTTTGGCATGATTTAACAGAGAAAAAACAAGCCGAAATGATGCGCTTAGAAAAAGAAGCTGCAGAATTATCCAACATTGCCAAATCAGAATTTTTAGCGAATATGTCACATGAGTTACGAACACCTATGCATGGCATTTTAAGCTTTGCTCGCTATGGAATTAAAAATATTGATAAGGAAGACAAAGCCAAGAACCTAAAATATTTTGACCGTATAAATGTAAGTGGTGAGCGGTTATTAACATTATTAAATGATTTGCTTGACCTATCTAAATTAGAAGCAGGAAAAATGGCATTTGAATATAGTGAAACAGATTTAGAAGAATTAGTCGAAAGTTGCATTGCAGAGCAACATGCCAGACTTAATGAACTAAATTTGACTGTTATCATCCATGCAGAACAACCTAGCCATATTAATTGTGACGTAGTACGAATAGGACAGGTCATTACCAATTTCCTTTCTAATGCCATCAAGTTTTCACCTGAACATAGTGAAATAATTGTTGCAATACAGCCGGAGTCATTACAACTAGGCGAGCAAAACATCAATGGCATACAGTTAAGCATTGCAGATAATGGTATTGGTATTCCGCCCAATGAATTAGATACGGTATTTGATAAATTCACTCAAAGTTCAAAAACTAAAACCAATGCGGGTGGAACAGGCCTCGGTTTATCAATTTGTAGTGAGATAATTAAGGGACATCAGGGTAAATTATGGGCTAAAAATGGCAAAAATGGCGGTGCGGTTTTTTATTTTTTAATTCCCGTTAAGTAGAAGGGTAAATATATAAGTTGTAGCCTTGCAGGGTCGATTTTGGCTTGAAAAAATCCAGTTATAATATTGTTGTATTAATATATAATGATGTCTCAATATTGGAGTTAAGGGCGAAATGCATTCTTTTTCATTAAAAATTAAGACACTAACCTTATTTTTCTTCTTCTATATTCCTCAAGTTTCTTATGCGCAAGAGGTACTGGTATTAGCTATCCATCCCTATTTGACTACCACTGAATTAGAAAAAAAATTTAATCCCCTAGTTAACTATCTTAGCCAAAAAACAGGGTTTAAAATTCAGCTTAAAATTGGCAGTAGTTATGATGAGCATATTAAATATATAGGCTTAAATAAAGTTGATATAGCCTATATGGGGCCGGCATCTTATATTAAGTTAGTTGAGCAATATGGCAGTAAACCCATTTTGGCTAAACTGGAAATCAATGGGCAGTCTTTTTTTCAAGGAAATATCATTGTGCGCAAAGGCAGTGACATAATGAGTCTGGCAGACTTAAAAGGAAAGAAAATAGCCTTGGGGAATATTAATTCAACCATGAGTTATATCGTACCGCACCATCAATTGCACCAAGCAGATGTATACCAAGGGAGTCATAATAGGCATCCATTACTGTCATCTCATGATGATATTGCATTGGCTGTCTTATCGGGTGATTTTGATGCAGGAGCGGTTAAACCAGCAGTATTTAAACGTTATGAACAAGAGGGTTTACGTGTTTTAACTAAAACCCAAGAAATATCCGAACATCTATTTGTAGTTCGGTCAAGGCTTCCTAAGAAAATCATCAATAGATTGCGGGATACCTTGTTGGATATGAAGAGCTCAAAAGAGGGTCTGAATGTATTAAAGGGGATCAAAAAAAATATGACTGCATTGGTTGAGGCTAATGATAGAGATTATCAAAACTTACGAATAATAATTCAGGATATTGATAAGTTACATTTGCCCTAATTATGATCTTAAAATTTGTGTTTAAAAAACTATTTCAACGAAAAACTATAGCAAAAATAATATGGCTGATATTGCTTGCTGTATTGCTATTAACATTTTTTTTAGGCTGGAGTCAGTCAAAAGTTCTAATGCAGAATAAACTTGAACAGATATCTAAAGACTCAAAAGAAGAGCTTAGTTTTTTAGCTGTTCTGCTAAAAGAAAGATTACAAAATCGAGGTTACCGAGGTGCTAAAAATTTGGTGTTAATTTGGGGAGAAAAATACTCAGATATAGCAGAAATTGAATTATCTACCAGAAATGGTTATAGATTAGCTCATTATAAAGCTTCTCGATTACCTCAGCACGAACTGATTGAAATAACGGGTTTTGAATATTCTTATACGGGGTTAGCCAGTTTAAAAATACGCATTAATCTTGATGGCGCTTATTCGTTTCATCAAAAAACGGTGATTATTCCTTATCTGATTGCCTATTTTCTAATATCTATCATCTTATTTCTTTTAACTTTCTTCAGTTATCGTACACAAAAGCAAAAATATCAGCTTGAAAAAACTGTGCAACAACGAACAAAGGAGTTGCAGTTAGAAAAACAGTCAGCAGATAGAGCAAACCAGGCCAAATCAGCATTTTTAGCGAACATGTCCCATGAACTACGCACTCCCATGCATGGCATATTAAGTTTTGCCCGTTTCGGTATTAAAAATATAGATAAAGAAGATAAAGCTAAAAATCTAAAGTATTTTGATCGCATTAATGTCAGTGGGGAACGTCTGCTAACGCTACTGAATGATTTGCTTGATTTGTCAAAATTAGAGGCCGGAAAGATGGAATTAAATTTGGCGAATAATGATTTGTCCAAAATATTGGAAAACTGTTTAGCAGAGCAGGAAACGCGCATTCAAGAACAACGCTTAACGGTAAAAAAAGAGATTCAAACAGTGAGTACGATGGCTTTTTTTGATAAAGGGCGTATCGCTCAAGTTATCACTAATTTATTATCCAATGCTATAAAGTTTACCCCTGAAGGAAAAGCTATTTTCATTACCATTATTGGAAGTCATCATCAAAATAGAGATTATTTGAGCTTGATCATTCAAGATGAGGGTGTTGGCATACCTAAAGAGGAATTATCCACAGTATTTGATAAGTTTATTCAAAGTTCAAAAACTAAAAGTAATGCCGGTGGAACGGGATTGGGACTTGCTATTAGTAAAGAAATTATACAAGCTCACCAAGGGGAAATATGGGCTGAAAATATGGCTGATGGTGGTGCTGTATTTCATTTTAATATTCCGCTAAGTACGGTGGTATAAATTTAAATAAAAACCAGCGCAAAACATACTAAAAAGTGGATGTATTTGCTATAGTAAGAAACTAGAGAAAATACTACGGAACGATGTAATCCAAGGCCTATACCCTGCTTGATAAGTAATATTTTTGAAGGGTTCTCACTAAATACTGATAGATAAAGGACAGGTATGAGTAATAAAAAACCATCAATACTATTTAGTTGATGATGAAAGTTATAACCTAATGATTCTCGAAGAATGTTTTGCTGATCATGACTATGAACTTCTAACAGCAGAAGATGGAGAGCAGGCTTGGACATTGCTCAAAAACAACCCAAATGACTTTGATGTGGTTTTATTAGATTGGATGATGCCTAAGTTGGATGGTATGGAAGTGCTTAAAAGGATAAAAGCGGATTCAACACTCAAACATATTCACGTTATTATGCAAACAGCCCGTGCTGGTAAAGATGAAGTGCAACAGGGAATGGATGCGGGTGCTTATTACTATTTAACCAAACCGTATAAAGAACAGGAAATTCAATCCATAGTCGAAACTGCAGTTAATGACAGCCTGCATAAACAGCAAGTAAAAGAGACTGTCGAGCAGAATGTATCGACTTTTGGCTTAGTCAAAAAAGGTATGATTGAATACAAAACGCTGCAAGAATGTCAGGCTTTAGCAACGCTGCTTGCTAATACTTATCCTGATGCAGAGAAGGTGTCTACAGGTTTGTCCGAATTGATGATTAATGCTTTGGAACATGGCAACTTGGCAATAGATTATGATGAAAAAACGCGGCTAAAGGAAAAAGGAACTTGGTTAAGCGAAATAAATCGGCGTTGCAACTTACCTAAATACAATAATAAAACAGTCTCAATTAGTTATAGTAAAGATGACACTTCAATCAAGTTAACGATAGAAGATGAAGGTGCGGGGTTTGACTGGAAAAGTTATTTAAGGTTAACCCCCGAAAGGGCAAAAGATAATCATGGACGAGGGATTGTTATCGCCCAAAAAAGCTTTGATACACTTGAATATATAGGCTCAGGTAATAAACTAATAGCACAAGTTCAGTTATAATGATATTTTGCTGGGCTGAAAGAAACTATTTCAAATAGCTCTAATTCCTCATAAATAGATAAACACATAAATACTATGTCTGACAAACCACTACTCCTAGTTGTAGATGATGAACCCATTAATATTGAAATAATGGAAGAAGCATTAGAAGAGGACTATCAACTTGAATTTGCGGTAACGGGAGAAGAGTGCTTAGAGAAATTATATTCAATAACGCCTGACCTTATTTTGTTAGATGTCAATATGCCTGGTATGACAGGGATAGAAGCCTGTATCAAAATAAAAGAAAATTTTGAAACAGCAGATATACCCGTTGTTTTTGTTTCAGCATTAGGCCTGCCTGAAGAACGGATGAATGGTTATAAGGCTGGCGGTGAAGACTATGTTACCAAACCATTTGAAGAAGATGAACTGCTCGCTAAAGTAGAGCTTACTTTGGCAAGTCAGCAAGAAAAAAAGGATCTACAGCAAGGTTCAAACGATGCCATGAGTATGGCGATGACTGCTATGACACAAGCCAGTGAAATGGGTGAAGTGATGCAGTTTACACGGGATAGCTATCACTGTGCGACACTGGAAGCATTGGCAAAACGTTTACTTGAATCATTAAGTCAATTTGAATTAAGCGCAACTGTTCGTGTGACCGAGGATAAACAAGATTTTTTCTTTTCTACCATTGGTATTGTAGGAGATCGTGAACAAGAAGCCATGGAGCATGTAAGGGAAAAAGATCGCTTTATTCATTTTGGTAAACGCACTATTATTAATTTTAAAAACATCTCTGTTTTAATTAAAAATATGCCGATACAGGATGAAGCAAAATATGGTCGTCTAAATGATGTGACAGGTATGCTAGTCGAAGGTGCAGATGCCAGAATAGTGGGTATAGAAATGTCCTCATCGTTAGTTAAATTGATCAATACGACACGCGATGTTTTGGGTGATATTGAAACAGCACATAAAGAGAATGAACAAAAAAATACTGCTATATTAGACGATTTAGTGAGTAAGGTTAATTGGGCTTTTATTAATATGGATTTAAGTGACCAGCAAGAGGAATACTTTTCTGAATTACTTAATCATGCAAAAGAACAGAGTTCAGCATTATTTGATGCTGATATGCAAATGGATAAAAAAATAGAAGACCTTATTGACTCACTTTTAATCAGTGCTTAGGTAACGATTGATCAAATAGTCTATTCTTCTAGTTTTGAAAGCAATTTTGGATGTACCTGGTAGAGACAAGGCATGCCTTGTCTCTACGGAGCATAGATTACCATATTAACAACTCAACTAAAGTAACATCATCAAACAGTGTCATTTCTCCACGAAAACTATCAACAGTATTGCTTAGAAAATCAATTTCAGAATGAGTAGATAATAACTCACTGATTTTTTGCTCTAATCGCTCTTGTCCAAATTCCTCTTCATTACTATTAATGACATCAGTGATACCATCAGAATAAGCATAAACCACATCTCCCTTTTTTACAGGAATGGTTGCAGTAGGCTCAAATTCTTGTTTAATAATACCCAGAGCCATGAAGCTGGAAGTAAATCGTTGTTGTAATTTAGAATTTCAATAAATCAAAATATCTGACATACCACAATTCCATACCGATAAAGAAAGACCATCAGCACTTAGCTCAAGAAAAATAGCGCCTAAAAATAAGCCTGTTGGTAAGCGAGCCAGTATTTGTTTATTAATTTCTGTTGCAATATCATGCATGGCAAGGTCTTTGGCAGTCATGCTATAAAAAACATCATAAGCAACGGGGCCGCCAACTGCAGCCACTAGCCCGTGACCAGTAAAATCACCCAACATAATATGCCGTGTCTTATCTGGTTTAGAGGCGGATAATAAAATATCGCCAGATGTCCTTTCGACTGGGATTTCAATGTGTCTCAATTGTGATGGTTCAAAAGGTTTTGAACCTTGAGTTTTAATAATAATATTTTCTATGGTTTCCCGTTCAAAATTTAAAATATCCTGTGTTTTCTTCAACTTCTGCTGTAATTCCAGCATATCCTGTCCGACTTGTAAGCGGGCTTCTAGTTCGGCGTTAGCAAATGGTTTAACAATATAGTCATTCGCACCGGCTTTTAGGCCGGCAACCACATCATCAGTATCACTGCGAGAGGTAAGAAGAATAATAAATGCCGGAGTATTGGTTTGTTGTTGACGAATGCGCTGACAAAGACCCAAGCCATCTAATTTTGGCATTTCCCAGTCAATTAATAAAAGGCAAGGGGCATCTTCTTGTTGTAGCATTTTCCAGGCAACTTCTCCGTCTTCAGCAACACTGGTTTCATAACCCCATTTTGTTGTTACAGCGGCTAACATAGCACGGGATATCGCATCATCATCTGCAATCAATAATTTCACTTGATTGTTTCCTCCATGGTTGATTTTAATTGTGAGAAACACTGTTCCAATTCTGTATAGGTTTGTTTGATCTTTTCAATGTCGCCTGATTTTCCTGCCTGTTCCATTGTGAATGCTACTGCGCTAAAAACATCTGCGCCTACATTAGATGCCGCGCCTTTGATTTTATGAGCAAGTGCTGCAGCTTGATCACAGTCGTTGTCATCAATACTTGCTTTAAGCTGTTCAACCTGGACAGGCATATCGGCTAAAAAGGTATCAGCAATAATTTGTATCAAATCATTATCATCCATTAAACGAGCACTCATGGCCGCATAATCAAATACCAGAACTTCTTCCTCAGGCTCCTTACCTTCATCTTTGGGAGTTGTATTAATAGATTGCTGATCTATTACGGGCTGTATGCTGCTTAATTTCTACAGTAGCCAACCATTGGTCTAAGACTTTACTTAGTTTAATTGGATCAACAGGCTTGGAGATAAAATCATCCATACCTGCTTGCAAACACTTTTCTTTATCACCTTGCATGGCGTTAGCTGTCATAGCAATAACGGGAATTGCATGGTCCTTAACTAAAGATGAAGGGTCACGAATATTTTTGGTAGCTGTATAACATTGTTCCAGTGATGACTTTTAATATATTGTTCTAAAGGCTCTTCACTCTGTTGCCAGCCAGAATGAAGTTGATTAAATAGCTTAATTGTATAAGGTGCTTTTGTCTGATAATTGAGGTCCATAAAGCGGTAATCAAACAAGTTTTGGATAAATTGGCTGTCGGCTTGGGCTATCTGTTTTAATTGTGATGAAGCTGATTCATACAAACTTTCTGAAGCCTGCTCATAGCTAATCCAGGCAACTACACTTACAGGCACTAAAGCTAAAACTAAAAACCAGAAGAGTAATGTGCTGACAATGGAGTGACGAAAATCAATAGACTGTTTTTTTCATTATTTAATGGTTGCTTATAGAGTTGCTTGCTATGTCATTGGTATGAAAGCGATATATTTATATGGGGATAACAAATTTAAAGATTACACCACCGTCATCCGCTTGTTCTGCCCAAATTTTCCCTCTGTGAGCCTTAATTACCTCGTGGCAAATAGCTAGGCCTAAACCTGCGCCATACGCACATGATCAAACGTAGCTAAGGTGTTGATGTTATCTGATTGCCAATGAACTGTTAGCTGTTTTTCCTCTAGTCGAGCTTCAAACTCTGCGACACAAGACTGCGTTAACTCATTTAAATCATGAGCAGTCATTTCCAGTTTCATTTGACCTGCTTCAAATTTAGCTAAATCGAGCAAATCATTAAGTAATACTAAGAGACGTTCTCCGCTGGTATTAATGCGATCAAAATATTTCTCTAGTTTATCCAGATTACCTTTGCCAACATTTTTAATTCCAAAACGGGCAAAGCTTAATATGCCATGTAACGGTGTTCTAAGTTCATGGGACATATTGGCTAAAAAAGTAGACTTGGCCTGGTTGGCAAGTTCGGCCTCGTCTTTTGCTCTTACAAATTCGTTAGTTTTAGCTTCAACTTGTTTTTCTAACAATTCATTATGCTGCAACAAATCCATTTCTAATTGTTTTTGTAACGACATATCATGGATAAAGCCACTAAATAAAACTTCATCTTGTAGAGGGATTTGATTAACAGCCAGACGAATAGGAAACTCTAAACCGTTTTTCTTTAGCGCATTGACATCTATGATTTTACCTAAAATATGTTTCAATCCAGTTTTCAGGTAGTTGTTTAAATATTGATCGTGGTTTTCTTTATGAGGGGAGGGGACAATGACCGCAATATTCTGGCCTATTATTTCCTGTTCTGAATAATTAAATAATATACAGGCAGCAGGGTTAAAGCTTTGTATGATGCCTTTTTCATTGATGGTAACAATGCAATCTAAAGCAGTATTAATAATACTGTTTAGACGGCGTTGGTTTTGCGCAATTAAGTGCATGCTTTTTTCAAGCTTCAGTTGCTGACGTTTAGTCTCACCAATTTCTCTCCATACCGTATGTAGTAAAACTTCATCATAAATTTGCAGAGGCGTTAACGTCACTTCGCAAAGAAAGTCTTCACCATTTAAGCGTTTATGCATCCATTCAAAACGATGGAAGCCATTTTCATGGGCAAGAGTAATCATTTCTCCTGCTTTTTCAGAAGACAGCCTCCCATCCGGTTGTTGCTCAGGCGATAACTCTGCTGGATGAGAATTAAAGACTTGCAAATCATCGTCAGCTCGTAGCATTTTTAGTGCCGCAGGATTGCAGTCTATAAAATGTACACCTTCTAACAAAAAGATACCGTCTTCTGAATTGTTGAACGCCTTCTTAAATATTTCTGCCTGGGCAGTAACTAGGCTAATACTATTCATAATATTTCCTTAGGGTATGAAGGATTGATAATATTTAATTGTTGCAAGGAATAATAAACTGAAAACATGAGCCGCCAGAGGGGGAATGTTCAGCCCATATTTTTCCATTGTGTGCTTCAATAATTTCTTTACAGATTGCTAAACCAAGACCTGTACCTGATGTACCAGAATGGACTTTACTACTTTGAATGAATTTATCAAAAACAGCTTCTAATTCATCGTCAGGAATGCCCGATCCTTCATCAGATAAACTAAACCGAAGAGCTGGGGTCTTTACGTCATCAATAATCAATTCATCATTAAAAATAGCCACAATTAATGATTTACCTTCAGGGGTGAATTTAATCGCGTTAGATAATAGGTTGGTAATTACCTGTCCAATCCGTGTGGCATCAAAATGTGCTTTTGTTTCTGTGATGGTTAATTCATTCCAGGATAACTGTAATTTATTGTCACTCATCCAAGCCTCTTGATCAGCAATAGAAGTATTAGCTACGCTTCGTAAATCTGTCAGCTGTTTTTCAATAGCCATCTGACCCGCTTCCAATTTGGCTAAATCCAGTAAATCATTAAGGATTCTTAATAAGCGCTCTCCACTGGTGTTTATACGGTCAAAATATTTTAGAATTTTATCAGGCTTATTAACAATATCTTTTTTAAGGCCGTAGCGGGCAAAGCTTAAAATTCCATGTAAAGGGGTTCTTAATTCATGTGACATATTGGCCAAAAAACGTGATTTAGCTATATTCGCCGCATTAGCTAGTTCGGCTGTTTTTCGTAATTGAGTGGTTTGCTCAGAAACTCTCAGTTCCAGCAACTCGTTATTGGTTTTGATTTCTGCTTCCATGCGCAGTCGTTTTAAAGAGGTGCTTAAAATATCTGCTGCTGCAGATAATAAGTCATGGTCTTCCTGGCTAAAAATAGCACCGTGCTCAAGGTAGACAACGACAACACCTTCAACTTTTCCATCCAGGAAAAAGGGTAAGTTGTAATGGCCATGAGGGCCTATACCGGCGAAAGTAATTTCATGGCGATCATCAAGACAGGAGGCAAACTGTATTTCACCTGTTGCAGCAGCGCGGCCACATAAACAATGGCCTAAAGGAACTTTGGCACATAAGGTATGTAATTCAGTGGCCAAATTGCGACTGGCTTGCATCACTAACTGAGCAGGCTTACCTTGCATTAGAAAGAATGCACCCTTATTGTGTAAAAAAGATAAAGGTAAAGACAATAAAATATCCAGTGATTCATTAATAAACTGTTGTTCAGTTTTTACATTTAAAGAGCTATTTAATAACTGTGACAACACGGCTCGTCTGGCAGTTTCTTTATCCAACTGCTGATGGCTGAGTTGTAGCTCATTTAAATCATGTGATATGGCTAATAAACCACTGGCATAGCCTTTTTTATCGGTGAGTAAGGTGGTAGTTAATTGGACTTTATGTTTGTTTATTCCATCAGGACCACAGCTTACTTCCGTGGATGCATGACCTTCACTTAATGTTTTTTCAAATAAGGGGATCATATCGTTCTGCATTTGTTCAGGTGTATGCAAATCAGCCATAGGCTGGCCAATAACCTGTTCTTGGGTTTTTCCGTGTAAATTTAAACAGGATTGATTGATAAAAATAATATTGCCATCCAAATCAGTGATACCAATGCCATCAATAGACTGTTCAATCGCTTGGTTAAGTAAATAAAGTTGATGTCGTCTTTTTCTATCAGTGGTTAAATCTCTGATGGCTGCATAAATAGCAATTTCACCCGCTATAAAAATAGGGGTCAAGGTTACTTCAGCTGGAAAAGTGCTGTTGTCACATTTTCTAAATAACCATTTGTAACGATGAAAGCCTTTTTGAAACATTAGATCAACCATTATTAAAGACTTTTCATTAGAAGGCACATTGTCTTCTTGCCGGTCAGGAGAGAGAGCTTCAATATTCAATGATAATAAGGTACTTCTACCACTGGCATTAAATAAACGGATAGCGGCATCGTTACAATCGATTAATTTATCTGATTTAATTAAAAAAAGTGCATCGGATGAGGCAGTAAAAACTTCTTTGTTGATAGTGTCTTGCGTTGACTGGGCTTTCAGTGGTTTGATAACGATTGAGTAGAGTGATTGCTTGCTATCAAGTAGGGTTATACAGACTTGAGATAAAATAGGCTCAGTATTTAAACCCTTAATAAACCATTCAGCATGATGTGTCTTGTTCTGTTGCGGGCTGGAGTTTTCTGTGTTCCATTCAGTGAGTAAGGCAGTGGGGTGATAAGCTAATAAATCATCTTTGCTGTCTGTATTAAATAGATGAATGGCGGCTTCATTACAGTCTAACAGTTTCTTCTTGGTTGCGATTAGCATCGCAGTATCAGATGTTTGAAACAGTGCTTGGTAATAGGTATTGTTATCTGAAAGAGTCATCTAGTTATTAACCGTAAAAAAGTGATGTATAAATAAACTGAGCCATCGATTGATCAGGTTTTGTGGAAGCCAGGATTAGCATTGTCATAGGTCATTCTTTCCTTACAAATTTCTGATGTCAGAGATTAAATCCATTAGATGTCTGCTAAGCAAACCATCAAACTAATTTTTATTAAATTGGAATGATAAAAGAAAATTGAGCGCCCTTATTTTCAGCAGATGAAGCCCAAATTTTGCCGTTGTGAGCGTCTATAATTTCAGCACAAATGGCTAAACCTAATCCCGTACCCATAACGCCAGTATGCGTTTTACTGCTTTGTACAAATTTATCAAAAACAGAGTCTAATTCATTTTCAGGAATGCCCATCCCTTCATCTTCCAAAGTAAACCTTAATGCTGGAACTTTTGCCTTAGTCTGTTGATTAATCAAAGTGTCTTGGCTAATGGAAAAATGTAGTTGGGTATTGCTAGGACTGAATTTGATCGCATTAGATAGTAAATTCATTAGCACTTGACTAATGCGTGCTGCATCAAAATGTGCTTTGGTTTCAGCGGTTGAGTCCAGCCAGTTAACAGTTAATGATTTTTCGGCTAACCAGGCTTCTTGCTCGGTAATGCTGCTTTCTACCAGAGTGCGTAAATCATAATCTTGTTTTTCTATGCTCATTTTACCAGCTTCCAGTTTTGCTAGATCCAATAAGTCATTCAGTAGAGTGAGTAAACGTTCCGCACTGACATTAATGCGGTCAAAATATTTATGTATTTTTTCAGGTTTTTGAACGTGCTCTTTATCTAAGCCAAAACGTGCAAAACTTAAAATGCCGTGTAAAGGGGTGCGAAGTTCGTGGGACATATTGGCTAAAAATACAGATTTTGCCTGATTCGCCTGGTTTGCTTTTTCAACAGCACTTGCAAGCTCCAAGGTTCTTTGTTCTACTCGATCCTCTAATTGGTTATTAGATTGTTTTAATAATGCCTCTGATTGCAGACGAGTTAAGGTAATCGTTAAAATATCGGTAATAGCATTAAGAAATTTAATATTATCTGGATCGGGTTCCACCCCATCATAAAGGTGCAACATAATGACATAAACTACTTTTCCCTTAAGCTTGATAGGGATGGCATAGTGGCCATGCGGGTGCATACCCTCAAAAGTGATATGGTGATCATCATTAATACAATTGGCAAATTGTATTTCACCTGATTGGGCGGCTATTCCACAATGGCATCGGCCAAAAGGCAGGATGGCGCATTGTTTCTGTAAAGGATTGGCTAAATTGATGTTATAAATTAAGGCGAGCTGATTACCTGTTGCAGTTGTTTTAAAAACGGCTCCCTGGTTATTAATTTCAAGTAAGTCATTAGCGATTAATAAGTCTAATGTTTGGCTCAGTAAGCTGTCAGCATCATTGGTTTTAAGTGTGGCTAATAACAGTTGTTCTAATAAATCTGAACGGAGTAAGTCTTTTTTGCTTTGGGTAATATTCTCACATAGCGCAGTGATAATAATGCCATTATCAGTTTGTTGTGTAGTTGCATTGATGCGTACTTCAACATGTTTACCATTTGTATGCTGAAAAACCATTTCATAGTTAGTTACAATGCCTTCTTGTAGACATTGTTTCAGTTTGTTTTGGTCACGTTGTTTATTGTTGGCGATGCAAATCGTTAGAATATCTTTATTAAACAAATCAGCAGGCGTTTTTAAACCAATTAAGTCAATTAAAGGTTGATTAACTGAATGAACAATACCCTGAGCATTGGTAACGATGAGTCCCGTGCCTGTACTGTTCATAAGGCTATCCAGCTGCCGCTGTTTTTCATTCAGTTTTTGTTCAATAACAAGCTTACGTTCAAAGCGCTTAACAAATCGTTGCAAAATGAAGAATGCTATCAATAAAGCGAATAGAGCAATCACTAATGCTGTGACTATCTGTTTTTGAAGTCGTTGTTCCAGTAGGCTGCTTTCTTGCTCAATAGATTTCCATATAAAAACATAGCCTGCATTAGCAAGTTCAGGATGTTGTTGGCCATTAAAATCGCGTAATGGAAAGCCTCTAAAAGCAATGCGCTTATCTTGAGTGTTAAAAAGCTGTGTTGAATTTTGTTGTAACAACTCGGCTATTTCGGCGTTATTAATCAGTAATTGTCGTAACTGTTCTGGTCGACTACTGGATTCAATAAATAAATTAGCGATGGGTGGATTATTGAGATGAAGTTTCTCAAGATACTCAGGCCAGACATTGGCTTTTAAATGTGCTTCAGTAAGTAAAATAGCATATTTAAACTGTGAGTGGCGTTGCAGTTTTTCTAATAAATATGAAAAGGACGTGCCTGCTTCAAGGGCACCAATATGGTTCTCTTTAGTGCGTGCTTTATTGTGTTGAAAAACAGGGCTAACGCCACGAATACCCGAATAAACACGACCTGTTTCAAAGCCTTTTGTGGGGTGGGCAGTTGCATTGGATACGACAATTGAATAACGAACATTATCCATGTTATCCCCAAACTTTTGCGGCTTATGAACTCTTAAATAAGAGGTTGAACCAGGACCTAAATGAAAATGAAGTTGGCGTACAGCAAATTGCTGTGTCATTTGTTGCCAACCAGGAATAACCTGTTTATATAATTCTGTACGCAATTGTTGTGCTTTTTCGCCTCCTTTACCACCTCCCTCTATTTCAATGGCGTGTTTGCCTGTCAAAAATAGTTTTTGTATTTCGGGGGTATTAGCGACATAAGTAGAGACTTGCTGTAGCATATCCATAGTATCTGAAAAAGCCAGTAAAAATGAATGATGAGCGGTGACTAAAGCGTTGTCTAAATCGTATTTAAGTTTTGCCTCTTCTGAAAGTTGACTGTTAGCAATAAATGCAAAGGTTGTCCCTAAAGTAAGAATAGTGAGTATTAAATATAGCTTAAATTGCTTCATTCATTTCCATATTGTATTGCTATCTAACTTTGATTATTGGTTGGTAGTCTTTTATTAATCAACAGGTAAAATAAAGTTAAAAATGACACCATTTTGATTTGTAGCCCATATTTTGCCTTGATGGCCATTTATAATTTCTTTACAAATGGCTAACCCTAAACCAGTCCCCATAATATCCGTATGTGTTTTTTTACTTTGAGCAAATTTGTCAAAAACACTTTCCAATTCATTTTCTGGTATAGAGGTTCCTTCATTAAATAAACTAAATCGAATGGCTGGAATTGAAACAGCATCTTGAGTGAGTTCATCTTTAGAAAGTGTAATTGTCAGCGAAAGGCCTTCGGGGGTAAACTTAATCGCATTTGATAATATATTTGAAATAACTTGCGCGATACGTAGCGTATCAAAACAGGCATCTGTTGCAACTGTAGAATCAACCCAATGTAGTTTTAATTGTTTTTTGTCTAACCAGGCTTCTTGTTCCGCTATACAGTTTTTTGTGATTTGGCGTAAGTTTGCGGGCCTTTTTTCAATCTCCATTTGATCCGCTTCTAACTTCGATAAGTCTAATAGATCATTTAAAATAAGCAATAGGCGTTCAGCACTTTGGTTAATACGGTTAAAATATTTTTGTATTTTTTCAGGTTTTTTAATTTTATTGCTGCCCATGCCAAAGCGTGCAAAGCTCAGTATGCCATGTAGGGGAGTCCTTAATTCATGAGACATATTGGCCAGAAACATCGACTTTGCCTGATTGGCTGTTTCAGCTTCTTGTTGGGTCTTTTTTAGTTCTAACAGTAAAGATTGGCGTTCAAGGGTTCTTTTAATTCGGCTAATCAGTTCCTCTTCAATAATGGGTTTAGTGATGTAATCATTAATGCCGAGAGAAAATAAACCAATTCTACGTGAGCTGTTGTCAAAAGCACTGAGTGCAAATATAGGTGTATTCGATTTGTTTTCAGTATGGTGACGAATATTATTTGCTAAGGATAGACCGCTCATTGAACCTTCCAGAATAATATCGGTAATTACCAAGTCATAATGTTGTTGTTGAAAATTTTGCCATGCTTCTTCACCTGTTGCAAAGGCATCTATAGTTAAGCCATTTTGTGTAAGAATTTCTGTCAGTAATAAACGCTGAGATTTAGTATCTTCGACATAGAGGACTTTGCCACTGAGTGCATTTTTTTGTTCTGAAAAATGCAGGATAAAATTAATTAGCCCAGCGCTGTTTTTTTTGTCAAAAATATCAGTAACGCCTGATTTTAAGGCTTTTTCCATAACATCAGGTGTGTTACTAGCCGTTAACAGGACAACAGGAGTATGGATGTAGTTTGTAATTTTTCTAATTTCTGAGCACAGAGCCAGACCGTCCATATCATCAAGAAATAAGGGAATACATACCATATCAAAATATGTTTTGGATAATCTTTCCAACGCAGATTCCCCGTTTATTTCAAATACATAGTCGATGCTATGCTTATCTAATTCACTCGCTATGATATGTTGAAATAGTTTGACTCGATCAATTATGAGTATTTTCATTTATTGTTGCGACTTTTGTGTCATCAGGGCGAGTCTGTATAGCTTTATAAGAGTTCCATTATAGTTAGAATACCTGTAAAATTAAAGGTAATTTAAGTTTACTGACAATGATTGGGATTCTATGTGATAAACGATTTGCAAGGCCTTGAAAATGCAAAAATTCTTGTTATTGATGACGAAGCAATTAATCTTGAAATTGTTGAAGAACTTCTGGAAAGAGAAGACTTTTCAAATATGTCATTTTTTAGTGATCCTGTAGAAGCGGTTGAATTTTATAAAAATACACCCCCAGATATTGTAATCCTAGATCTAAATATGCCTGGTCTAACCGGGTTTGATGTGATGCAACGTTTTAAAGAAATTAACCATTCACCTCTGCCCCCTGTATTAGTTGTAACTGCTCAAGGTGATAGAAAAACGCGCTTGCAAGCATTAGAAGAGGGAGCAAGAGATTTTTTATCGAAGCCATTTGATGATAAGGAAGTGATAAGGCGAGTGTGTAATTTGTTGGAAATGCATCTGGCACATAAAGAGAACCTACAGTATTCATATAATCTTGAAAGCCTAGTTCAACAACGCACCAAGGATTTATTAGATACGCAAAAGGAAATGATTGAGCGTTTAGGTTTGGCAGCTGAATATAGGGATGTTGAAACAGCAGCCCATACAATAAGAGTCGGGCTTTATTCTGAGATATTAGCAAAAGCTATGGGGCTTAATGATGAGGAAGCAGAACAAGTAAAATTAGCTGCTCCGATGCATGATATAGGAAAAATTGGCATTCCTGATAATGTCTTACTTAAAAAAGGCAAGTTGGATGATGATGAATGGCTGTTAATGAAAAAACATTCTGAGTTTGGCTACGATATTTTGAAAGGTTCAAAAAGCAGTATTTTAAAAAATGCTGGAATTATTGCACTGTCTCATCATGAAAAATGGGATGGTAGTGGTTATCCTTTGGGGTTAAAAGGTGATGATATACATCTGTATGGCAGAATAACGGCAATTTCTGATGTCTTTGATGCTTTGACTATGTCTAGGCCTTATAAAAAAGCCTGGCCTTTGGAAGATGCTGTTAAATTAATTAATGATGAGTCAGGTAAACACTTTGACCCTACAATTGTTGATATTTTTAATCAGGTTTTAGATAAGTTATTAGTGGTAAGAGAAGAGTTTGCAGATTGAATTTTTTACTGCTTGATATTTAATGAGGTATTTACGTGCATTTTGATTTAGATAACCCTAATCCAAAAATTCTATGTGTGGATGATGAAGAAATTAATCTGGAAATACTAGAAGAAGCATTGGAAGATGATTTTGATTTACAAGTGGTTGACTCGGCAGAAGCCTGTCTTGAATTTGTAAAGGCATGTAAGCCCGAATTAATTCTTATGGATGTCAATATGCCAGGAATGAATGGCTTTGATGCCTGTGAGATTTTGAAAAGCAATACAGAAAGTAAGCATATCCCTATAATTTTTGTGACGGCACTAGGTCGAAGCGTAGAAAGAGAAGAGGGCTTTAAGAAAGGGGGGGATGCTTATGTGAGCAAGCCTTTTGAAGAAGATGATCTGTTATCAACAATAAATGAGTTGATCTGTTGAGAACTACTCTTTTATGATTCCTGTTGGATAGGTAATATAAATTTAAATGTTGTTCCACCATCTGTATTTTGTTCCGCCCATATTTTTCCATGATGTCCTTGTATCATTTCCTGACAAATGGCTAACCCCAATCCTGTTCCGCCTGCATTAGTTTTAGTATTGCTGCTTTGAATAAATTTATCAAATACGGTTTTTAGTTCGTCATTTGGAATGCCAACACCTTGGTCGGCAATACTCAATTCTATTGCATGTCTATTATCAACTGTGATTTGCTCTAAACTGACAGTGATATTTTTACCTTCTTCAGAAAATTTAATTGCATTAGAAATTAGGTTGCCTAGGACCTGAGAAATTTTTCCTGGATCACAAGATAAGGATGTAGAAAACGTGACGGGCATAATGGAAAAGATTAACTTATGTTCATTGAGTTTTGCTGAAAACTCAGTACCGATACTTTCAACTAATTGCATTAAATCTGCCAGCTGAAAGCGATAAGTCATTTTTCCCGATTCGAGTTTAGCCAGATCCAGTAAGTTATCTAATAAACCCATTAGCCTGCGACTACTGGTTTGTATATTGGTAAAAAAGCGTAAAAACTTATCCCTGTCGGCAGGATCAAGCACTTGTTTTTGAGCGCGTTTTAAACCAAAGTTTGTAAAACTGATAATGCCGTGCATGGGGGTGCGTAGTTCATGAGACATATTTGCTAAAAATTCCGATTTAGCGTGGTTAGCTTCTTCGGCACTTTTTCTGGCTTGTTCTGCTTCTTTTTGAGCTGCTTCAGCGGCTTCTTTTGCCAGTGTTATGTCATGCGTTTGTTCATCAACTAAGGTTTGTAAGTTATCACGATGCTGTTTTATTTCTTCTTCAGCCAGTTTTCTATCAGTAATATTAACCAGAATACTTAAATATTGATAGGGTATGTTATCGTCATCTAAAAAGGGCGTAGAGCTTTCTGTAAACCAGGTTTGTTCGTGGTGCTTATTTAAAAAACAAGCTTCACCTACCCAAGGGTTTCCATCAGATAAAAATTCTCTTCTTTGTTGTAAACGTACATCATCAATGACATTTCCGCCAAACTTTGATTGGATAAATTGTTCGCCAATAAAGTCATCTCGGTTTCTTCCGAGCATTTGACAGAAGTTATCATTGATATCGATAACACGAAAATCTTTATCTCTAACAATCACACCAGCCGCCAAATCAAGGGCGTATTTATGATCTTCTAATTCTTTTTCTAGTTTTTTATCAAGCGTAATATCGCGGAAAAAACATACAATAGAGTTTGCAGTTTCTTCATTGTCGGATTCTTCATCATTTGCAAAGGGATCAATCTCTTCAGCAAAAGGGTCAATATCATCGCCTTCATCATCAAATAATACGGTATCATGATCACTTGATTGTCCAGTGGAAACATACAGTAAAACATCGAAGCCCATTCGGTGTTTTCCAAGCAAAGGGATTTCGTCAGAAGCACGTGAAGAAATAAAATAGCGAATATAAGCCCCTACATTGTCTTCAACCCAGTCAGGGCAGGGGATAAGGTCGGGGATTTTACGGGTAACGATTTCGCCTTCGCTATAACCAAAGATATGTTGGGCCGCTATGTTGAATGTTTCAACGGTACCATCGGGTGCGAAAGTAATAATGCCATCGGATGCATTGTGTAAAAGAGACTGAAGTTTAGTTTGTGCTGAAATTAGTTCAAAACCCGCTTGTGATACTTCTTGGTTTTGTTGTTTGAGGGTTTCAACTTCTTGTAGAAGTGTGTTTACTTTGTCGGGTGTTAGGTTCGTTGTTTCCAAAATAATGATCCGTATTAAGAGGTTTAAGTAGTGCGCTTAAGGCACAAGACTAGCATAAAGTGGATAAAAGATATTAAGATGAACTTAAATATGAGCAGAAAGTAAAACTTCACTGTTAGGGCTATGGTTAATGATTATTACAGTACAATTTCAGCTATAATTTAGGAATTAAAAATTTAAAAACAGCACCGCCATTATCACTATGTTCTGCCCATATTTTACCTTGGTGAAGATCTATAATTTCTTTGCTAACTGATAGGCCAAGCCCAGTTCCCCCAGCATTAGTTTTGGTTTTGCTACTTTGTATAAATTTATCAAAAACATTCTCTAATTCACCCTCAGGAATACCAATACCGTAATCCTCAATACTAAAACAGAGAGCGGGTTGATTATCTACTAAAGCTATATCCATAATAATGATGGAAAGTGATTTTCCATCTGGCGTGAATTTAATTGCGTTGGATAGTAAATTAGTGATGACTTGACCAATACGGACATTATCAAAATTGCCAATACAATTACCACTAAACGAGGTTGTAACTTGAAGGTTTTGCTCTGAAATTCGTATTTCTTGTTCAGCTAAACAGGAGGTCAAGGTGTGCTGTAAATTAGCAGGTTCTTTTGCCAGTGTCATATGTCCAGCTTCTAATTTAGAAAGGTCTAGCAAATCATTCAATAATACCAATAACCGTTCACCACTGGAATTTATGCGATCAAAATATTTGAATAATTTGTCTTTGTTTGCTGTGTCCAAATTTTTCAAACCAAATCGAGCAAAACTTAAAATCCCATGCATAGGAGTCCTAAGTTCATGAGACATATTGGCTAAAAAGGCAGACTTGGCATTATTAGCTTGCTCTGCAATTTCTTTAGCATCCCTAAGTGTTTTCTCATTGTGTTTGCGTTCAGAAATATCCTGAAAAGCGACTACGGCTCCGCAGAAGTTATTTTTTTTAAAAATAGGGACTGCTGAGACATAGGTAGGAAAAAGGGTGCCATCTTTATGAATGAAAAATTCATTCTCACTTATAAAAGGTTTTCCCGATTTAATACTTTGAAGAATTGAGCAGTTTTCTTTAGGTACAAGTTCTCCTTTCTGGTTTTTGTAATGGATAATGTCATGAATATTGTTGCCAAGAATATCTCCAGATTTCCAGCCAATAACCTGTTCAGCTTTGCTATTAATGAAGGTGCATAAACCTTGAGCATCCTCGGCATAAATACCTTCATCGAGTGCTTCAACCAGTGTCCTGTAAAAACGTTCTTTTTGTTCTATATCTTCATGGGCTTGTTGTAGATTGAGCTTTCCTTGAACCAGATCAAGCTGATGGGCAACTCGCAGTTTAACCAGTTCAACATTGATAGGCTTATTAATATAATCCACAGCACCAAGCTTTAACCCGGCGGCTTCATCTTCATCACTATTTTTCGAGGTTAGAAATATAACGGGGATAGACTGTGTATTAGGATATGCTTTAAGTTGAGTAATAACCTCGTAGCCATCTAACCCTGGCATCATAATATCCAGTAAAATCAAATCTGGATAAGGGTTTTTCATGGCAATATCTAAGCCTTGTTGGCCATTTTCAGAAAGATCAAAGGGGTCAGACTCGATCGAAGGGAGGGAGTATGTTATTCTCTATACTCCCCTAGAAATTAACTCATGGTGCTAGATTAAATGGCCAGGCTTCCTCGTTTTATACTACCAGGGCAACCTCAACATATTATTCAGCGGGGGAATAATCGTGAAATTATTTTTGTAGCCGATGAAGATTATGAATACTATTTACAAAAATTGTACGAGGGTTGTAAACGATATAACTGTGAATTACATGCTTATATTTTAATGACAAACCATGTGCATTTATTGATCACCCCCTACTCAAAAAATGGTATCAGCAAGCTGATGCAATACATGGGTCGATATTATGTTCAATACTTTAATTTCCAGTATCAGCGTACGGGAACATTATGGGAAGGGCGTTATAAAGCAACACTGCTTGATAGTGAAAATTATTTATTAACATGTAGCCGATACATTGAGTTAAACCCCGTTCGTGCGGACATGGTTAAGAATCCATCAGAATATCCCTGGTCGAGTTTTCATTATAATGCCTTAGGAAAAGACGATAAGTTATTAACGCCACATTTGTTATATAGGCAACTAGGTATTGATCCTGTTACAAGACAATCAAATTATTATGCATTATTTAATAATCATATTCAAAAAGCGACCTTAGAAGAAATTCGGAGTGCTACAAATAAAGCATGGGTGCTTGGAAATGATATATTTAAAGACAAAGTTGATAGGTTGATGGAAAGGCAAGTGCAACCAAAATTACGAGGAGGGGATAGAAAGTCTCAAAAATATAAGGATAAAAATATCAACCGAGTCTGACCCTAATACTGCTTAC
>Ga0209826_1000680_pt1 | contig 24142 bp, 11 predicted proteins | sample GOMGulsemesocosm_5_FD_184637 | JGI IMG/M metagenome (GOLD analysis project Ga0209826, IMG submission 184637) | Methane-oxidizing microbial communities from mesocosms in the Gulf of Mexico - GOM15C Gulf of Mexico (SPAdes) (version 2) | ecosystem: Environmental > Aquatic > Marine > Cold seeps... | reverse complement strand
GCCATCGACTAATAATCCCATCTTATTATCCTTATAAAAATGTATTGTTTTTAAAATCATCAAATGCTTTTAAGATTTCCACCTTAGTATTCATTACAAAAGGGCCGCCTCTTGCAACAGGTTCGTATAGTCTAATCCCACCTTCATTTCCTTATAATTTGTTAGTTCATTGATTTTAATTGTTTTTTCCACCCTAACAAATTATTTCCTAAATTCACTGTTTTACAAGGCACTAACTAATGGAAATTTTCTGTTTTGTTACATTTATCGGCTATTTACATTCTAGGGTTAGGTAAAATAATTGGAGTCAAAAGTGGGATTTTCTCTTATAGTTAACAGGAGGAGACTATTCATGAAAAAAGCACATTTTAGAGGTAGCAAAATATTAGCTATTTTAAAACAAGCCGAAAACATTTTTGTTCAAAATACGGTAACATGAATGCATCATACATAGCTAAAAAATCAGACTCATCATGATGTCAGTATGAGCCTTGTCTACCCTACTTTGAAGCAGAGTAGTAAAGTAAGGAGAATTTAGTAGTTTTCTTGCTTGCCCATTAGTTCTTGTATTCGTTCTGGATCAAATTGCTTTGTCATATTAGCACTCAAACGAGCCTGTTCATTTACACTCAGAAGGTCAATACGCCCATTGGGTAGAAATCTAACTTTTTCAAGACCACCAAGGTCTATACCAGAAGCTACATGAAATTTACCTCTATTTATTTGTTCACGAAGAAGATGAAATCTATACTCAAATTCTTCTCGTGTTATAGGGGTATCCATTGATTCAACTTTGCTCATCTTATTTTTCCTATCTTTACCAGATTTTTTTGGTTATTCCTGCAACTTGCCCATCTATAATAATAAACCAAGCCAATCCCCACCCACGACTTAAGCGTACCGCATTACGTTTAACTGAGAGTAGACAGCCCTCACTCATTGGTGAACCAAGTGGTTGATACCTTCCATTGCTCCAATTAACACATAAAAAATCACTATCTTTAGCACTGATTAATTTAATAAAGTGATTAGTTGGTACTGCTGGGGTAAAAGTGCCTAAAAATGCAATATCTGGATTAACACTATAGCAAGTTTCATAGCCTTGTAGCTTGCTATCAGTGTTTGGTAGTTGTCGAGAGCTAAACAAAGAAGCATCAGTAAGGAAATTAGGTTGATAGCCTGAAAACTCAGAAATAATTACTGCCTTTATTTCAATGCTTAAGAGCTCCCCCGTATTTTTATTTATTACCAGTTCTTGGTAGTTTAGAAAAAAAGTATTTCTGTCACCAATAATACGCTTTATGTCTGTCTTTTTAGAGACGGCCTCAATGATAGTATCACCTAGTGAATTAAAGCCTGCTCTCTGAGTGAGTATCAGTAATGAAGGGTTATATAGTCTAAGTGTGCTCTCAATATCTAAAAAATTTTGTTTAGATACAAAATGAAAAAGTGAGGTATTTAATGCAAAACGGATTTTAGCTTCCCATCTGTTTAAGACTGCTCTCGTGTTTATCTTAAAACCTGTTGAAACCCTTTCTTCAAGATTCCATGCTGAGCTGATGTCTAATGGGGAACAAATTTGTAGCATTCTTTTTTCAAAATGATCGACAAATTCATTGCTGATCACTCCCAAGCTTTCTAGTGACTTCCATTCTTTTGTTAAACAATGCATCCAAATTGGCTGAGGGATATGAATACTAGGCCTTTTTATAGAATCAGGGTGAAACTGATCAACAATAAGTGCTGCTATCTCAGATGCATAAGTAGAACCAGCATCTGCCGCTCTATTGGCTATACGATGTAATATAGTTAAACGGCTGACATGCTGGCAGTTTTGAGGAATCATGCCCAAGTTAAGGAAGGGGGAAACCTGCTCCCAAAAATGTAAGGGATTTTGAGTTGATAATCCATCAAAAATACCGCAGATTACATCAGCACTGTAGCTAATACCCATGCTAAAGGCTTGGCTTACACAGTGCTCATAATAAGCTGTTTCCTGCTTAAGTAACCAAGAAAGCATATTGGCAGCTTTTCCACCTCTTAGTTTTTCTGGGTGATCAATAAGCCAAAATAGCAATTTTAAAAGATCCAGAGAAGCATTGCTTTCTTCTTCCTCTCCAAGAAATTCAAATTCTTCTATTTCACCTTTTGCATCACCAACCAGTAGTCTAATATGGTCTATTGCACTTTGAACAAGTAAATTGCTTTCTTTATCGTCCAGTATTTTTGTTACCCGCCCTATTAAATGTTCAGCAAGTTTCCATCTAGCTTCATAACGTTCATTTAATAATAATGGAGCATAACGCTGTATCACTTCATCTGCACTTTGCGCTTGTTCTAGCAAAATATCTTCTGCACGATGCGCACTCCCCCAAATTGACCAGCCGCCATTCTGAAGTGTTTGTAATGCTTCAACGGCTTGATACTTGGAAGCATCAATATTTCCTCTGGCTAATTCTTTTTCAGCTTTAGCTAGTACTTCATAGGCATCTTTCGTTGCCGAGGCTTTCCCAAAAGTGCCTGGTAAATAAAGAACATCGTCATCACGGTCATCTACTGCGCTTAATCCCTCTGTCTGAGTTTTCCTTTCAGGTTTCTTAGTAGAACTTTCAGTTAAAATAGGCTCCAAAATACCTGAAAACAAAGGAAGGTGAATTGAATCTAGTTTATCTTGAAATGCTTTCAAAAACTCAAGATGTTGATTAGGGTTAAGCTCTGACCCAAGAATAAACTTCATTCTATCAACCATTTCCAATAATACTTCAGGGGCTTCATTAACTGTATTAACTAATATTGCGTACTGCTCTGCATAGTCGGTGAGATGTCGTGTATCACCATATTGATAGATTTCAAGTAGTACCCAGCACAAACGCCAATCAGCTTGCTCTACATTACGGATAATATGAAGGATGGCAGCTTGCTCATCCAGAGCACCGCCAGGATAGCGCATACCATTCATAGTATCGATTCTATCCATATCTCCAGTACTCGCTTCCGAATAGAGTTCAGGTAGTGTTCCACAAACTTGTCGTTTGAAATACTGGCAACCTTGATTGCTTTTTCCTCGTCGAAATAGTTCACCAATTAATTCCATCTTTTCGTATCGAATAAACCGTTGAAAAGTCATCTCACCCGAAGAACGCTCCAAATATCCGGCTATCTGTGGAAGCTCTGCATTTACATTGTCAGTTTTCGGTATACTTTTTAGAGCACTAATCATTATTCCGAACTGGTCTTCCTTATACCAACTAGGTCCCATAGAAGCATCAAGCATATTTTGGTAGAGTTGTTTAGCGATTTCATCAGCATCCATTCTGACAAACAGTGGTATCAGTTTCAATAATTCTGGCACTAATTCATAACGGTTTTCTACGTTACGAAGCACATAGTCTTTCCATTGCTGAAGAAGGTCAAAAACGCAGTCAGATACTGAAGGGTTAATTTCTTTAGTTATTATCTGATGTAATACAACAGATAATATTTCACGAAACCCCTCAGAATAAACACCACACTGAGAGCTTATCAGATTCGATATATGTTGGAGGAATGATGCTATCTCCTGTGGATAACAGTCTATATATAACTCTACAAGCTTCTCATATAGCAAAGGTAATACTTTCTCTGGGATTGCATAGCTATCTTCCCACGTAATTCTTTGAGCCAAAGAAAAATTCAGTGATGTAAATATCGATGTTTGGATATAGTCTAAAATTTGACTTTGTAATACAGCATTGTTATCTACTTTTCCACGACGAGCTTTTCCTTCACACCAGAATAGGGCTTGAGTTATCTGTTCAAGTGATTGTAACCATTCTGTTTCACTCCATTCAGACAGTGTAGGGAAATCCATATCTGTATTTAAGAATGCTCTTACTTTACATTTATGTCCTTCTTGATAAATTTTTTTGTCATCAATATCAACACCATTATCTGCTTTAATGTTGAATTGAACTGGTAAAGTATCACCCCCTAGCGTTGCCAAACTTTCGAGAATTGATGACGGGGCATCTAGTTGAATGAGTATATCAACAGCAACGTTCGCAGCTTGTGTATCTAAAGTTGATCCTGAAGATAAAAGTTCCTCTATATCAGCAAATATTTCTTCTAAAGAATTAGTTGTTTTTGGCAATTTAAATTCATTGAGTAATTCTAGATATTGATGTAAAGAGCAAATCAAAATATCCAAAACATTAGAAGGTAATGGTAACTCAGGAGATTTTTGTCTAATTGTGTCTAAGTTAGTATATCGATCATAAAAACATAGCAAGTGGCTTGGAATAACACATTGTAGTTCTGTCACCATACACTGTAGAAACTCATGTGAAGAATTATCAGTATTTTCACGGAGTATATGAATACTACTAAGTAAAGTATTTAGAGCTTTTTCTAATCTGTCATTACCATCTGCTAGCTCCATGAAAAGCAGGCAACGTATCTGTACCTGACGAAAAAAAATAAAGTCTTCAAAAGTGGGGGTTTGGGCACCTAGTGCCTCAATAATTTGATCTTCTAAAAGTGCTAATAACTCCAGAGCTTCTTCAATATATTTCCCCTGTATTAGGGAAAGTATTATTTGAAATGCTTCATCTAGATGTACAAAAAGAGTATTAAATCGAATAGCATGTTGAAGTGCATCTTGTGGTCGTTTAAGTGCAATTAATGCTTTTGCTGCAAGTTGAGCAGATTGTGCAAATAGAGTGTTGTACCGAAAGTTAATTCTCTGTGAAAGCAAGAGTATACGTACTATTTCAACGGTTGATCCATTGGTAACAGCAAAGGCAAGTACTTCTTCAATATCGAAAAGAAGAGTATCAGGTTCAACACCCAATGTGACACATTGATCCACCCATTTTTGAGTACAACTCGTTACACTTTCTGAGTTACCAGAACGAAGTAAGTGATAAATAATATTGATATTACAATAAATTAATTCCGTTTCATTGGCACAAAACTCTGCTAGACGCTTTTCAATTGTATTATCAAGCTGAGAGGTTTTTGATATTAAGAAGTCAGTAAATGATGCATGATAGATACTTGTTTCATCTGGAGTTAATAGCAGATGACGAATGCGGCTTAAAGTGGAAATAAATACAGCTTGTTCAGTTGGAGTAAGAATTTTTGGTAGATCATTTGTAGAAATTCCCCAGCGCAGCCGAGAGATAATAGCAAGTAGGTTAGCTGCTTCCCGATCCTCAAGTAGCTTAGACCATAACTGCTCGTAATATGTACCGATAGAACCAGTAAATACAGGGAAATCATCTAATTCATTATCAGCAGGTTCATTGTTTACATACTCAATCAAATATCTAAGATAAAGAGGATGTCCTTGGGATTTTTCACAAATATGTGAAATCAGTGCAGGTGTAGCTCTATCTTCTTGGATTTCCTGCCAACAATAATTTTTAACAATATCATTACCCAAAGAAGGGAGTGCTATTATATTAGATTCATTAACTCTTCCTTCTAAAGGAACTTTAATATTGTCATAGCTTGGAGCTGTAAATACAACGGAGATACCTATAGGCAGCTCTAGTGGCAAAAGTCCCATCAGTCGAGAAAAAGATTCTTTTCCAACAGATTCAGCCTCATTTAAGCCATCTATAAAAATTATTCCTTGAGAATTTTTCGATATACAGTATTCGGAAAAATCTTTTAAAAGCTGTTCAACTTCAACAATTAAGCCTGAATAAGGCTTTTCCACTTTCCTAGAGGGTTCACCACTTAGTAAAATTGATATTGATGTCGAAATCCAATCAAATAATACATCGGGTTGTATTTGCTGGGCAGCAGAAATACCTCGTTTTTGTGAAGAAAAACTATAATTACCAAGTACTAGTAATGAAGAATTATCAGGATTAAATTCATTACAAAATGTAGTTTTTCCAATGCCATGCGCACCTTCAAGAAAAATATATTTTCCTGAATTGTTTTTAAGTAAGACCTCAAACTCATTTTTGAACCCTGCCCGCTCAGCAAAAATATTGCTTGATTCCTCAAGGTTTTCTACTTCAGCTTTCTGATTTACTGGAACTTTATTCTCTGTGAGGAAATCGGTTAGTTGATGAATGCTGATAGAACCTAGAGTTCCCTGCAACTTTAGTTTTATTAGGCCACGGGCTGCTCCTTCACATATCATTGCTGAGCCAGAAAGCCCACTATAATTACCTAAGGCTGTACTTGACTCAATAGTTAAATCAAGGTCCATTCTGAGTTTAAGTATTTCAAGTATTTGAGAAATATTTCCTGAAACTCTATGTCCTATAGATTTAGATGCTGGGTAGCCAAATGAATACCAATTACCTCCTTCTCGTGGTAAAGACGCTTCTAATTTAATCGGTGTAATTTCTAATGAATTAGGGATAGATAATAGACATATATCAAGATCTGTATCATGATTAATTACAGTGGCAGTTATCTTAATTTCAGAATTTGACAGTGAAAAATTAAGGTCAATAGCTACATTATTTTCAATAGCTTCAAGTACACAATGTCGTGCAGTTAAAATTAGATTTTCTGTCACTAAAAAACCCGTTCCAAGTTCAGTACCGCAAATAATTTGACAGGTAGCTGTTCTAACATGATTTTCTATCATAATGACTCCATATTAAGATCAATCCAATTCGTAGCATTTTCAAAAATAGTGAAGCTAGCTCCAGATTTTGATTTATAGTTTTTTAACTCTTTAGACGCTGGTGTTGAGTAGTTAAAGTAAAGAGTTCTAGTGAACTTACAGGGTCTATCAACAATAGCTTTTAGTACTTCAATATCTGGATGATTATGCTTCTTTCCATTAGAAGAAATTAAAAATGCAGGAGCATCAATTAATCCTAGTAATGAAGGACTAGTACTGTGGAGGCTTCCATGGTGAGATATTTTGATGGCATCAAAAATTAATGAATTTGTATTTACCAACTTCTTTAGTTGAGCTTCAATATCCTCTGCAAAAGCATCTCCAAGAAAAAGCAATCGTGCTTGACCAATATTAGCAATAAAAGCTATTGAGCTTGCATTTGTTTCTGAAGTATCAGGTTCATACAGATCTTCTAATAAATCAGAGGTGGAAGCACTAATTAGAGTTGGGTTATTTAAATTAAGTCTTTTGTCGGCACACAAAAACTCAAATGCATCATCAAATATTTCATTAGTGCCAAGCTCTCCAATAAACCCATGCCGTCTTAACTCTTTAATCCACCATATATGAAGCTGTTTCAATCGGTCAAGTTGGGGGCTAATTATTTGTAATTGAATATGTTCGCCAAAATTAAAGTCTGGAGTATCTTCACAGTTGATGCTTTGGCTTCCACTACACATATTCCATTGGTAATCTCCACTAAGAAGCAAAGCTGCTAATGAACTTCCTTGCTTGGCACTAATTTCACTTATGGCTGTTTCATTTTCAGATGGAGAGGGAAATCCCTGGCGTTTAATTTCAGTAAGTAACTCCAAATCATCAACTTCAATATTATCTGATGAGGATGTACCTATACTTCGGACACTGTTATGCCAGACATTTTTCACAGAAATTATCTTAGGGGAACCTGAATGGCCGTTTTGTTTAAAAAATTCAATCAATCCAGAAATATGATCAGCATCAATATGTGTAGAAATGACTAGATCAAGACATAAACCTTGTTCATTAAGTTTTTTTAAGTCCGATAAAATATGATTCTTAAATGTTGATACATACCCTCCATCAACTAGAATAGCTTGAGGATGTGGTGAATCAATTTTGATTAGAAATGAGTCACCATTGTTGGCTGGGTACATTTTTAATAGTGGCACTTTATACATTCCCTAATATTAATTGTTTGCTCAATAAAATACGCATATTACACACGTCTATCATTACCGAGTCCAAGCATTAGACAGCACCTCAGCCTGCTTCAATATCAACTCCACAGCCTCAACCGCCATATCAGGCGGATATTTATAACGCTGCAACGTCCGTCGTACCAGAATCCGCAACTTAGCCCTAACACTGTCCCGCACCTGCCAATCAACGGTTGTGGATTTACGCAATTTTTCGGTAATTTCCACCGCGATTTGCTTTAGGATTTCATCACCTAACTCACGCACTGCACTTTCGTTATTTGCCAGCGCATCATAAAAAGCGACTTCATCAGGGTTTAGCCCTAATTCCGCTTCACGTTGCAATGCATCTTGAAAATCCTTTGCCATCTGGATTAATTCTTCGATGACCTGCGCGGTTTCTACGGCTCGGTTATTATATTTTCTGAGAGTTTCCAGTAGCCGATCTGAAAACTTTTTCTCTTGCACCACATTATTGCGCGTCTTAGCTCTAATCGTGTCTTTGAGTAATTTTTCCAGCAACTCAACGGCTAAATTACGGTACGGCATCTGGCGTACATCTTCCAGAAATTCATCCGACAACAAACCTATATTAGGCTTATCCAAACCACATAAGGCAAACACATCGGCGACACCTTCTGCAACTACGGCATTATCTAAGATCTGTTTAAGGGCTGAATTTTTCTCTTCCTGAGAAAGTTTTTTATCAACGGTAGTAAATTTAGTAATCGCAGCTTTTACAGCAGATAGAAAAGCGATCTCTTTTCTTAAGTCTTTGGCTTCATCTAAGGCGCTACACAGCGAATACGATTTAGTAATGGCTAGCATCACATCAAGAAAGCGTTTCTTGCCGTCAGTCAGTCCTAGCAGGTAATTTGCCGCAGGAACGAGCAGTTGATGCGCCTTTGTTTCGTAACCCGAATAATCAAACCCTGTCCCATTTGGTGTTTTAGCAAAGAGTCCATGCACCACATCCATTTTTTCCAGCAAAATAGAAAATGCTTCTTCAGCCAATAAAGTCGGCTCACCGCGTCCTTTGGAATCCGTATAGGTTTTAACGGCCTGCTTTAATTCATTAGCAATGCCGATATAATCGACTACTAAACCACCAGGCTTATTCTTAAACACCCGGTTCACTCGCGCAATCGCTTGCATGAGGTTATGACCTTTCATTGGCTTATCAACATACATGGTATGGCAGCAAGGCGCATCAAAGCCAGTCAGCCACATATCACGTACAATCACCATTTTTAATGGATCAGCCGCATCTTTAAAACGTTTTTCTAGGCGTTTTTTAGTCTGTTTATTGTAAATATGCGGTTGCAATAAAGCGCGATCCGATGCCGAACCCGTCATAACTACTTTAATAGCCCCTTTTTCTGGGTCGCTATCATGCCATTCAGGGCGTAAGGCAATAATCTCACTATAAAGTTGGGCACAAATATCCCGACTCATGCCGACCACCATTGCCTTGCCTTCCATGCTTTCATTGCGTGATTCAAAATGCGCGACTAAATCAGCCGCTACTTGTTTTAAGCGCGGTCCAGCACCTACCAATTTCTCTAAGCGACTCCATTCACCTTTGGTTTTTTCCCGTAAACCGACATCTTCTTCATCTTCAATAACATCATCAACTTGGCTGGATAAAGCCTCAATATCCTCATGATTCAAATCCAGCTTAGCTAAGCGTGATTCATAATAAATAGGCACGGTTGCGCCATCATCTACGGCATCTTGAATATCATAAATAGAAACATAGCCGCCAAACACAGCACGGGTATCTTTATCATCAAAGGCAATCGGTGTCCCCGTAAAGCCAATAAACGACGCATTCGGTATTGCATCGCGCATATGCTTGGCATAACCAAACTTATATTCGCCTTCTTTAGTGAGCACCGCTTTTAGCCCGTATTGGCTACGATGCGCCTCATCAGAAATGACCACGATATTATGCCGAGCATTCAAAATGGGGTGTTCCGATTCGCCTTCAATGGGTGAAAATTTTTGCACGGTAGTAAAAATAATTCCGCCTGACTCACGTTCCGATAATAAACGGCGCAACTCTTCCCGATCATTCGCCTGCACAGGGACTTGTTTCAATAATTCTTGCGCACAACTAAAGGTCGCAAATAACTGACCATCTAAATCATTACGATCTGTGACAATTAACAAGGTGGGGTTATTCATCTCAGCTTGTTGTAATAATTTCCCCGCATAACAACACATGGAGATACTTTTACCTGACCCTTGTGTATGCCAGACCACGCCCGCTTTTTTACTTCCTAGCTGCACATCTTCGCTATAAGCCGCGCGTTTATCACTCACCTTATTAGCCGTTAAGGCTTGTGAAGCAATCACCGTCACTCGCACCGCTTCTCGTACCGCATGGAATTGATGGTACCCAGCAATCTTTTTAATAATCTGCTCGCCATCAATTTCAAAAAGCACAAAATAGCGAATATAGTCTAACAATAATGCTCTGTCGAAGAAGCCGCGCACCAATGTTTCTAATTGCCATTCCAGTAACGGTTTATCATCTTCATTCTTAATCGTGCGCCAAGGCATAAAGCGCTCTTGATTCGCCGTTAACGAACCTATACGCGCGGTATAGCCATCACTAACCACCAATGCCTCGTTAAACGCAAAGAGGTCACCTACCTCGTCTTTATAGGTCTGCAATTGATTAAAGGCATCCCAAATATCTGCATTTTCATCTTTAGGGCTTTTTAGCTCTAAAATGGCAATCGGTAAACCATTAATAAAGCAGATAACATCAGGGCGACGTGGCTGTTTACTGCCTTGAATGGTGAATTGATTGACCACCAGAAAGCGATTTTGCGTGACATCTTGGAAATCAATTAGAAAGGCATGATCGTGAATTTGTTCATCATCTTGCTTGTAAACAATCGGCACACCCTCTAATAACAGCTTATGAAAAGCTCGATTATTGGTCAGTAAATCAAGGCTGGCGGGTTTAGTGACTTGAGCTAACACTTGTTCAACGCTACTGGCAGGAAGATGTGGATTAAGCCGAATTATCGCCTGTTCCAAGTACGATTTAAGCACTACCTCATGATAATTACTGCGTTCTGGGTTATTGCTATCAGGGGCTATATCAGGTCCATGTAACGTTTCCCATCCACCTTCACGAAACCAGTCTAAGCAGTGTTGTTCTAATTGGTCTTCATTCATTATCAATATCCTTATTATAATTAAGTGTATAAATCACACTGATCATTTCACAGACAAGAAGGTTATTCTGATTCCCATTGCACTTTTATTTCTGAGAATTCACTGTCAGATGTACAGATATCTTTCCATAACAACACTTCCTCAGGTATTTCGAGTTGTTTTTTATCATAATAAATAGATAATTGATAAGCAGTACGAGCCACAACTTTACGTAATTTCAATCTGTTAAAAAACTCTTCTTCAGAGAAATCTCTTTTTAAAGATGTCTCAACAACCAACATTCTTATCCCATGAAGACACATAATTTCTAATTCATTGCTAAAAAATGCAGGGTGCTCTTTAATTATAAATTCAACTGTATTTAGACTTGGTATAAGGGCTACTTCTCGGTTCCATCGAATTATTTGCCCAACTAGTAATATATGTTTGGCAATACTACTTTTTATTCCTCGTTTATTTTCTTTCAACAGAAGTGATATTGCCCTTAGCGCATCGACTACTTCTCCATGCTTCTTACTGCTTAATCCATTATCAATATCAAAAAACAATAGCTTTTTATCATATTGTTGATAACAAAAAGCTGAAGCTTTTAATTCAGCAATATAAAGGCCATATTCTTCTAATTCATCAATGATTTGTTTAACTATAGCTGTTTGGTCTTTATTACTTGATGTAATTTGTAGGTTTGGAAAAATGACTGTTAAAAGCACACCTATAAATCTGATGAAATTTTGTTTGAACTCATCTAAAGCGGGACCTAATAAAGATGGAGGTTTTTCATTTTTTAAATAACTTTTTTCTACATCCCACCACATAATTAGACTTTTAAAAATACCCTGAATTTCTTCTTGCGACCATTCAAGACACTCACCTGCTCCAATAATTTCATTACACAAGGGTATTATGCTTCCAGTGCTTGAAACTACTTTTTCTTTATCAGCAGGCTGAACCAGAAAGCCTGTATTTTTGATGTAACTTTTTAACAATACTGATGGTTTGACTTGTTCTGGGTGAGGTAGTTTAAGAAAAACAAACTTATAAAAATCTGTCTTAGCTGGAAAATCGCCATCACCAATTTGTGACCACAAAATATCTCCAATTTTATCAGCGTGTTGATTAGGTACTAAATTAAATTTATGTAAGCGAATTAATGAAAAAGTTGCCCATTTTCGCTTACCCTCTCTCTTAGATACCGCTAATTCATATAACATTTCTAGCTTGTCATTATTAAGTACAACTGTTTTAGTTGGTGAACATCTAGCATCGCTAATAAAGTGAAATGGATTTAAGAATTCTCTACCTGTAAATGAACCCATATTTTCAGGATAGGGAACTTCAAGAATTTTTGGAATGAGTTGAAATTGCTCCATGGGTGAAAAGCTGGCCATAAGCCTATTAAAAAGATTTTTAATACCAAGATAATGGTGTTTATATTTCGAACCATAAACAGCAGTAAGAAATTCAAGTAATCGTAACTTCCTATCGTTGGAGCATCTACAGCATAATCGAGATAAAATCTCGGGAACAATTTGTGCTAATAAAATACCAAAACTATTATTTACATTAGCAATTTCAGTATCAACTTTCCCAAGGATAATCAGGTATTCATCTATTAATTTATTCGTCTTATCGAGACTATAATCAAGTAGAGCTTGCCTATTAAAAATTTCGTCTGCTACTTGAGCATCACCAATCCTCATGAGTGTAGCTGTAGCCCAATAAGGAGAATACTTTGAAATTCTTTGAAGTGTACTTTTTACACCTTTTTTACATAAAGTTGCCCCTGGTATTCTAAAAGGAAAACCAGAGCTCTCAAAAAACCTTAATAAATTATAAGAAGTAATTGCTTCCGTATCTTCATTAAAATGATGTGTTTGGGTTACTCGACCAATATCAAATTCATATTTCTTAGATATATCCGTTATTCCAACTGGAATACTATTAAGTTGATTTTCAAATAATTTAATTTCATTCCACGGATCACATTTATATTGCATCAAGACATCAAAACGTTTTGAAAATTGATGCCTTATCTCTTCCGCTTGCTCAATATTCCAGCTTTTTTTCTCAAAACGACCTTTTACATATTGAAGGAGTAGCATCGTAGATGCTTCTTCTGAAACAAGTGAATAATCGGATAAAACGGGCTTTAAGTTAAGTTTGGACCTAATTTCCCTTAAAGCACGATCCAGTATTTTCTCTGCTTCCTCTGCTCTACCTATTTCAGCAAGGATACCAGCACGTTTAGTCTCCCAAAATGGAATAGAAAAATTCGTTGGCCAAATAGATAATTGTTGTTTAACTTGTGATATATCAAGCTTAAATAGGGAGTATAAAGCACGCTCGTAATATAAAAAAGCCACCTGCTCTTGTAAAAGATTCTCAATTAAAGAGTCTAACTTATTATTGATATCTTCCCATTGTTCAAATAGTCCATCTTCACGGTAAAACCGCAACATTGAAAGTCCAAGACTTAAGCACATGTTTATATGGTTATTATTATTTAGGTAGTGAAGTTCATCACCATTGTTAATTGATGGCTTTTGTTCAATAAAAAGCCAGTAATTTTCAAGAACCTTTTCAAATAGTTCTGATACGTTATCAGGTATAGGATAGAGGCAATGCTCAAGTCGCCAATTAAGTTCATAACAAAAACCCAATACTAACTCTTCAGGTAAGCCGTCATTATTAGACAAAAAACTGATCCAACTTTTAGTAGATATCCATAAGTTTTGTCTACGATCCTCTGGTACTATCAGCCACCGTGGGTATTGCAACCGTTCATGTTGCCATTTTTTTATAATTTCTTCAGTTTGTATTGTTTTATCAATACTTATATCAGGGCTTAATTTAGCAGGATTTTCAGGCCAACCCAGACGATTATCTTCCTTCTTCCGAGATGAAAGGTAATTAAAAAAACGTTCTAAGGCCGCATAGTGATTACCATCAACATCAGGACATTCTCCCAAATCAACTAAAACAATATTTCTATGATCAAGTAATTTTATTTGTGCATCCGATAAATTAAACAACCCAATGAGATAAATTTTAGGAGAGTTTTCCTTACCTAAATTATCTCTAATCCAACCTATCCATTGAAGAAAGTTTGGATCATCTCCAGAAAACCCAATAAGGCAAAGTGTATTCTCTAGGAGTGACTGTTGAACAGTATTAACAAATGGAGCAAATTCTTTAGGGTATGTTCTATAGTCTTCTTCTGTAATGATAAATGGGCGCTCAGATGGAAAACTGCCATGTAGTTTAATAATTCTTGGTTTTTCTGAATAAACTAAATCTTCTTTATTAACAACCACATCAAATTTTTGTGATAAAACCGAATCACAAGCCCTGTCTAACAACGTATCATAATTAGTGGTAAAAACATCAGACCATGGCAACTCTAGCAATTGAATATGCAAAGATGATGGCTCACTATCCTTATCGGGAATATGAGAGCGAAGTAATTGATTTAATACCTGACGACCAAATGCAGCTTGAACTTCATCTGCCAACTTTAATGCATTGAGATACCTATCTTCACCTTTGTCTTTATCTGGCTTTCTACCATGAATCTTTTCAAAAAAAATGTCCCCCAGCGTAGTCCAGTCAGGAAAGTTTTTGTTTGCATTTTTGCTAAACCCAGCGCCAACCATAATTGCTGCGTGACTAGGTGATGTCCATAGTCTTTCAGCTATTTCATTTAAATAAGGTCGAATATTATCATTTATCAAAACAGCATTGCTTTCACTCACCTGTACCCCCCACTATTCTAACTTTAAAAGGCGAGACTTCACCTGAAAGCAGTTTGGGTAATAGGGTGTCACGGAGCTGGGTTAGATGCTTTATTTCAAACAACTTACTTTTAATTCCACTCAAAAAAGGAGTAATCATTTCCTCGAATCTCTGTTTTAAACCATCACTCGACTCAACTAAATAAACTGTTTTAAAGGTATCCATAGTAATTGTGTCAAAAACAGCACCATGAGTATTTTGCTTTAGCGTTGTTACAGCATGAGAAATATTAAAATAATTTAAAAATGGACCAATACCATTTGCCCCTCTTACACCATAACAAGATTGGTTCATTGCTGTTGGCACTCCAGTTAAAGCCAATTTACCAACAGTGCCTCGCGCGGTAATAATGGTTGCCCCTAAAGGTAATAGCTTTGTAGAGCTTTTTTGCAGCCCAAGTGTCGTTATTTTTTGATTTGTATCAATAACAAACACATTGCCATCACTAGGAACATCCTTAACAGAAAACCAACAAATATCACCATCCCAGAATAAAGGTTCAGACTTCTTAGGAGTACCACCACCAATAAGCTCAACCATGTCAGCCGCTTGTTTAACCGCCCACCCCTCAGGCACATTCCCTAACTCACTTTCCTGCATTGCATCAGGAAATAAATCAGCCGTTGCTTTTAAGCTTTCGTACTGCTCAGGGTTTTGCGTAGCGAATGTCTCAAGCTGGGCGGTGGTTTTACCTGAAATAACCGACATCGCGGCAACACATAGGCTTTTTGCATAGTCAGTATAAACTGAAAAATTGGTAGCGGGTATTGCTCCGTGTAGATTAATCCATGCGTCTTTCGCGCTTATTTTCGCTTTGACGGGATCAAAATCAACAAACCAGCTTTTAAACAGGGCTTGCGCCATTTGTTCTAGGGTTTGGTTGATTTTCTGGTTTAGGGAGATTTTACTGTCTAATGCTTTTAGTTGTATCGCTATTTTTATTTGCTCCGACTCAGGAGGTATAGGTAAAAGAACCTTTCTCAACTCACTTTGCTTAATGCCCTTTACTGTTGAACCTGATGAACGAGAATCTAGTTGGTGTTGAACATAATTACTTTGAAGAGCAAAAAGCAAAAAATCATTCTGTAAAACGCCTTTTTTTCCACGTAACGTTACAATTCTTTGTGCAAGAGCAACATTTGAATTATTAAGCTGCGCCACTTCTCCTAGTGGAGCTTCTGTAGTAACAACAATGTCGCCAACATTGGGAATGCCTCTAGTCATCCATGAAGTATAATTATCTTCAGCAATAAATTCTGTACTTTCTAAAATTTTTCCATTTTTTACAATCTTGGCTGTTATTAGAGGAATTCCAAATTCCGTTTTTTTTGGGGTTTTTCCTCGATAATCAATTATTGCATCCATTACATCTTCTAGCTCTAGCAACCTCCAATGTTCAGGAAAGTTAACACTCATAACCCAACCCCGCTAAATTTCCTTTAATCTCCACTTCCAAGCGATCACTCTCAGCAAACTGACTTTTCAATTGCTCTGATAACCGTGCCATTTTTTCATTAAACGGTTCGCTATCTTCTTCTTGCTCTACTGCGCCCACATAACGCCCAGGAGTTAGCACATAATCATGCTTTTTAATCTCTTCCAATTTAGCAGAAAAACAAAATCCTGCCTCATCCTGATAATCTTTGCCTTGTTGCCACTGATGCACAGTATCCGCTGCGCGCTTAATGTCGGCGATGGTAAAATCACGCAAAACGCGGTCTTTCATAAAGCCTAGATTACGCGCATCAATAAACAGCGTTTCGCCGCGATGATCGCGCTTGGTTTTATTGGCGGATTTATCTTTACTTAAAAACCAGATACAAGCGGGAATTTGCGTATTAGTGAATAATTGCCCAGGTAAAGCAATCATGGCTTCAATTAAATCGGCTTCAATCAGGGCTTTACGGATTTCACCTTCATTATTGGTATTGGAACTCATCGAGCCATTTGCCAGTAATAACGCCATAGTGCCAGTGGGTGCAAGATGATGCAGCATGTGTTGCATCCAGGCAAAGTTAGCATTGCCTTGTGGCGGTGTGCCGTATTGCCAGCGCACATCGTCGGCTAATTTCTCATGCCACCATTCCTTCATATTGAACGGCGGATTGGCCATCACAAAATCCGCGCGTAAGTCGGCGTGTTGATCGTCTAAAAAGGTATCGGCATTCTTTTTACCAAAATTAAAATCAATGCCGCGTATCGCCATATTCATGGCAGCGAGTTTCCAAGTGGTCGGGTTGGATTCTTGCCCGTACACGGAAATATGCTTTTTCTGTTCGGCGGGGTCGTAATGCTGATCTTTGGCGTGTTCTTCGATAAATTTTTCACTGGATACGAAAAATCCACCCGAACCCATCGCAGGATCATAAACCCGCCCTTGATACGGTTGCAGTAACTCAACAATCAGAGTAACGATGCTTTTCGGGGTGTAATATTGCCCCCCTTGTTTACCTTCTGCGAGCGCGAATTGCCCCAAAAAGTACTCGTACACATGACCGAGTATATCTTTACTGTGTAGGCTGAGCTTTGCACCTTTATATTCGGGATTGCTAAAACTGGTATCAGAAAAGGTATTAATCAGGCCAATCAGCTTTTCATTATCTAATTGATACTGGCTGATGCGGTTAAGAATACCTTTCAGTTTAGGATTGGATTTTTCGATTTCATCTAAAGCGTAATCGATCAACCAAGAAACCGAGCGTAATTTAACATCCTGCCCGTTGTCATCTTGCCACAGCACACTCCCCGTCGGCAGCGTGACTTTATCTTTTAAAATACTCCAACGCCCTGTTTTAGGAACCCAGAAAACATTTTTCTCTTGGTAATATTCTAACAATTCCAGCTCTTCTGCTATCGCTGCTTGATAAACCTCATCGTTATCATAATCTTCACGCGGCAAATAATAGATATTGTCATCACTGTCAGTTTGAAAGAGTTCGATTAATTCATGCTGACGTTCTTCAAAGGAATCAGAAACATATTTAAGAAAAATCAGCCCTAGCGCAACGTGTTTATAGTTAGCCGCATCCAGATTAGAGCGTAGTTTATCCGCTGATTTCCATAATTTAGCATCCAACTCATTCAAAAACTGCTGTTCGAGATTGTCCATGTTGTTCCTTATTTTTTTATCAGTTGCAGTCTATAGCGTTACATTTTCTGGCAGGAAATATATTTTCCCTATAGTTTGCTATCAAGATGATGTTTCATCCACATTATCAATCAAATCGAATAATTCAGCCTTTTTAACACCTAAGGCATCTGCTAATTTACAAATATTAATTAAAGTGGGATTACGAAGCCCTCTTTCTACTTCACCTATAAAGCTTCTTGCCATATCTCCGTGCCACGCAAGTTTATCTTGTGAGAAGCCTTTTTCTTTTCTAAGTTGTGCAATGCGCCGCCCAAACAGAACTCGCAAATCTTCATCCTTCATCTTTTCAGCCAAGTAAAAATTATTAGACTTGGAATCCTAAGATAAAGACTTATATATAACCACGCCACAAACAGCGTCCTATATATGATACCTTATAAATGAACCTCTATATATGTGACAATTTGTCGTTTTTAGGTTATGCTTCGCCCATGCCACCGGACTCTTCTACTATTTACTTGAAAAATGATTTTTTATTTTAATGATAGATTAGCGCCTAGCTTTCTCTCAAATTTACCTGACTTAACAATAAAATCAATTATTGAGCGCTATTATTCTGGAGACAACATAGAGCTCATTATCAAAGACTACCAACTACCAGACTACTTCTCTGTAAACTCATTTTCATACTTTCCTTTTGTGCTTGATGAAAAGAGTTGTAAGTTTTGTCATACGCAATTAACTCGTTGTTTTTTAGAAAGGTCAGATAAAAGAACTCACCTTAGTAAAGCTTTCTGCCAATTTTGTATCTCAGAATCATTTATTCACAGTGCAACTGAGAAGAGCTATGAAGAGATGTATAGGAAAATTTGCATAGAAGATCTAGCTATAAAAAATTTCATTAAAAAACAGAAGATTACAAGTCAAACTTACGATATCGGTGCAATCACATTAAATGATTTATTACATATCACTGTTTTAATTGATGCTGCAAAAAAAATTGACAAAAATGTGATTTATGGACTTAACAACAAACCTTTATTAGCTCCTTTATTAAACCATAATATCTTTGATAGCTTAGTTAATAAGGGCATAATTTTTTACCATAAAAAGTATAATCGGCACTCTTTTTTATTCATTAATGGTGAAATAAAAAATATTAATAATTTTGAAGTTAACTGGGACATTCGTCTTCCAGAAGACTTTGAAACGATAGAACTTTTTAATATGTTCACTTCAGACCCACTTTGCATTCAATTATGGGCTCATGAAATACATGAAGAGTGGGTTGCTATAGCAAGAGGAGAATGCTTAGAATACTTCGTATTGATGGCACAACAATATCAATTCAAAATTGCTATTACTATTGAGTTAATAAGCACAATAACTAAGCTCTTGAATCATTTTTCTACAAGTCAATGTTTCATGCTGATACAGGATAGCTGTAGAGCTGCTAATAAAGATAAAGTAGTATCAAAAAATCAATTAGGCGAACTGAGTATTGTAATATTAAGGGAAACGGTTGATCATCATTTGTCTAACAATATCAATATTCCAAATCTTAATCGCCCTGCTGATACCCCTAGGTCAAGGCTAAGTATGATTCTATTTAATTACTTTTTAAAATTTGAAGATGACGCAGCTTTTTATGAAGTGCCGAAAGATATACGTATACATTATTAGAGATCCTAAAAAATTTCTAAAGCTATACTAAAACCACTTGAAGCTGCAGGGATTCCATTTCCCGTCACTCCCTCATTTTTTAGCGTAAGTTTAGTGTTTTAAGTAGGTCTCCGCTAAAAGCATACGGAGATGGCGGTTGAAAAAACTGCATTCTCAAGTGTGTTCGGTATAACACAATTCAATACTATTCTTTGACTTTACCTCGAATGGAAATTTTGTTATTTCCTGACCTGTACCAAGCTATAGCGCCTAATTTACGGGAAGAGTACTCACCAGTTAAGAACTTTCTATTAATCGTTCTGCAAATGCATTCCTTTCTTCCAACAAAGAGTCATACATTGAGTACAGTTCTTGAATATATGAAGTTAATTGCTCAATAGTTTCTAAACTATCATCCTTGCTGACTTGAGATAACTGTTTTTTTAAAGCTTTGTTTTCCGCCATCAGTTTATTAATGGTCTGAAAGTCAGAAAGCTTCTCTTTTTCAACCTTTGCTTGCTTCTTTGCATCCTTAATCTTTTGTAGGATATCTGGATATTGGTTGTAAATCAGAGAATGAGAGACATTCGCTATTTCAGCTACTTTCGATACAGAGATCTTTTCACCAGATTTTTCTAGCTTTTTAAGAATAGAAAGGAGTTGTTCTTTAGTCGTCATCTTAGTTTCCTACCTGTGCATTTCCAGCCACCTTTGAAACCTGCTCAATAACCTCATTTGCTGCTAATAAGTTATCTTCTAATGCCGTTAAAAAGGCACGATATTGTTTTCTTCTATCTGGTTCGATCGAGTTAATTGCCTCAATTTTTTTTTCGCAACTATTCTTAATAATTAACCAATAGGGTAAATGTTTTGGCGTAACATAATAGGTATCACAATATAAACAATGGGAAGGATCGGAAGCATTTTTAATCTTACAACCAATACCTTTTAAACAATAACCATGTGGCAATCCCCTTACGCTATTACTATGTCTTGTTGTAAAATCGATCAACTCTTGAATATCACTAAAAACCGGCTGGTCATCGTTTGAGAAGTGCACCTCCACCGAACCATCATTAAATTTACTTATAATACTGGCAAGCCGCTGTCCACCGCCTCCAGATATTGAGTTTTCAGTAGCAGATTCAATGATGTTCTCAATAGCATAATTATTTAATAACCCCTCAAAATATTCGATGACACTTCTTAAATTACTTAACGAGTCATATCCTCTTTCTGAGTAAACTAGAGCCATTGATTCTCTAAGATGCTTATACTGATATTTAATGTCGTCGAGGTCACCAAGCCTGTTAGCGATAATAAACCAAGCAAAAGTATGTCGAAATTGGTGAGATGTAAGATTAAATAAATCTCCGACTTGGTAGGGAACACCTCGTAAACCACTGACATGTGATACGGACTTATTATTACAGTTCAGTGATTCAAGTTGCACGATATCATTTTCAGAAAGACGGTATTGATGCTTTTTAAGATACAATCCGCTATTCTTTACAGTGCTATCTGGGTCAATAAATCCGACTGAAGTCGTAAGTTGACAACCAAAAAGAAAATTGTTTTTGAGGCCATCTGTAAAGTTTTGAAACCTAGAATGAACAATTAGACCACCAAAACGAGCGAGAATGTTTTCAGCACGATGGTAATTCAATTCGTTAATTTTAGATAATAGTTCGATAGCATCATATACTTCTTTATTAGCAACCCAATCTAATTCAATTTCTCCTTCGTCTGTTTTTTTCAGTATTGCTTTAACAAAATAATACCATTCCCCATCTTCTTTTCGCTTGAGGTGACTATTATTTTTAAGAGACAAACATTCATTATCTCTCATGCCTGTATAGGCTAACACCAAAGTCATGACATGAAGTCGAACATCTTTAAAGTACTCGTTAATAAGACTTGATAATTTTTCCGACGGTCTAATACCAGCTCTTTGAGGAAGAGACTTCTGGCCTGATGAATTTATTCGTTTTGCAGTGGCCTCTAGTATTTTCGTTAATTCTGGCAATATTGGTCGGCATCTATTCAGATAATTAGTAGAAGCCTTAATTATTTGTTTCATTACCTGAGTAGGAATTACGCTATGCCTAATTTCACCATCCTCTGCTTTTTTGATGCGTGGAGAGCAAATTTCTCGCACAGTAACAAGGAAATCATCGTTAGCTAAATGAAATGTGTTTAAAAGCTTCAGAGAATCTAGCAGGATCTTTGCATTGGATGGATAGGATGAATTTTCCAGACCATCTCTTGATTTTGGTGAGCTAAGAAAATCTAAAACAATAGTGCGGCTTTTAAGAGCTGGCATATTTGCGAACTCAAAAAAACTTCTCAACTTATAGTTTTTAGATATAAAGTTTGCAAATTTAAGAAGTATCCTTGCACGCTGAACAAGGCCGGAAAATTTGAGAATTTCACCACCCTCACGTAGACCTACATGCATTGCTATAAGCATTATTGATTTAACTTGATAATCTATTAAGATGTTTCCTGAGTTAACAACAATTCCTCCACTTTTATTTTTTGGACTAAATACTTTATCTCCAAATCTTACTTCATTGTTTGGATTTTTTGCTGTTGGATACTTGTAAATAATAAGATCAGTAATCTTTTGTATTTGTTCCTCAGTTAAGTCATTTAATTTTACAGTACCATCTGACTTGCTGATTGTTTCGAGAATAAATTGTAAGTCTGTAGCCATACCTAACCTTTAATTAACAGAAGTCACTGATATAGCAAATTCCCAATCAGGATGCATACCATGATCAGATAGTAATTGCTCTGCCTGCTCTACATCTCCAGGATAACCTGACCGAACCTTTTCAATAATTCTATTTACTCTTTCTTTAAGAACACGAATACTGCTAATTTGATCTTCATTATTTTCATAATCAATGACACTACCTTCCATTTCAGAAAGGACGTATTCCTTGTAACTTAATAATTTCCATATATGATCTGGATCAGCCACAACTCGGAAAAATTTACACCAGATACACCCTAAGAAATCTGCACAGTAGTTATGCTCTTTATCATCAAATAAATGTAATTTCTTATGCTCCTTGTTATACCTAGATAACTCTTTATCATTTCCTACTGACGAACAGCCACCACCAGTTGGTGTGTGCTGCCAAGCATCAGATACTTCCGTCACGATATGGATATCTTCCGAAATTTCCTTGTCTGTAAAGTAATCGGCCATAACAGATGTCGCTTTATTTAGAGTGCTTTTAGAGTGGCTTTCGTCATGCCTAAAATAATTGGCTTCAAAAACTTTAAAAGAATGTTTTGACGTTGCTTCATAATCTACAGTATCTTTCATCAACTTACGATAAACATGATTCATGCCGCCTTTCCTAACCTTCCTAGGAGAAAAATTTATCGAACAACCTGCTTTATTTAGGAGACTTACGATAGATTTAACTGAGTGTTTATTTAATTGCAATATACCACCTGTTCTTGAAGCGTGTAAAAATACAAAGGATTTTATGGGACTTTGGTCATTTACAGCTTCACGAAACTCTTTAGTTAGTACATTTTTCACATGTAGTATATCTTTTGCAGCGCTTCCAACAGTACCTTTTGAAAGAGATTTATTAGCATGAAAACTATAACTATCTGTCTTGTACCCAGCCCTTGATTTTTGAAGAATGATTGCGATCTTGCCTTTTGGATTTAGAGGCGTGGAGGTTTCCCTGATATCATCTAGTTCTAATTTAAGTAATGGGGTGTAGTTCCACCCTGTCTTTAAGATAATTCTTGCAAAATAAAGTAATACCTTCTGACTTATAGTAGTTGCTTTATCATTTAAAAGCTTTTCAATGTAATAAGCGATCTCTCTACACTCACCTATGGAATAATAATCTTCTGTATTCAGCCTCTTTAGGTGCTCGGCATGTTTTTTTGTATGTATTGGGTAAGCATCCACCCACTTAAGATCCCATTTTTGAATCAGCCATTTTAAAGAATTTCTGTAGGTAGATCCTGTTCGTCGATTCAAATAACCATTATTAACATCCGTTTGTAATTGCAAATTTATAAACTTTTGGAGTGTCATCTCCCCTTTAGTTAAACCATTTATGCCAAATCGTTGAAGTAAATCTAAGTGTTCCGGTGTGAACAAGTGCATGTATTTAGAGAGGGTTGCTTTAAATTGATCAACATGATGCCTTAAAGTATTAATGTTGAAATTTTTGTTATCAACCTTAGATAAAGTCTGATCAAGATAAGCACGAAATTCTTCATATAATTTTTCAGATAATACATTGAAAATTTCTAGATCAACTTTTGAGACCTCATCATCACCGTTAAAATCTGTGGGGAATTTGTAGATATAAGGGAAAACAATTCCATCGTCAAACTCCTCATCAGGATAAAGTGCTTGACATATGCAAATTATACGTGCGCAATACATCCTATGATTTTTATTTCTTTCTTCAACGACTTTGAATAACTGTAGTGGTCTAATAAAGCAGGACACTTCTAACGGCTGATTTATAATATCATTAGAGGTGAATATGAGTAACGAAAATAAACAGACAAAACCTAAGTACACACTAGAATTTAAACAGGACGCGGCAA